>ENA-OPTA01001253-OPTA01001253.1-human-gut-metagenome-genome-assembly--contig:-NODE-1253-length-15656-cov-3.972502_pt1 | contig 15656 bp, 16 predicted proteins | sample MGYA00241813_ERZ501917 | MGnify/ENA primary metagenome ERZ501917 (study PRJEB25962, sample SAMEA2042408) | human gut metagenome | biome: human gut; feature: human-associated habitat; material: faeces...
CGCTCCTTCAGGTACGAGATGGCGACGGAGGTGTCAAGACCGCCGGAGTAGGCCAGAACAATGCGCTTGTTATCTGCCATTGGTTCCCTTTCGTTCAAGGTCTGAAAAACGAACTGATGCAAGTATATACAGAAGACTGTATATTTATGCACGGCGTGTTGGTTATTTGGAAGCGAGACTTAGTAGCCAGTCGGAGCGGAAGACGGCGCCTGGGCTGCCACGATCTTTTCCACGCACTGGTCGTCTCCGGCGATGGTGCCCAGCACGCCTTCGATCGGCTGCTTGTCAATCACCGAGGCCACGTATTGTGCGGCACCGGAAGGCGTGTGCACCACAACCAGATTTCCGGCGGCAGCCACCGAGGTGACCAGTCCGTTCAGCACGCGGGACATCTGTGCCTCACCGCGCTCCCCTACATCCTCACCTTCCGAAGCAACGACGCTGCGACCCACCGTGTAGGCCACCGTGCCGTCCTTCAGCCGGGTCTTCACCGCATGCATCTCATCAAGATCGCGGCTCAGGGTCGCCTGAGTCACCGCAATACCCTCGTCGATAAGGATTTTGGACAGCTGTGATTGCGAGGTGATGATATGCGTGGCGAGCGCCTGTTCTATGGCACTCAGCCGCGCCGCCCTAGTGGCAGGGCGCTGCAGAGACGGACCGGTTTCACTCATGCGAGCAGGCTTTCGTCTCCACGGGCCTTGCCGGTCAACCAAGTCAGCAACGCTTTCTGTGCGTGCAGACGGTTCTCGGCCTCCTCAAAGATCTCGTTGGCATGTGCCTCGAATACCTTTGTGGTGATCTCCTCTTCCCGGTGTGCCGGCAGGCAGTGGAGCACCATGGCATCAGCGTGTGCCTGTGCCATAACGTCGTCGTTGATCTGATAGCCGTGGAATGCCTTCCGGCGCTTCTCTGCTTCGCCCTCCTGACCCATGGAAGCCCATACATCTGTGATGACAACATCGGCATCCTTGGCAGCCTCCAGCGGCTGGTTGGTCATCTGGAACTTGTCGCCGTACTGTGCAGCGAAGTCCAGCACTTCCTTGTCCGGCTGGTAGTCATCCGGGCATGCGATGGAAACCGCCATGCCGACTTTCAGGCAGCCGACAATGAGGGAGTTTGCCATGTTGTTGCCATCGCCGATGAAGCACATCTTCAGTCCGGCAAAATCCGTCTTGAATTCCCGAATGGTCATGAGGTCTGCGAGAATCTGGCACGGGTGGCAGAAGTCTGTCAGACCGTTGATGATCGGGATGGAGCCGTATTCTGCCAGATCCTCCACTTCCTTCTGCTCGAAGGTGCGGATCATGATGCCGTCCAGATAGCGGGACAGAACCCGTGCGGTATCCTGTACCGGTTCGCCTCTGCCGATCTGGAGATCGTTTGCAGACAGGAACAGGGGGTGGCCGCCCAGCTGGTACATACCGGTTTCAAAGGAAACACGGGTGCGGGTGGATGCCTTCTGGAAGATCATGCCCAGCGACTTGCCTTTCAGATGGGGATGCGGGATGCCGTGCTTCAGCTCGTACTTCAGCTGGTCGGCGAGATCCAGAATTTCGATGATCTCCTCGGTGCTCAGGTCGAGCATTTTCAGTAAGTGTTTCATAGTCTTGTTTCCTCCATGTTATTTCGACAGAACGTCCGCCAGAATGGCAACGCCCTTTTCGATCTCCTCGTCTGTGATGGTCAGCGGCGGCAGCAGACGCACCTTGTCCTTTGCCGTCAGCACCAACAGCCCCTGCTCCAGCGCTGCGTTTGCCACGTCAATGGCTTTCTTGTCCTTGAGGGCGATGCCCACCATAAGACCCAGACCGCTGACACCTGCCACACCGTCCAGCTTCGCCAGCTTCTCCCGCAGCAGCTTTGCCTTGCGCTGCACCTCGTCTAAGAAGCCCGGCGCAGTCACGGTGTTCAGCACTGCCAGACCGCCGGCACAGCAGACCGGATTGCCACCGAATGTCGAGCCGTGTGAGCCTTTGTCCAGCACGCCGGCACACTTCTCATTGGCAAGGCATGCGCCCATGGGCAGACCGCCGGCAATCCCCTTTGCCAGCGTGGTGACATCTGCCTTGTGTCCGAACTGCTCGCCGGCGAGGAACGTGCCCGTTCTGCCAACGCCGGTCTGCACCTCGTCCGCCATGACCAGAATGTCCCTGGCGGCGCACTTCTCGAATACGGCATCCACAAATGCCTGCTCCAGTGCGTTCACACCGCCCTCACCCTGGATATACTCCAGCATCACGGCACAAACGGTGTCGTCCAGTTTTGCCTCCAGATCGGCGATGTCGTTGGCGACCACGTAGTCGAAGCCCTCCACGAACGGAAAGAAATAGTTGTGGAACACGTCCTGACCGGTGGCGGACAGGGTGCACAGGGTTCTGCCGTGGAACGAGTTTACCAGCGTCAGAATCTTGTGTCTGCCCTTGCCGTACTTGTCGAAGCTGTACTTCCGTGCCAGCTTGATGGCGCACTCGTTTGCCTCTGCGCCGCTGTTGCAGAAGAATACCTTTTCATAGCCGGTAGTCTGGCAGAGCTTCTGGGCGAAGTCTGCCTGTACCTTGGTGTAGTAGAGGTTGGAGGTGTGCTGCATGGTCCTGACCTGCTTGCAGACCGCCTCCGTCCACGCCTCATTGCAGTAGCCCAGCGAAGTGGTGCCGATGCCGCTGCCGAAGTCGATGTAGGTTTTTCCGGTCTCATCGGCGCAGGACTCCCCTGCACCGTGGTCGATGACCACCGGAAACCGTCCGTATGTTCCCATGACGGACTGGTTCATTTGCTCTTGTGTTGTCATTGTCATGACCTCCTATTGGATCAGCCGGATTACCGGAACTGGGTACCGATGCCCTCGTTGGACAGGGTTTCGATGAGGATGGAGTGGGGCACTCTGCCGTCGATGATCGCCGTCTTTTTCACGCCGCGGCGCACAGCCTCCACGCAGCAGTCGATCTTCGGGATCATGCCGCCGGAAATGATGCCCTTGCGCTTGAGGAACGGCACTTCGCTGACGTTGACAAAGGGAATCAGTGTGGACGGATCCTCCTTGTTCCGGAGCAGTCCGGCAATGTCCGTCATCAGGATCAGGTTCTCTGCCCGCAGCTGTGCGGCGATGCGTGCCGCAGCGGTGTCTGCATTGACGTTGTACGCCTGTCCGAACTCATCGGTCGCCACGGTAGCAATGACCGGAATATAGCCGTTGTTCAGGGCATCCAGAATGGGCTGCTCGTTGACCTTGGTGATATCGCCCACATAGCCCAGATCTTCGCCGTTGGGGCCGAGCTTCCGCTCTGCCAGCAGCATCTGTCCGTCGATACCGCACAGACCCAGTGCCTTGCCGTGGGTATGCGTCAGCAGGCTGACCAGCTCCTTGTTCACCTTGCCGGAGAGCACCATTTTGACGACATCCACCGCAGCCTCGTCTGTATAGCGCAGTCCGCCGATGAACTTGGACTCGATGTTCAGACGCTTCAGCATGTCGCTGATCTCCGGCCCGCCGCCGTGCACCAGCACGACCTTGACACCCACCAGAGACAGCAGCACAATATCGTCCATGACTGCCTGCTTCAGCGCCTTGTCGGTCATGGCGTTTCCGCCGTACTTGACCACCAGAATTTTGTTGTTGTATTTCTGAATGTACGGCAGAGCATCCACCAGCACCTGTGCCCGCACATTGTTATGAATTTCTCCCATTTTCTCGAAGTCCTCTCTTAGGAACGATAGTCCCCGTTGATTTTCACATAGTCATAGGTCAGGTCGCAGCCCCATGCGGTAGCAGAAACCGGCCCGTCCCCGATGGAAACCAGAATCTGAATCTCGTCCTCCAGCAGCACGGTCTTGGCAACGTCCTCGGAGAAGTCGATGCCTGCGCCGTTCTTGCAGACGTCCACCGAGCCGGCACGGGATGCCAGCGTCACAGCCACCTGACTGATGTCAAATTCTGCCGGTGCGTACCCCACTGCACACAGCACCCGTCCCCAGTTGGCATCCGAGCCGAACATCGCACACTTCAGCAGCGGCGAGCATACCACGCTCTTTGCCACGGCAATGGCGGTATCCAGATCGGCTGCGCCGGAAACCTTGCACTCCAGCAGCTTGGTAGCGCCCTCGCCGTCATATGCCAGCATTCTGGTCAGGTTCATCATAACGCAGTACAGCGCCTCCCGGAATGTCCAGTACTCCGCCGAATCCACAGCGATCTCCGGATTTCCGGCGTGGCCGGATGCCATGAGCAGACAGGTATCGTTGGTGGACTGGTCGCCGTCCACGGACAGGCAGTTATATGTCACCTTAACCACGTCAGACAGTGCCTTTTGCAGCAGCTCCGGCGAGATGGCTGCATCTGTGGTGATGCAGTTCAGAGTGGTCGCCATGTTGGGGTGGATCATGCCGCTGCCCTTTGCCATGCCGCCCAGACGGCAGGTCACGCCGCCCAGCGAAAATTCCACGGCGATCTCCTTGGCAAACGTGTCTGTGGTCATGATTGCCACAGCTGCCTCGTGTGCGCCCGCCGGACTTGCCTCCAGCTGTTTGCACAGCGCCGGCAGTGCCGCCTGAATCGGCTCCAGCGGCAGAATCTGCCCGATGACACCGGTGGACATGACCAGCACATCCTCCGGCTTCACGCCCAGTTCCTGAGCGGTGAGGTCACACATAGCCTCTGCCTTTTCCTCGCCGTCTGCGTTGCAGGTGTTGGCGTTCTTGGAGTTTGCCACAACGGCGATTGCCCTGCCGCAGGTGGCTTTCAGGTGCTTCTTCATCACCAGCACCGGTGCGCCCTTGACCTTGTTCTGGGTGTAGACGGCTGCCGCATTGCACAGGGTATCTGCGGCGACCACCATGAGGTCATTCTTCTTTTCCGGATTCTCCTTGATGCCGCAGTACACACCGCCGGCACGGAATCCTTTTGCGGCACAAACGCCGCCATCCACGAAGGCAAAGCCTTCCATTGCTACTTTTTCCATGAGGTATAACTCCTCTCTGATTGAGTTCGATTGATTCTCGGGGCAATGCCCTCTGTTATGGCAATACCGCACAAAGCTTGTGCGTAAGATGCGTAGTCGGATTTTTCGACAGATTGCACAGAAATTCCGCAGGCATACTGCCGTATGTCAAGGGATTTCTGTGCAGTATGACGGAAAATCAGCAAGCAGATTGCGTGCAAAGCCGCCAGGCGGGCTTTGTGCGGTGTTGCCTTATATTTTGATTACAGCAAACCCACGGTTTCGTCCAGTCCCAGCATAATATTCATGCACTGTACGGCTGCGCCGGAAGCGCCCTTGCCCAGATTGTCCAGACGGGAGCACAGGAGAATCTGCTCGGCATCGCCGAACACGAAAATTTCCATCTGGTTGGTGTCCCGCAGGTCGTTGCAACTCAGCTTGGTGGCAGTCATCTCTGCCGGTGTTTTCAGGGGCTGCACGTGCACGAAGTTGGAGCCCTCGTAGTGGCGTTCCAGCATCTCCTGCACCCGCTCCGGTTCTAGCTGGAAGCCGGAGACTGCCGCCTGAACGGGCACGCATACCACCATGCCGTTATAGTAATCGTCTACAATGGGGGTAAACATGGGCTTTTTCTCCAGACCGGAGATCTTCTGCATCTCCGGCAGGTGCTTGTGGTTGTTCGCCAGACCGTAGAAGCGGGGGCTGTACAGCTCCGGCGCACGGTCGGGGGATTCGATCTCGGCGATCATCTTCTTGCCGCCGCCGCTGTAGCCGGACATGGCGAAGCACTGCACCGGATAGTCCCTGGGCAGGAGTCCGCTGTGCACCATGGGATACACCAGCGAAGCGAAGCCGCTGGCATAACAGCCCGGCACTGCCACACGCTTAGAAGTGCGGATCTTCTCCCGATGTTCCGGCGACAGCTCCGGAAAGCCGTATGCCCAATCCGGATTGGTGCGGTGTGCCGTGGAAGCGTCAATGATGCGCACATCGGCATCCCCTGCCAGTGCCACAGCTTCTCTTGCGGCATCGTCCGGCAGGCACAGAAATGTCACATCGCTCTCCAGAATGGCAGCACGTCTTGCCTCCGGATCCTTTCGGTTCTCCTCGGTCAGGGTAATCATGGACAGATCCTTCCGGTCTGCCAGACGCTCGTGGATACGCAGACCGGTAGTGCCGGCCTGTCCGTCAATAAATACTTTTACAGCCATTTTTCACTCATCCTCATACAATCATTCCCGTGGGCATTTCCACAGGCTAAAGGCACAGGTCAGCACGACGATTGCAATCGCCCAGATGCGGGATACCGTCATTCCCAGATTCAGCACCAATCCCAACAGGATCTCTCCGCCGATCCAGAGCAGAACCGCCACGGCACACAGCGCCACGATAAATTTCAGCTGCCGTTTTTTCATGCCAGCTCCAGCTTCGCCTTTACCAGCTTCAGCTGTTCTGCCACAGCCTTCGGCGACGGGCCGCCCTGGGACACTCTGCCACGCACGCAGGTTTCCAGACTGATGGCATCGTAGACATCCTCGGTGAACAGCGGTGTCATCTTCTGATATTCCTCCAGCGGCAGGGTTTCCAGTGTCAGTCCCCTGGAAATGCACTCTGCCACCAGCGTGCCGGAGATCTTATAGGCATCCCGGAACGGCATACCCTTCTTGACCAGATAGTCGGCGCAGTCGGTGGCGTTGATGAAGCCCCTGGCTGCGGCGGCACGCATATTCTCCTTGTTGACACGCATGGTTTCCAGCATGGGGATGACGGTTTCCAGACACAGCTTCACGTTGTCCACAGCGTCGAAAATTGCCTCCTTGTCCTCCTGCATGTCCTTGTTGTATGCCAGCGGCAGACCCTTCATCATGGTCAGCAGTGTCTGGAGATCGCCATAGACACGGGCGGTCTTGCCGCGGATCAGCTCGGTGATATCCGGATTCTTCTTCTGGGGCATGATGGACGAACCGGTTGCGAACGCATCGTCCAGTTCGATGAACTTGAACTCCCACGAGCACCACAGGATCACTTCCTCCGAGAAACGGGAGAGGTGCATCATGATGATGGAGAGGGTATCTGCCAGTTCAATGCAGTAGTCCCGGTCGGAAACGCCGTCCAGACTGTTTGCCATGGGCGCATCGAAGCCCAGCAGGGATGCGGTCTCCTCCCGGTCGATGTGGTAGGTTGTGCCGGCCAGCGCACCGCTGCCCAGCGGGCACTCGTTCATGCGCTTTGCGGTGTCGTCCAGTCTGCCCAGGTCACGGAGCAGCATCTGCACGTATGCCAGCAGGTGGTGTGCAAAGGTCACCGGCTGCGCACGCTGCAAGTGGGTGTAGCCCGGCATCACGGTTTCGGTGTGCTGTTCTGCGGTGCGCACCAGTGCCACGGCAAACCGGTGTACCAGACTCCGCACCTCGGCGATCTCATCCCGCAGGTACAGGCGCAGGTCCAGCGCCACCTGATCGTTTCTGGAGCGGGAGGTGTGCAGACGCTTCCCCACATCGCCGTAGCGCTTGGTCAGCTCTGCCTCCACGAACATGTGAATATCCTCGGCGTTGGGGTCAAACTCCAGCTTGCCGCTGTCCAGATCTGCCAGAATCTCTTTCAGCCCCTGAATGATGAGGCTGCTGTCCTCCTTGGAAATAATGCCGCAGTCACCCAGCATCGTGGCGTGGGCAATGCTGCCCTGAATGTCATGACGGTACATCCGTGCGTCAAATGCGATGGAGGAGTTGAAGGCGTTCACGCCCGCATCGATCTCCTTGGAAAATCTTCCTGCCCAAAGTGCCATATCAAAACGTCCTTTCGTTCAAGATTATGAATTCTCTTCAAAAAACATGTCCCTGCCATGTTGTGCCTTTCAAGACCTGCCAATTAGGCTCCCCTGAAAGGGGAGCTGGCAAGCCGCAGGCTTGACTGAGGGGTTCTTCTGCAAAATCCAGCACACAAAGGAACCCCTCCGAGCGGCTTCGCCGCCCACCTCCCCTTTCAGGGGAGGCTTATTTCCAACAAAAATTCACTGTGTTCAAGAAACGGAAAAGAGGCGACCGGAAAACAGCCGCCTCTTCCTCACCGGCAGGAGAACCGGTATTCAGGGGAATCACCGCAGTGTTCCCTTATTTTTGCAAAGCTTACTTGCCACGCTTCTGATCCAGTACAGCCTTTACGTGAATCGGCAGACCGAACAGGTTGATGAAGCCCTCTGCATCCTTCTGGTTGTAAACGTCTTCTGCGTCGAAGGTTGCAACCTCTTCATCGTACAGAGTGTACGGAGAAGTTACGCCGGCATTGATGATGTTGCCCTTGTACAGCTTCAGCTTGACATCACCGGTAACGGTCTTCTGTGTCTCAGTTACGAATGCAGACAGTGCTTCCCGCAGCGGGGTGTACCACTGGCCGTTGTATACGATATCGGCAAACTTGATGCTCAGATACTGCTTGGTTCTTGCGGTTTCCTTATCCAGGGTGATGGTCTCCAGAACATCGTGCGCATGGTACAGGATGGTGCCGCCCGGAGTTTCATAAACGCCTCTGGACTTCATGCCGACCAGACGGTTCTCTACCAGATCAGCCAGACCGATGCCGTTTGCGCCGCCCAGCTCGTTCAGCTTTTCTACCAGTTCTACAGCACCCATTTCCTTGCCGTCGATAGCAGTCGGGATACCCTTTTCGAAGTGGATGGTCACATAAGTGGGCTTGTCCGGAGCCTGAAGCGGAGAAACACCCAGTTCCAGGAAGCCTTCCTTCTCATACTGCGGCTCGTTTGCCGGATCTTCCAGATCCAGACCTTCGTGGGACAGATGCCACAGGTTCTTATCCTTGGAGTAGTTGGTTTCACGGTTGATCTTCAGCGGGATGTTGTGTGCTTCTGCATAGTCGATCTCTTCGTCACGGCTCTTGATGGTCCATTCTCTCCACGGAGCGATGATTGCCATATCCGGAGCGTATGCCTTGATTGCCAGCTCGAAACGAACCTGATCGTTGCCCTTGCCGGTTGCGCCGTGGCAGATGGCATCTGCGCCCTCTTCCAGAGCGATTCTTGCCAGCTCCTTACCGATGATCGGACGAGCGAAAGAGGTACCCAGCAGGTAGCGGTTCTCGTAAACTGCGCCAGCCTGTACGGTGGGGAAAATGTAGTCCTCAACGAAGGTCTTCTTCAGATCCAGGATGATCAGCTTGGAAGCGCCGGTCTTGATTGCCTTTTCTTCCAGACCGTCCAGTTCTGTACCCTGTCCTACGTCTGCGGAAACTGCGATAACCTCGCAGTTATTGTAATTTTCCTTCAGCCACGGAATGATGATCGAAGTATCCAGACCGCCGGAATATGCCAGAACAACCTTTTTAATATCCTTCTTTGCCTTAGCCATGAGTGTTTCCTCCATTAGCGTAAAATTGCATCGGTTCCCGGCGAACTTGTCCGCCGCAAATGCTCTTGACTCTTATTATACACCTTTTTCCGCAGTTGTCAAGCATTTCTGCATAATTATACGGAATTTTTTTCTTTTTTTCACATTTCACGAATAATATGCATTTCCATCGTATATTTCCGAATAAAACGGGAAAAACAAACAAGAATGGCCTCTGCCGCACCGGCAGAAGCCCTTCTCCCACGATCAGAAATGATCCTCTCGTTTGTCCCAAATCCCTTTTGCCGGTGCAGCGTTGTGCGCCGCTGCGCCTGCGGGTGATTTCATGATGTCAGCGCCGCTTTTAGAACCTGTCTTCACAAGAAATATATGTGGATTTTCGAGCATAATTTTGTTGCAGACAAGGCAAAAATACGCAGGCGGGCTGTCGCCCGGCAAGTATTTTTTACGCAGTATGCAGCAAAATTTGCCGAAAAGACACTTGTATACGCTTGTGAAGATGGGTTCTTAGAACGCACGCTCGTAGTAGCCCAGAACCTCGCCGACAAATTCCCGGTGCAGCGGATCTTCGCCGTACCACTTCTCATAGATCTCCGGCTTCACGAAGCCGTCCTTCTGGAGCATGCTGGTGTACATTTTCCGGCAGACAAGCACACGCCGTGCCTGTGCAAAGGTGACAGAGCCGCCGACCTCCATGGGCTGCAAGCCGGTTTCCTTTGCCTTGTCGCAGTCTCTTCCGGAATTGGAGCCGCAGAAAGAGAGTGCGGGCTTATAGCCGATGTCAAAGAAGCTGACAGTAAACAGATCGTTTGCATCCAGGTACTTCAGGGTATAGCGGTTTGTGCGAACCACGCAGTGGAACGAGGGAACGCCCCACATCTCGCCCATTGCACCCCAGGAGGCAGTCATGGTGTTATAGTCCTCCAATGTGCCAGCCGTCAGGAGATACCACTCCTTTCCGATCATCCGAAACGGGTTGCACGCCAGCGAATCCAATTCTCTTTTCTTCAAGAACACTTGTCCCTCAACCATAATTCGATTCCTTTCACATTGAGATAGGAGCCCGTTTCGCACCTTTTTTCGTACGTCTTTTCGGCAGATTTTGCCGCTGGCTGCGTCAGAGATCCTTGCCAGACACAAAGTATGCCTGCGAATCTCTTCCTTGTCACCGACAAAATCATGCTCAAAAATCCGCACAGAAAAAGATACAAAACAAACTCTGAGGTAACACCGCACAGGGAGCGTGCAGCGTTGCCAGAAATAAGATAAATCTAACAGCAGGGAAACAATACCTTGCCATTTATATCCTACCACAAAAATCGTCAGACTGCAAGGGGAAATTGAAAATTTTCTGTCATTTTTGTATAATAATTTGAAATATCCATAGAAAAGACCGCCTTTTGGTCACGATTTCGGCAAAATGCCGAACTTTTTGCTGAGAAATGCGGAATTATGACCGGGGGACCGGCGATACCGTAGATTATGCGTGCCGTTTCTTTCCGCTGCAGCCGTACTTCAGGCGCAGCTTATCGGTCAGCAGGGCGATAAATTCCGAATTGGTGGGCTTTCCCTTGCAGTTATTCACGGTGTAGCCAAAAAAAGAATTGATGGTGTCCAGATCCCCGCGGTCCCATGCAATCTCAATGGCGTGGCGAATGGCACGCTCCACACGGGAAGAGGTAGTGTCGAACTTTTTGGCGACCGTGGGATAGAGCATTTTGGTCACGCTGTCCAGCAGGCTCTGGTCATCGATGGATGCCAGAATGGCGGCACGAAGATAGTGATACCCCTTGATGTGTGCCGGCACGCCCAGCTGGTGGATCATCTCCGTGACGACGACCTCCAGATTTTCCTCTTGAGATGCGGCAGAACGATTCCCCTCTGCCAGCCCCAGAATCCGCTTGCCCAGCGTAGAGATCTCAAAGGGCTTGAGCATAAAATACGACGCACCCTGCTCCATGGTCTGCCGCTCCAGAAATTCGTTCTCATAGGACGAAGTGATGATAAAAAGCGGTCTGTGCGCCAGTTCTTTGGATTTCGACAAAATTTCCAGCGCATCCAGATTTGGCAAAACGGCATCCATGACTACCACATCAGGCATGTCGTTCCGAATCGCATCCAGGATCACTCTTCCATCCCGCCGGCGGGTTACAACGTAAAGTCCCAGCGCACGCAGTTCATTGGCACAGGCAATCCCGTATTCCGTGCTGTCATCTCCGATCAGGACTTTCACTTTTTTGTTGTCCATTTTGTTACCTCCTGTTTTTTTGTTCTACTTGATAATTTTACCATAAAGCGTAGTACATTTACAAGTCAAAATTCTGTCGAAAAATGTCGAAATCTGTAAAAACTCAGAAAAACTTTTGAAATGTCATCACCGTTATTTTTGATTTTCAGTGACAATCCATGTCGAAATTATGTCGTACCTCAAATAATCGGCGGTGCCTGTGCTTTTTCTCCCCTTTTTCTGGCAAGACGCTTCTGCGTATCCGCCGGAGAAACGTGCTGGAGCACGGCGAGCACCACAAGACTGCCGTAGGCGACCCACGTGGGCAGGATCTCCATGCGGTAGAGCGCATCCACCTGCATCTCCATGATCTTGCTGTAGAACCCGCTCTCCGCCGCATAGGAGGTCACCCGATACAGCGCCGCCATACACAGCGTAATGCCCGCAGTCGCCGGAATCAGCGCCGTCCGGTTGCGGTGCAGCAGCACCAGCACAGCGCCAGCTGTCAGCAGCGCTGCGGCAGCGATCATGGTCTGCCCGTACGCCACGAAGTCCATGGGCCAGTTTTCTCCGGCACGGGCGTTCTTGATCCAGCCCCATGCGCAGCCAATGTCCGTGATCCAGACACACAGGACGGTACTGAGAATCAAAAGAATGCGCAAACTGATACAGCAAATGCGCAGCACCCGCTCCCGCCGCACACTGGCTGCGGTCTGTTTGCCCTGCGGCGCTTTGTCTTGCCCTTTCATCCTATGTATCTTTCCTTCCTTTGGTTCTGCATGTTTTTCAAATTTTTTGTGATATAATGAGAACCGCTTCCAAAATTTCACGCCGTTTCCACAGGAAATCTCCGGTTTCCTGGTTTTTGCGCTGATAAAATCCGCTGTGCCGTCCATAGTAAGGACAGCGCCACACAAGATCCTTCAAAAGAAAGCAGGTCTGAAATGTCATGATTCGAATCGTGCGAAAATTCGCAATTCTTTTTGCTGTGCTCACAGCGCAGCTCTACACCGCTGCCGCCTACTACGCATGGAGTCTGCCGGACAGCTACTACACCGCTGACAGCATACTTTTCCGTAATCTGTCCGCAACGAACAAACATCAAAGGCCTTCCCCGGCTTCCCGGGTGGCGTTTGTTGTCTGACATTGTCTAATTAGTATGTATGCTACTATCTTCCGAGGATTCTTATCCCCGGAGGTGATGTTCTGTGCTGTTCCGCAAGGTTTTCAAGGACCGATGTTGCCCGCCAATTTCTTGGCAGCGTGCATAATCATACCATTAAAAATTTTTATGTCAACAAGTTTTTAAAACTTTTTAAAATTTCTCGAAAAAAACTAAGAAAAATGTCTCAGACCTGTCTGAGACACCTTAAATAAAAAACAAGCTAATGCTAATCAATAATTTATATTTAACCCTAGCCAATCAATAGCTTTTTTGTTTTCCTTTTCTAATAGTTGATTAGCCTTTTTAAAAACCCCAGAGTGGAAAAAACCTCTATATGCGGACAGTGGAGAAGGATGGGGTGCCTTAATAACATAATTCCTCTCTTTATTAATAAATCTTTCATAATAAGCTGCTTTTCCACCTAAGAGTATAAAAACAACACCTTTATTAGAAGAATCAATCTTTTGAATAACACATTGAGAAAACTTATGAAATAAATCCACATTTCCAAAAAATAACGGTTCACCATCTTTAGATAATATTGAGGTGTTATAAAGAAAGACTCCCTGCATAGCTAAATAAGACAAATCCAATATAACAGGAACATTAGATTCGTATTCTAGATTCAATTCCTTGTTTATATTAATCAAAGAAGCAGGAGCTTTATTTTGAAGTCTAGCTGAAAAAGCCAATCCATCTGCCACACCATGTCCAGGATAAGGGTCTTGACCTAAAAGAACAACTTTAACCTTTGACAAAGGAGTACATCTAAAAGCACGGAAAACACAATCCTTTGGTGGATTTATTTGATTCTTGTATAAGTCAAATTGAGAATCGATAAATGAATATAGACTTTCCAAATCCACAAAAGGGGTGAAGCTTTTAAAAGCCTCATCCCAATCATTATCAACTTTATAAATGTTGAAATCACCCATTACTTTTGGAAAGCGAGCAACAAGTAATTTTGAGTCTTATCTTCCTTGTTGTATCCAAATAACTTGGCTTCATCTTCTAATTCATTAGCTTTCTTTTCATCTTCTTCCAACAAAGCTAAATTATGAAAAGCTTCACCAAGTTTTCTATCAGCTGCTAATTTGTAATATTTCTTAGCCAATTCGACATTCTTTTCTACAGTGACACCTTTCATATAAATATCACCCAAAGAATTTAAAGCTTCCTTTAAGCCTTTCATAGCAGCAGATTCGACATATTTGACACCCAATTCAGGATTCCTGATGAGATTATCTTGAAGGTAGAGAATTCCTAAACGATATTCGCCTGTTACTCCACCCAAATCCTTGGCTTTAGTAAGATAAGCTTCAGCCAACTTGTCATCCTCTTCAACAACTTCACCGCCTTCACTATAAAGGACACCGAGCAAAGTGTTTGCATAAATATCACCTTTCTCTGCGACTTCTTTCAATTCATCGATAGCTCGCATGAAATCTTCATGATTTGATCCATCCTTATAAAGTGTATGGATTGCATCGATCAATTTTGCTCTGTCTCCATCAACTTTAGTAGGATTAGACATCAAATCCTCTATTGTTACTTCACCATTCAAGAAAGCCTTAGCATCATTCAAAACTTCTTCATCCAATTCTTTACACGAACAAGCCATAGATTGTTCCTCCATTTTCTTTTTATTTATTAATTTAACAAACAAAAAGCATTTATACAAAGAAATTATAAATTACAATTTTTTTCTTTTCAATGAACACATTCTACTAACATCAAATACCACATAAAAAGCCACCGCTTATGCAGTGGCCTTTTGTCTATCCCCAAGTAAATGAGAAGGGACCGGGAAGACTTACTTTTCCGCTTCCACTTTTAAACAACCGATAACAGACAACTGTCACAATACCAACTGCCATCAAAGCCATAATGCTAGCTAAAGTGATGGCTTCACCGCCTGTCGTCTTTTCCATTTCATTTAACGATAGATCTCTCATAATTCACCTCCAAATAAAATGTGGAAGCAAACTTGAGAAAGAGACAAAATGATTAGGCTAAATATTTGGCTAATTCTTCCTTGTTCGATTTCAATTTTTCACGTTCTTTCATCACCACTGTAGGATTAGCACGTTGAACAAAGTTAGGATTAGATAACATCTTTTCAGATCTTTCGATTTCTTTTTTCAAAGCTTCGACTCTCTGCTTTCTCTTTTCTTTTAAAGCTTCTGTATCCTTAACCTTCAAAAGAAGACCAAAACCATTGAAGAATCTCATATTGGGCTCATCTTCATCAACAGCATTGAAATTCTCAATAAATCCAAATCTGACAAGATAAGGTCTAAACTCTTCTATCAAAGTAGTCTTAGCCTTCACATCCACATCTATCTTATCGTTAGGAGCAAGCTTATTCTCGGATTTAAAGTTACGTATATAGGTGATCATCTGCTTCAATGTTTCGCCTTTTGCTTGCATCTTTTCCAATCTCCATCTATTAGCGACAGGATAAGACTCATCGAACAACGATTTCTTATGATTAGGCATGAAAGAATAGATTTGTTCGCAAATGAACGGACAGAAGGGGAACAACATGAGTAAGACATCTTTCAAGACAGTATAAAGTACTGTCTTAACTATCCTTTCTTGTCTTAATGAGCAATTCATCAATGATACTTTACTCCATTCCAAATATTCACCACAGAAGTTATCGTACAAGAAATCATAAATATACTTGCTGGCTTGTCCATGCTCAAACTTATCCATATTATGAGTAACACCTCTGATTGTCTCATTCAATTTAGCAAGGATATATCCATCAGCAAAGGATAAATCTTTGGAGTTCAATTTCATCGGAATGAAATCATCGCCGATGATAGACAAAACATATCTTGAGGCATTCCAAACCTTGTTTATAAAATCCCTAGCAGAGGTGAAGTTTCGATCACCGATAGGAAGATCGAGACCAGGTGCACCGCTAGAAGTCAAGGCCCATCTCATAACATCACAGC
>ENA-OPTA01001258-OPTA01001258.1-human-gut-metagenome-genome-assembly--contig:-NODE-1258-length-15622-cov-8.865163_pt1 | contig 15622 bp, 11 predicted proteins | sample MGYA00241813_ERZ501917 | MGnify/ENA primary metagenome ERZ501917 (study PRJEB25962, sample SAMEA2042408) | human gut metagenome | biome: human gut; feature: human-associated habitat; material: faeces...
AAAATACCCCCATATAGGACTTTTATATTTCATTGTCCTATATGAGGGTAGCATATCAAAATCTGCGGGGCTTAATTTTTCTTAAGTTTCTATTTGTTTCAGGCTTTTCTGAAAGCGGCTCTCTTACGTTCTCTGGAATCCAGAAGTCTCTTACGGATACGGAGAGACTCCGGTGTAACCTCAAGGAGTTCATCCTGGTCGATGAAATCGATGGCCTGTTCCAGACTGAGAACTCTTGGTGGAGTTAATTTCAGTGCATCATCAGCGGAAGAAGAACGTGTGTTAGTCAGATGCTTTGTCTTGCATACGTTCAGCTCGATATCTTCGGCTTTACCATTCTGTCCGATAACCATACCGCTGTAAACCTTTGCACCAGGTCCGATAAACAGAGTACCACGCTCCTGGGCTGCGAACAGACCATAAGTAACAGCTTCACCAGCCTCGAAAGCGATCAGAGATCCCTGTTTTCTGTACTGGAAATCTCCCTTGTAAGGAGCATATCCGTCAAACATGGTATTGATAATGCCGGTACCCTTGGTGGAAGTAAGGAACTCACCGCGGAATCCGATCAGTCCACGGGAAGGAATGTGGAATTCCAGACGGACAGTACCGTCACTGGCAGTACTCATACCCTGCAGCTCACCTTTACGTTCGCTCAGCTTCTGGATTACAGTACCGGAAAATTCTTCCGGAACATCTACATAAGCGATTTCCATAGGTTCAAGTTTCTTTCCGCGCTCGTCTGTTTTGTACAGAACCTCCGGTTTACTTACTGCGAATTCATAACCTTCACGTCTCATGTTCTCGATCAGGACAGACAGATGAAGTTCTCCACGTCCGGAAACCTTAAAGGCTTCTGTTGTTTCAGTATCTTCTACACGAAGGCTGACATCTGTATTCAGCTCACGGTAGAGACGGTCACGAAGATGACGGGATGTGATGTATTTACCTTCCTGGCCTGCCAGCGGACTGTCATTTACGATGAAGTTCATGGCAATGGTAGGCTCGGAAATCTTCTGGAAAGGAATTGCCTCCGGGTTTTCTCCGCCGCAGAGAGTATCACCGATATGGATGTCTGCGATACCGGAAATAGCAACGATGGAACCAATAGTAGCTTCCTTTACTTCAACCTTATTCAGACCGTCAAACTCGTAGAGCTTGCTGATCTTAACTTTCTTACGTTTGTCCAGATCATGATGGTTTAACAGAGTCAGTTCCTGGTTAACAGCGATTGTACCGTTTTCAACTTTACCAACACCGATACGTCCAACGTATTCATTGTAATCAATCGTGCTGATCAGAACCTGAGTATCTGCCTCCGGATCTCCTTCCGGAGCCGGGATATATTTCAGAATTGCTTCAAATAACGGAGCCATATCCTTAGGAGTGTCGTTTAAGTCGATCACAGCATGTCCTGCTTTGGCAGAAGCATACAGGAACGGACAGTCAAGCTGTTCATCAGAAGCACCAAGATCCATAAGAAGTTCCAGAACCTCATCTACAACTTCATCCGGACGGGCTTCCGGACGGTCGATCTTGTTGATACATACGATTACATGAAGGTCAAGTTCCAGTGCTTTCTTAAGAACGAATTTTGTCTGAGGCATAGCACCTTCGAAAGCATCAACGAGAAGAATAACACCGTCTACCATCTTAAGTACACGTTCTACCTCGCCGCCGAAATCAGCATGTCCTGGTGTGTCAATGATGTTGATTTTTGTATTTTTGTAATGAACAGCTGTGTTCTTGGATAAAATAGTGATACCACGTTCACGTTCGATATCATTAGAGTCCATGACACGTTCCTGAACTTCCTGATTCTCACGGAATACACCGCTCTGTTTCAGAAGCTGGTCAACCAGAGTTGTTTTACCATGGTCAACGTGGGCGATAATGGCTACGTTACGGACATCTTCACGTTTTGTTCTCATAAAATGATTTTCCTTTCCTCTTTAAGCTTTGAATGGGTAACTGTTCGGCACACTGGCTGAACAGTTACCGGAATTGTTAATATTCATGTGTTATCAGCAGGATTATTTTGCTGCAAAAGCATTTTTCAAGCACGATATAATCTTGCAGATGAATTTGTTCCTATTATTATGTGTTTTATTCAATAAGTTACCCGAATTTTCAGTTTACCACATTTTCGCCAGATTACAAGGTGTTAAAATAATTTTTTTTATTTTTGCAGATTCTGGTTCTAAATGAGAATGCCTGTACATAACCTTATAAAGAACAATACAAGGTACAGAGGAGCATATGCGGGATCGCTGAAAAAGCAGAGACGATTTACGGTCTGCACTGTAGGCAGGGATTCTGATACAGGTGCTCTACAGGGAAGGAGAACCACATTATGGCAGATAAAATTATTGAAAACAATCAGGTATCTATGATGGGCAAAATTGCAGCAGGCTTTACATTCAGTCATCAGGTCTTTGGAGAAGGCTTCTATATGACTGAGCTGCTGGTCAAAAGGCTCAGTGATTCGGAAGACAGGATTCCGGTGATGGTTTCTGAACGGCTGGTGGATGTAACGCAGGATTATATCGGAGAATATGTGGAAATCCATGGACAGTTCCGCTCATATAACCGCCATGAGGAGAAGCACAACCGTCTCGTGCTTTCAGTATTCAGCAGAGAACTGAAGTTTGTGGAAGAAGAGGATGAAACAGTTCCGGTAAATCAGATTTTTCTGGACGGATATATCTGTAAGCCTCCGGTGTACCGTAAAACTCCTCTTGGAAGAGAAATTGCGGATGTGCTGCTGGCAGTAAATCGTCCGTATGGAAAATCAGATTACATACCATGCATCTGCTGGGGCAGAAATGCCCGCTATGCATCTGCGTTTGAAGTTGGTGGTCATGTTCTGATCTGGGGACGTATCCAAAGCAGAGAATATATGAAACGGATCGGGGAAAATGAAACAGAGAAGAGAGTTGCGTATGAAGTATCTGTAAGCAAGCTGGAATATATGGAATAATTCCATTGCCGCAGGCAATTTGGAATGAATTTTGGCCACGTTACTGTGAACGGAGTGGTTACTGTTCATTGGTGATATCCCGCGAGGTGTTTTTTGTGAGCGAAGGTCACAGAAAACCCGAGACATACCGCGCGAATTTATGCGATTAGCATAAATTGAGTTTGCAAAGCAAACGATACTCCTTGGGCTTTGCGCAAGGAGGTTCATATTTTTTGCATCGCGAAGCGTGTCGCTGAGAACGGAGTGAACAGTAACACGGAGTAAACAGTAACGATTACTGTAAACAGTAACACTTGCAATTCTTCATAAACTGCGGTAATATAAGCGTATTCAGATAACTATGGCAGCCTGCTGTTCCACGAAGCATTCCGGCGTGAATATGCCGGAAGCTCATCGCAGAAGTCGAAAACAGACTGCTGTTTATCATGTCTGTAATGACACAGAGAAGAAGGTACAATTTCAATAACGATAAGAGGAATTGTTTGTTATGGAAAAAGAATTTACAGAGGTTTACTGTGGCGGGGGAAAGGGAAAGACAACTCTGGCGATCGGTCAGTGTCTGAGAGCTTCCGCACAGGGTAAAAGCGTCATTATTATTCAGTTTCTGAAAGGAAGAGAGCGCAGGGAACTGGATTTTCTGGAGGAACTGGATAATCTGGATATTAAGATATTCCGTTTTGAGAAGCATGATGAAGGATATGAGGAACTGAATGAGCAGGAGAAGGCAGAGGAGAAAACCAATATTCTCAATGCTTTGAATTTTGCGCGCAAAGTGATCGCAACGCAGGAATGCGATTTTCTGCTCCTGGATGAGATTCTTGCACTTCCGGATTATGGGATCACTACTGCAGAGGCAATCGGTGATATCCTGAAGATGAAGGACGAGAGTATGCATATTTTGCTTACGGGACGGACGTTACCGGACAGCCTGCGTAAATATGCAGACAGCATAACTACACTGACAACAGAGATTGTATAAGGTGTATAAAACCTGATTATTGTTTATGAATGGGCAGTAATCTGTATGGAAATTACAGAAGAATAAAGGAGGAAGGCAAATGGCAATTTTTAAAGGTGCAGGTGTTGCAATCGTAACCCCTATGTATGAAGATGGCAAGGTTAATTATGATAAACTGGAGGAACTTCTGGAGTATCAGATTGCAAACAGTACAGATGCGATCATTATCTGCGGAACAACAGGAGAATCATCAACGATGACGCATGGAGAGCATCTTAAGACAATTAAGTTTGCAATCGACAAGGTAAACAAACGTGTTCCGGTTATCGCAGGTACAGGTTCCAACTGTACGGAAACTGCAATTATGATGTCAAAGGAGGCTGCTTCTTACGGTGCAGATGCACTTCTTATAGTGACTCCATATTATAACAAGGCGACTCAGAAAGGACTGATCGCTCATTATACAGCTATTGCAGAGGCAGTTCCGGAAACACCGATCATTATGTACAATGTTCCGAGCCGTACAGGTTGTAACATTCAGCCTGCAACAGCAGTAGCTCTGGCTAAAAATGTTAAGAATATTGTTGGTATCAAAGCAGCAAGCGGAGATCTTTCACAGATTGCAACCATGATGTCCATGGCTGATGGCTGCATTGAACTCTACTCCGGAAATGATGATCAGGTACTTCCGATCCTTTCACTTGGCGGACTTGGAGTAATTTCCGTACTTTCTAATGTAGCTCCTAAGGAAACACATGATATGGTTATGAAATTCCTTGAAGGAGATACAAAGGGTGCAGCAGAAATCCAGTTAAAGGCAATCCCGTTAATTCATGCACTGTTCAGTGAAGTAAACCCGATTCCGGTGAAAGCAGCTCTGAATCTGATGGGTAAAGAAGTGGGACCACTTCGTATGCCATTATCCGAGATGGAAGATGCAAACAAGGCAAAACTTGCTGAAGAACTGAAGAATTTCGGAATTAAACTTGCATAAATATAACCGCAGGATTGTTCGGAAAATCAACTTGCCGATATACTGGAATTGAGAGGAATAGACAAATGGTAAAGATTATTATGCATGGCTGTAACGGTCACATGGGTCAGGTAATCTCCGGACTTGTGGAGAAGGATCCGGATGCTGAGATCGTAGCAGGTATCGATGTGGCAGATCAGGGAAAGAACAGCTACCCTGTATATACAAATATGGAAGAATGTCAGGTAGAGGCAGATGCCCTTATCGACTTCTCTTCTGCAAAAGCAACAGATGCACTTCTTGCTTACTGTGAGAAACGCAAACTCCCGGTTGTATTATGTACAACCGGTTTAAGCGAGGAGCAGCTCGCAAAGGTGGAAGAGACATCTAAGAATGTCGCAGTTCTGAAATCTGCAAATATGTCTCTTGGAATCAATACTCTGATGAAACTGCTTCAGGATGCGGCAAAGGTTCTGGCAACAGCAGGATTTGACATGGAGATTGTTGAGAAGCATCACAGATTGAAACTGGATGCACCAAGCGGAACAGCACTTGCACTGGCTGACAGCATTAATGAGGCAATGGATAACCAGTATCATTATATCTATGACCGCAGCCAGAGACGTGAGATGCGGGATGATAAGGAAATCGGTATCTCAGCAGTCCGCGGTGGAACAATCGTAGGAGAACACGAAGTGATCTTCGCAGGTCCGGATGAAGTGATTGAATTTAAGCATACTGCATATTCCAAAGCTGTATTTGGAAAGGGTGCTGTTGAAGCTGCGAAATTCCTTGCAGGCAAACCGGCAGGAAGATATGATATGAGCGATGTTATCAGTGCAAAATAATCAGGAATGCAGTAAAAATTGATAACTGGTAATTTTCAGTATCTTCATAGCAGTGAAATAAAATATATAAAAGGAAAGTGTATCTGATGTTTCAGAACACTTTCCTTTTTTGTAATATTGGCCTGTATGCTGCTATAATAATTCTGATCAATGATTATATGCGTAAGTCAGCAATGTTCTGGAATCCTGCCAGCGGGCAGAAGATGAATCTGCACCCAGGACAACAGAAATATAGGTGTTTCCCCTTGCGGAATAAGAAAGTCCGACAAAACAATAGCCTGCTTTGTTGGTATAGCCTGTTTTCATACCCTGAACTCCCGGAACATTGCCGAGCAGGGCGTTGGTGGTGCCGATAGAATAGCTTCTGCCGGTGTTGAGATTAGAGAAAGAATAATAGCCGGTGCTCACCAGTTTGCGGAACATAGGCTTTTTGATCGCATACTGGGCAATTTTTGCCAGGTCAGAAGCTGTTGTGTAATGGTTATACCCTGCATCCAGACCATTTGGGGTTGCGAAATGTGTATTCGTACATCCGATCTCTGCCGCTTTTTTATTCATTAATTTAACAAACTTTGCAGTGGAACCGCTGACGTGTTCGGCAATGGCAACTGCGGTGTCGTTGTGGGAGGGAAGCATCAGGGAATAAAGCAGATCTTTCAGATAAAATATTTCTCCTGCATTTGCATAAAGCTTGCTGGGTTCAATAGATGCTGCGTAAGGGGAGAACTTTACTTTTTCGTTTAATTTGCAGTTTTCAAGTGCAAGGATACAGGTCATAATCTTGGTTGTGCTGGCGTTGGCATGAGCAACATTTTCATTTTTGCCATAAATAATCTGACCGGTATCTGCATTCATGAGAAGTGCACAGTCAGAGGAAAGGGAATAATTTAATCCGGTGTGGGTGACAGTACCATTCTGGTTAAAGTAATAGTAAGTTCCCTTGATCTTGTGTTTTCCTGTAACTGCTTTTCCGTCTTTGCCGAAATAGTATTTCTTTCCGGATTTGTCAGTGTACCATCCGGTAACCATGGCACCGTCTTTACCGACATAGTAATAATTTCCTTTATATTTGATAAGAGAATTCTTTATCAGATATCCCTGAGATCTGGTTCCGAAATAATAATTTTTGCCTTTGATCGTATGCCAGCTGCACCAGCGGTGTCCGAGTTTGTTAAAATAATAGGTCTTTTTGTCAATTTTCAGAAATACATTTTTGGCGATGGTTTTATCATCATAGCGGTAAATCCAGTAATCGCCGTCTTTTACAAATTTTCCCGATGCTGCGATATCAGGTTTCTGAAGTGTGGATGCATAAATAGTAGAAACACTGCAGGTAAACAGCAGGAAAAGTGCAGCCAGAAATATAAAAACAGAGCTGCGAAGTGAATGGTTCCTTTTTCTTTTCATGATAACCTCCTGTAAATATGAGTTATAGATATTCCGTAAAATACTGCAGTCAATCCATCTCATTAATGAGTGAAATCCTGCTATAGCAACTTGTCGGTACGCTAGATTGTGGGAGTATATATGTACGGAGTAATCTGTTTTGTGTTATTTAAATCATAGCATGAAAAGTCAATTTTTTCCAGAATAGTATTGAGTTTTTGGTACATATTAAAAACATAATATAAAAACATGAAAAGACGGAGAGGTTCTGCTGCATGGACCGGCAGAATGCTTTCCGGGAACAGGAGATGAATATGGGAATAAAGGTAAAAAAGATTCTGACAGGTACAGCACTTATTATGTCACTGTGCATGTTCACAGCATGTGGAAATGCAAATAAAGCAGCTGATGAGGCAGACACAAACGAAGAAAATATGACGGATAATAATGCTGCAAACGATGATAACATGGAAAATAACGCAGGAGAAAACAATACAAATGGAAATAGCACATCAGGAAACAATGCGGCAGATAAAAATGTAAATAAAGGTGGAACCGTCACAGACAATGGAACTGCCGCAGAGGATGAAGCTGCAGAAAATGAGACAAAACAGAATAGCAATGCAACAGATAACACTGCAGATAATACCAGAATTGATGAAAACAACAACGGTGACGGCACAGTATCCGGTGAACTGGGAAACAGCGTCAAAGATCTGGGCGAAGGGGTAGGTAATGCTGTAGAAGATGTGGGGGATGCTGTTGGTAATGCGGCAGAAGGAAGATAGACATCAGGAATAATTTATGGTATTATCGTGTTAAATTGGTAAAATTTAAATAGTGTATTCCCGAAGTTTTTATTGCATTTGTTTTTGCATCTAACTATAGCAATCATTGTAAATAATGCATATTGATTCAGCTCATCAGAGCGTGAAATCCGTTACTGTGAACGGAGTGAACAGTAACTGAAATCCTGCGTCAGCACGCCTGCAGATATCTTCCTTGTCTTTCGCACTCTGCTGAACTGTCTCAAATGCATTAATTTAAGAGGCTTGCTATAAGTACAAAAAGATTCTGAGAGTACATATAACGGATATGGAGGTACGAATTTTATGAAATTTCGCCCATGTATTGATATACATAATGGAAAAGTAAAGCAGATTGTAGGCGGGAGCCTTACGGACGTACAGGATCAGGCAAGTGAGAATTTTGTATCTGAGCAGGATGCATCTTTCTATGCAGAATTATATAAAAAGGCAGGGATAAAAGGAGGACATGTAATTCTGTTAAATGGTCATGACTCCCCATACTATGAATCAACAAAAGAACAGGCGATTCTTGCATTACATACTTATCCGGGAGGATTACAGATCGGCGGAGGAGTGAACCCGGAAAATGCAGGGGAATATCTTAGTGCAGGTGCCAGTCATGTAATCGTTACATCTTATGTATTTAAAGATGGAAGGATTTCCTGGGAAAATCTGAACAAAATGAAAGAGACTGTGGGAAAAGAGAAACTGGTTCTTGACCTGAGCTGTCGCAGAAAAGATGGAAAATACTATATTGTGACAGACCGCTGGCAGAAATTTACAGATGTCACTATGACACTGGATATTATGAAAGAACTGGGAAGTTACTGCGATGAGTTTCTGGTCCATGCAGTAGATGTGGAGGGAAAGGCACGCGGAGTTGAAACAGAACTTGCATCTCTGCTGGGGGAGTATAAAGGAAATCCGGTTACTTACGCAGGTGGAGTTGGCTCCATGAAGGATATTGAGGATCTGCGAAAATATGGAAAAGACAGACTGGATGTCACAGTAGGCAGTGCATTGGATCTTTTTGGCGGAAATATTTCATTCTCAGAACTGATTAAACTTTAACTGATTTTTATAGTAATCTCAGGAATCACAGTGAAAATGTACAGAACAATTACAGAATTTTTGCTATTTCCCCATAATGACAAAGGAACTTTAAAGTTATTTCTGAAGTAAACAGAAAAAATGTGAAATTTTAATAAAATAGTGTTAAAATTCAAAAATGTGTGTTATAATAGATTCATCAAACAGCAAAGGGGATGGAAGCATGAAGTTTATCATCAGCGGAAAAAATATTACAGTTACAGAAGGTCTTAAGACAGCAGTCCAGGACAAGCTCAGTAAACTGGAAAGGTATTTCACTCCTGACACCGAAGTTGTAGTAACTTTAAGTGTTGAAAAAGAAAGACAGAAAATTGAAGTGACAATCCCTGTAAAAGGAAATATCATTCGTTCCGAACAGGTAAGCAATGACATGTATGTATCAATCGATCTGGTAGAGGAAGTCATTGAACGTCAGCTTCGCAAGTACAAAAATAAAATCGTAGACAAACAGCAGGCAGCAGCCAACTTCCAGAAAGCATATCTGGACAAGGACTACGATGAGGATGAAGAAGTTAAGATCATCCGTACCAAGAAATTCGGAATCAAACCAATGTATCCGGAAGATGCATGCGTACAGATGGAACTGCTCGGACATAATTTCTTTGTATTCTACAATGCAGAGACAGAGCAGGTAAATGTAGTTTACAAACGTAAAGGCAATACTTACGGTCTGATCGAACCGGAATTCTAAATCTGCTTATAAGATCAAAAATATGAAACATAGACAGCCATAAAAAAGTTTTCATAAAGAAAAGCTTCCTTACAGAGAGACAGAATGCCTCCTGTAAGGGAGCTTTTTTGTCAGGAAAAATATATACCTTTAGCGCATAAGGAATGCTTTGACGCAGTGGCCTAAATATGTTAAAATATCAAAAGATATTATGAAATTTGTAACTAATCAGCAGTTAAAAAATTACAAGTTGAAATTCATTCCGGATTGTCTGCGGCAATGGAATATTGACTTGTATATTCTAGTGGAATGTTCTGTTGGAATGGATTGCTGAAGAATAGTTACCGAAATTTTATAAATGAAGAAGTGTAAAAAGAAGGAAGGAGCACAAAAATCATGAGAAAAGCCGGAGTATTAATGCCAGTTTCCGCACTTCCGTCCCGTATTGGTGCCGGAGAACTTGGAGAATCTGCATTCCAATTTATCGAGTTATTAAAGGAGAATCATGTAAAGATATGGCAGATACTGCCACTGAATCCGGTTGGCTATGGTAATTCCCCATACCAGCCATATTCCTCCTGTGCAGGGGATGAGTTGTATATCAGTCTTGATGCGCTTGCAGAGGAAGGTCTGTTAAAGGAACATCCAAAGGAATTTCAGGAGAGAGCTACAAGAGTAGATTATGAGGCTGTCCGCCAGTACAGAGAGCCTTTCTTAAGAACTGCGTTTGATGTTTTTACAGAGAAAAAGGGACAGGAAGAAACAGCATATAAAGAATTTGCTTCACAGGAATGGGTATATGAGTATGGTGTGTTCCGCGCATTAAAGAAAGCAAATAACGGAGAATGCTGGAATGACTGGCCGGAAGAATATAGAACCTGGCCGGAGAACAGACAGAAGTTACCGGCAGAGGTGGAGACAGAGGCACAGTATCAGATGTTTCTTCAGTATATTTTCTACACACAGTGGATGAAGGTGAAGAAGACTGCAAACGATGCCGGAATCCAGATTATGGGAGATGTTCCTTTCTATGTGGGACAGGATTCTGTAGACGTATGGGGTGGAAAAGATAACTTTCTTCTTGATACAGATGGACGTCCGATCTTCATCGCCGGAGTACCGCCTGATTATTTCAGTGCTACAGGGCAGAGATGGGGAAATCCGATCTATGACTGGGAGCATATGAAGGAACAGGATTACAGATTCTGGGTGGACAGAATCGGCTATAGCAACAAATTGTTTGATATTATAAGGATCGACCATTTCCGGGCATTTGATACATACTGGAAAATTCCGGCAGACTGCCCGACTGCTATTGACGGTGAATGGATCGAGGCACCGGGATATGAGGTCATTGATACACTTCAGAAAGAAATTCCGGGATTAGATCTGGTAGCAGAGGATCTGGGGCTGCTTCGTCCGGAGGTTCTGATGCTGAAAGATCATTATCATCTGAAGGGAATGAAGATCCTGATCTTCTCCATAGAAACAGGTGGAAAATATGCCCGAGATACCTTCCATGATGTGGAAAACATGATTTTTTACACAGGAACGCATGACAATGATACGATCATGCAGTGGTATGGAAATATGAGTGCCGCAGCCAGAAGAAAAATCCGCAGGATGTTAAAGAAGGCGGGAGCATCACAGGGCTCTGTCAAGGACAGATTCCTGCAGTATACCATGCAGAATCAGGCAGAATATGCGATCATTCCGTTGGCAGATATTCTTGGACTTGGAAAAGAGGGCCATATCAACACACCGGGAACCATTGGTTCTCCGAACTGGGAGTGGCATTTACCGGATTTTATACAGGCCAAAAAGGAACTGCAGAAATTTGGCAGACTGATCGTGGATACAAAGCGATAAATTTGTTACTGTTCACACACCACTATCCCGCGAGGTGTTTTGGTATGAATATGCCAAAATCCCGAGACATACAAGCCAAAATTCCATTGCCGCAGGCAATCTGGAATGAATTTTGGCTACGTTACTGTGAACGGAGTGAACAGTAACGTAAATTTTGGTGACTCCGTAATTTTCTTGGTTTGTTCATGAAAAATTCATTGTTTTCCATAACGGAAAGTGTTAGAATATACAAGTATTGTGTATTATAGTAAGCGTTTGTAATGTTCGCATGCTGCTGACATGTCTGCTGTGGACGGAGTGAACAGAAATTATTCCGCACAGTAGCAATTGTTATATGGCAGCAATGCTTGTATAAAAAAGAAATAAACAGGAGTAAAACCTAATATGAATATGTTTTCAAAAGTATTCGGGACCCGCAGCCAGCGAGAGGTTAAGCGTATCATGCCTCTGGTTGAGAAAATTGAGAGCCTGCGCCCGGACATGCAGAAGTTAAGCGACGAAGAACTCAGAGGAAAAACAAGAGAATTTAAGAAACGTCTTGAAGAGGGAGAGACACTGGATGATCTGCTTCCTGAGGCATTTGCGGTTGTACGTGAAGCAGGCAAGCGTGTTCTTGGAATGGAACATTTCCGTGTGCAGCTTATCGGTGGTATCATTCTCCATCAGGGACGTATCGCAGAGATGAGAACAGGTGAAGGTAAAACACTTGTATCTACCTTACCGGCATATCTGAACGCTCTGGAAGGAAAAGGAGTTCATGTAGTAACGGTCAATGATTATCTGGCACGTCGAGATTCTGAGTGGATGGGAAAAGTCCATGAGTTTCTTGGTCTGACCGTTGGATGTGTACTGAATTCCATGGACAGTGAAGAGAGACGTAAACAGTATAACTGCGATATCACTTACATCACCAACAACGAGGACGGTTTCGATTATCTGCGTGATAACATGGTTATTTATAAAGAACAGCTCGTTCAGAGAGATCTGCATTATGCGATCATCGACGAGGTGGACTCAGTCCTGATCGACGAGGCACGTACACCGCTGATCATTTCAGGTCAGAGCGGAAAGTCTACAGCACTTTATGAGGCATGCGATGTACTTGCACGTCAGTTGGAGCGAGGCGAGGCGAGCGGAGAGTTCTCCAAGATGAATGCGATCATGGGAGAAGAGATCGAAGAGACGGGAGATTTTATTGTTGACGAGAAAGAGAAGACAGTCAACCTGACGGAAGATGGTGTGAAAAAGGTTGAGAAGTTCTTCCATATTGAAAATCTTGCGGATGCAGAGAATCTTGAGATCCAGCATAATATCATCCTTGCCCTTCGGGCTCATAATCTGATGTTCCGGGATCAGGATTATGTGGTGAATGAAGAAGGAGAGGTTATGATCGTCGACGAGTTTACGGGACGTATCATGCCGGGACGCCGTTATTCAGACGGACTTCATCAGGCAATCGAGGCGAAGGAGCATGTAAAGGTAAGAAGAGAGAGCAAGACCCTTGCGACGATCACATTCCAGAACTTATTTAATAAGTATGATAAGAAGAGTGGTATGACCGGTACAGCCCTGACTGAGGAAAAAGAGTTCCGTGATATTTATGGTATGGATGTTATTGAGATCCCGACCAATAAGCCGGTTCTCAGAAAAGACCTGGAAGATGCGGTATATAAGACGAAAGAGGAAAAATACCGGGCTGTTGTAGAAGCAGTTAAAGAAGCTCATGCGACCGGTCAGCCGGTACTGGTTGGTACGATCACCATCGAAGTTTCCGAACTGCTGAGCCGGATGCTGAAAAAAGAAGGAATCCAGCATAATGTGCTGAATGCAAAATACCATGAAAAAGAAGCTGAGATCGTTGCAGATGCAGGTGTGCATGGAGCGGTTACGATCGCAACGAACATGGCAGGACGTGGTACGGATATCAAGCTGGATGATGATGCCAAAGCTGCAGGCGGTCTGAAGATTATTGGTACAGAGCGTCATGAGTCCAGACGTATTGACAATCAGCTCCGTGGACGTTCCGGACGTCAGGGAGACCCGGGTGAATCCCGTTTCTACATTTCCCTGGAAGACGATCTGATGAGACTCTTCGGTTCCGAAAAACTGATGGGCATTTTCAAATCCCTCGGTGTACCGGAAAATGAGCAGATCGAGCACAAGATGCTTTCTTCCGCCATCGAAAAAGCGCAGAAGAAGATCGAGGGCAACAACTACGGAATCCGTAAAAACCTGCTCGACTATGACCAGGTCAACAACGAGCAGCGTGAGATCATCTACAAAGAGAGACGCCGCGTTCTGGACGGCGAGAGCATGAGAGACACCATCTTCAAGATGATTGCCGACACCATCGACAATACTGTGGATCTCTGCATCGGCGAGAACACCGAGCAGTCCGAGTGGGATCTGAACGAGTTAAATGAGATGCTGCTCTCCATCATGCCGGTGAAGGCAGTGACAAAAGAGCGCGTAGAGAAGATTTCCAAAAACGAGCTGAAACAGCAGTTAAAAGAGGAAGCTGTTAAACTCTACGAGGAGAAAGAAGCAGAATTCCCGGAGGAGGAGCAGATTCGTGAGCTTGAACGTGTCGTTCTTCTGAAGGTTATCGACCAGAAGTGGATGGATCATATCGATGATATGGATCAGCTCCGCGAGGGTATCGGCCTGCAGGCATACGGCCAGAGAGACCCGAAGGTTGAGTACAAGATGGCAGCTTACGACATGTTTAACGAAATGCTCGAGTCCATCCAGCAGGATACCGTCCGTCTCCTGTTCCATGTACGTGTTGAGCAGAAAGTAGAACGTGAGCAGGTAGCCAAAGTGACCGGAACCAACAAAGACGAGTCCGGCCCGAGAAAACCGGTACAGCGCGCAGAGCGTAAGATCTATCCAAACGATCCATGCCCGTGCGGAAGCGGCAAGAAGTACAAACAGTGCTGCGGAAGAAAACCGGTTTGATAAAAGCAGAACAGCAGTGAGACGGATGAGCACGATCCGTTTGACAAAGCACGCAGCTTCCCTACCAGAAGCTGCGTGTCATACAAAATATAAAACAGAAAGCAGGTGAAGCTTGTGGTAGTTGAATTAGACCAGTTCAAAATGGAACTTGGCACATACGATAAACCATTAGTGGAAGTGAGGGATTCACTTTGACCTCGCTAACAAAGAGCAGAGGATCGAAGAATTAGAGCGTAAAATGGAGGAACCCAATTTCTGGGACAACCCCGAAGAAGCGCAGGAGCAGATGAAACAGCTGAGCAGCATGAAAGAGGACAGAGATACGTATCAGAAACTGGTATCCGCCAAAGAAGATATGGAAACTCTGATCGAGATGGGACAGGAGGAGGATGACGATTCCGTTGTTCCGGAAATCGCGGAAATGATGGAAGAGTTCAAGGCATCCTTCGATGCCATCCGCATCAAAACCCTGCTGTCCGGCGAATTTGACAAGGACAATGCGATCATCAAACTGAACGCAGGTGCAGGCGGAACCGAGGCGTGCGACTGGTGCGGCATGCTGTACCGTATGTACACCAGATGGGCAGAACGCAAAGGCTTTACGATCGAGGAACTCGACTTTCTGGACGGTGATGAGGCCGGTGTGAAGTCCGTGACATTCCAGGTCAACGGCGAAAACGCTTACGGTTATCTGAAATCCGAAAAAGGTGTTCACCGTCTCGTCCGTATTTCTCCGTTCAACGCGGCAGGAAAACGCCAGACATCGTTCGTATCGTGCGATGTTATGCCGGATATCGACAAAGAGATCGATGTTGAGGTTCGTGATGAGGATATTCGTATCGATACGTACCGTTCCAGCGGTGCCGGCGGACAGCACATCAACAAGACGTCATCGGCGATCCGAATCACGCATATGCCGACCGGCATCGTGGTTACGTGCCAGAATGAGCGTTCCCAGTTCCAGAACAAGGACAAGGCGATGCAGATGCTGAAAGCAAAATTGTATATGCTGAAACTCCAGGAGCAGGCAGATAAGCTGAGCGACATCCGCGGCGAAGTAA
>ENA-OPTA01001270-OPTA01001270.1-human-gut-metagenome-genome-assembly--contig:-NODE-1270-length-15476-cov-3.258738_pt1 | contig 15476 bp, 16 predicted proteins | sample MGYA00241813_ERZ501917 | MGnify/ENA primary metagenome ERZ501917 (study PRJEB25962, sample SAMEA2042408) | human gut metagenome | biome: human gut; feature: human-associated habitat; material: faeces...
TATTTATCATCAGCCGCTCCTCTTCCATAAATATTGTCATCCTTGATTTCAGCCTTAAAAGGATCAAAGTTCCAAAAACTAGAAACAGGAACAGTATCTGAGTGAGCATAAACATCGATTGTAGGCAATGAGGGGTCACCATAGGACAATTCAACACAATAACCTTCACAGCGATCAATCTTAAAACCCATTTTTTCGCCGAGAGCGACATCAAAATCAAAAACATTTGCTACATATTGACCAAAGGGATGTTCTTTAGTGACTGTTTCAGGGTCATTATAAGATTTTGTTTGAATATACTTTTGCAAAGTATCAATAGCTTCATCATAATAAGGTTCGGCCATCTTGTTCCATTCAGTATCAGCTCTATAATTTTTCAATTTTTCCGACATTAAAAATATTCCTCCAAAATAAGTACAGCTATATTTTAATTTAAATTTTGAAGTTACAACCAAAATTTAAAAGAAACCATATAAAGCCTAGTCGAAATTAATCTTTTCCTTAAAAGCTAAAGCGATTCCTTTCAAAGTCAATAAGGAATCGACAGTAAAATTATCAAACCCGAAATCATTCATGGATTTGCCAAGATATTGGCAATCCCCACCGGTGACGATGATTTTACAATCTTTCAATTTGAAATCAATGATAGTCTTTTCAATCATTTTAACAGCCATACCACCAAGTCCGAATGTAATTCCACTCGAAACTGCACCTTCAGTGGAAAGCATCAAGGTGGAGTTTGGGAAAAATGTCTCACTAACATTTAATAAATCCGTTCCTTGATTCAAACAAGATAGCATCATCGATTTCCCAGGGGCAATAGAACCACCTAAAAATTTTCCACTCTCATCCATCCCTAATAACTTAAAACACGTTCCACAATCCAAGACTAAAGCAGATCTTCTTTCATCTTTAGCCGCAATGATGTCACAAAACAAATCACTACCCAAGAAGTGATAATTAGAGATTTCTAATCCAGTTCTTTTGCAATAATCGAAAATCAAAAATGGTGATATTGACATGTTTCTTATCTGTCTATTTTCTAATACATCTAGCAATGCACCACAAGCATTTCTATTTACAGATGAAATATATGCTCTAGTCTCATAACCATCATAATCTCTAAGCATTCTATCTAAAAGAATATCTAAAATATCACTTAAATCTTCACCTATTTTGACCTGGCTATAATTTATAAATTTATTTGATACACACAGCCCAAAATGAATATTAGTATTGCCGATATCAATCAAAAGAACCACTTTCTTATCATTCATAGTTTAGAAACCTCTGTCTTAAATTATTTTACTTCTTTAGCATTTATAAACCAAGGTTCCACTCAAATCTGTTCTATGAATCGGTAAGAAAAGTTGGGCACAAGTTTCTAAAACTTCTTTATCGGGATGCCCATATTTGTTCTTCTCACCAACCGAAATAACCGCTAATTGTGGATCAACTTTTTCTATAAATTCCTTAGAAGAAGATGTTTTACTTCCGTGATGACCTAATAAAATAACGTTTGATTTTAAATCTATATCCATTTTTAGAATATCATTTTCAACTGCTTTAGGAGCATCTCCCATTATCATGAAAGAAGTATTTCTCACATTAAACTTTAAAACACCGGACTTTCCGTTTTCATCATTATATTTAGGATTTGCATTTAGATTCATAAAATCTATTCCACCTATTTCAAAAAATTCTTTTGTGTTTTCACAATACTCGTAACCATTAACATTAAAATTTGATATTAATGAGTTTAAAGCTCCATCATGATCCATATCACCGTGAGTCAATAGAACATAATCAAGCTTATCTACTCCAATTCTCTCAAAATATGGTATTAGACAATCCTTAGCCAAATCCACATATAAACTTCCTCCCGTATCGATTAGTATATTTGAAACACCATTTCTAATCAGGGTAGAAGACCCTTGTCCTACATCAATGAAATGGACTTCATATTTAGGAAAATAAGAAGTCATTGTTGGTGTTAATATCAAAGTCAAAAACAAACACTCGAAGATAATTAATGCTTTCTTCGTCTTAAACAATAAAAGTATCGAAATCAAAAATAGGATGAAGATTGAAGATATTAAAACGGCTAATGAATAATCTCCCCTCAATACAAAGATGCTAAATCCATTCATGGAATTCAAGACAATTATCAATAAGCCACAAATAGGATTTAATAGGCATCCAATCCATGGAATTAAATAGCACGGAAAAAGCAAAATAAAAAAGACAGAGCCGAATTTCAAAAACAAAGGTGTTAATAAAAAATTAAACAGCCCGTAAACTCCATTTGTAAATAACAAACAAGGCGTTATTATACAAGCGGGGAGAAGTCCTTTAAATAAAAGTCTTCTTATTCCATTTATTCTTTTAATAGAATAAGAAAACAATATATTAAAAATCATTAGTAGGGATGGAATCCAAAAAGTTGTTTCCATGCAAAACCTAGGGAAAATAAATAACATTATTAAATATACTAAGGAATATCTGTCTAGAGATTGATATTTCTTTTTTTTAATAGATAAGAACGTATCTATTACTTCTTTTATGAGGAGTTTGATTCCAGAAAATGATAAATTTGAGACAAAGCAAAAAAATAATAAAACAGGTAAAGTAATAATTTTAGAATTATCTCTTTTATCTTTCATAGAGAATAACTTATGCAAAAATGAAATAAATAAATTTACATGTATTCCACATGAAAATAATGATGTGATCAACCCGCTTTTTTGAAGCGTATTTAATTCTTCAATCTCAGACGGGGATTTAAAAAAAAGAATTGACTTTGCCAGTACTTTTTCTGTCGGGTTAAAGAACTGCAAAACCCATTCTTGATATTTTCGAATATTGAGAAAGCTACAAAATATGACATTGCAATTCGATACTTTTAATTCAGCAGAAACCCCTTGATTTAATAGATAGTTCTTAAAAGAAAATGTGCTCTCATAATGAGAAAAAGACAATTCAATTGTTTTCCCTTCAAATTTAATAATATCAAATAAATTAAATTCATTATTCTTACTCGATAGATAATATTTTCCTTTTAAAGTGATTAATAAAACATAATTTTGAGAACTCTTTATTACTATTCCATATGTATTCAAATACTGCTCAGTATTATGCAAATTAATTAAAATGGCAATGACAACACCAATAGCAAAAACAAATCCCGCCACCAGGATATGTTTAAAACCTTTTCTTAAATAAGTAAATAACAATACTAAGAGAAGCAATAAGCATATCCAAAAAGAAAAAAATATTGTCAACAATCCTATCAAAAAGGATAATAGATAAAAAAACAACATCTCATTTCAATGTTACTTTGTCTTTAATTTTATCAAACCTTGCCTTTCCTATATTTTTAACATTCATCAATTGATTAATGATTACGTATGGTCCATTTTGAACTCTATAGTCAATTATAGATTGACAATATGTAACTCCGATATCAAAGACCTTATTCATATCTTCTTTTGTTACAGATTCATCATTGATATTAATTTTAATTCCAGCCTTGGGTTCACAAAAGTCATCAGCTTTAACAGGAATATAGAATTCAGTGAAATCACCTATAGGAGTTTCCTCTACTATTGCATAAGTATCAGCATCCGCAGTGTATCCACCAGCTTTTTGAACTAATGTCCCTAATGTTTCAGTTGGCAGAATAGAAAAAGATCCGGGATGATTGACTTCACCCTCTATTTTCACATTCTTTTCGCCATCTTTTTTATTTACATCTACTACATTACCACCATTTCCACCACTTGTTTTTTTATTGTTATTATAAACAGCGGTCAACGTAACTAACGAGACGACTAAAAAAATAAAACCGACTACAAAGATTTTTATCATAAAGATTTACCTCCATTAAAAATGAAGATTAAATTCAAATAAAGATGCGTAAATTCAAAAAAACTCACTCAATGAATAGTGAGTTTTAGTCACAACAGAGAAACTACTTAAGAATTTCAATCTTTACTTTATAAGGTTTAGGTGCTTCAACATCTACAACATCACCGACCAAGTGACCAAGAATAGCTTTTCCCAATGGGCAATCAGAAGCAATCTTGAACAAATTAGGATCACTCAAATCAGTCTCTGTAGGACCGACAATCTTAACAGTCATCTTTACTTGATTAGAAAGATTAGTCAAGGTGACTACAGATTCAATCTGAACAGAAGAAACCTTCTCGTTCTTCTGAACGACTTTATAATTACGAAGTTTATATTCAATATCTTGGATTTCAGCTTCGATTTCACTTTGCTTGCTCTTAGCGGCATCATAATCAGCGTTTTCGGACAAGTCACCTTGTGAACGAGCCAATTTTAAATCTTCGAGGTTTTGAGGCCTTGCCACATCTTCCAAATAACGTAAACGTTCCTCAAGAGCTTTCTTACCTTCAACAGTAAGGATATCATCCTTAGAATTATCTGCCATAAATTACCTCCATCCTTGCAATTACGGATTTAACGATAGAGATTTTAACACGGAATAGACATTTGAAAGCAAAAATAAAACTAAGTATCAAAATAAAAAGAATGCCTTATAATGTGTAAGCACTTTCAAGGAGAGAAGAACATGATAAAAAACTATGAACAATTAGAAGAGTACAAAGAAGAATTAAGAAATGTTCTAAATCAGACGACCAAGTTGGTAGATCCCGCTATGGAACTTGTAATCTACCCATCCATATCAAGAACTTATGAACTATGTTTTTTAAAGGACAAAAAACAGATAGATTTAGATAAGAATTTTATTTTCTACTTCGAAAAGGAATTCAAAAAAATTTCCAAAACAAATTCTATAATCAGTGATGGATTCTATCAAATGAATTATATCGATAATAGGATTTATGTTTCCTACCCGAGAAAAGAACTAGATTATAAAATTGCCTCATTCCATCAAGAACCAGTCTTCCAAGAGGCTTTAATAAGGGCAAGATCATTCGGGAATTCTACTGGCCTATCTTCTATAGAAGGAATTAACAATTTCATTGATACATATGGTGAAGTTGATTTGATACAAATCGGTGAAGCTAAGATGCAAATGCAGATGTCTAAAATAATCGAAATGATTTCAAAAGAAAATATTAAATTTATATCTATTTCAGGCCCTTCATGTTCAGGAAAAACTACCACAGCCAACAAATTGAGAATCAGTCTCATGTCAATCGGTCTTAATCCTTTAAGAATATCGTTGGATGACTATTATTATTTACCATCCCAATGTCCGTTGAATCCAGATGGAACTAGAAATTTAGAATCAATCGACTCTTTAGATATCAAAGAATTTCAAAAAGAAATGATATCATTGCTTTTAGGAAAAGAAACAAACCTTAGAACATTTCATTTCAAAGACAAAACAGCAGATTTTAATAGAGTAGCAAAACTCAATTCAAATCAACCTATTATTATTGAAGGAATTCACGGCCTTAATCCAAAGCTATGGGAAGGAATTGATCCATCGCTCATCTTTAAGATTTATATCAGCCCACAGCCCCAAATCTCGATCACTAATTTAAAGCCATTTCCTTTCTCCGAAGCTAGGTTATTAAGGAGATTGGTCAGAGATGAAATCAGCAGAAACACTTCTTTCGAAGAGACCTTTTCTATGTGGTCCAAAGTTAGAGAAGAGGAGTTTGAAACAATATATGCTGGGGAAGAAAACGCAAACTTCGTCTTCGATTCTTTCTATCCATACGAATTATCTGTAATGAAAGAATTAGCAACTCCCAATCTTATGAATTTTAGAAAAACATCTCCATATTACGAATATGCCCAATCGCTTTGTGCTAATTTAAAACAAATTAAAACGATAGACATCAAAAAAATTCCGGTGAATTCAACATTTAGAGAATTCATCGGAGGAGGATTATATAAAGGTTAAGACAAAGACGATTTAAGATCAGCTAAGTCTTTCTTAGCTATGACTGAGTATGTCTTATTAGAGTCAGGATATTTAGTGATAGATTTCGAAGCTGATATTCCAGCGAGACTACTAGTGTCACTCAAATCCAAATCCAAAACTATCAAACTCGTATCAGTACCAGTTGTTCCAGTTATCCCAAACAAATTCCTCAATTCTATTTGATTAATAGACAATTTCTCAATTCCAGACTTTTCCTTCGTCGAAGAGAGAGCTGGAATCTTTTTAGTTGAACCAGTAACTTCTTTCATAGTATAAAACTTAAGAGTTAAATTGACTCTCTTTCTCATATTGGAATATAGTTCTAATTCAGAATCACTAGTTACTTTAAACGACTCCATTTCAGTTGTGCTGGCAGGAGATGTCTTCCATCCATATTGAACATATTCTATAAAATTAGAACCATCAGGAGCAGATATATTTTTATTTATCTTTATTCCATTCAAATCGTTTTTATCTGCGCTTTGATAATTAGCAAATGTAGATTGGAATCCAATATCTAAATAACTAGTCTCTCCATCATCGTAAATGAAAGAGCCAGTGGAATTAACTCCTGTTGCATAATGAAGCGTTACTTTTTGTTTGAGCGTGAAATCGACTACAACATTCAAATCACTATCGACCATTTCAGGTCCGAGTTTAGATCCGTTAGATAAATTAAAGCCATTAATAATAAACTTATTTTGAAATTCGGGTTTGATGAATGTCTTAAAAGTATTTAAATTTAATAATCCGGCAGTATCATCAGATGAATCCCATAACAGGCTACCTTTATCCAAATTGATATAGACTTTGCCAATGGAACCATCTACTTCCTTAAAACCATAATGTTCCACCAATGCATCATAATTCAAATAATTTTTAACATTGGCAAGATCTAAAATTAGCTTAGGCTTACCTACAGAATAAATCTTTAAAACAAAGTCTCCTTCAACACTCGAAGGAATCTTTGTCGCAACGTCCTTCTTAAATGCAACATCGTTATCTGAATCATATTTTCCATCATTATTAGCATCATAGTACCAGAAAGAGAATATTACGCTGTTATCCTTAGAAATCGGATCCACTACTTGTGTCAAATCCAAAACATCATCAGCATATCCCACAATATTTGGATTAGTGAAACTCCATAGGGCTTCGTCTACATCAAAATTAATTTTAATAGAAGATTGAAATCTAGGATATGCGAAATTACTCCCGGTAACTGATGATTGATCATCACTGCCAAACTTTCTAAAATCAAGTTTTATCTCTTTATTATCTTCACCGATTTGGTACCATCCCAAGAACTTCTTTCCTTTAACATATGGTTCCATATATGTAGGAGCTAAATCAGACAATGAATTGGATGAACTAGTCGAATATTTAGTCTCTTTAAAACTATCTAAATCTATCGGTTCCTTTTGATCCTTGGATTTATAAATGACATCCGTTTCATCTAAGCCATATTTGTAATCATATGTAAAATTAGGATTGTATTCGAATGGTACATAAAAATTAAGCTGTGCTTCAGATACTTTGACGGAAGTTATTTCCTCAGAGGCATTCATTTCTTTGGAAATTCTAGTAAATGATCCTTTACCTTGATAGGAATCAGGCAATGCACTATTTAATTTTGTACGTACTTCAGTCAAAACTTTAGCATTTAATGAATAAGTATTATATGAATCGATGGTAATAGGTTGAACAGCGTTGAATGTTATCCAGTTTTCAATTTTATTGCCATCGCTATCAGTAGATGTCGATTCTAAAACTATAGGGGTAAATGTTACGGTTAAATTCTTTTCAAAATATGCGATATAGGAGGCTGAACTATAGTTCCATTTTGATTTAGAAGAAAAATCCTCGATATAAGATTTCACTTCATCTCCTATTTTTTGTTTCCATCCCAAAAATGTGTATCCTTCTTTTTCAGCTTGAAGATATCTAACTTGAGCAGGCAATTCTCTAGTTGCTATACCCTCAAAAGTATATGAGTCATCAGTACGTGATTTATAATCTCCTTCTTTCAATTGTTTATGCTCATCATTATCTTTGGTATGATAATAAAGATTTCCACCATCAGTATAGAAAGTCAGAGAGCCACGAATTTCCTCGTTGCAAGATGTCAAAAAGAAAGACGAAAGAACTATTAACGCTAAAGAAAAGCTAATTTTTTTCATATTTAACCCCTTCCTTTAACAATTATAGTAAAAACAAGTTAAAATAATATCCATTCTACTTTTAAAACATAAAAAAGGAGGAAAAAATGAGTATTAGAGTACATCACATAGACAAATGGGCATTTATTAACTTAGATTTGATCAATGAATTGTTCGAAAAGAGAAAAAGGTGTGCAATTGTCATAGGTGGAGCTACTTCTTCAGGAAAATCTTACTCTGCTGAATACCTTGAGAATTTCTTAAACAAGAACAATATTCCTTCCTTAATAATTTCAACAGACCATTACAACAAGGGTATCTCTGGAATTGTAACCGATAAAGTAAATGAAAAATACTTCAATTCTAAAATGCCTCATAAAGAAGAGATTAGATTGATAGTTAGAGAAATTATAAAAAACACTCCTTTCGAGGAAAAGTTTTCAGACGAAAATTGTCTTAAAATCAAAAGCAAGATAAGCAATCTTCTTTCTCCGAAAGAACTAAACATTTATTTGAATGGATGCAAGGATGAATTTTCTCATTTTTCTTTTGATGAACCCTACGTATATGATTTAAAAGAGGTCGCTCACGATGTAAAAATCCTATTGTCAGGCAAATCAATTACTCAAAAGAAGTATTCTAAAATTACATCAGAGAGAATACCAAACAATGTCAAAATAGATGGCTCCAAATACAAAGTAATAATAATTGAAGGTATTTATGTTTTAACCAATGGCCTATTAGATGAATTAGATAACAAATCCTTGATTGCAAATTTCGTAGAAGGAACACCAAAATCCTTATTCCTAAGACGTGTCATAAGAGATCAAAAAATAACATCACTCCCCGGTTATTTAACTATATCAATGTATTTCAACTACATAGCCAAGTCTTATAAAGAATCAATTCAGCCTTCAATGAAAAATGCTGATGTCATTCTCGATAACAATATGTCTTTTGCTGAATTAAGAGAAGGAACACTATATACGACAAAAGAAAGGACTAAAATTACAAATCCCGATTTCTTATCAAAACTTTGGAATGCTTCTAAGACTGTAAAAACCGTTTATCAGAAGGATATCTATATTAAGGGAAACGGAGAACCTTCAGATGTCAATTCAATAATAAGAATGAGAGAATTATCCAACGATAAAGGAAAGACCTATAAACCTTCATCCTTAGTTTCAAAAGGTGTACCTAAATATAGGCGTGATATGAAGGAAATAAGACCTATCAATATCCTATTATCAGAACAGGATTTCCCTAAAGTATTTAACTCTGAAGAGGACTTCCTAAATAAAATCAAATGTGCAGACTTCGTGGTCCAACAAATCATTTATAAAACAAAAAGATATTTGAGATACAAAGGTTTTAAGTTAGTCTTAACGGAAATTCCAAAAGATGGAATTTATTTAGAACTTACAGACCCTAGAATAGATAGTAAAACTAGAGATTTTCTTCTGAATAAAGCTACAAAATAATTGCTCAAAATAATTGAAGACCTCCTCATATTAAGAGGAGGTTTTTATGATACTGAAATTTTTATTATCAATTCTTTTATTCTCTCTATTCTCTCAGATTGCTGCTTGCAATAATAAAAAGATATATAACCCTGAAATCAAGTTTGTTGAATTAAAAGAACTTACAATTAGCAAAAGAAGCTTTTATCTATTCATCTACGCACCTTGGTGCCAGCACTGCAAAATTTCAATCCCATTGGTGAAGGAAGAAATGAAAAATAGAAATGACTGGTTCTTATTAAACGGAGAATATTTATCTCTTGAAGAACATTTATATATAAAAGAAACTTTCTTAAAAGCAGTAAATAAAGAAGATCCTTTATTAAGCAACAATGAAGGAAGAGTATTCTATCCATCAATAGGCTATTTTTATGAAGGAGAACTAAAATATGCAAAATCTGGATTACCGAAAACGCAAAAGAATATCAGCCAATTAATAAACAAAATCGATTTGTTATTCATGGTGCATAAATAGTTTGTTGAAAATAAAAAAATATTAGGAGCAATAATAAATAGTCAATCATTTTATAGTAGGATAATTGGTAAAATTAACTAAAATAGAAAAATTAGTATATTGAAATTTTAACCTTGCATATACACAATCCTATTTGTCCCATATCATATACATAGATTGTATATTAAGTTGACAGAGATCTAATGAGCAATAAAAATATGAAATATTAAAGATTTAAAGTTTATAAAAGAAATAGTTAATTCAGTTTTATTATTGCTTATTTTCTTTAACCAATTTCGATAATTGGTCTAAAGTTTCTCCATCTACCATATCAAAATCATCACCGCCATAAGCCTTGCAAGCCTTCTCTAAAAATGTATTTTTTACAGGGAGAACAGGTTTCAATAATTGATTTATTAGAACTCTACTTTGTTTTAGGGCTAGTCTTTTATCTTCACCATAAAATTCTGTATCAGGAATCATTTGAGCGTAGAATCTATATTTTCTATTTGCAAACATTTCAACAGCTTTATCTTTCCCCAAAGTTTTTTCTGCAAAGGATCTACAAGCAAATATAGCTGATAAATGAGTTAGCAATCTGTCTTTTTTGACTCCACCATTCAAAATAGATCCAGGTCTAGATGTTCTATAAGTATATACAATCTTTTTTGTGCATTGCACTTTTTTACTTGAAAGATAACAAGAGAAAACAAAAGGAAGGTCTTCGAAAGTAGTTCTATATGGATAAAATTGGATTCCCTGTTTTTCTAATAGCTCTCTCTTAAATGCCTTGCACCAAACATAAGCTCTCAAGACAATAAGGCCATCGCTGGCAAAAATATCCAGAAACGAACCATTTCTAAATTCAACTTCAAGATTCAATAAATAAGCATTTGTTTTAGAAAATGAATTATGAACATTGCTTTTGAAATCCATACTCATATATCCAGCGTTGGCACATTCGACATCCGTTTTCTTATGAAGTGTTTCCTCCAATATAGATACAAAATCAATAGAGGGAATATCATCGGAATCACAAAACATTATATCCTCACCACGAGAATATTTAATTCCGACATTTCTAGCCATTGGAAGTCCTTGATTTCCTGTATGAATAACTTTGACAATATTTGAATATTTTTGATGATACGATTCGGCAATTTTCCCTGAGTTGTCTTTTGAACCATCATCGACAATTACGACTTCATAAGGAATAGTAGTTCTTTGATTCATCAAGGGATCTAAACATCCCGCAAGATATTGTTCGACCCCATAGACTGGAACTATGATAGAAGCCTTTGGTTTAGACATCAAATCAATCCTTCTTACTTAGTATTAGGAATATTGAATTGCTTAGCGGGGGCAATATCAACACCTTTTCTCTTGTCTACAATAGAAAGAGCATTTTGACTTAAAGGATAGCTATACTTCCTCAAAGTCTTAGCTATGATTTCATTAAGGCTATACAACTCATCCCAGTAATCTTCATTAGAGACATATACTCTCAACGATAGACCAACGGAACTTCCATCCAAATCAGTAGCTAACAGTACGATAGGTTTATCTTGCATAATTCTCTTCTCATGTTTGCATTGCTCAGTTAAATCAGCTCTCAACACATCGATATCAGCAGAACAAGAAACCCTAAAATCGACACGAAGGCTTCTGACAGGAACTGAAGATGTGTCTTGTAAAGGACTGGTAGCTACTTTCTCGTTAGGAACGAATACTTTTTTGCCATCTACTGTTTCAAGTATTATGAAAAGCATATTTATGGATTTGATAGTACCTTCATATCCTTCACCGATAATATAATCATTAGTTTTGACCATCCTGCTTGAAATAATTACAACACCATAGGCAAAGTTAGAGATAAGTGATTGCAAACTCAATGAAATACCTGCAACAGCTCCAGCTAAGATTGTTCCAAGGCTAGAAATATCAAAATTAAACATAGATAAAAGAATAAACACAACAATTATCCATATAACAAACTTAACAACGCTTTGAATGAAAGATATGACCGAAACATCCAAAGGTTGTATCTCTATGCCATTCTTCTTTTTCTTTCTAGTTCTATGCAAAGATTTAAAGATTATATGGTCTATAAGTTTGTTGAGATAATGTACCAACACTATAACAAGAATAGCGATTGCAATTTTCAAAAGAAGGTTTGTAGCTTCATTCTTGAAGAAATCGACTATTTTAGACCACATATTTTGAAAGAAATTAGAAACATCAGTTGGCTGAGTAGGAGTTGAAGGATTATCTGTAGAAGAAACAGAGCTAGAAGCAGCAAACTTTGTGAATAATCCAAAAGAATTAAATGACATACAAAAAGTACCTGTCCTTATGGTTTATATTTTATCAAGATTTGTTGCTTATGTCCTTATATTCTTCTCTTTTCTTCTGAATAAATGCCAAGACCTTTTTTATCGAGCGTCTAACCCCTAAAGGAGTCAAGCCAAAAATCGGAGCAATATCCTTAGGAGAAAGACCTATGGACCAAAGTAGAGCAATGGTCTTACTCATCATAGATGGGGAGTCTTTTCCAAAATCCATCATAGCTTGTTTCAAAAATAATGAATCTTCAGAGATATATTCATTATTCGCAATTTCAAAAGTAGGATCAAATTTGACCGACTCCAAGTAATTCAACTCGTTGTTTCTCTTCGCTACCCATTTCGACATAAATCTAGCCATTGTTTTCTTAGCTATAAAACGCCAAAAGAATATAAACTTTCCTTCCTTATTGTCGTAGTTCTCAACACAATAATTCAAAACATTATTCAATTGATACATTACTGTCGACTCGTCTAGTCCTTTATAGTAATGACAAAAATAGCCACAAATTTTCTTCATGTCTGGATATAGTAATTCAGCCAATAAATCATATGAGCTTTTATCATCCTTAGCTCTTATTGCATACAACTCTATAAGATCATCATTATTATCTTTCATCATGTTTCCCTCCACCTATTTATGAATAGAATCATTTCATTATTTCGTTCCTTTATTTGGTTTATAATAATTTAGAATTTGATGAGGTAAATTTATGAAAAAAGATAAAATTATATTTGAATGCATGATATGTGGACAAAAAGTTGAAAAGACGGAACTGAAAAAGATGGACTCTTGTCCATCTTGCAATGCTCCTATTTCTCAATTCAAACCATTAACTGAGGAAATTCAAAAGTAATTATTCAGCTGAATTCTTTCGTCTATACGAAACAATGCCAGCTAAGAAGACAGCCGTGGCAACTGCGGCATTCAAAGATGTTATATTTGTTGTCATAGGAATCTTGGCGATGAAGTCACATCTTTTCTTTAGCATCATAGAAATGCCTTTGCCTTCATTTCCAATAACTAGGCATATAGGGCCATTATAATCGACTTCATCGTAGTACCTATCACCTTCCCCAGCTGCACCGACAGTCCAGAATCCTTTTTCCTTCAATTCATCCAAGGTTCTAGACAAGTTAGTGACTTGTACTATTGGCACATATTCGCTTCCACCAGTTGAAATTTTCACAACGGTAGGAGTAACTCCGACCTGCCTATTCTTTCCAACGATTATGAAATCAACTCCAAAAGCTGCACTACTTCTAATGGCTGATCCAAAGTTGACAGGATCTTGGATTTCATCCAGCATCAATACAAGTGGGTTCTTTTTCTTTAAGACTTTATCCAATTCCTCATCAAGATCTTTATATTCATAAGGGTCTATCAAAGCGACCACACCTTGTGTATTCATTCCTTTTCCGGCATATTTTTCCAACACTTGTTTGGGAGCTAAATCATATCTTACCGAATTCTTCTCACACATGTACCTGATTTTATTGTCAGGTGAAGTATTCAATAAATAAACAACCTTTGGTTTCTTAGTATTTTCCAAAGCATTTAATACAGGTATTTTTCCAAATATAACATCCATATCGATCACTTAGCCTCCTCTTGTGATTCTTTAGCTTCATCTTCTGCTTCCTTCAATGTAGCTGTCAATCCAGCTGTTCTACCGGCAGGAATTGCAAAAGCTATTCCTTGACCAGGTGTCTGCAATCCAGAAGAATCATAAACAGCCTTTAAAACTTTGTCAGTAATTGTTCTATCTACCAAAATCAAAACAATTTCCTTTTCAGGTGTGATAGTCACCTGATAAAACTTTTCAATAGAAGGATTACCAGTTCCTCTAGCAGTCATGATAGTTCCACCTCTAGCACCATTTCTTCTAGCGGCTTCCATAACTAAATCAGTATAACCTTTGTTGACAATGACTAAAATCATGTCATATTTCTTTTCGGAATTTTCTTTTAAAGCCTCAGTAAAATCATTGTTCAATTTCTCGTTTTCCATTATTTAGCTTCCTCCTTTCTTTCTTTTTCTAATCTAACTTCTTTCAAACTATCAGCCAAGAATTTATAAGAATTAATTCCTGCAACTCCACTAATAGGCAATGAGAATGCAATTCCTTTAGCCTCAGAGGAAACTAAGAATCTATTTTCTGCAGCCTCAAGCATAGAATCTACGTACTCGCTTCTGGTTATAGTTATGAGAATATCCTTCTTTGTATTTACAAATCCTAATAGAGAAACTATATCCTCTGGAGGGTTTGAATAAGCATAAAGAGTAAGACTTAGACTAGCACCTAATTCCGCATATTTGTCAATGAAAAACAAATCTTGATGACGGTTGCAAATAGTTACGACCATAGATAGAGGATAAACCTTTTCTCTTTGATCAAAAGGTACAGTTTCCACTTTTTTTTGACTAGCATTTTTTCTTTGCTCAGTCAATTTAAATCTATTTTTAAAAAGTGACATTGACGCCTCCAAAACATGCCGTTATTTTACTCTATGAATCAAAACAATTAAAGCATAAAAGGAATTATATTTTTTGTATTTAAATACAAATCACTAAAGTGGTTTAAATACAGATAACAGTCGTTTGAATTTAACTTGTTCCTCAATTCTTTGAACACATGCTTGACTATCTTGGTTTATCTCATGTTCCCAAAATCTAAGTACAGTCCAGCCATTTTGTTCTAAAGCATAAGTTATCTGCCTATCTCTTTCCATATTTCTTTCTATTTTGTTTATCCAAAATGTTTTATTTAGAGTCGTCAAATGGCATTTCCTTTTGTCCCAATCAAATCCGTGCCAGAAATCTCCATCGACAAATATAGCGATTTTTAAACCCTTGTAACAAATATCTGGAGTTCCTAAAACTGACTTATCATCAATTCTATACCCATAGATACCTCTAGCACGCATTTCTTTCCTTAGTTTTCTTTCTAAATTATTGTTATAGCCTCTAATCTTTGACATGTTATAAGAAAGAAGCGATGGATAGTTTGTTTTTTTGTTCATATTAAAATTAGATAACCTTTGTCAAGCTCTTTTTTGAAGGAATCCCACCAAAAA
>ENA-OPTA01001288-OPTA01001288.1-human-gut-metagenome-genome-assembly--contig:-NODE-1288-length-15329-cov-4.905133_pt1 | contig 15329 bp, 12 predicted proteins | sample MGYA00241813_ERZ501917 | MGnify/ENA primary metagenome ERZ501917 (study PRJEB25962, sample SAMEA2042408) | human gut metagenome | biome: human gut; feature: human-associated habitat; material: faeces...
CTCAGCGGCCTTGAAGATCTGCAGTTCGGTCTCCTGCCGTTTCGCGTTGATCTCGTTGAGTTTATGGGCCAGCTCCTCGGCGCGGTCCGGGTCCTCACACAGCACCAGCTGCAGGGCCGTCACCGCGCTGTCCATGCGGCCGGCCGCGTTGATGCGGGGCGCAATGGCGTAGCTGATATTCTCCGCTGTGACGGGTTTTCCGGCAAGGCCCACTTCTTCCAGCAAGGCTTCCATGCCGGGGCGGTCGGTCTGCTGCAGCTGCCGCAGGCCGGCCTTGACCAGGGTGCGGTTCTCTCCGGTCAGGGGCATCACGTCCGCCACGGTGCCCACAGCGGCCAGGTCGCCGCAGTAATCCAGCATTTCCTCCGGGGTGCAGTCGTCCAGCGCGGCGCACAGCTTAAAGGCTACGCCTGCGCCGCACAGCCCTTTGAAGGGGCTGGTATCGTCCTCCCGGCGGGGGTCCACCACGGCCACTGCCTTGGGCAGGGTCTCGGGCGGCAGATGGTGGTCGGTGATGATAAGGTCGATGCCCAGCTCTGCGGCAAAGTCGGCCTCGGCTACAGCGGAGATGCCGTTGTCCACCGTCACGATGAGCCGATAGCCCTTGTCGTGGATGGACTGGATGGCGTTGCGCGACAGGCCGTAGCCATCGCCCTCGCGGCTGGGCAGCATGCACTTGACGGCGGCACCCATGCCCTTGAGGTGCTGATACAGCAATGCCGTGGCAGTCACGCCGTCCACATCGTAGTCGCCGAACACCACGATGGTCTCGCCATTGTCGATGGCCTGCCAGATGCGCTGGCAGGCTTTTTCCATATCGGTGAGCAGGGCGGGGTCGCTCAGCTCCTCTTCCCCGGCCAGCAGGGTGAGCGCGTCGGCCGGGTCGGTGATGCCGCGGGCCGCCAGGATGCCGGCCAGCAAGGCCGTCTCCTTCTGCTGGGCGGCCAGCGTGGCGGCATATTTCTGTTCGCTCCAGGGCTCCTCGTCCATGGCGCTGTATTCCAGTTCTTCGGTACGCTGCTCCGCGATGGCATGGGTCAGCTCCCGGACGGCGGCGCGGTCCAGCGTTTTCAGGTCCCAGGCACGGTAGGTCATTGGAAATCCCTCCCGGTCAGGCCGTCGTTGGCCAGCATTCCCTGCAGGGCTGCGATCTCGCTGGAAACATCCATGGCCACGTCCGACAGCAGATTGTCGTAGAGGTTGTCAAAGGCCTGGTTCAGCGTGTGCAGGATGCCTGCAATGTCCCGCCGGATGCTCTCGGCGTTGGCTCCCTGCTGGCCCTGGACATCGTTGTAGGTGTACAGCAGCTTGAGGGTGGTGGGGATATAGTATTCCGCAAAGCGGCGGGCCTTGGGCAGGCTTTCCGGGTGGGCTTCCAGCCAGTCGCAGATGGCGGCGGCAGTCTTTTGCATCTGCTCCAGTTCCTCCCGGGCCTGGGGGTCCTGCATCAGCTGCTGCTCTTTTTCCAGCACCTGGACAAAGCGCCGGGCCGTTTCCAGATTGAGAGGCGTTTCCTCGCGCTGCTCCGGAGCCGGTTCCGGCTGCGGCTGTGCCTGGGGTGCAGCCGCCGTTTCCTGGGCGGCGCGGTAGTCCTCCACCGTCAGGTAGAGTTTTTCTGTTTTTTCATCCAGCCAGGCGGCAAGCCAGTCCTTTTGGATGTATCTGCGCAGTTTTTTCAGAGCTTTCGCCTTTTTCTGGTGGGTCAGGTCGGCCAGCATCTCCACCGGCAGGCCGTTCTTATAGTCCTCGCCCTCGGCGGCATCGGCCAGCAGCCGCAGCTTTTTGGAGGCCGACAGCCGGGAGGCACCGGCGGCGATCATCGCGCCAAAGCCGCAGGCGACAAGGGTCAGCACATTGCCCGTGATCTCCAGCACCGTCGTGGCCATAGAAGCGCCGGTGGTAAAGGTATAGGTCATGCCCTCCGCGGCCGTGGCCACCGTGTCACCGATCATGGTCTCTGTAATAAGGTCGGGCAGAAGGGCATCCGACGCCGCGATGCAGCCAATGCCGCCCAGACCGAAGATCACCGCAAAGGTAATGCCCACAGCCAGCAGGGTGCAGCCGGTGCTGTAACGTTTTTTTGCACTGATGCGGATGTTTTCCACCGGGGTCGGCTCCGGTTTTGCAAAAATCTGCCGGAACCAGCCGGGCATCCCGCTGGTGTCGGCCTCCGCATAGCCCTCGTTGAAGGTCTGCTTTGCCCAGTTCTGCCGTGCCTCGCCCCACGACTTGCGGAAGGCCCTGCCCGCCTCCCCGATGCCGTAGTTGGCCGCATGGACGGCCGCCCTGCCCACATCGTAGGCGCGGTCCCCGATCTCCATGCCCCGGCCCTCAAAGCCATGGGCAAAGGCGTCGGTCATGGTGTCGCCAAAGGCGCGCAGCTGGTCCTCCAGCTCCTGCTGCACCTGACGGCCCTCGTCCTTGATCCGGTTGTCGTTTTCACGATCGTTCATCAATATCTTCTCACCCTTCTGCCGGTGCATACCGGCTGATGATGGCGCGGGCCACCCGCAGGCCATCCACGGCGGCGCTCATGATGCCGCCCGCATATCCCGCGCCCTCGCCGCAGGGGTAAAGCCCTGCCAGCTGGGTGCACTCGAAGTTCTCTTCCCGCTTCAGCCGCACCGGGCTGCTGGTGCGGGTCTCCAGGCCGGTGAGGATGGCATCCGGTGCGGTGTAGCCCGCGATCTTGTGCTCATAGGCACGCAGACCGGCCCGCAGGGTGTCGGCCAGCTCCGCAGGCAGCAGGCTGCCCAGGTCGGCGGCGGTCACGCCGCGGTCATAGGTTGGTTCCACGCTGCCGATGTGCAGCTGCCCCTGCCCTTCCAGAAAGCTCCGGATGTTCTCGGCCGGGGCGGCGTAAGGCCCGGCCACATGGCCTGCCGCGTAGGCCTTTGCTTCCAGCTCCCGCTGGAACGCGATGGCCTGCCGGGGGTCGTTTGCAAAGTCGGTGCCGTTCACGCTCACCACCACGGCGGCGTTTGCATTTTTGCCGCTGCGGGCATGGTAGCTCATGCCGTTGGTCACCACACGGCCTTCCTCACTGGCCGAGGCCACCACCTGCCCGCCGGGGCACATGCAGAAGGTATACACGCACCGCTCCCCCACATGCTGGGACAGCTGGTATTCGCCGCGGGGCAGGGCCGGGTGGCCTGCCGCCTCGTGATACAGGCTCTTTTCGATCTCGCTCTGCAGATGCTCTGCGCGGAAGCCCACGCTGAAGGGCTTGCACTCCAGCACAAGGCCGCTGTCCATGAGCATGGCAAAGGTATCGCGGGCCGAGTGGCCCACCGCAAACACCAGTGCTTCGCAGGCAAAGGGACCATCCGTTGTGAAAATTCCGGTAATGTGTCCGTTTTTCTGTTCCAGACCGGTGAGGGCCGTGTTGAAATGCACCTCACCGCCCAGGGATTCGATCTCTTTGCGGATGGAGGTGATGACCCCCCGCAGCAGGTCGGTGCCCACATGGGGCTTCTGCTTCCAGGCGATCTCCGCCGGGGCACCGTGCTGCAAAAACACTTCCGTGACAAGGCCGCACAGCTCGTCACCGATGCGGGTGGTCAGCTTGCCGTCCGAGAAGGTGCCTGCACCGCCCTCACCGAACTGGATGTTCGCGTTGGGGTCCAGCTCGCCGGTGGCGGAAAAGTGTTCCACCGCCTGCACCCGCTCGTCCAGCGCCGGGCCGCGCTCCAGCACGATGGGCCGGTAGCCCTGCCGGGCCAGCAGCAGCGCCGCAAACAGACCGGCAGGCCCCAGGCCGCACACCACCGGGCGGTGGGGCAGCTTCTGCGTGCCCCGTTGCACCCGGAAGTCGGTCCTGCTGTGCAGGGACACGTTGGCCGATGCCCCGGCGAAGGCGGGTTCTTCGGCTTCGTTTTTCAGGGTGACAGCCACGGTGTACACCAGCTTGGGCTGGCCGCGGCGGGCGTCCACCGACAGCTTTGCCACGCCCAGATGCTGCACCTTTGCGCGGAGGATGCGTGCCTCCCGCAGGGCCTTTTCAAATGCCTGCGGTTCCCCGGCGGAGAGCGGCAGACGGATGTTGCGAACGAGAATCATAGTACAGTGTGTTCCTTTTTATCAGTTGCTTTCAATGCGGCACTGCAGCACATAGCTGCCCAGTGCAAAGATCCTGCCGTTGGAGGGCACATACAGGCGGCAGGCGATGTTCTGCTGGCCGGTGGCCACCGAGAAGTCCTCCGCGTCGATCTCCACGACCACCTGTTCCGGGGTCAGGGTCTCCAATGCAGCCTTCGGGCCGCAGAGGGTCACGTTCATCAGCCGTTCGGTCTCCACCGTGAGCTGATAGGTGGACGGCAGATTCACCACCTGCACACAGCTGGAAGGCAGGTTCATGGTCTTGGTCTCCAGACCGGAGCAGTCAAAGCTGAGGGTGATGGTGGAAATGTTGTCCAGCAGGTAGATGTCGCTGGGCAGCTCAATGGGCAGCTCATAGACCTTGTTCAGTGTGAAGGTGGACAGGTCGATGGTGCCGATGGACAGGGTGGACAAAGCGTCGATCTTTTCCGCCGGGCCGGCCACCTTGAGCTGCTTGCGGCTGAGCTCATACACCAGCACCGACTCGTCAAAGTCGCGGGGCGCGTTGATGAAGCTCACGTTCACCGGCAGGGTGGCCATCTTGTACACCTGCAAGGTCACGTCCACGCTGCTTTCTTCCAGCTCGGTGTACTCAAAGTTCACTTCCGTGCCGCCGGAGGTGTAGAACCGCAGCGGCGTTGCCAGGGTGACCGAGCTGTCCAGCTCGCCGGAGTAGGTCACCTCGGCGGTGCAGGTGGTCACCTTGTCCAGCTCACTGCTGGGGCCGGACAGAGTGACCATATCCTTGGACACCTCGGTACTGTAGAGGATATACCCGTCCGAGATGGCCAGGTAATTGGTGGTCACGGTGACGGGGAGGGTCTTTTCCTCCACCACATCGAACACCACGTCCACCATGTTGTCGGAGCCGTCGATGGTCACGGTAACGCCATTGAACATGCCGTTGGCCCCCCGCACCAGCAGGCGCAGGGTCTTTTCACCGCTGTCCCGCACGCTGGACCAGTCCGGGTAGACCACAAAATCAGAGGCCGTCAGGCTGCCGATGGTGTAGCCGTCGCCGGAGATCTTCAGGTTCACCGTCTTGTCCTCGGCGCTGACGATGCTCAGTCCACGGGAGGTATAAACGGAGGAATCGTAGGTATAGTCCACCGGCACATTGTAGATGGTGTTGGTGGTGCCGGGCTGCACGATGATGGTCACGATCATCCAGGCCACAATGGCACCCAGAATGGACAGTGCCAGCCGGATGCGGCGGTCGTCCAAAAAGTTCTTTTTGTGGGGAACAGCAGGCTTTGCGCCGCTGGTATTCTTGGGTTGATTGGTCATTGCTGCTCGTCCTCCCCTTTCTGGCTGACCCACTTCATCAGGCTCTTTGCGCGGTCCTTCCAGGTGTCGGCCGTGCTCTTTTCCACCACAGGCTCCTTGGGGATCATCTCGTCGATCAGGCGGGTGTACAGGGTCTGGCGGTCAAAATGACGGATCAGCACGCCATTTTTTGCCATGGAGATGATGCCCGTCTCCTCGCTGACCACGATGGCGATGGCGTCCGAGTTTTCGGCAATGCCCAGGCAGGCGCGGTGGCGGGTGCCCATGTCCTTGCCCAGATCCAGATTATTGGAAAGCGGCAGCACGCAGCCTGCGGCCTTGATGCGGCCGTTCTCGATGATGGCGGCACCGTCGTGCAGGGGGGTGCCCTCGTAAAAGATGGTGCCCAGCACTTCCAGATTCACCGCGCTGTTCACCGGGGTGCCGGTGCGCACGATCTCAGACAGGTTGGTGTGGCGTTCCAGCACGATGAGCGCACCGGTCTTGGTCTCCGAAAAGCGCTCTGCCGCGTCGCAGATGGCGATGATGGCGCTGCGCCAGGCCCCTTTCAGGCTGGGGTCGTTGTAGCGGCCTTTCACGTTGAACAGCTTTGCGGCCCACTGGTCGGTCTGGCCCATGCGCTCCAGAGCACGGCGGATCTCCGGCTGGAACAGCACCACCAGGGTGAGCAGGCCCACCTGCAGCAGCGAGTTGAGCAGCCAGGTGACCGTGCGCATGTTCAGCGTTTCGGCCACCAGATAAACCGCCATGACCAGCAGCGCGCCCTTGAACAGCTGGCCGGCGCGGGTGCGGTTGACGATGCCCAGCAGCTGGTAGATCAGGAACGCAATGATGATGATATCCAGCAGGTCAACGAGCTTGAAGGTCTGAAAATTGGCAATGATCGCATTCAGTGTCATGGACGCACACTCCTGTTACCGTGTTTCGATCAGGGCGACGGCGTGGGCGGCAATGCCCAGTCCCTCGCCGGTAAAGCCCAGATGCTCTTCCGTGGTAGCCTTGACGCTCACGGCGTCCACCGGCAGGCCGAAGGCCGCCGCCAGATTGGCCCGCATGGCCGGGATGTGCGGTGCCAGCTTAGGCCGCTGGCAGAGGATGGTGGCGTCGATGTTTTCCACCCGGTAACCGTGCTCCGACAGGATGCGGGCCACATGGCGGGCCAGCTCCAGACTGTCGGCCCCGGCATAGGCGGGGTCATTGTCCGGGAAATGCTGGCCGATATCCCCCAGCGCCGCCGCGCCCAGCACGGCGTCCATAACGGCGTGGGCCAGCACATCGGCGTCCGAGTGGCCCAGCAGGCCCTTTTCAAAGGGGATCTCCACGCCGCCCAGGATCAGCTTGCGGCCTTCCACCAGGCGGTGCACGTCATAACCATGTCCAATGCGCATTCTCGTTTCCTCTTTCTGTACCGGGCGGGGCAGGTCCTCCCGCGTGGTGATCTTCAGGTTGGCGTAGTCACCCTGGGTGAGCTGCACCGAGCGGCCAGTGAGCTCGAACAGGCTGCAGTCATCGGTGACCAGCCGGGCTTTTTCGGCGTCCAGTTCCTGCAGGGCGGCCAGATACTGCGTCCGGTCAAAGCACTGGGGCGTCTGCACCGCATACAGGGTACTGCGGTCCGGGGTGCTGCGCACAAGGCAGGCTTCCGGCACCGTTTTGCCGTCACCGGGCATGGCCTGCTTGATGGTGTCCTTGACCGGCACTGCCGGGGCGGCGGCTCCGCAGCGGGCAGCGGCTTCCAGCACCGCCGCGATGACGGCCGGGCTCACAAAGGGCCGGGCTGCGTCGTGCACAGCCACCAGCTCCCCGTGGGCTGCCAGCACGCCATTCTTGGCGCTCTCGGCGCGGGTGGCACCACCGGCCACGATCTGCACCGGCTTGGTGCAGCCGACGGTCTGCTGCTCCACGAAAGCACGGTTTTTGCCCGCCACCAGCACGATCTCGCCGATCTGCGGGCACTGGTCAAAAGCGCGGATGCTGCGGTGCAGCACCGTTTCGCCGCCCAGGTCAAAGCTGAGCTTGTCGAACCCCATCCGGGTGGAAGAACCTGCCGCCACCAGCACGGCCGAAATCGTTTTTTGCAATCTGCACACCTGCCCCTGCTGCCGCCGCGCCGGTGTTTCCGGCTGCGGCTGGCTATAATAAGTCATCTTTTATTATAGCGTATCGGCCCGCAAACTGCAACCGGTTCCGCCCAGCAAAAAAGCCCTTTTGCACCGCCGGGCAGGCGGGTGCAAAAGGGCTTTGGGACCTTATTTCAGTGCGGTTTATGCCAGGATGGGCTCAATGGCAGCAGCCAGGGCATCCTTCTGGGCCTGAGCCTCGGCCAGATCCTTGCCCAGGGTGGTGAAGTAGGTCTTGATCTTCGGCTCGGTGCCGGAGGGACGCACGACAACCGTCGCGCCGCTCTCCAGTGTGTAGATCAGGACGTTGGCGGCGGGCAGGCCGGTTTCCTCGGGCTTCTTGTAGTCCACGACCTTGACGACCTTGTCACCGGCAAAGTCCTTCGGCGGGTTGACGCGCAGGTTCTGCATGATGTCGGCCATCTTGTCCATGCCGGACAGGCCCGGGAACTCAAAGCTGTCCACCTTGTTCAGGTAGCGGCCATATTCGGTGTAGATGCGCTCCAGTTCTTCCTTGATGGAGGAGCCCTTGGCGCGGTAGTAGGCGGCCATCTCGCAGATCAGCATCGAGCCGATGATAGCGTCCTTGTCGCGGACGTAGGGACCGGCCAGATAGCCGTAGCTTTCCTCAAAGCCGAAGATAAAGCGGTCCACCTCGCCGTCGGCCTCCAGCTTGGCGATCTGGTCGCCGATCCACTTGAAGCCGGTCAGCACGTTGCGGCACTCGACGCCGTAATGCTCAGCAACCTTGTCAGCCAGCGGCGTGGAGACGATAGACTTGCACATGACGGGGTTCTTGGGCATCGTGCCCTGCTCAATGCGGCCTGCGCAGATGTAGTCGAGCAGCAGAACGCCGACCTCGTTGCCGGAGAGCAGCTCATAGCTGCCGTCCTTGCACTTGACGGCGATGCCGACGCGGTCCGCGTCGGGGTCGGTGGCCAACATCAGGTCAGCGCCGGACTTCTCGGCCAGCTCCAGACCCAGGCGCAGCGCCTCGAAGATCTCGGGGTTGGGATACGGGCAAGTCGGGAAGTTGCCGTCCGGGTCCTTCTGCTCGGGCACAATGGTGATGTCGGTGATGCCGATGTCGCCCAGAACATGGGTGACGGGCACAAGGCCGGAGCCGTTCAGCGGGCTGTAGACGAGCTTCAAACCGGCGGTCTTGCAGATGCCCGGGCGGATGGAGCGCGCCTCGATGGCGGCATACAGCGCGTTGATGCAGTCGTCACCGACGTACTCGATCAGGCCCTGGGCCATGCCGTCCTCAAAGGAGATCAGCTTGGCACCGGTCAGGATATCGGTTTTCTGAATTTCGGCGTAGACGATGTCGGCGGCCTCGTCGGTCATCTGGCAGCCGTCCGGGCCGTAGGCCTTGTACTTGGCGGGGTTGTGGCTGGCCGTGACCATGATACCGGCGTTGCAGTTGTAATAGCGGGTCGCAAAGCTCAGTGCGGGCACGGGCATAAGGGCGCTGTAGATGCGGACCTTGATGCCGTTGGCGGCCAGCACCTCGGCAGCGGTCTTGGCGAACAGGTCGCTCTTGATGCGGCTGTCATAGCTGATGGCAACGGTCTGGCTGCCGCCCTGGGTCTTGACCCAGTTGGCAAGGCCCTGGGTCGCCTGACGGACAACGTAAATATTCATACGGTTGGTGCCTGCACCGATGACGCCGCGCAGGCCCGCGGTACCGAACTTCAGGGCCACAGCAAAACGGTCCTGAATGGCGGCATCGTCACCCTTGACGCTTTCCAGCTCGGGCTTGAGATCAGCGTCGTCCAGCTCTGCAGCGAGCCAACGCTCATACATATCCTGATACATAAGTAAAACACCTTCACTTTCCATAGGAAACACGAACTTAGGTATACTCTAAATATACCAACTTTGCCGCACTCTGTCAATCGAATTTTGTTTATTTTTGCCTGATTTTTACAGTTTCTTTCGCCTTTTGCCCTTGCCAAACGGTGTTTTCCAGTGTATAGTGAAGATATCTGCTCTGCACATCGATGATTATATCCAAGGAAAGCCGTGGACCTATATGAAACATACGCCTGAACTCATCGTCATGCTGACTCACAACGACGTCACTGTGCCCGATGCCGCCGCAGTCTTTGCCCGGTGTCAGCACACCCACGCCCGGTATTGGGGCTTTAAAGAGGAAGGGCTTCCCTTCGCCGAGATGCAGGCCCTGTTTGCCCATATGAAAGCCTGCGGCAAGACGACCTGTTTGGAGGTCATCGCCTACACCGAGCCTGAATGCCTGCACGGGGCCGAAATGGCCGCTGCCTGCGGGTGTGATATCCTGATGGGTACGGTCTACTCTGACGCCGTCCATGCTTATTGCCGCGCCCATGGGCTGCGGTATATGCCCTTCGTTGGGCAAATTTCTGGCCGTCCCTCTATCCTGCACGGCACCCCGGCGTGGATGATCTGCGAGGGCGAGGGCTATTTAGCCAAGGGCGTGGACGGCATTGATCTGCTGGGCTACCGCTATACCGGCGACGCGGCGGCGCTGAACCGTGCGTTCATCGCGGCGGTCCATGCGCCGATCTGCCTGGCGGGCAGTGTGAACAGCTTTGCCCGGTTGGATGAAATCAAAGCTGCCGGGGCCGCGTATTTCACCATCGGCAGTGCCTTTTTTGCGCACGCTTTTGGCGGGGATATCGCCGACCAGATCAACACCGTCTGCGACTATATGGAGGCCCCGCATGCTTGAGCGTTGGTACCCCACGGCCCATGTTCCCAGCGTATTTGCCATCGACTATGAAAAGCTGGCCGCGCTGGGCTACAAAGGCATTTTGTTTGACATTGACAACACGCTTGTCCACCACGGCGACGATTCCACGCCCGAGGTGGATGCGCTGTTCCGCCATATCCACAGCCTGGGGCTGAAAACACTGCTGCTCTCCGACAATTCTGCCGCGCGCATCGAGCGATTCAACCGCAATATCCGCACGCTTTTTATTGCCGAGGCGGGCAAGCCCGACCCCGCTGCCTACCGCCGGGCCTGCGCCATGCTGGGCCTGCCGCTCGAGCAGGTCGTCTGCGTCGGCGACCAGCTGTTCCGGGATATCCGCGGCGCGAACCGCGCCGAGTTGGACAGCATCCTGGTGGATTTCATCCGGCTGCCCGGCGAGACGCACTATGGCAAAAAGCGTGTGCTGGAAAAAGTTATCCTCTGGTTTTACCACCGTGACCCGCGCCGCCGGGGCCGTCTGGACGGCATAGGAAAGTGAGGCAGTTTCATGTTCTGCGATATCGGCCCGACCTGTTACAAAATTGCGCTGCAAAAGGAAATCTGCAAGCGCCATATCAAGAATTTTTTCGCGCAGGAAAGCTATGCCGACACGCAGGATACCGCGCCTCTGCCCTGCATAGTGGCGCAGTACAGTTCGCACCTCATCAAGCGCGGCAAGGGCATCGACCCAGTCTTGCAGGAGAACAAGGCCGTCAACATCCGCCTTGCCAATGAAAGGCTCAACGGCATTCTCATCCGCCCGGGTGAGACGTTTTCCTTCTGGCATCGGGTGGGCAAGACGACCAAGCGCAAGGGCTACCGGGATGGGCGGATTTTGGTGCGTAATCATATTCTGCCGGGCATCGGCGGCGGGCTGTGCAACCTGGCAAACACGATTCACCGCGTTGTGCTGGTAAGCCCTCTGACCGTGACCGAGTTTCACAAGCACTCCGACGCGCTGGCCCCCGACGAGGGGCCGCGGGTGCCGTTCAGTTCCGGCACGTCGGTGTTTTATAATAACGGCGACTACCGTTTTAAAAATGAGATGGACCAGACGTTCCAGCTGCTGTTGTGGTGCGATGAGGACAACCTCTACGCCGAGCTGCGCTGTGAGCGCCCCCTGCCCTGCCGCTACCGCATTGTGGAGGAAGGGCACCACTTCCAAAAAGAGGGCGGCAAATATTACCGTGTGTCGAAGATTTACAAGGAGACACTGGACGCACAGACCGGGCAGTTGCTGCATCGGGAGCTTGTGCTGGATAACCATTCCGAAGTCATGTATGACCCCGCGCTGATTCCCGGCGTGGAAAAACTGTAAAGGGAGCCGCCTATGTATGCAAAAGTGACAAGCCTTGGTGTGACCGGTCTGGCGGGGTACATCGTGCAGGTCGAAGCCGACCTTTCGGGCGGGCTGCCGCAGTTCAATCTGGTGGGTCTGCCGGACTCCGCCGTGAAGGAGAGCAGTGAGCGGGTGCGCAGCGCCATCAAAAACCTGCACTATGAGTGGCCCGCCAGCCGCATCACCATCAACCTGGCTCCCGCCGACGTGCGCAAGACCGGGCCGGTGTACGATCTGCCGGTGTTTGTGGGCATCATGGCCGCGCAGGGCAAGCTGCCCGCCCCCGGCAGTGAGCGGGCGTTTCTGGGAGAGCTGGGGCTGGACGGCACGCTGCGCCCCGTGACCGGCGTGCTGCCAATGGCGCTGGCCGCGGTGCAGAACGGCGTGAAGGAGCTGTTTCTGCCTGCCGAAAACGCCGCCGAGGCCGCCGTGGCCGAGGGACTGACTGTCTACCCGGCCCGCAGTGCGCAGGATGTTGTGCTGCACCTCTGCGGCGCAACGCCCCTGACCCCGGCAACGCCCGAGGGGTACGACGAGGACGGCGTCTGGCTGGGGCCGGACATGGCCGACGTGCGCGGCCAGAGCGAAGCCCGCCGCGCCATGGAGATCGCCGCTGCAGGCGGGCATAATTTGATCGTGATCGGAAGTCCCGGAACCGGAAAATCTATGCTTGCCAAGCGGCTGCCGGGCATTCTGCCGCCGCTGACTTATGAGGAGGCGCTCGAGACCAGCGCCATCTACTCCGTGGCCGGGCTGCTGCGCGGCGGCACGGGACTTATCAAGCAGCGGCCCTTCCGCAGCCCGCACCACAGCGTCAGCTCAACAGCCATTGTGGGCGGCGGGTCTGTCCCCCGCCCCGGCGAGGTCAGTCTGGCGCACAACGGCGTGCTGTTTCTGGACGAGCTGCCCGAGTTTGCCCGCGATACGCTCGAGGTGCTGCGCCAGCCGCTGGAGGATGGCAGAGTCACCGTCAGCCGCGTACACGGCACGGCGTCCTACCCGTGCAGGTTCATGCTGGTGGCCGCCATGAATCCCTGCAAGTGCGGCTATTTAGGTCATCCTACGCGGGAGTGTACCTGCACGCCGAGCGCGGTGGATGCCTACCGGCGGCGCATCTCCGGCCCGCTGCTGGACCGCATTGACTTACACGTCGAGGCCCTGCCCGTGGAGTACGACGACCTTGCGTCCGAGCAGGGCGGTGAGTCCAGCGCCGATGTGCGTGCCCGGGTCATGGCGGCGCGTGCTTTGCAGCGGGAGCGGTACAAGGCCCTGCCCGGCGTGCGGTGCAACGCGCAGCTGCCGTCCGGCGCCCTGCGGCGCTACTGCCGCATGACCCCTGCCGCCGAGAAAATCCTGCGCGGTGCGTTTGAGCGGCTGGGCTACAGCGCCCGCGCCTATGACCGCATTCTGCGCGTGGCCCGGACCGTGGCCGATCTCGACGGCAGCGAGGTACTGGACACGGCGCATCTGTCCGAGACGCTGCAATACAGGACGTTGGACAGAAAGTTCGGGATGTAAAACACTGCCCGCCGTTTTCGGGTTGAAAGCGGCGGGCAGTGTTTTATTTTTCGAGAATTTGCAGCAGTCTTTCAGCGCTCTTGTCCCAGCTGTATTTTTCGAGAAGGGCGGCGGTGGGAGCCGTGGCCGGGGTGACGTCATCGACGCCGCCGGGGTTCGCGGTCAGGTCAATGTAGGCGGCACAGGGGCCGTAGACCTCCCGCATACAAGGGGTGTCGCTGACGATGATCTGCGGCGCACCGCAGGCGGCAGCCTCCAGCGGCGGGATGCCGAAGCCCTCATAGAGCGTCGGGAAAAGAAAAGCTTTGCAGTGAGCCATCAGCGCCTTGGCTGCGCCGTCGCTGACATACCCCAGATACAGCACATTGGGCAGGTCGGCCAGGCCGAGGCGCTCGGCCTCGGCGGCAAGGCTGCCGCCGCCCGCAATGGCAAACACGGCGTCGGGCTTGGCCCCGGCCGCGCGCAGCACCCACGGGAAGTTCTTGTTTTTGAGCAGGTTCGCCATGCTGAAATAGTATTGGCCGGGCTTGAGCTGCGGGTGCCGGGCAAAAATGCTCTCGTCGGGCGCAATGCGCTGCATCTGCTGCCAGGCGTTGTAGACAACGTCCATTTTCGACGCAGGAACGCCGTAATATTTGGCAATTTCCGATTTGGAGAACTCCGACACCGTAATGATGCGCTCGGCCCTTTTGGCAATGCGGCGGTATTGCAGGCAGTGCCATGCAGCGCTCAGCCGCCCGCGGGGGTCGGTGTAAAAGTCCGGGCGTGCGCGGTAGCAGACATCGTGCACAACGGCAATGCCGCGGAAGCCGAACAGCGGGATGACATTGCAGGTGGCAAGTCCCCCGGCCCCGCGCTGCCGGAGGTAGCGCGGGTAGTCGAGCTGCTGCCAGACGCCGCCCCTGTGCGTGCCGAAGGAAACGACCTTTATATTGGTATAGTGCGGCGTTTCAACGCCCGGCGGGGTGACAATTTCGACAAAGCCCGGCGGGACGATGCGGTCCAGCGCGGCGAGCAACTCGATGGAATAGCGCTGGATGCCCGAAAGGCGCTGGGCAAAAAACGAGCCGTCAACGGCCCAGATAGTGTTGGACATAGAGTACCTCTTTTGTTACGGCGCGGTTGGCGGCGGCCAGAGGACTGGCCGCCCTACGATGCAAATTGCTGCTTGTACAGCAGGATTTTATTGACACTCCGGTCCAAGCGTTCCTCGGAGATCGTGCCGTTTTGCACAGCCTCCAGGACGGCGGCGTAGGCCTCGGGCAGAGAGTTGGGCATCAAAAGTACATCACAGCCCGCCTGAATGGCCTGCACGGCGGCCTCGCCGGGGGTGTAGGCGGCGGTGATGGCATCCATCGCCAGCGAGTCGGTGACGATGAGGGTGTTTTCCGCGTCGGGGATCAGCGCGACAAGCTGCGGCGAAAGGGTGGCCGGGGTGCCGTCGCCGGTCACATTCGGCGCGGCGATATGCCCGACCATGACGGCGTGCAGGCCGGTGTCCGCCGCAAAGGGCAGCAGCTCGCAGGCTTGCAGCTCGTCGAGCGTTTTGTAGGTCACAGCCAGCGCGGTGTGGCTGTCCTCGGCGGTATCACCGTGGCCGGGGAAATGCTTGAGCGTCGGCAGGATGCCGCTGGTGCGCAGGCCGTCCGCGGCGGCAGCGGCCATTTCAGCGGCGGTGGCGGCGTCCGACGAGAAGGCCCGCGTACCGATGATGGGGTTATCCGGGTTCGTGTTCACATCGGCGTCAGGCGCAAAGTCCATGTTGAAGCCGTACTCCTTTAAATATGCGCCGATGGTCTGCCCCATGGCGCAGGCGTCCGCCGGGTCACCGGACGCGCCCACCGCAGCGGCGCTCTCATATTGCGGCAGGTCAAAGGCCGGGTGGTTAGCCAGGCGCGCCACCGCGCCGCCCTCCTCGTCCACCGCGATGAAAAGCGGCGTGCGGCTGGCGGCCTGCAAATCGGCGTTGAACTGCGCCAGCTGCTCCGGGTCGGTGATGTTCTTGCCGAACTGGCAGATGCCGCCCACAGGGTAGGCTTGCAGGGTTTCCCGCATGGCGTCGGTCAGCATGGTCACACCGTCGGCCTTTGCGTCGTTGATGGTCTCCTGCGGGAGCGTCAGATCCAAGGCGTCGGGACGGATGATGAAAAGCTGGCCGATTTTTTCTTCCGGCGTCAGCGCGTCGGCGGGGGCGGGCGCGCTGCCTTATAACGCTCATAGAGAAGAGCGGTAA
>ENA-OPTA01001294-OPTA01001294.1-human-gut-metagenome-genome-assembly--contig:-NODE-1294-length-15262-cov-4.352403_pt1 | contig 15262 bp, 19 predicted proteins | sample MGYA00241813_ERZ501917 | MGnify/ENA primary metagenome ERZ501917 (study PRJEB25962, sample SAMEA2042408) | human gut metagenome | biome: human gut; feature: human-associated habitat; material: faeces...
ATAAAGAGCGGCGGCTTGTTAGCCGCCTTAAAGAGAAAGCTCCCCCCCTCTCCCCCTTACAATCCCCCTCGCCCTCCGCTTTCTCCATAGACACAACAGATTTATTTTTTGTGCATAAAGATAATATCCATTACAAGCCCTGCAACGCTCAGACCGAGCGAGTTATTTTTTTTATACTATATATAAAGGGCACAAAAGCGACTGCCTTTGATTTCGACAGACAGTCGCTCTATTAAGGTAAATTATTCAGCGGATATAAGCTGCGCCTGTCGGCGCAATGTAAGATTATCAGAATTAAATAAGCAAACCGGAGCGAGCCCGGAACTGCCGTTCACATTGCTGTAGCTGATAGCTCCTGTCGGGGTGGACGTTACGCACGTGGCTAGCGTTGCCGGTGTCGCACCTCCAAGGAGTGAGCGTCCACATACATTCTTCAAACAGCGGTACATAGTCTCTATACTTGCGGTACTGCTCGCAGGAAAGGAGCGTTATATAGTCCTCGCACGTTCCGTAAGCCTTGTCGCCGTTGTCCGCAGTAAGGTTTGATGTCTGTTTTATAAGGTGTTTTGCGTCGAAATGCTCCTCTAGCACATCTTCATTGAGAAAGCGACGGAGCGTTGACGTTTTCCAGTTGTTACAACCGTCATTGTAATTATCGTTGAAACGTTTTTCACACCAACAATCGGCCGTTATTGCTAGATAGTTGCCGCCGATAATATCGAGGCATATAAAACGTATACCATTATATACGAACTCCTCACCGGGTCTTAGTTTGATCTCATTCATTGTAATTCCTCCTATGCAAATATTATTTCACGCAGTTCTATGCCCTTTATATTTTTTCAGAGAGAAGTAAACCTCCTTAGCTGTTACGTAGAAAATGTCCATTCTGCACTTATTCGCTACATCTTCATCGGCGAAATAAGACAACACCCTGTACGTTTCCGTGCCTTCTAGAGCAATATCTCGCCGCCTTAAGTAAATCGGTTCTGCCTTACTAACGCACATTCTTAGAGCGGCTGCAAGTGTTTTCCCTGCACGCCTAGCAAAAGATATTTCCTTTGGCAATGGCTTATTGTAAAAAATGTAGCCTATCTGCCAATCGAAAAGAGATATATTAAGGCATTTGTTGATTTTCTGAACTGTTTCTTCAATCTCTTGTGGATATTCCCTCATTGGAACAACTTTCGTTTTCATAAAATCTCCTCTCTTACGGTATCGGGTTTTGTTATCGTTACGCTGCTTGTATTCTTGTCGGCAAGCTCAACGTAAAGAGCGGGCTTGCCGTTGATTATTCTATAAATCAATGCCGATATACATTTATAATGAACATCTGATCTTGCCGAATAGCTACGATCAATTACAGGGCATTGCTTTATAAACGCTTGTTTTGCTTCTTCGCTAGTCATAGTGCTGCTCCTCCCATTCTTTCTTGTGCCGCTCTAATCGGCGTTCAAACTTACTCGAACATATGCAGAGCGCAAAGCAGATAAGAGCAAGCACGATTGCAACAATGACTAGCAGTATAGTAATCAGAACGGGCACGGCATTCTCAGCTCCATTTCTCTTTCAAGTTCTTCAAAGCCTGCTTTTGTGTTTCTGTGATTTTTGTACTGTTTCAAAAGCTTTTGACATACGGCGTAAAGGCTGCAATAGTCCTCATAGGTTAATCTTTGACGCTCGACGAGGCGCTCGTTCTCTTTTGCGGTTTCTGCACCGTGGAGCAATTCGCTGTACTGCTCGGCAGTAAGCTTAATAACAACGTGGAACGGGCGGCTCTCAGAGCCTCTCTTGCCTTTTCTGAGTTCGTAAAGTCTATTTCTAATAGAGTTTTCCGTTCTTCCAAGAGCCGAGGCGATGTCAGCTAGGCTCTTTCCGCTGTCTGCGAGTTTTAATGCCTGCTTGTCCTCGGCGGCAGTCCACTTTTTAATCATAATCAATTAGCCTCCTGTTCGTTGTCGCAGGATAGCGCCGCTACAATTCGCTTGATAGGTGAGGCAGCGTCCCGCACTATTATCTCGGCTTCTCCGTCAATATGATTTTCGAGAAGGTTAATTTTCTTCGAGAGTGTAGATGATATGTTTTCTATGTAATTTGATACATATTCAACAGCTCCGAACTCTGCCGCCTCCTTGACGATGTTCGCCGCTTTGTATTTCGGGCACTCAACGCCCGCTAAGCGGCACATCTTTGATTTTACGGCTATAAGCTTTTCTGCGTCCGCCGTAAGTTTTGCGTATTTACTGTCGGGAATTTCGATTGTTATTCTTTTCATTGTGAAATCTCTCCGTTTCTCTGTTACCAGGCTTATATAATGCAAACTCCCTGCACGGGTAAAGCCTGCTCCATTCAATGCACTTAAAGCAATGCTTACAATCCTTGCAAGTCAGCTCCTTGCGCTTACCGTTGCTACTCAAAGCTCACTCCTTAAACAGCTTACAGCGTCTATTGCCTGTTGAATGCCGCTGAGTGCTTCGTCTATGTTGTCCTCGTTATCTTCGTCGATGTAACGCCCTTTGAATATTGTCAGTTCGTCGTATATCGTTTCGAGCTGTTCCTCGATCTCTTTAAGCTTTGCAGTGTCCATTACTTCGCCTCCTCCCGAAAACACTCATGCTCTCCCGAAAGTAGTTTTATTTCGTCGCTGCTCATTCTATACCCGACACGGGTTAGTATAGCGTACCATTCCCCGAGCTGATCGTTTCGTCGGTAATCGCCGTTAAAGTCATGTACGGCGGTTCTGTATGTACCCTCGTAAACCGTTAGCAACATTGCAAGCATAACGCTTTCGGGGTGCTGCTTGACCTGTTTTTTGTAGTTGGGATTTTTCGTAAGATCGTCACAGCTTTCACTGTCTTTGAGCTCGATTCCTAAAACTTCAGCGACTTCATCATAATCAATGTCGTCGAGATAATAGCTTGTTAAAAATGCCTCGGTTACTTTGCCAATGTACTCACGATTTGCAAATTCTTTAACAAATGCCTTGCGAAGTGCCGCCGTTTGTCTTTCAAGTTTGGATATTTTCGCTTCACGAGCACGGCGGCGGTTCTCTTGTTCGGTGCGCTTTTGCTTTTCGGTATCGTCCGCTTGCTCTGCGTCGGCATAGATATACGCCCACGCATACTCGGGGGAGACGCTGCTTACAGTGTAATATTTTGCGCCTTTGCCTATAAGGTCGTCAATTTCCTTTTGTCGTTCCTCCGTCAACGTTTTTGATATAGGCATATAGCCTATTTGCTTATACTGAAATCTATTGTCATACTGTATCTTTTTTAGCTTGCCGTCAAGAAATTCCATTACTTTTTCGGCATTTGCCACTGCGTTCTCACGGGTTATAAGCCGCTCGATCGTATACTTAAAACTTGACGTGCCGATAGCCTTTAACGCCTCGGTCTTGCTTTCGGGATTTTTCAGCTTTTCAAGTTCTATGTAGTCGCTGAATGTAGCTTGCCGTTCCTGTGCTTTTGCGAACTCTTCCGGGTCAAGTTCAAGCAGTTTAAGGCGGTGTCTGATCGTTGACTTACTGAAACCTGTCTTTTCTGCTATCCCGTCTTGCGTTTCACCGAGATCTAACATCATTTGAAATCCTTGCGCTTGCTCATATATGGTGAGATCGGAACGCTGCATATTTTCGAGCAGCATTGTTGCCGCCTGCTCTCGCTCGTCCATTTCTACCACCATACAAGGAACTTGCTTTAAGCCTGCTTGCTTAGCTGCTGAAAGCCTGCGGTGTCCTATAATTACGGTGTAATCGTCCGCCGTCGGCGCACCTTTGCCGCCTCCTACTACCGTGAGATTTTGAAAAATGCCGTTTGCTTTGATACTTTCGGCGAGTTCTGATACGTCCCCGACGTCCTTTCGTGGATTGTCGGGGTGTGGATAAATCTTGCTGATAGGCAAGTCTACATTTCTTGATACTACTTTCATTTGAAATCACTCCGTTTCTTGTTTCTTGTGTCGCTCTTTGAGCCACTTTTCATACTCTACCTTAACGGCGGGGTCTGAGAAATAACGCTCTACTGCCCGCAGCGTTGCCCGAGCGAAACCGTCGGCAACGTGAGAGGGAATGTCGGAGGGCTTAACGTTCAGCCTCTCGGTTTTAACTATCATCATATCGGGCATTGTTCCGCCCTCCTTTCGGTTATTTCTCAGCTCTGCACGAGCAGTAGCTACATATGCTGTTAAAGCTCATATGGTTGTAATCGCTATCGTGTGCGCAAAAATCGCACTTGCCGTCATAATAACAATCCTCACAACACATATGATTAAAATATACACATTCTTTGCAGCCCTCGAGGGCGCAATCAAAGTTATAATGCAATGGTTTGTCTGACATAGCACCGCTCCTATGCTTTGCCTACTTTGCCATAGCGGAAATAGTTGACTACGGCGTATATAAAAAGCTTGTTCGTGGGCTTGCTGTCAATGCTGAAAAGCTCCGAAAATATGCGGGGTCTATGCTCGTATGCTCGGTTGATAGCGGTGCGAATGTTTCTCTCAACAGCGCCGCTCTTTATGTTATCTTCTTTGGCGATAATATCGTAGACTTCGCCGAGATTATCAACCTTTCCTGCGTTTATAGCAAACACGGCTCTGATGATGTAGTCAATTCCCGTATACCCTGCGGAAACGCCAATACGCACGAGTAGCTTATAAACCTCTGCTTCTGTCATTTTCTTCATTTGAAATCACTCCGTTTCTATGTTTTGTGGGACATTTTCCTGCGTCCGTCTGAACGCCTCTAAGCCTGCTCTTGCCTCTTTCTGTTCCTGCAAGGTAACTTTCATTTTCTCCTTGTACTGGAACTTACGATAATCAACTTGTCCGACGTTGGTTTCTTCTATGTAGTTCTCTATGCCGAGCTTGCTCGCTTCCTCAGCAGGCTTTGCTATGCGTTCGGCAAGCAGCGCCTCTTGAAGTCGCTGCATACGCTTTGCACCTACGCCGAATTGCTCGGCAGTCTGAATAAGGGCAAGCTTGACATTGGCTGCGAGAACGGTTTTGTTATCCTTGCTGAAATCTGAGCAGCGACGAGCTACAAAAGCGTTAATCTTGTCAACGTCAATAGAACACCTTTTAACGCCCTGTTCTAACTTGAAATCAAGTACGCCGTCACGATCCTGCTCGTTTGCCGTCTTGCAGCTCTCGGCATATGTATCAATCCACTCAATGCAGCGCTTTGAATAGAACTGCTTTGGAAACTCTTTGTTAAGAGTAAGCAAGATTGTGCAGAGCAGCTCATAGTTTCTCGAAATAGCTATGAAAGCAAGGCGGTTTTTCTGATAGTCCTTAAACTTTCTGTTTGTCATTGAAATCACTCCGTTTCATTTTTTGTCCGTTTAGGCTTCTCGCTGATACTTACCGCTCAACTCGCCGTCGTCGAATAAGTATTCCATAGTGAGCTTAGGGAAAAATGTTCTGCGTATCGTCTGAGCTTCCTTAAGCTTTAACCTGTCAGGGTTAGACAGCTTTTCAGATACCGTATTGACGTTAAGCCCGAGTACGGCGGCTATGTCTTTTCTTGCTATGCCGTAGCGGCTCAGTTCCGCTTCAAGGTTTCTGTACGTTCTGTACACATTAAAACCTCCTTTCACTTGTTGAAACCTTTTAGGCACTTTCATCGAAAAGATATGAAATACTTACGTTAGGAAAAATGCTTGCGATTTTCTTGACTTCTGAAAGCGTAAACTCTGTTCTTCCGTCAAGTTTATTTGAAACTGTTTTCGTTGATACTCCTAAGAGTTTCGCTATGTCGGCATTTTTAACGTTATGCCTTGCAATCTCTGCATTTAAGTTACTAAACATATATCAATTCCTCCTCTGTTTTACCCTGTAGGGTAATCGTTTATTATATTATATACCCTACATCATAATTTGTCAAGTATTTTTTTACGTTTTAGGGTATTTTTTTTTCTTGACAAGGAATTATTTTTATTGTATAATGGTAAAAACAACATAAATAAGGTCGGTGCTCAAAATGTTTTTGGAAATATTAACTCAACTAATGAAAGAAAGGGGGATAACAAAAAGCGTGCTTGCTAGGGAAAGCGGCGTGCCTTACACAACTATTGATGGCTTTTATAAAAAAGGTTGTGATAACGTCAAGCTCTCTACCTTGCAAAAACTCGCAAAGTATTTCGGCGTATCTCTTGATTATTTAATTTGCGGTGATAATATAGAGCTTACTAATCACGAAAAAGCTCTTGTTAGAGCTTATAGAGATAATCCAAATATGCAATCAGCAGTTGATAAACTATTAGGCATTGAGGAGTCAAAAATAACAGTAAGTCAGAAAGTTGCTCGTAGTGATGATGATCGTGCAGTTGACGCTTTGAAAATGACTTCTGATCGTGTGGCTAAGTTTGAAAACGCTGAAACTGACGACGATATTTAATTACATAATAAAATACCTCGCAGGGTACACTACCTTGCGAGGTGATAAATATTGTTATATGGTTCGTACAAAAATGCTCGTAATGCAGCGTGGCAATGCCTGCTTGATTTTGATATAAGAGAGTTGCCAGTTAAGCCCTCAACGATCGCTAAGCAATTAGGTATAAAGATAATAAAGAACAGTTCTATAAATGAGCTGTCAAAGGGTGAAAGCGGCGCAACATATCTTATAAATTCAAAATGGTATATCGTTTATAATGATACAGAGCCCAGGCAGCGCAGCAGATTTACAGTAGCCCACGAGCTCGGGCATATTCTTTTAGGGCACATTATGTGTGACAAACACTATGCTCGTACATTTGACACGTCACGCCCGACTATTGAGCAAGAGGCGGACGTGTTCGCAGCTAGATTGCTTGCCCCTGCGTGTGTGCTATGGGCTTTAAATGTTCACACGCCGCAAGATATATCAGAATTATGCGACATTTCGCTTGCAGCGGCGCAAGTGAGATCGGAGCGAATGGAAATCCTATACTCTCGGAATAAGTTTCTTACAAGCCCGCTTGAAAAGGCTGTTTATGATAACTTCAAAGAGTATATACAAAAACAAACAGCGAAATAATTCGCTGTACATAAGGAGTGTTTATTATGGTGAACTTCGTACTTACTATTTTCTTAGGCTGGACGGGTTATGCCCGCTTTCGCAAAGGACAAATCGGACTAGGTATCTTGTGGCTATTTACTTGCGGTTGTTTTTGTGTAGGGTGGATAGTTGATATTGTGGGTGCTTACAAGGAATATAAGAGCGGCTCTGTTTCTAGTGCGCCTGCAAGTGTTCGTATGGATATGCAATTTTACGATGTTGTTTCGGACTTTCACACAAAGGTTGTAGGAGTTACGTTTAAAAATGACGACGGAACAGACAGACAGAAAATTATAAGAGGGTGTGTTCCAGGGCAGGATATAATTTTTAGACCAACACCTACTAAAAAATATCCCGAGGCTATCGGCGTATTTACCACCAAAGGAAAGCAGCTCGGAAACGTAAATGCAGAGTTAGCAAGCGATTTGATACATAAATATCCTAACAACAAAATGAAAGTTACAATTTCAGATATAACAGGCGGCGGAGACAAGAATTACGGTTGTAATCTTCACGTCGTTATCTACAAGGCATAATTAAGGAGGCGGGCAAAATGGCAAGAGCCGCAAAGCAAGACAGCAATTCGGAAATAATTGACGGCGTGATATATGCCCGCTATTCGGAAGGTCCTAACCAAACGGAGGCGAGCATAGAGGGACAAGTCCGAGAGTGTAAAGAGTATGCTAAGCGAAACGGCATACGAATTATAAACGTGTACTCGGACAGCAAGCACACGGGCACGAACGATAACCGAGCAGAGTTTCAAAAAATGCTCCGTGATAGCAGGCGTGGCGGTTTTTCCGTTGTTGTAGTATGGAAAATAGACCGTTTCGGACGTAATCGTGCAGAAATGGCACAAAATAAAGCCCTACTAAAGTTGCAAGGCGTTAAGGTCGTATCAGCGAAAGAGTACATACCCGACAGCCCCGAGGGAATAATACTTGAAAGCGTACTCGAGGGTATGGCGGAATATTACTCCGCCAATTTGTCGCAGAACATAAAACGAGGTATGAAAGAAAATGCTCTGCATTGCAAGAGCAACGGCTCCGGAAAGAGCTTAGGTTACATTGTAGACAAAGACGGGTATTTTGAAATTGAGCCAAATGAGGCAACGATAGTCAAGACAATATTTCAGAAGTACGACGAGGGAATGAAGATTGCCGACATATGGCGTGAGATTGTGGCAAGCGGTGCAAAGACAAAGAGAGGTAAAGACTTCACGCAGTACGGCATATCTCGTGTGCTGAGCAACAGGGCATATATAGGCGAATACCGCTACGGCGATATTGTAACGCCCGGCGGAATGCCACGCATAATAGACGATGATCTATTTAATAGAGTGCAAGAAAGACGTGCGCTGAGTAAAAAAGAAACCCCACACCGCCGAAGTAGTAGTCCTGCCGATTTTCTTTTGACAGGGAAAGTATATTGCGGACATTGTAAAAGTTCTATGCGTGGAGATAGCGGAACAAGCAAGAATGGAAATAGCTTTTATTTTTACACCTGTCACGGTAAACGATATAAACATAATGGCTGTAAGAAGAAAAATGTTCGTAAAGAATGGCTTGAAACAGAGGTTACACGTTTAACTGTTGAAAATATATTGAATGATGAAGTAATATCATTTATAGCAGATAGAGTTGTTAAGATACAAAAAGAAGAACAAGAAAACAAGTCAATGCTGCACTATTACGAGCAACAGCTCCGTGATACTCAAAGCGCCATTAACAACATAATGAAAGCGATAGAGGCAGGAATTATAACAAGCTCAACGAAAAGCAGATTATTTGAGCTCGAGGAGCAGAAATCTATAATTGAGGGCGAAATAGAAAGGGAAAAAATAATAACGCCCGTAATTGAGAAAGAACAGGTTATTTTCTCTCTCGAACGTTTTTTCGGTGGAGATATAAATAATAAAGAATATCAACGTAATATTATTGATATGTTCGTGAATAAGGTTATATTATATGACGACAAAATAATAATCACATATAATATTAGTTCACAAAATGAAATATCTGTTGATGTGGTGGAACAAGCGGCATTTGCGGCATTAGATGAGTGTTCGTCTAAGCTCTCGTTAGCTCCACCAGCAGGGGCGTGCCCCTGCACCCAATCCGCTTTACTTTATGTAGAGCGGTTTTTTATTGCCGCCCATCAATTTTATCTAAAACCCAACCATTGTTTCGCCGTGGCGGACATTTCCCGTCAAGGTTTTTTGTAAACACACAAAGTCACCGCTGTGATAATTTGTGTGTCACTTTTACAAATTCAGGGGCGTGCCCCTGCACCCAATCCGCTTTACTTTATGTAAGGCGGTTTTTTATTGCCGCTCATGGATCATTATTTATAAACCCAACTTTGTTATTTCACCATGGCAGACGCTGACATAATAAAAAAGAGTGCATTACCACCTCAGATAATGCACTCTTATATTTTACCCTATTTCTCCTCCAGCCCGCTGAGCGAAAGCCTGCTCTCCATTTTCTGAACAGTCTTGCTCTCCTGCTTTGCGATCTTTGCTTCAAACCAGAAGGTCGAGCCTTTGCCCTCCTCCGATTGAACGCCGTATGCAAAGCCGTGGGCTTTGAGTATCTCCTGACAAATGGAAAGTCCAAGTCCTGTGCCTACCACGTCACGCTTTACCTTTGCGTCACGGTAGTATCTGTCAAATATCTTAGGCAGAAGCTCCTTAGAAATGCCCTTTCCGTTGTCTGTTACTTCAATACGAACCACATCAGCCTTGTTTATCTGCTTGATACGAATGACCTTGTTGTCACCCGTGTAGTTTATAGCGTTGTTTATAAAGTTGTAAATGACCTGATCCAGCTTTGCAATATCCGCCGTTATCACTCTGTCCTCGTCTGGGATATACTTGATATCATAACCATTTTGCTCTATGAGTATCTGATACCTCGTCATGCAGTCATTGAGCTTGTCAACAATAGAGAAGTCCGTGAGTTTAAGCTCCGCATTGCCCGACTCCAGCTTTGAAAGCTCCAGCAGATTATTTACCAGACTTGAAAGCCTGTCAGCCTCGTCGATAATGACTTGGATATGCTCCTGCCTCTTCACAGGATTATCCCCCGACAAGTCCCTTATCATTTCCGCATAAGCCTTCACCATAGTGAGCGGTGTTCTCAGGTCGTGAGATATGTTCGCAATAAGGTCTTTCCTAAGCTCCGATACCTTTTGTATCTCGTCCTTGGCATTGTTAAGCACCGTGGAAAGCTCCTCTATCTCACAATAGCCATGACCATTGAACTCCACCGTATAATCCCCTTCACCGAATTTCTTCGCCGTGTTCGTAATGTCAACGATAGGCTTTGAAAGTCGCTTTGAGATATACATAGTTACAATAAAAGCAAGCTCAAAAAGTATGATAGTGATATAAATGAGCTGTTCTCTTATAATGCTTACAGTAGAATCTATAGGCTCTATTGAGCTTTCAATAAAAAGATACGCCTGCTTATCCGAATCATCAGTGTAGATAGACGTGCAGTAAAATATCTCCTTGCTCTTGAAATTCTCATTCTGAGCAATTTTCGTGATGTAGTTATCGTCAGACTGCTTTAGCTGAGATATCATCTTGAAAAGTCCGATGCCATAGCCCTTGTTTATGACCTTGTTAAGATGCGAATATGCTCCCATGTTGTTTTCCATCACAATAGGATTGCCCATTTCGTCCGTTATAACAATGCAAAGGCTGTTGTCAAAAGCCAGCGAGCGGTTCGTTACCTCCTGCTGGTCAGTGCCATATGCTTGGATTATCTGATTTGCAGCGTCTGTGATATCTCTTATCTTCGCCGACTGATAATATCTTTCCAAGAAAAAATACTGAAAAAGCCAAATAAGAATAAGAATAAAAGCCGTGAAGAAGATAAAATACATCCACACATATGACCGCAGACTTCTTTTCGCCTTTATCTCCGCCGTCTTATTGCTGACTTTTTCCTTGACTTCTGCAAGCTTACTGGATCTTTTCAAACTTATATCCCATTCCTCTCAGAGTAACAATAAGATTGCGGTATTTTCCAAGGCTGTTTCTCAGCATTTTTATGTGAGTGTCCACAGTTCTGTCGTCACCGTAAAAATCAAAGCCCCATACCTCTTCAAGAAGCTTCTCTCTTGAAAGCGCAATGTTCATGTTCTTCACCAGATAGAAAAGCAGGTCATACTCTTTCGGAGTCATGGAAACCTTCTCCCCGTCTATCTTTACCTCACGGGCTGTAAAGTTTATCTCTAATCCCTCGTATCTTATAACGTCCTCAGTGCGCTGAGAAGCTGACGCACGGTTAAGCACCGCCCTTATCCTTGCCATAAGCTCCTTTGGCGAGAACGGTTTTACTACATAATCGTCAACGCCTATCTCAAAGCCGAAAAGCTTGTCATACTCCTCGCCCCTTGCGGAAAGCATTATAACAGGTATCTGCTTTATTTTTCTTATCTCCTTGCAAGCTGAATAGCCGTCAAGCTTCGGCATCATAACGTCCATTATGATGATATCGAAATCCTGATTTTTCACCATTTCCACAGCCTGCATACCGTCCTCAGCCTGAGCTACTTCATATCCCTCAAACTCGGCATACTCTTTGATTATCTCTCTTATTTTAATTTCGTCATCGACTACAAGAATTTTTGCCATAGTCATTCCCTCCTATTCAGGCAGCACCGCACAAGAACCGCCTATTGGCTTTGCATACAATCTTTGTGTGTTGCTGCCTTAATTCATATTCTTTGCTTATATAATAACCTATTATTGTGTAAAATTTGTGACGGTTTATAGAATATTCTAAGCCATACCGCACCAATTCACAAGAAAACTACTGCCCGCCAACCAAAATGGTATGACGGGCAGAGTTTATATAGGAATTTGTTATGGAAATGTCAGAAAATCAGCAATGTCCCATCATAATGAGAGCCATAAGACAAAAACCTGTTACGATACAACTCATTGCACCCATGATGTTGTCAATTTTTTCTGCTGTAAGCTTTTTCATAGTGATTACCTCCTTATGGTCTAAAATAAACTATTCTGTTCTCAGTGCGATAACAGGGTCTTTCTTTGCCGCCACTCTTGACGGGAACAGACCTGCGATAAGCGTCAGGCAAACGCTTATTGCAATGAGTATAACTGCCGCACTGACAGGTATTGAAGCTCTTATCGGCACGTCTGTAAGATGTGCGATTATCATGTTTATCGGTATTGTGAGCAGATAGGAGATAATTATTCCCAATGCACCTGCCACAAATCCCACGATAACTGTTTCGGCATTGAACACTCTTGATATATCCCTCTTTGAAGCACCTATACTTCTCAGAATACCTATCTCCTTTGTTCTTTCCAAAACTGAGATGTAGGTTATAATGCCTATCATGATAGATGATACGACAAGTGAAATTGCAACAAATGCGATAAGAACGTAGCTGATAGCGTTTATGATAGATGTGATAGAACTCATCATAAGACCCACATAGTCAGTGTATTCTATCTTGTCCTCTTCGCCAACACTGTCGTTGTAATCGTCGATAATATCTATTATCTTTTCCTTTGAAGCAAAGTCCACAGGATAGATATTTATGCTGTCAGGGTCTTCAACAACTGAATAACCAAGAGTTTTCATGTTGTTGTCATAGTTTGAAGTGGAATATTTTCCGCTGTTTGCAAGCTGATCCGCATTTGTGTCGGACTGTTCTTTGAGCATTTGCTTCATAAGCTCCATTTGCTCGTCAGAAAGTGAAGCTATATACTTCTTCTGAGTTTCGGTAAGCGATGACATATCACCGCCCTGAATTGCTGACATATCCATTGAACCCATGGCATTCATGCCCATATCTGCAAGCTCGCCTGTATCGGAAGCACCGCTCTGCTCCATAAGAGCCTTATACTGCTCCTCGGTCATCCCCTCAGGTATCTCCATAGAGCTGTCGCCTGCCACCAAACCAGCCTTCTTATCTGTGTCGGAGCTGTCTGCTGTTTTGTCAGCCTTGCTTTCTGTATCGGCTGTGCTGTCGGAAACGGTTTCTGAACTGCTGTCTGTATCTGCCACAGTCTCGTCCGTTTTGAACTTAAGTCCTGTGAAAACATCTATATCAGGATTTGCTATCTGCTCTTTTACTATCTCGCTTTTATCTACTTCGTCGATAAGATATGTCATAAGGTCATGACGATAGCCTATCGCACCGCTTATGGAAGCAGAGGAAGCGTCCTCGTCAGGTCGCAGGATACCGACTACACTTATTTCTGTGCCGTTTGCAACAGCCTTTTTCATGTAGCTCTCATCGCCTGTCATATCTTCCCACACACCGTCTTTTTTCTTATAGAAATCAGGTGTAGGAACGACCTTGAATTTCAGGTCAAGAAGCTCATCATAGGTGTAAACGTGCTGTTCGCTGTCAACGGATATATCCTCTCCTGCCATGGCACGTCTTACTATGCCGTTAAGTGAGCTTGGGTCGAGAAGTCCGAGAGAATAAAGCACATAGTCGTTTATCTCGTTGTTCTTATCAACTACAAGCACAACTTCGTTATACTTTTCAGGCAAACGTCCTGCGATAACGTCATACTGCTTGTCGATAAGCTCCTCATTATCTATCATTTCGCTCCATACGTCAGTACCCATGCCCATCATGCCACCCATTGAGCCACTCATGGACATTGCTTCCATCTGAGTTGAGGACATATATCCCATATCTTCAAGAAGCGTTGACGGATTGACCTGCATTACACCGCTGTCGCTCTCCGTAAAAACGTTAAGTGTAGTGGCGTATGTGTACTGAACGTCGCTTGTAAGGTCTTTCAGGTCGCTGTTATCGTCAAGATATTTCTTGAACTTCTCCAGATTGTTGACCTTTGTTTCTTCCATGAGAGTGTTTATCATCTCGCCCATGGCATTCTGAGAATAGACCTTGTCTTTATCGTGGTTTGCTGAATCCTCATGGTTTTTCGCCATGGTATTCATTATCTCGCCTATACTTGCGGTGGTCTTTGTTATCTGAAGCGGATAGCTTGAAAGGGTATCAGACTGCACCTGATCTATATAAAGCTGAACGCCGTTTGAGATAGAAAGAATAAGTGCGATACCGATTATACCAATAGAGCCTGCAAAAGAGGTAAGAAGCGTTCTTGCCTTTTTTGTCATAAGATTGTTTCGGCTCAAAGACAGTGCAGTGAGGAAGCTCATGGAAGTTTTAAGCTTTTTGCGCTCTTTCTTCGCCGCCTTTTTGTCAGCCTTTGTAGGCTCTTTTTCAGGCTTTTTGATAGGCTCCACAACATTCTTGTCAAGAGGGTCGGAATCGTCTATGACCTTTCCGTCAAGAAGTTTTATTATTCTTGAAGAATATTTCATTGCAAGCTCAGGATTGTGCGTTACCATTATAATAAGCTTGTCCTTTGAAATGCTCTTCAAAAGCTCCATTATCTGAACACTTGTTTCAGTATCAAGCGCACCTGTAGGCTCGTCTGCAAGCAGAATGTCAGGCTCATTCACAAGCGCTCTTGCAATGGCAACTCTCTGCATCTGACCGCCTGACATCTGATTAGGCTTTTTGTGGAGCTGGTCGCCAAGACCCACCTGCTCGAGAGCCTTGACGGCTCTTTCACGTCTTTCTGACTTTGAAACACCTGAGAGGGTCAAAGCAAGCTCAACGTTTGAAAGCACTGTCTGGTGCGGTATAAGGTTATAGCTCTGGAACACGAAGCCTATGGAATGGTTTCTGTAGGAATCCCAGTCGCAATCCTTGAAATCCTTGGTAGATTTGCCGTTAATGTTAAGGTCACCGCTGGTATATCTGTCAAGGCCGCCGATAATGTTCAAAAGAGTGGTTTTACCGCAGCCTGACGGGCCAAGGATAGAAACGAACTCATTCTCACGAAAATCAATGCTGACGCCTTTAAGGGCAGAAACGGTGGAATCACCAACGACATAATCTTTTTTTATGTCCTTTAAACTAAGCATATATTTTCTCCTATTTTTGTTATTGTAAAGATATTATAATAGGGTTTTATAAACTCAGTTTAAACATAACACAGTTTTGGGTAAAAAAATTGTCGGAGGGGAGATTTAAGTGAGGAGTGAGGAGTGAGGAATTAGGAATTAGGAATGAGGAATGAGCATAGCAGACCAAAGTAAATTGCAAGCATAAAGTAAAATAAAGCACCGAGCGAAGCGAGAGATAAAGCGCACGCTCAAGCCCGGCGCTAGAGGGCTTGTGGGGTCTAGGGGC
>ENA-OPTA01001347-OPTA01001347.1-human-gut-metagenome-genome-assembly--contig:-NODE-1347-length-14904-cov-8.351135_pt1 | contig 14904 bp, 10 predicted proteins | sample MGYA00241813_ERZ501917 | MGnify/ENA primary metagenome ERZ501917 (study PRJEB25962, sample SAMEA2042408) | human gut metagenome | biome: human gut; feature: human-associated habitat; material: faeces...
GCTCTTTTTCCTCCAGTCATTATCAGTCGGTCAATAGTAAGCGCTAATTGCTTACGAGACGTGCACAATTCACGGCGACAAGCCACCTATGACGGATTTCATCAGCAGGGCTTGCTCATCATCCAAAACTGCAATCAGCTCCCTGCGGCGCTCGTAAAGTGATATTTTCGCCATCACTTCCCGCTTTCAGGGAAGATGATTTTGTTGACAAAGAAGAAAATCACCATAGACACGCCGCCGTTCAAAACCGTCGTGCCGATGTTATAAATAAAGTCCGGCACCAACAGCCCGGCTACAGCAACCCATACGCAGTTGATGGAGTTGACGATGCAGGTGATGACGCAGAAAGCCAGCACATACCACGCAATCTGCTTGCCTAAATTGCCCTTACTGCGGAACACGAAATTGCGCTGGATCGGGAAGTTGATGCATTCACCAATCACCATAGCAATCATGTAGGCGCAAAAGTACGGCAGACCGCCGTGGGCGGCATCGTAGCCAAGGATGTTCCACTTGAAGGTTTCCCCGAACAGGGTCACATCCACGCCGGGCCAGCCGAAATCCACCACCGGCAGACTGCTGAACGCAGCGGGCAAAAATTGCAGCAGCAGATACTTGAACACGGTAATCAGATTCGACACGATGACGAACAAACCGCCCTCGCGCACCCACTTGGCTGCGGCGGGGTGTTTAGCCGCAAAATTATTCCAAAACTGCATAATGCAACCTCCATCAAGCGCCGCGCAGACGCTTTTCCATCTGCGCATTCAGCACCACATTCTTAATTGCTTCATAAATCACCCGCACAAGACCCAGGATCCAGAAGCCCTGCAATTCCATGACAATGCCGTCCACCATGCCCATGCTGATGGCACCGTTCGTCATCTTTGCCAAGGCGCGAAGGGGCATATTGTACTGGAACAAGATGTTCAGGTCCGGCTTGCCGCGTTTATAGCTGGCATCCAGCAGGATCGTCAGCACAAGCCAGACAAGCCAGCCCAGCGGGCTGCGTGCGTGGTTCAGTTCGCCCAAGGTCAGATTGCGGTCAATTTTGGTTTTGCCTTTCGGGATGGGATGCCCCAACAGCTTTTCAAAGTCTGCATCGGAAACGTGCAGCACATCGCCCTTATAATAGCAATCCAAGCCCACATCTTCATACGGATGCACGGTAGACGTTCCATGTACGGAGATTTTCTCGCACAGCCGGATGTCCTCCACGCTTGCGCCGACAAGCAGCTCGTACTCGCCGCCCTCGATTTCCCAGCGGTTAGCCTTGACATTCCAGAAACGGAACGCCTTATCGTCCAACATGATGGTGATGCGCTGTTTCTCACCGGGGGCAAGCGTTACGCGGGCAAAGCCTTTCAGTTCCTTTGCAGGGCGGAAAAGCTCACTGTTCTTTTTAGCAACATACAGCTGCACAATTTCCGTTCCTGCCACACTGCCGGTGTTCGTTACGGTAAGGCTGACCCCTTGTTCATCGGCAGCCATATCGCTGTACGCAAACGTCGTGTAGCTCATGCCATAGCCAAACGGGAAGCGCACAGCTTTTTCCGCCGTGGTAAAGTAGCGGTAGCCGATGTACAGCCCCTCGCGGTACTCCACAGTCTTGCGGCGGGTGGCAAAGTCGGCGGCGCTGGGTACGTCGGCATAAGTCAGCGGCCACGTTTCTGCCAGCTTGCCGCAGGGGTTGACCTTGCCAATCAGGGCATCCGCAACGGCACCCGCCCCCGCCTGACCGCCTAAGGCGGCGTACAACAGGGCTTGGCAGTTGTCCAGCCACGGCGTTTCGACTACGCTGCCGCTGTACAATACCACGACAATTTTCGGGTTGACAGCCGCCACAGCCTGCAGCAGCTCCACCTGATTTTGCGCAAGGCGCAGATTGCTGCGGTCAAGACCCTCACTCTCGGCGATTTCATCCAGACCCATGCACAAAATAACTGTATCCGCCTGTGTCGCCAGTTCGCAGGCGGATTTCTGCAAAGCAGCATCCGGCTTACCGTGGCGGTCAAAGCCCTGCTGATACCCGATGACGTTCAACTCGGAGTCGATCAGCTTATCCAGCAGCACATCCACCTGTGTCGAGTTCACCATGCTGGAGCCTGCGCCCTGATAGCGCGGATTTTTGGCAAAGTCGCCGATGACAGCCACCTTGGTACCCGCCGCCAACGGCAGCAAAGAGTCCTCGTTTTTCAGCAGCACAAGGCTTTCCGCGGCGGCGCGGCGGGCAAGCGCATGATGGGCTGCCGCATCAAACTCGCGCGGGGCAGCGTCCAGCGCAGCCTTGGTATCAAACACCAGCGGCAGTAACTCTGACAAGCGGGCGTTGATGTCGGATTCAGAGATTTTCCCGCTTTCCACCGCCGCCAGCAGCTCGCGCACGCTGTCCCCGCCGGGCGCGGGCATTTCCAGCGTGGAGCCCTTTTTCACACCCAGCGCGTGGTCGTTGCTTCCGCCCCAGTCGGTGATGACCGCGCCATCAAAGCCCCACTCACCGCGCAGAATCTCCATGAGCAGGTGCTTATTCTCGTTGGCATACGTACCGTTCACAAGATTGTACGACGACATAATGCTGCGGGGATGCCCCTCTTTGACGGCAATTTCAAACCCGGTCAGGTAAATTTCCCGCAGGGTGCGCTCGTCCACGATGGAATCCGAAGCCATACGCCGCGTTTCCTGACTGTTGACGGCAAAGTGCTTCGGGCAGGCGGCTACGCCCTTGGACTGGATGCCGCGAATATATCCCGCCGCCAGCTTGCCCGCGAGATACGGGTCCTCGGAGAAATACTCAAAGCTGCGCCCGCACAGCGGGTTGCGCTTCATGTTAAGCCCCGGTCCCAACACCACCGACACTTCCTGCGCAGCGGCTTCCTCGCCCAAGGCTGCGCCGATTTCCTCGCCCAGCGCGGCATCCCAGCTGTTTGCAACAGCCGACGCCGTGGGGAAGCAGGTGGCGGGCACACTGGGGTTCAGCCCCAAGTGGTCGCTCTCCCCCGCCTGCTTGCGCAAGCCGTGGGGACCGTCCGACAGCCAGATCTGCGGGATGCCGTGTTCGGGCATTCCCCGCGTTTTGAAGGTTTCCGCACCGGAAAGCAGCGCGCATTTTTCTTCCAAGGTCAATTTTTTCAGCAAAAGTTCTGTATTTTGCATATGGTTTTCCCTTCTCATAAAAAAAGCCGCATCCAACGCCTGCAAGCAGACATCAGACGCGGCTTTTATTCAGCAAGTACCGTTATGTTTTATCAGGGACAATGGACGCTTACTCTGCCGCCAGCGTGACCACAGCCTCGTTGATGGAGTAGGTGGTGCTGGAGCCCCAGCCGGAGACGATTTCGTCGTGGGCGGGGATGGTCAGCTGCTTGCTGCCGTCCTCACCCTCGGTGATGGGCACCGTCAGGGCATCGCTGCCGTTCAGGGTCATGGTAAGGGCATCGTCCTGCACATCCACCAGCGTGCCGGTGATGGATGCAGAGCCGTCGGCGGCAGTCAGCGTGCAGACCTTGTGGGAGTAATCCACCAGCAGCACGGCATCCGTTGCGGTGGGCGTTTCGCCCTGCACCAGCTCATAGCTGCCCGTGTACTGCTCGGTGACCAGTTCCTCGACCTGCACTTCAAACGTAGCGGTTGCACCCAGGAAGGAGGCCGTCACGGTCTTGGTGCCTACGGTGTCGCTGTCGTAACCGGTGAAGGTCAAGCGACCGCCCCAGATGGACTCTTCCGCACCGTTGGCGCGGGTAGCCGTGACAACCAGCTCGCCCGGGTTGAAGGTGTCGCCCGTGTAGAAGGTGCGCAGGTTGGAGGCATCGATCGTCAGGCTCTTGGCAGGGGCATAGGGCTGACCGTAGATGTTGATGTTGCGGGTGAACGCACCGCCCATAACGCCATAGCTCAGGCTGGCTTCCATGCTGTATGCGCCGTGGTCGGTGTCAAAGACGAAGACATCCGCATCTGCGCCGCCCTCCACATTGGTGGGGCGCACAGTGCCGTCAGCGTCCTGGTTGCCCAGCAGATGAATGACGAAGTTCTTCTCGCCGTTTTCATCGTAGTTGTACCAGTAGCCGTAAACATGGGAGATAGAGTCGCCGCCCACGGAGGTGTTGGGACCGCTGAAGGAACCCCACATCGAACCGTCGGTGTAGCAGTACATATCCAGACAGGCCGGATCCACGATGGTGCTGAAGCCCTCGGTGTACTGACCCTCGAAGAAGTAGGCGACTTCCCCGTTCGGCTCCTTGGCTTCCCAGGTTTCCTGCGGGATGGCAACCAGGTCATCCAGCGTCTTGGAGGTGAACTCGTTGTCGTTGTAGTTCATAACGGGACCCTCGGCAGAGGTCTGCGCCGCATCGGGGGCAACCTCCGCATTGTCGGCCGAGGGCAGGCTGCTGCTCTGCAGGGAGAAACCGCCCACGCAGACCGCAGCGACCACGACCACCGCACCGGCGGCAGCAAACTGTTTGCCGGTGGCTTTTGCCTCGCCGGTTTTCGTCTGCTTGCAGAAGCAGGCAATCACGCTGAGCAGGCAGGCAATGAACGTGCCGACCATATAGAACACGCACAGACCGGCGTTGCCGCCCGCAAAGGTGACATGGTTGATGACGTCGGCAAAGACGAAATACAACTGCACAACGACAAGATACAGGGCAATGTTATAAATGACCGCCTGAATCAGCGCGCTGAACGGAACGGAAACAAAGAAGAAAACAAGCGAAGCAGCAGCACCGACCAGCAGCACCACGCCGGCCATCGTGCCGGAGTGACCCAGAGGGGCGGCCGTGGCCTGTGTGAGCAGGAATACAATGCCGGTGATCAGCGCGACCAGCGCTGCGGCAAGACAGAACCAGCTGCCCAGCCCTTTATTTTTCAAGCCTTTATTCATCAGGTTCCACCTCCATCAATTCTTTTTGGCGGCACGATTCTTCCGCTTTTCCTCGGAGAAAACGTCCGTGTAGGTATGCAGCACATACATCACGACAGCGGCAACGGCCAGTGCGCAGAACACAACATCGAGGGCGCGCAGGGTCGTCTGCCACCACGGGGCTGCGTCGGAAACGACAACGTCCTCCGCGCCGGAGCCGCCCATAGAGGACTGCAGCATGATGTAGTACAGATAATGGTTGGAGTCGATGACCTTCTGCAGCAGGTCGCCGTCATCGGTGCTGGTGATCAGCTTCTCGATTTCGTTCGGGCGGGCGGTATCCAGGCAGAAGATGTTGTTGCCTGCCATCAGCATTTCGGGGGCGGAGGAATACTCGGACGCAGTCAGCGCATCGTCGATGATGTAGCCGCCGTAGTTCCACTCGTCGCGCAGGATGTGCTGGATGCCCTGGTTGGCGGCAGCGTACATAACGCCGATACGGTTGTAAGCGGTCATAACGCCGAGAGAATCGCCCTCAGCCAGAGAGCCCTCAAAGGCGCGCATATAGATCTCGCGGATGGCCTGCTCGTTCGCAAAGGTGGAAATGCCCTGACGACCGGCTTCCTGCTCGTTCAGGAAGAAGTGCTTGACCGTGCCGATCAGACCCTTGTTGCGCATACCGTGGGAAACGGCCTTGGCAGCATAGTAGCTGAGAACGCCGTCCTCGGAGAAATACTCAGAAGTACGACCGGAGTAGGGAGAGCGCAGGGTGTCCGCGCCGGGCGCGTAGGCGATGGGGATGGACGCATACAGCGCATCCTCGCCGTACATCTCGCCAAAGCGGGTCTGCACATCGTGGTTCCAGGTTGCGCCGACGATGGGCAGCGTAGCCCAGCCGGTGCAGTTGCGGCGGTCGCCGTACTTAAACTGACCGTTCATGCCCTCGGGACCATCGACGATGGTGCAGCCGGGCTTGTTGACAGCCTTGACGGCCTTGATGCCCTTGGAGTCGCCCATGTTGATGAGCAGATCGCTCAGCGTCAGCTGAGAAAGGAAGTCGTTCCACTTCGGGTCGTCGAAGGCGACGCCGATCATATCGCTGAAGTTGATCTTCTCATCCAGCTCCACGCCGAGGTTGAAGTCGGAAACGCTCTTGGCATCGGCTGCCTTGACGTAGGTCTGCATATTCAGACCGTTGTACAGCTTATCGTTGACCGTCAGGGTCTCCAGCGTGGTGGGGTAGGTCGTATCCCACGCGCTGCGGGACAGATAGGTGATTTTTTCGTCGTCGTTCGCCCAGTAATTCACATCGGCGTCGTCGAAGGTATTCGTGACTTCCACATCGCTGTTGTAACGGGAGTTGCGGTACTTTTGGGTATCGACCTCGGTGTTGGGGGCGGTCCAGGTGGCCACGGCGGCGGTGTTGCCGGTGACGACATTGCCGTCCTGGTCGATCAGCTTGCCCGCAACGGCGTCACCGCACTTGGCGGCCAGCACATTGTTCAGTGCCTCGTGTGCGCCGTTGCCGACGGCGAAGTAGTAATCGCCCGCATCGAGGATGTAGCCCTTCGCGCCGTTGGCGTCATAGGACGCGAGGAAGTAGCCGGGCACATCGACCGTGACAGTCTCGGATGCACCTGCGGCCACGTCGATTTTGTCATAGCCCAGCAGCTGGATCGAGGACTTTTCGACGTTGTTCTGCTTGTCGTAGTCGGTGTAGGGGGACTGTCCGTACAGCTCCACGGTAGCCTTGCCGTCCCTGTCGCCGGTATTGTTCACCGTGACGGTCGCCGTAAAGGTGTCGGTGTCGCTGTTGTAGTCCAGCTTGTCAAGGCTGTACTCATAGTTCGTGTAGGACAGACCGTAGCCGAAGGGGAAGCAGACCTCCTCGGCGTAGTTCCAGCCGTCGGTCGAGGCTTTGGTGCCAACCGTGGAATCGGCGTTGCCCTGACCGAGGATGGTGTCCTCGTAGCGGGTCTCGTAGTAGCGGTAGCCGACGTAGATGCCTTCGTTATAGCTGACAAAGCTGTCGCCTGCCGCGCGGGGCGTTTTGCTGCCGTAGTCGTAGGCGTGCAGACCGAAGTTCTCGGCGCTGGGCGCGGACAGGGAGTTGGCGGCAAAGGTGGCGGTGGTGTGACCGGAGGGGTTGACCTCACCGGTCACAACGCGGATGGCGCCGGGCATACCGTAGAAGCCGGGGTTGCCGACCCACAGCACAGCGTCAACATTGTACTCGTCCAGCCAGTCCATCTCCATCGCAAAGACGGAGTTCAGCAGGACGACGGTTTTCTTGAATTTGCCGGAGTCCTTGATTTTCTGGAAGATTGCCTTCTCGTTGTCGTCCAGCTCCAGCATACGCTTGCCCTTGTCGTTGACCATCGCAAGGTCGTTGCCCTCGGTGGCAAAGCGGGACAGCGTAACAAACGCGACATCGCCATAGGACGCAAACGAGTCGGTGACGCTGCCGGTGAACAGCGCCGGGTCATATTCTCCCACGCTGGAAACGCTTCTTTCTTTCGGCGCGGCGGCGGAAGCGTAGGCGTCCAGCACGGTTTGGTTCACGTTGAAGCCGGCATCCTGCAGGGCGTCAACGGGGGTTTTCTGGTAATCCGGGTTCGTGGAGGAACCGCCTGCCGTGCTGCGGAACACCGGGTCGATGCTGCCGCGGCCAAAGACCGTGACGTTGCGCTCAGACTCGGAAAGCGGCAGGGCATTGTTGCGGTTGTAGAGCAGCACACTGCCCTCTTCTTCTTCCTGCTCACAGAACTGATAAGCGGCTTCGATGTACTTTTCGTAGCTTGCATCAGACAGGGTGCCGTCAGCGGAGAACTCCGTGCCGCCGTAAGATGCGCCAGCGCCTTCGATGCCGAGTGCATGGTTGACTTCGCCTTCCTGCTGGAACGCAATAGTCGTTCCGGTCAGGACAAGGTTGGCCACCAGCACAGCCGCGCCGGACAAGCCCAGCCAACGGCGGGACTTGCTTGAGGTTTCCTTTTGTGCCATAGGTTTTTCTCCTTCCTAAACTGTCACAGATGAATGATACGATGCGCTTGCTGCCAAGGACTGCGCACTTCCCTTTTGCAGAAACCGTTCATATCTTTTTCACAAAGCTATCATAAAGGGAAGCGTTGACCGGGTCAATGCAGTTGGCGTAAACGTCAAAAAACACGGCACAAATGACACAAAAGCAAAGCGACTGCCGAAAGGCAGTCGCTTTTGGGTTATGCAGTTTCTTTTTGGCTTTTCCCGCAGGGGAAGGTGACAACTAAGTAAAAAATCGAGTCCTCCACAAAGCAGTCTGCCGTGCCGCCGTACAGCTCGGCAATGCTTTTGATGCTTTTTATGCCGTAGCCATGCTCCTCGGTATCCTGCTTGGTTGTGACGATAGCGCCGTCCCGCAGCGTCGGCGGTGCGGGGGTGTAGTTCTGCACACGGATGACCGCCATGTCACGGCAGCGGCTGATGTCCAGTGTGATGACCCGCTTAGACGCATCGTTTACCTGCGTCAAACACTCAATGGCATTGTCCAGCGCATTGCCCAGCAGGGAGTAAATGTGGTAGTGCTTCATATCCTCCAGACAGCTGCCGTCTGCCGAGCAGACCAGCTGAATACCTGCCTGCCCGCAGAGTGCCGACTTTTGGGTCAGTGTGATGTCCAGCGCCTTATTCCCGGTGAGATAGCGCAGGTTCAGGTTGTCCATCTCTTCTTCCAGACGGGTGCGTTCCTCATCTGTGGCGCGGGAATACTGCTGTTTCAGGTCATGGTAGCGGATGTTGATTTTTTCCATGTCTTTTTTTGCCTGCTCATACTGCTGCTTGTCACATTCCAGCAGTTGCGCCAGCATTTCATTCTCTTGTTCCAGACTCTTGATGCTGCAATTTGAAAATTCCAGCGCCAGAATCGTGATGGCAAACAGGATGCAGAACGCGTTCAGCGCCAGATAGGCGGTCAGGTAGGACTCTGCGCTGCTGTCCAGAACATCCTCCAGCACAACACTCAGGTAGACTGCGGCAATCAGGAAAAAGCCGGAGTAAAGCACGGTCTTGACATTGTCAAACAGCAGGCGCCCGCGCCGGATGCGCAGGGTGAACAGCAGGTAGATGACCAGACAGACCACAAGGTTGCTGAAAAGCAGAATGACAAAGGTATCGAGCCTGTCTGTGCGCCCATGCTGAATCAGCCAAATAATAGGCATATAGGCCAGCTTACTGGCAATGTGCTGCACCGCATAGGCACAGGTTGTATAAAACAGGGCGTGCAGCGGGCTGCAGTCAAAGCTGAACCATATCAGACCAAACAGCAGCGTCGTATACAGCAGCAATCTTGCCCAAAGCGGCAGGAATGCCAGGGTGTCCGTCAGTGCGAGAAAGACCCATACACCCGCCGCCAGCCGCGGAACGAAGCAGCTGCGGCGCTGCCCCCACGGGACAAACAGGCAGGCGCATAGAATCATACCCAGCTGGATTTGCTGGTTCAGTATCCAATTTATGACCGGCACGGGTCTTCCCACTCCTTTTTTGCCATATATCGGGAGAATGCTTCGGTGAAGGCGTCCTTGTAAGTGCGCCCGATGGGCAGTGCCGCCCCGCCGATATAGACATTCATACGGCTTACCGCCGTGATACAGCGCAGGTTCACAAGGTAACTGGCGCTGCATCGCACAAAGCCGTAGGGCGTCAGCTGCGCCGCGATTTCCTGCATCGAACCGCGGTTTTTGATGATCTCGGTCTTACCGTCCCCGCCGCACAGGTTGTACAGCAGGTCGTGCTGGCGCACCTCCACATAGGCGATTTCCGCTGCATCCAGCAGCCGCGTCACGGTGCTGTCCTTGACGACAATGTGCGGCGGCGCAGTCTTTTGACCGGCGCGCTTTTGCAGCACCTTCAGCGCCCGCGTCAGATACATATAGAAGGAGTACCACTGTATCGGCTTTACAATAAAGCCCAGCGCGCCGACGCTGTACCCGTTCAGCGCGAATTGCTGCAAATTCGTGCAAAAAATGAGGATGACGTCTTGATCTGTCTCCCGGATTTTTTCGGCCAGTTCCATGCCGGACATCTGCGGCATATCAATGTCCAGATATAAAATGTCAAAATCACGGTCTTGCGCCGCCAGATAGACTGCCGCACAGTCGAACTCCTGTACGTTCAGTTCTGTGCCGTTCTCCGCGCCAAACCGCGCCAGTGCCTGTTTCAGTTGGTCTCTTTCTTGTTTTTCATCGTCCACAATGCCGATTCGGATCATCGTGCGTTCCTCCCTCCGCGCAAGGATCTATACAAATATGATATACCCCCGAACGCAGCCGCGTCAACCTTTTACGAGCGAATCGTCCAATTTTTCCAAGATATTTTCGGAATGCTGCGTGCTGCGCATGGAAGATTCTTGACCACCGTTTGACCACTACGGTGGCAAAATAACAGCACAGCCCCCGCCAGAAACTCATAGAGCTTGGCGGGGGCTGTACTATTTTAATCAGCCAATATTTAAATCAGGCCCATCAGGCTGGGCAGGCCCAGAGACAGAGCCGGGATGTAGGTGACGGCCAGCAGGGCGGCAACCAGTGCCACAAAGTAGGGGATCAGCTTGGACGTGACCTGCTCGATGGAGACATGACCGATGCCGCAGCCGACGAACAGAACCGAGCCGACCGGCGGGGTGATGTTGCCCAGGCACATATTGAAGATCAGCATAACGCCGAACTGGATCTCCGTCATGCCAAAGCTGGTGGCGATGGGCAGGAAGATCGGGGTGAAAATCAGGATGGCCGGGGTGATGTCCATGAACATGCCGATGACCAGCAGGATGATGTTCATGAGCAGGAAGATGATGTACTTGTTGTTAGTCAGGCTCATCAGGCCATTGGAGATGGCTGCCGGGATGCCGGAGTAGGCCATAACAAAGGACATGGCAGAGGAGGCAGAGATCAGGAACAGAATGATGCCGGACGTTTTGGCGGAGTTGAGCAGGATGCCAAGGAAGCCTTTGAAGTCGATGCTCTTATAGATGATGGAAAGAATCAGGCAGTAGAGAACCGCGACACCTGCGCCCTCAGTGGCGGTGAAGATACCGGAGACGATGCCGCCGATGACAATGACGATCAGCAGCAGAGACGGCACGGCGTCCCAGACGGTCTTGGCAATGCTCTGGCTGTGGTCAATGCCGGTGGCTTTCATGCCAGCCTTTTTTGCGCCGATGAACGCAACGACCATGCAGCACAGGCCCATCAGGATGCCGGGAATGTAACCGGCCATGAACAGCGTGGAGATGGAGACACCGCCCGCGACGGTGGAGTAGACAATGAAGGCAGACGTCGGGGGGATCAGCAGGCCGGTGGGGGCGGAGGCAATGTTGGCGGCGGCGGAGTAGGCGGGGTCGTAGCCGTTTTCTTCCTCAATGGGGCTGATGCAGCCGCCCATGGCGGATGCAGCCGCGACGGAGGAGCCGGACAGCGCGCCGAACAGCATGTTGCCCAGGATGTTGGCCTGCGCCATGGAGCCGGGGATCTTGCCGACGAACAGCTGGGCAAAGTTGACCAGGCGCTTGGCAATACCGCCGTTGTTCATGATGTTGCCGGCCAGAATGAACAGGGGCACAGCAAGCAGCGAGAAGCTCTCCACGCCGGAGTTCATCTTCTGCATCGTGATAAAGGTGATCTGGTCCCAGGACAGGGTGGACATGGCGGTCACGATAGACGACGCCACAATGCTGATGGAGATAGGCACGCCGAGGAACAGCAGCACGCCGAACACGGCGAACAGGATAACGGTGGTCATGGTGATACTCATTTGTCTGCACCCTCCTTGGATTCAACTTTTTCGCCGGTGATGTCCTCATAGATGTTGATGATCTGCGCCAGGACGATGAACACGCCGGAAATCGGGGCGATGGAGTAAACCAGGCTGCGGGGAATACCCAGCAGGGCCGAGAACTCGCGGCTGGCAGAGACAGCCAGCTTAAAGCCGCCGATAGTGAATACGAAGATGGCCATCAGCAGAATCAGACCATCGATGACCACCAGCAGGGCGGTGTGCGCCTTGCCGGTGAATTTGTCGCGGATGAGGGTCAGGGACATGTGCTCCCGGGTGGAGAAGGCGTAGGCCGCGCCGATGAAGCCGGTCCAGATCAGGCTGTAGCGGACAAGCTCCTCGGTGAAAGCCACAGGGCTGTTGAGGATATAGCGGGAGAAAACCTGAATCAGAACCAGCACCGTCATAAAGGTAAGCAGTACGGCGCAGGCAATGCTCAAAATTTTGTCCATCCAGAATTTGATGGCAGCAAAGGTGTTTTTCATGGCTTACTCCTCCCCTCTTGCGGCGTCGATGGTATCCAGCAGCGTCTTGACGCCTGGATACTGCTCCTCGTAGGCTTCGATCATGGGCTGGGTTGCCTCGCGGAAGGCTTCCTTGTCGACGTCATAGACGAACTCAACGCCCATCGTCTCCTGTGCTTCCTTGACGGCCTCCTCCACAGCGCTGTCCCACATGACCTTGTGGGCATCGGTGGAATCGTGGGCGGCCTCCAGAATGATTTCCTGATCCTCGGGGCTGATGGTCTCCCAGACCTTCTCACTCATGATGAGGACGTCGGGGATCATGGCGTGCTGGTCCACCGAGTAGACCTTGCAGACCTCGCCGTGCTTGCCGGTGGTCAGGGCGGTCTCGTTGTTCTCGGTGCCGTCAATGATGCCGGTCTGCAGCGAGGTGTAAACGTCGCCGTAGGACATGGCGACGGGAATACCGCCCAGATAGCTCATCATGTCGGTCTGGCTCTTCATATCCTGCACGCGGATCTTCAGGCCCTTCAGGTCGGCGGGCGTGCGGATGGCGCGATCCTTCGTGTAGAAGGAGCGTGCGCCGGAGGTGTAATAGGTCAGCGTGACAAAGCCGTCGTCACCGGTGGAGAGGAAGAAGTCCTGCATCTCCTGCGAGTCCATGACATGGTAGAAGTCATCGGTATCGTTGAAGATATAGGGCAGGCCGAAGGTGTTGAAGGCATCGTTGTAGGTAGCCAGACCGGGTGCAGAAACCTTGGTCATGGCGATAACGCCGGCCTGCAGCTGCTCAAGGTTCTCGTTCTCGCTGCCAAGCTGGCCGTTGGGGAAGATTTTGACCTGGATGCGGCCATCGGTCTTTTCAGCGACCTCGTCCGCGAACTGGGTCATGGCGATGTGGACAGTGTGGGTCTCGGACAGGCCGTGGGCCAGAGTCAGCACCAGCGGGTTCTCGGCGCTGTAGCCGGTGGAGTCGGCGGTGGTGCCGGACGCGCCGCAGCCGGTCATAACACCCAGACTGAGCGCAGCCGCAGCAGCCAATGCTGCGAATTTTTTGAACATGGTATTTCTCCTTCTTGTATGTATGCCGTTTTCCCCTTGGCCCCCTCTGAGAGGGGGCTGCCGCCGCAGCGGCTGGGGGAGAGAACCGTGCCATTACCCGAAATATTTCGGGCTGCGGCAAGGTTCAACCCCTCCGCCCCTACGGGGCACCTCCCCTGCCAGGGGAGGCAAGAAGCTTGGTTACATCCCGATCAAATCAAACTGTTCGAACGAGACAAGTACCTCGTGATCCTTCTTGGGGTTGGGGTACTTGATCTGGACGCTCTTGAGGCGCTGGCTGTAGTACCAGCCGCTCTCGGCCTCCTCAAACTTGCGGCGGTGCAGGAAGTGCGGCAGCTCTTTGCCGTCCACCTGCACATAGAACGGGGACTTCTCGCGGTGGATCATATCGAGGTACATGCTCTCGACGGCGGTCTCGTAGCTGCCCTCATTCGTGAAGGTCACGACGGTCTTGACGCCTGCCTTGACGGCGATCTTCGTCTTGAGATACGCGCCCTTGCGGTAATCGTTCGTGTGGCCGTCATCCTCGTACAGCGTGAACTCGGAATCCACATCGGGGGCCATCAGGATGTCCAGCGCGGTGGTCTTTTCGGTCATCAGGTTGTGCAGCTTGTTGCCGCTCATCGGGAGAATGGCACCGCTGCGCACAAACAGCGGGATGCTGGCAATATCAACCGGCACCTCAATCGTCTGGCCGGGGGCGTATTCCTCGCGGGTGTAGAAGTCGTAGAACCGCTCGTTTTCGTTCTCGGTCACGGGCAGGTAGACCGGGCGGACGGTCTGGCCCTTTTCAACGACGTTCGCAACCAGCAGAGAATCACCGAACATGAAGTCCACGCCCTCATCGTAGGTGGCCGGGTCGTTCTGGAAGACGCTGAACGTCGGCTGCCAGATGGGCAGGCCGTTCTCATGCGCGCGCTCCATCAGGGAATACAGCGTCGGGCTGAGCTTATAGCGGAAGTCAATCGCGTCCTTGATGTACTGCTTTTTGTCGCTGTACATCCACGGCTCGGTGACGGTGTTGTCGGTGTTCGTGGAGTGGATGGAGAAGCGCGGCTGGAAGATGCCGTTCTGCACCCAGCGCACGAACAGCTCGCCCTCCGGCGCGGGGCCGAAGAAGCCGCCGATGTCGCAGCCGTGGTTGGACACGCCGCAGAGCGCCATGCCCAGAATCGTGGCGATGTTGTATTTCAGGGTATCCCAGTGGGTCAGGTTGTCACCGGCCCAGACCTGCGCATAGCGCTGGATGCCCGCATGACCGGAACGGCAGACCGAGAATGGGCGGCAGTCGGGGTCATACTCCTCGATGGCCTCGTTGGACAGCTGGCACATCAGGTTGCTCATGACCGGCTTCATCGTGCCAATCGTGCTGCCCTTGCCCTCAAAGTAAACCTTTGCGTCCTTGTCAACGAGGGAGTCATACTCGCAGTTGTCGTTCCAGACGGAATCGGTGCCCACGGCAATGATGGACTCGGTCAGGTACTTCTTCCAGGCTGTACGGCCCTCGGGTTTGGTGAAGTCCCAGAAAGCGCCGTCGCCGCCCCACCATTTGCCAACGCCGTAGTTCTCGGGGTGTTTGCTGTCTTTCACAAAGACATCGTCGGCGTTAAACTCATCAAAGCGGGGGTTGCACAGCAGGACGCCCGGCTTGACGTTGGGCACGTTCTGGGCGTGCTTTTCGTTCATGGCATGGAAGTAAGCACGGGGGTCCTT
>ENA-OPTA01001348-OPTA01001348.1-human-gut-metagenome-genome-assembly--contig:-NODE-1348-length-14900-cov-12.752509_pt1 | contig 14900 bp, 6 predicted proteins | sample MGYA00241813_ERZ501917 | MGnify/ENA primary metagenome ERZ501917 (study PRJEB25962, sample SAMEA2042408) | human gut metagenome | biome: human gut; feature: human-associated habitat; material: faeces...
AACGGCTGATTTTACTGAACAAAGTCAGTGAGGAAGAAATTCTGCATCTGTTAAAGAAAAAGGAACAGGAAGAACAGTTACAGAAATCAGAAAAGGGGGCAGAATACCGTGAAGAAAAAAATGAAGTTATCTTATAAAGCGGTGTTATCGCTTATGTTATCAGCAGTATTGTTCTGTATGCCTGCGGTGGGCTTTGTCATGAATGGAAACTATGCTACAGAGGTTCATGCCGAAGATTCCACCGGAGAGAATGAGACAGCAACAGAGGGAAACACAGAGCAGGAGACAGAAAGCACTACGGAAAGCAGTACAGAGCCGGAAACGGAGAGTACGGTATCAGGGAATGATGTGCCAGAGCCGGTATGCACTTGTGAGGATAAATGCAGTTCTTACGATTATGACCATAAATGTGAGGTCTGTGCCGGGGATTACAAAAAATGTGCTTATAAAAAGCCTAATGTTACCATAAACATCAACAAACCGGATGGTTGGTACAACGATACTGCAAAAGTCAGCATTTCTGTATCTGATGTGGCGCACACGGGCAATTTTGAGATTGCCAGTATACAGGCAAAAATCGGGCAGAATGGAAGCTGGACAGACATTACCGAGGATATGTACATAGAGATTTCCGAGAACAGCACCATTTATGTGCAGGTCACAGACCAGAAGGGCAAGACCTACGAGAAAAACCGTTATATCAAGTGTTTTGATTTTACCAAGCCTACCTTAAATGCGGCAGTCAGCGACGGTCTTTTGAGCATTCAGGCACATGATACGGATTCCGGTATCAAGGCAATCTATGTCAATGGCTATGAGTTTACAGAGCATACGAATGGAGCCTTGAATATCCGTCTGCAACAGTTCGATGCAGGGTATCAGTATTTCACGATTTCTGCCATGGATAATGCAGGAAATACCTCTGAAATCTATAAAACAGCCAATCCGTATTACACCGATCCGGAGAATAAGGACAGCAGTGAAAAAGATCCGGCACAGCAGCTTCCGGTGGATGCGTCGGCAACCAAGCCAAGCTCTGCAACCGCACAGGTCACAGAGCATACAAAAACGGATGTGAATGGAAATACAGTTTCCCAGACAGGCAGTGGAACAACTTCAAGCAGTTCCGCAACAGCAAAGCAATCTCCAAGTACGGGAGATACTTCTAAGGATGCAGACCAGAGCAGTGACAGCCAGACCACAGAAAAAGGCAAGGAATTTTACACAATCCAGACTGCATCAGAAAAGATATTTTATCTTGTGATTGACCGTGATGGGGAAGATGAAAAGGTGTATTTCCTTACAGAAGTCAGTGAAAACGACCTGCTGAATACCACAACGGATAACAGCGAGACACTTCCGAAAAATTCAGCGGCATTGGAATCTGCAATCCCTACCAAAGACAGCGCATTATCAAACAATAATGCTGATACCACAGGAGATAAAACACAGGGAGCAGAAAGTGTTGAGGACAGCACCGAAGATAGCACGGAAGATACAAGTGAGCCGAAAGAGGATACCGCAAAAGCAGATGGTTCCGGCTTTACATATATTTTAATAGGCATTGCTGCGGTAGCTGTGATCGGAGTGGTATATGTTGTGAAGTCTAAGAAGAAAAAGGAAAACTTCATTGATGAGGATGAGGACGAGCTTGACGAGGACTATGATTATGAGGACGAGGACGAAGCCGAGCAGGATTCAGACGAAGCATTCTTAAATGGTGGCGATGATACAGAATCAGAGGACACAGGCGAGAATGACAGTGAAGATAACAGTGACAACGATAATGATGAAGAAAACGGGGAGGAATAGAGATGGAGCTTGTAATTGCAGAGAAGCCGAGCGTGGCACAGAGCATTGCGGCAGTTCTTGGTGCCACACAGCGTAAGGACGGTTATTTGGAAGGCAATGACTATCTGGTATCATGGTGTGTGGGACATCTGGTAGAACTGGCACAGCCGGAAAGCTATGAGGAAGCATGGAAGAAATGGAGCTATGAGAGCCTTCCGATCATTCCGCAGGAATGGCAGCATGAAGTGAAAAGTGATACAAAAGCACAGTATCAGATTTTGAAAAAACTTATGCATGATGACAGGGTGGATGCAGTCGTGTGTGCTACCGATGCCGGAAGGGAGGGAGAGCTGATCTTTCGCCTGACCTACAACATGGCAGGGTGCAGAAAACCGATGAAGCGGTTATGGATTTCTTCCATGGAGGAAAGTGCTATCCGTGACGGCTTCCATAATCTTCGTCCAGGCAGTGATTATGACAATCTGTACAAGTCAGCACTATGCAGGCAGGAAGCAGACTGGCTTGTGGGTATCAATGGCACTAGGCTTTTTACGGTATTGTATGGTGGCAAGGCATTAAAGGTCGGCAGAGTGCAGACACCGACACTTGCCATGCTGGTGGATCGTGAAAGTAAAATCATGAATTTCAAGAAAGAAGCCTATTATATGGCTCATATCATGGAAAATGGTCTGGATGCTGTATCGGAGCATATCAGTGATAAAACGGAAGCAGAGAGGATTGCAGGAGCCTGTGAAAACGGACAGGCTCTTGTCACTTCTGTGATAAAGGAAGAAAAGTGGGTGGCACCACCGAAACTCTATGACCTTACCACACTCCAGAGGGATGCAAACCGTCTGTTTGGCTTTACTGCCAAGCAGACATTGGAATATACGCAGAGCCTTTATGAGAAAAAGTTAGTAACATATCCGAGAACAGACAGCCAGTACCTTTCCGATGACATGGAGGGAACAGCGAAAAATGTGATTGAAGCAATTTTCAATTCGCTGTTATTTGAGCAGAATATCATGTTCAATCCAGATATTAAAAGAATTTTGAATAGCAAGAAAGTGACAGACCACCATGCAATCATTCCGACCATGGAGATCATCAAACAGGACTTAAAGGTGATTCCTGAGAGTGAAATGAAGATCCTTTCATTATGTGCGAACCGTCTGTTGTGTGCAACCGGGGAGAAGCACATTTATAATTCCACAAAGGCAGAGCTTACCTGCAACGAGATTGTGTTTAAGGTATCCGGTAAGGAAGTATGGAAAAATGGATGGAAGGAATTTGATGATTTCTTCAAAAATTCCTATAAGACCACAGAGGATAAATCAGATGCCGAGGAAGAAAAGAAGCTGCCGGAGCTTCGTGAGGGCATGACGATTGCAGTGGAGCAGACAAAGGTTTCCGAGCATTTCACACAGCCACCGAAGCATTATACTGAAGATTCCCTTTTGTCGGCAATGGAGCGAGCCGGAGCAGAGGATATGGGTGATGAGGTGGAGAGAAAAGGACTTGGCACACCTGCCACCAGAGCCGATATCATAGAAAAGTTGGTAAAAGACGGATTTGTGAAACGTGAGAAAAAGCAGATGATCCCGACAGAGGACGGAATGAAGCTGATCACGATACTTCCGGATGTAGTAAAATCTCCGAAACTGACCGCTGACTGGGAGAATGAGCTTACTCTTGTATCCAAAGGAGAAGTTGCTGCAGAACAGTTTATGTCAGGTATTGAAGCAATGGTAACTGATCTTGTAAAGACCTATCACAGCGTTAGTGATGAACATAAAGCCATGTTTGGCACAGGCAAGGGTGGACAAGAAGTGCTAGGCAAATGCCCGAAGTGTGGTGCTGATGTAGTCAAGGGAAAATTCGGAGCGTATTGTACCGGGAAATGTGGCATGAATGTTGGCAAGGCACTTGGGGTAACACTTTCCGATACACAGGTCAAGAGCCTGCTTCAAGGGAAAAAGATACTTGTAAAAGGTCTGAAGGGCAAGAAAGGCAGCTACGATGCTTATTTGATTCCAGAGAGGATAGAGGAGTTTTCTTACACGAAGGACGGTAAAGAAATCAAGGGATTACAGTATAAATTTAAGATGGAATTTCCAAAGACGAAAGGAAAGCAGGGGTAGGAAAGAGCTTTTTGGCGTGGTATAATTTATAAGACGATGTAGAGTTGAAAAATGCATAGGAGTGATTAAATGAAAGCACATAAAGTACCAGCGACATATTATGCCTCATGGAAGATTCCGGGAAAGAACCATAGTTTTTATGTTTTTTATAAAGATAAATTGTATAATGAAGGACAAAGCAAGAGTTATAAGGAAGTTGACAAGATAACTCAGGAGCATTCATTTTTCATGGAAGAAAATTTTTACTATTTAGATATTAAGAATGTGCCGGGATTGACATATAAACTGCAAAATGAAATAGAAGAATTTTTAACTAATGGTGCATATAGTATTAAGTGTCAGGATACTTTGGATGAAGATAGTGCTCCCGATTATCCAGTTATTGAAATTAGAGATTATAGTCAATTTATGTATTGGCGTGATCGTATGGATTCATGGATAATTAAAGATTCTGATGGAAACAATGTTACAGTTGATGCTTTCAAAAATGATTTAGGTACATATTTGTTTGGTAAAGTAGGAAAAATTATTGAAGAAAACTACTTTGCAAATGAATTAGAACCTAAGTGGAATGTAATAAAGTCGGAAATTGAAATTCAAAGAAATTCGGGTGATGATTTTGCTTTAGTACATCAAGATGATTTGTTAGAGTTTTTTATTGTCCAATATCTTAGGCTAGAGGGGGTTATAGAAGAATATATTAAGCCGACGCTGGGGATTTTTAGGGATGTGTTTTCATCTATGGGATGTGAAGATTCTGAATTAGATAAAATGAAAAATGAGGGACTATTAGCACCTGAATCATATTTTTATGGGGCATTGTTAGATGCTGCACGAGGTGACAAAAAAAGACTCCAGAAGCATATGGATTCAATTAAACAAAATTATGTTATTGATTTATTAAAGGCTGAAGAAGGAATTTCATTTATAACATCGACAAAACCATGTGTAGTAATGAAAATGGAAGGAACATTTAAAGCTGAAATGATTTTCCCGGTAACTCCGCAATATTGTATTAGATTTATAGGAAATAAGTTGGCAGGAAATAGAAGTGGAAAATTTTATGAAATTACATCAAGTGATGTGAAGGTTATAAATCGGAAGATTATCTCAGAATCGAGAAATATTGTTATGAGTGAATCAAAAATAATATCGGACAGAATATGATAGTTATCTGTAATGAATAAAATTTAACAACACAGCGTCAGAGCGTATGGGAAAACCTGTACACTCTTTTTTTTATCAAAAATGGAGGAAAATCACATGGAAGAAACAAATGTAACAATGATAGCAGAGGAAATGCAGGGCGAACCTGCAGCAAAGGAAAATGAGACAAAGGCGGAGAAGTTTATCCGTATTGGCGAGTACCGCATGAATAAGGCGGTGGATGCCATTGGCAGACTGGAAAATCTTGCGAATCGCAGTTTCTATGAATACACACAGGAACAGGTAGACGCTATGTTTCAGGCATTAGAGGGGAGGGTTGTGGAAGTTAAGGTAAGGTTTATGCCTAAGAAAGCGGCTGAGAGTAAGACTTTCAGCTTTGGCATAACGGAATAGGAATGTAACGTGAAGTAAAGGAAAGCTAGTCATGTAGTGTATGTGGCTGCCTTTTTGTCGTATCTATGACAGGAAGGAGAACTGCGTGAGAAAATATGATTTTATATCGGCTCTGGCAAAGGAGACAGCAGCCGAGGTTGTCAAAAATCGTGAGGAATGGATGAAATACCTTACTACAGCGGCGAGATTATACAAGTATCCGTTCAGGGAACAGCTTTTAATCTATGCACAAAGACCGGACGCAACAGCGTGTGCTTCCATAGAGCTGTGGAATGAGCGTATGCACTGCTGGGTAAACAAAGGTGCAAAAGGTATCGCACTTTTGGACGAGGATGATGCACATGGCAAGCGTCTGAAATATGTATTTGATGTTTCAGATGTCCATGCGGCAAGGAGAATCGGACGGTATCCGGAACTCTGGGAATTACATGAGGAACATAAGGAAGATGTAATTAAGCGTCTGGAGCAGACTTATGGTGCTACCGATGATAAGAAGCTGTTTGAAGAAAGACTTATGGAGATAGCTGAGAGGATTGCGGCAGATTATTATGAGGAATTGCTGCCGGATCTGCAGTACATGATCGAGGACAGTTTCTTAGAGGGACTGGACGAGCAGAATGTTGGTATCCGTTTGCGGGAGACATTATCGGACAGTATTTCCTTTACACTTTTATCTGCCTGCGGTGCAGATATGCAGGAGTATGGTTCTGAGTTTGCTTTTGATTATATCTATGAATTTAATTCCATGGATACCCTAGCAGTACTTGGAGATGCAGCCAATGAGCTTGCAAAACCGGTACTTTTAGAGATTGGAAGAACCATAAGGGCATATAACAGAAGCCACGAACAGGAACAAACAGAAAATTTAACGCAGAAAGGACTTGCAAATACTTCTGAAATAGACTACAATGCGTTAAAGCGTAAAAGTGAGAGCGGACATGAGGAATATATTGACAACAATCAAAACAGCGTAGAAAGGGGCAATAGCGATGAATCTGACATACGAAAAGAACGGGGATTATCTGATTCCGACATTACAGGCGGACATTCAGCCGGAGGGAACCGTAACGAAGTACGGAATGATGAGGGAGACTTATCTGAAGGAGAACCACAGGGGCGTGTACTCAGCGTTTCTTCTGAAAGGGACATTGAAAGAACACCTGCTGACGATCCAGAAGCAGGCAGAGGAGAGAATGGAGAAGCTGACAAGCCAGATGGCGGCAACCGAGGGAGTGACAGAACAGCTCAAGGAAACCGATCAGATGCTTTGGGTAGCGAAGATGAACAACATTCGGAACCGAGCAGAGGAAGTGGTTCTAGGAGAACTGGTTTACAGTCTGTAACAGACGCAGATGATCTTCTCCGGGGAGAAGCACCGGAGCCCACCTTTACACAACTCAGCCTGTTTCCTTCTTTTGAGGAGCAGGTCGGAACAGTCGCAGCAGCGGAAGCAAGTATGAAATATACCATACCCGCTGCTTTTTCTTTGCCACAGAATGAGCTTGAAACCATTTTAAGGAGTGGCGGAGGAAAACAGCACAGCAGGAAGCGTATTTTCGCAAAGTACACAGAGGGCAGAAATGCCGAGCAGATGGTGGATTTTCTGAAAAATGAATACGGTCAGACCGGAAAAGGCTTTGAAATCAATGGGAATCCGGTATCGGTGTGGTTCGATGAGCATGGCATGAGTGTCGGCTATGGAACACAGGCAAGGGAAACACCGATTGTCACGATGGATTGGGAAGATGTTGAGATTCATATCCGTTCTATGATCGAAAATGGTACATATATGAGTACCAGTGAAGCATTTCTTGTGGATACACAGGAGAGAAATCGTGTTGCCAACCAGATCTATTTCTTTCTGCGGGATGGAATGGATGAAATGCCGGAGGAGCTTGGCTTAAAAGCAGGAAATTATCCGGAAAGTGAAGCAAAACTCATGGAGCTTCTTTCCACCCATGAGGGCAGGGAACAGCTTAAAAATATTTTGGAAGATGCGGCAAAACGCCTTGCTTCTGGAGAAGCAGAATTAAAATGGCGGCATGTGAAATCACCGGAATATCTGTTATCGGAGATAGCAGACCTTGACCGGGAGAGACTGGAATTTCCATTGCCGGATGCGGTGGAGGTAGCACAGGAAGATTTTATTACACAGGATGAGATTGACTATGCACTAGGCAGGGGAAGCGGCTATGAGCATGGAGCTTTCCGCATCTATGAGTATTTCATGGAAGGGCATGATCAGAAGGAGACGGTTGCTTTTCTGAAAAATGAATATGGCATCGGTGGCGGTTCCGGTGGACTGCCGGGTAATGATGATTCCCATAATGAACATGATGGAAAAGGTATCCGTCTGGAGAAAGGCAGCTATGGCAATCCGTATGCAAAAGTGCTTCTGAACTGGAATATTGTGGAAAAAAGGCTTCGGGAGCTGATCAAAGAGGATAAATACTTATCTCCACAGGGGAAGGAAAACTATAAGGCTTACAAGGAAGAACAGGCAGAGAAAGCGAGACAACGGGAGCTTTCCAGTCTGGAGCATGGACAGCGGTTAGAGTGTAAGAAAGACATTGATGCACTGATTGCTGAGAAATTCAATGGTTTTGTTCTTCCGAGGAATACCGCAGATGAGATCATAGATAAATATGGCATTGACTGTGTGGAATTTGTTCTTGCAAATACGGTTACGCATTTTGATTATGACGGTCGTTTTTCGCAGAACAATAAGGACTGGGCAAAGGGCATTGTTGCGGAAAATGAGTGGCAGAACAATGATCTGATTCTAAGCTCACATCCGGCAGTGCTGGACGGATTTACCAATCAGGCGAGAAGATATATCAATGTGCTTCGGGAAAAAGAAAGGGAAGCACAGCAAAAGATCACGATTGATGGATATGAGTGTGTTCTGGTTGATGAGTGGGGCAGTGAAAAAGAGAAATATCTGCTTGGAAATGACATTGAGGACAGCAGTTTTTATTACGCACAGGTCAATGGGAAAACCTTTGAATACGACCATAAGCCGGAGCGTGGCGAAGTAGAGGACGATTATATCAATGCCATTGCAGAGGAAGATATTGACAGGCACGAAGCAGAAGTGTTTTCACGCTTTGTGGGGACGGATGGTATCGCAGAGCCGGATGAAGTGCAGGAATTAGCGTGGCATGTGGTACATGATGCAGATGATGAATATGGCAATCCGACACAGTGGAGTGCCACCTTATCAGAGGGAGTATTCCTTTGGATTGATAAGGAAGCGGAGGGATATGCTATTTATGATACGGCAGACACCACCCGTCCGGCATTAGAGACATTTTCGACTTTGCAGGAAGCAATGGACTGGGGCAATGAGCTTGCAGAAAGTGGCAGGGAAGCAGAAGCGGAGTTTTCTGATGAAAAGGAACAGAATGTTGTTACAGAACAGACTGAAGATGAACTGGACAGTATAGATACGCAGTCTGCCCGTGAGCGTCTGGAGAATGGTGAAGCAGACCGACAGACAGAGGAAATGCTGTCACAGGTGCTTACCGGAGAATGGGAGCCGCTTATACCTTCGGCAGAGGAGAATAAGACTGTACAGGAAATAAATGTGGCTGCACCGGATAAAAGTAACGCTGTCAATTTCCATATCAGCGATGATCGTTTGGGTGAAGGCTCTCCAAAAGAAAAATTCCAGACAAATGTTGCAGCAATCAAGATGTTGGAGCAGATTGAAGGCGAAAACAGATATGCTACACTGGAAGAACAGCAGGTTTTATCCCAGTATGTCGGCTGGGGAGGTCTTGCCGATGCGTTTGACGAGAGCAAGTCAAACTGGTCAGCAGAATATCACCAGTTAAAGGAACTGCTATCGCCGGAGGAGTACCGCATGGCAAGGGAGAGTACCTTGAATGCCCATTACACAAGTCCGGTCATTATCCGCCAGATGTACGAAACATTGGAGAAAATGGGATTTTCCAAAGGAAATGTACTGGAGCCTTCCATGGGTATCGGCAACTTTTTCGGTATGATGCCGGATTCCATGAAAGAGAGCAGGCTTTACGGAGTGGAGCTTGACAGCATTACCGGACGCATTGCAAGGCAGCTTTATCCGCAGGCAGATGTGCAGATCAAAGGTTTTGAAAAGACCGATTATCCGAACGATTTCTTTGATGTGGCAATCGGAAATGTACCTTTTGGTCAGTATAAGGTGGCAGATAAGCAGTATGATAAAAATAATTTCCTGATCCATGATTATTTTTTTGCAAAGACGTTGGATAAAGTGCGTCCCGGAGCTGTGGTTGCTTTTATCACAAGCAAGGGAACCATGGACAAGGCAAGTCCGGAAGTCAGAAGATACCTTGCACAAAGAGCAGACCTGCTTGGTGCAGTCAGACTTCCGAATACCGCATTTAAGGCAAATGCAGGAACCGAGGTCACTTCGGATATTTTATTTTTCCAGAAGCGTGACCGCATGGTGGAGCGTGAGCCAGACTGGGTACATCTGGGAGAGGATGCAGATGGCATTGCAATGAACGCTTACTTTGCAGAGCACCCGGAGCAGATCGTAGGAAAGATGGAAATGGTATCAGGTCCTTATGGCATGGAAAGCACCTGTAAGGCAGATGACAGCAGCCCATTTGAGGAGCAGTTAGCGAAAGCACTTCAAAACATTACAGGACAGATTGATACGATTGATCTGGATGAGGAACTTGCGGATGAAATGAGCAGGCAGAGTATTCCTGCTGATCCGTCCGTCAAGAATTTCAGTTATACCGTAGTCGATAATGAGGTATATTACCGTGAAAACTCTGTCATGAAGCCGGTGGAAGTATCAGACACCGCAAAAGAACGTATCAAGGGAATGGTGGCAATCCGTAACTGTACGCAGGAACTGATTGATATGCAGCTTGAGGAATACTCCGATGTAACAATTAAGGAAAAGCAGGCAGAACTTAATAGCCTGTATGATAATTTCTCTAAGAAATATGGTCTGATCAATTCACAGACGAACAAGAGAGCTTTTAATCAGGACAGCAGTTATTGCCTGTTATGTTCTTTGGAAAAACTTGATGATGAGGGCAATTTCAAAGGCAAAGCGGATATGTTTACGAAGCGTACCATTAAAAGGGCAGAGGTTGTCACAAGCGTGGATACTGCAAGTGAAGCGCTGGCAGTATCTTTAGCAGAGAAAGCTAAAATCGACCTTTATTTTATGGGAGAGCTTACCGGAAAAGATAAGGATACACTTACTGAGGAGCTTCGTGGTGTCATTTTTCAGAACCCGCTTACCGATGTCTGGGAGACAGCAGACCAGTATCTAAGTGGCAATGTGCGTGAGAAACTTGCCATAGCAACCACTTATGCGGAAAATCATCCGGAATATGCCCCAAATGTACAGGCTCTTACGCAGGTACAGCCGAGGGAGCTGGACGCATCGGAGATTGAGGTGCGTATTGGTGCCACATGGATTGATCCAAAGTATATCAATGATTTTATGCGTGATACCTTCCAGACACCGGAGCATTTATTCCGCAGGGATACGATAGGTGTGCAGTTTTCGGGTGTAACCGGAGAGTGGAATGTAAAGGGCAAAAATGCGGACTATGGCAATACGCTTGTCAACATGACATACGGTACAAGCCGGGTAAATGCCTATAAGATACTGGAAGATTCCCTGAACCTCAAAGATACGAGAGTATATGACACTATTGAGGAGGATGGAAAGGAAAAGAGAGTCCTCAATAAAAAGGAAACCATGATTGCAAGCCAGAAGCAGGAAGCAATAAGGGAGGCATTTAAGGACTGGGTATTCCGTGATCCGGAACGCAGGCAGACACTTGTGGCAAAATATAATGAGCTTTTCAATTCCACCAGACCAAGAGAATATGACGGTTCGCATCTGAAATTTCCGGGCATGACACCGGATATTGAATTAAAGCCGCATCAGAAAAATGCGGTTGCCCATGTGCTGTATGGAGATAATACCCTGCTTGCGCATTGCGTCGGTGCCGGAAAGACCTTTGAAATGACAGCAGCGGCAATGGAAAGCAAGCGTCTGGGACTATGCCAGAAGTCATTATTTGTAGTGCCGAACCATTTGACCGAGCAGTGGGCAAGTGATTTCTTACGGTTATATCCAGGAGCAAATATCCTTGCAGCAACGAAAAAGGATTTTGAACCTGCCAACCGTAAAAAGTTCTGTTCCCGTATTGCCACAGGCGATTATGATGCCGTTATCATCGGACATAGCCAGTTTGAAAAAATCCCATTATCGCAGGAGAGACAGGCAGCTACAATCGAAAGACAGATTGATGAGATCGAGCTTGCCATTGAACAGGCGAAAAAAGATAATGGGGAGCGTTATACCATTAAGCAGATGGAAAAATCAAGAAAAGCATTGCAGGTGCGTCTTGATAAATTAAATGACCAGAGCCGGAAAGATAATGTCGTAACCTTTGAGCAGTTGGGGGTAGACAGGCTGTTTGTGGATGAGAGCCACAATTACAAGAACCTGTTCCTTTATACGAAAATGAGGAATGTGGCAGGTATCGCACAGACAGAAGCACAGAAGTCATCTGATATGTTTGCCAAGTGCCAGTATCTTGATGAAATCACAGGCGGCAAGGGTGTAACTTTTGCGACCGGAACGCCAATTTCCAACAGCATGACGGAGCTTTACACGAATATGCGTTATCTTCAGTATGGAACGCTCCAAAAGCTGGGACTGGGACATTTTGACGCATGGGCGGCTTCTTTTGGAGAAACACAGACCGCCATAGAGCTTGCACCGGAGGGAACCGGATACCGGGCAAAGACAAGATTTGCGAAGTTTTTCAATCTTCCGGAGCTGATTGCACTTTTCAAGGAGAGTGCGGACATTCAGACACCGGATATGTTAAAACTTCCTGTGCCGGAAGCAGAGTATGAAAATGTGGTATTAAAGCCGAGTGAATTTCAGAAAGAAATGGTGGCGTCTCTTGCGGAACGTGCTGAAGCAGTCCGGGACAGACAGGTGCAGCCTTACGAGGACAATATGCTAAAGATTACCAATGACGGAAGAAAGCTGGCGCTTGATCAGAGATTACTCAATGATATGCTGCCGGATGAGGAAAATTCCAAAGCGGCAACCTGTGTGGAGAAAGCCTATGAGATATGGGAGAACACCAAAGAGCAGAAGTCAGCACAGTTGATTTTCTGTGATCTTTCTACACCGAAAGGCGATGGCACTTTCAATGTGTATGAGGATATAAAAAATAAGCTCATGGAAAAAGGAGTGCCGGAGAATGAGATAGCATTTATCCATGATGCCAATACAGAACTCAGAAAAGCGGAGCTGTTTGCAAAAGTAAGAAGCGGACAGGTTCGTTTTTTATTAGGTTCCACCGCCAAAATGGGAGCCGGTACGAATGTGCAGGACAGACTGATTGCATTGCATCATCTGGATGTGCCTTGGCGTCCTTCTGATGTAGGACGGATTTTGCGGACATTCAAAATAAAAAAGAATGTGGAGGTAACAGACAATGGCAAAATCATTATTTGAGGAACTGGGCGGCAAATACGAAAGGCAAGGGGATTATTTGATACCGTGCTTAACTGTACCCGCCGAAGAAGAACAGGCAATAGGCATCTGGGGGCAACGGCATTTAGATTATCTAAAACAGTACCGTAAAGTTACATACACCAATCTTCTTACAAGCGGCAGGCTAAACGCCTACCTTGCCGACATCAACAGACAGGCACAGGAACGCTTTGAAAGGCTCATAGAGGGTATGAAACAGGCACAGGGCATAACGGAACAGCTAAAGGCAGAAAACGCCTTAGAATGGACAGGATGCCTCAATAACATAAGGGCTTGTGCGAGGGAGATTGTGGAAAAGGAAATTATTTTTGCATAAACAGATGATTAGTGGCAGGGGGAAATCCTGCCGCTTTTTCTGCTTTAGTTTGTCAGCTTGACAAATAAAGGGTTAAGGAATATAATTAGATTCAGTATTATACAAGGAGTTAATAAATATGCGGCAAGGTATTCTTAAATAAACTGTCAATTTGATAGTGGGAACAAAAAGTAGCAGTCCCGTTTCACTTTTAATATGGGGCTTAGTTTTTTGTACCCAGTTTAAGAATACTTTTATCATGTAATTTTATATGCCCGAAAACATATAAGTGTTTTGGGGCTATTGGAGTTATTTACCCAGTGATAGGAGTATTTATCACTGGGTATTTTTATGCCCTTTTTTGGGTGTTGATAGGAGGAAAATCACATGAAAATAATTAACTTAGGCATTCTGGCTCACGTTGACGCAGGAAAGACAACATTAACGGAAAGTTTATTGTATACCAGTGGTGCAATTGCAGAACTAGGGAGCGTAGATGAAGGCACAACAAGGACAGATACAATGAATTTGGAGCGTCAAAGGGGAATCACTATCCAGACAGCAGTGACATCTTTTCAGTGGGAGGATGTAAAAGTCAACATTATAGATACGCCAGGCCATATGGATTTTTTGGCGGAAGTATACCGTTCTTTATCCGTATTAGACGGAGCAGTATTATTAGTTTCTGCAAAGGATGGCATACAGGCACAGACCCGTATACTGTTTCATGCACTACAGACAATGAAGATTCCGACAATTTTTTTCATCAATAAAATTGACCAAGAGGGGATTGATTTGCCAATGGTATATCGGGAAATGAAAGCAAAGCTTTCTTCGGAAATTATAGTGAAGCAAAAGGTTGGGCAGCATCCCCATATAAATGTAACGGACAATGACGATATGGAACAGTGGGATGCGGTAATTATGGGAAACGATGAACTATTAGAGAAATATATGTCAGGGAAACCGTTTAAAATGTCAGAACTGGAACAGGAAGAAAACAGGAGATTCCAAAACGGAACGTTATTTCCCGTTTATCACGGAAGCGCTAAAAACAATCTGGGGATTCGGCAGCTTATAGAAGTAATTGCCAGTAAATTTTATTCATCAACGCCTGAAGGTCAATCTGAACTATGCGGGCAGGTTTTTAAGATTGAATATTCAGAGAAAAGGCGGCGTTTTGTTTATGTGCGTATATATAGCGGAACATTGCATTTGAGGGATGTTATTAGAATATCTGAAAAAGAGAAAATAAAAATCACAGAGATGTGTGTTCCGACAAACGGTGAATTATATTCATCCGATACAGCCTGCTCTGGTGATATTGTAATTTTACCAAATGATGTTTTGCAGCTAAACAGTATTTTGGGGAACGAAATACTGTTGCCGCAGAGAAAATTTATTGAAAATCCTCTCCCTATGCTCCAAACAACGATTGCAGTAAAGAAATCTGAACAGCGGGAAATATTGCTTGGGGCACTTACAGAAATTTCAGATGGCGACCCTCTTTTAAAATATTATGTGGATACTACAACGCATGAGATTATACTTTCTT
>ENA-OPTA01001353-OPTA01001353.1-human-gut-metagenome-genome-assembly--contig:-NODE-1353-length-14830-cov-2.616108_pt1 | contig 14830 bp, 14 predicted proteins | sample MGYA00241813_ERZ501917 | MGnify/ENA primary metagenome ERZ501917 (study PRJEB25962, sample SAMEA2042408) | human gut metagenome | biome: human gut; feature: human-associated habitat; material: faeces...
CTGCCTGATTTCTCAAACAGGCGACACCATATGTTCAATTTTACTATTTTGTTTGAATTATTCTGTAAAATTCACATTTCAGTTTCAAATTAATCTTCCCACAGGATATTGATTGTCATTTACTGAAAATTTTGTCCTGGCTTCCCAATTACCGACTTGTCCTCCGAACTGCCCGCTTCTGGGTCTTTTCCTGGGCTTTCGCTTCCTCTTTCTCAAATGCTTTAACAATGTCCTTCACGATCTTGCAGCGGATGCTTCATGCGCGGTTTGCAGTATTCGCCGTCGCGGTCAAACTGCACCTGAGAGGTGTAAGCCTGTCCGAAGAGCAGCGGGCTGTCGCCATACTGGTCGCGGCTGAGGTAGCTTCCCAGCGTGAAGATGTCCTCGGGAGAGTTCTGGTCCATAGGCGGGTTGGCCGAAGACCTGATGACGATGAGGGCATAGCTTGAATATCCGATCATAAGCATAAGCATGCAGAGCAGAGCTGTGTGCTTGATGCGTGAGCTTACGAGCAGCTCCTTGCCGCGCTTCCATTTGAGTACGAACCACAGGGCAGCAAGAACTATTACGCCGATGATGAAGGCAGATATGCCGAAACCGTAGAACGGCACGCCGAGCATGGCAACAGAGAGCAGGAACGAAATGTTCTCGCGCTTCTGGTTCTTGTTGTTGTAGCTCTCATAGATAGCCCATATGACGATGGCCACGAGCAGTATGATGTAGATAATTTCGCCGGTGTTGAACGGGCAGCCCAGCACGTTGACAAAGAACAGTTCGAACCATCCGCCAACCTTGATGATGCCCGGAACCACGCCATAGAGGATGGCTGCAACAAGCACAAACGATATGAAGAGGGCTATGAGAGAACCCTTGAGGTTGGCGTTGGGGAACTTGCGGTAATAGAACACCAGGACAATGGCCGGAAGACAAAGGAGGTTGAGCAGGTGGACACCGATGCTCAGTCCGGTCATGTAGGTGATAAGCACCAGCCAGCGGTCGCTGTGAGGCTCGTCGGCATGGTCTTCCCATTTTAATATGAGCCAGAACACAATGGCCGTGAACGCTGAAGAGTAGGCATAAACCTCACCCTCAACGGCACTGAACCAGAATGTGTCGCTGAATGTATATATCAATGCTCCCACAAGGCCGCTGGCTTCAATGGCAATGAGCTTGCCTGTTGTCAGCTGGCTCCAGTCTTTCAGAATAAGTTTGCGTGTCAGGTGTGTTATGGTCCAGAAGAGGAACATAATACATGTTGCGCTGAGAAGTGCGCTCATAGTGTTCACCATGAGGGCCACTTGCGACGGGTCGCTGGCAAACTGAGAGAACAGATTGGCTGTGAGCATGAAGAAAGGTGCACCGGGCGGGTGACCGATTTCTAACTTATACCCTGTTGTAATAAACTCCGGACAGTCCCAGAAACTGGCTGTCGGCTCAATGGTGCTACAATATACGAAGGCTGCAATAAAAAAAGCTAACCAGCCTAGAATATTGTCCACTAATTTAAATTGTTTCATTGAATATAACTGTTTTTTATGAATTTCAATTTTCAATAAAATACGTGCAAAGATAATGTAAATCAGAGATAAAACAAAATAAATTAATTTGTTTTAATATTATCTTGAGTTTGTGTAACTGCCTAAGGCATAACATGTTGTGTGGCTTTTGGCCCTCTGCCGCATCTCGCGGCATGTCAATATGTGCTGTGTATGCTTTATAGTTGTGTGCGTAACTTTTTGATATTCAATGTATTATCATATATGCACCGCCGCTTTAGACTACACGAAAATTTCAACGCCGTAGATGATGAGAGCATATCGCAGAAATTTTCCGATTATAACGCTTATGATGGTTATGGCAACGTTAGACCGCATCAGGCCTAGTACTATTGTTATGCCTTCGCCGATGACTGGAAGAAAGGAGAAAAAGCCCATCCATGCGCCACGTCCGGCCATGAACCGTTTTGCTCTGTCGAGTTCTTTTTTGTTCACGTGCAGGTATTTTTCAATCCAGTCTATGCGTCCGAGCATGCCGATGCCATAGTTGAGCATGCTTCCGAGCACGTTGCCTATTGTGCCGTAAATAACCAACTGCCACGGGTCGAGTCCGGCAGCAAGAAGCGCAAGCATAACCACCTCGCTGCTCAAGGGGAATATGCTGCCCGCAAGGAATGCAGATATCAGCATTCCTACATATCCGTAGTTTGTCAGAATTTCTATCAGGGAATCCATAAGTTATATGCTGTTAGTGCTAAGGTGCCTGCTGTCAGGCAGCAGAACGTGATGTTTGTCAGCTTTGTATTTGTCAATGCTATATAGTGGGCTGCCAGTATGCTCGTACTTATTGTCATGATGCTTAACAGCGGCTTTATGTGCTGCGGTTGTAATATTATAAAGACAAAGGTTATGGCGGTCATTGTTATGAGAATCTCATAAATCATCCTGGTTCTTATCTTGTCCTTATAGCTGTTGCGCAGAAAATGGAAGCTGCCTATTGCGGCGATAATCGTGATGTAAGCAAAAGTAGCTATTACGTGATAATTGCTGAAGTCAAACTGGAATGGCGATGCAAACTGAGCTATCGACTCTATGTGGGCGAGCAGGAGGTCGGCCGTGCCGTTGAAGATGAAATATCCCGACAGAAACCAGTATGGCGCTGTTATGCCGATGAGTGACGCCAGGAGCGAACGCATGCTGAACGACATGAGGTTGGCACGCATCATTATCCATAGGAATGGTACGAAGTATAATATCTGAATGAAAAAGATGCTGGCAATGCCGATGAAGAAAAATGCATAGAACACCAAGCCTTGCGAGCGCTTGTTCTGATAGCATTTGAACAGAATAAGATATGTGGCAACAACACAAAACTGGACGACCCACACGTCTGTGGAATCGAAAAGAAAAGCAGACATGAGCGTAAGTGCCATAAACGAACAGGAAACCATACGGCTGTAGATGCGTATGAGCGAGTTGCTGTTGTTGAGCTCGACCATCAAATAGGCAGAAAGTCCGAACAACAGGAAATGAAGATACAGCTGATTTGCGATGAGACCGCCTGCCAGCCATATCATAATTGAATAAACTGCCGTCACCGGCAGTGCGAAGCGGCTTCCCGCTATTTTGTTCTGTAATCTTTTTACCACTTCTGAAAACCTTAAATTCTTTAATTATAATGGAAATATATGTTCCAATAAGAACACATTATTATAATAGAAGATGGTGTGACAAAATATTGTTAAAGGATGCTTCCGTTATTTGTTAACAGTCTTCCCTTGTAACTAAGGCAGATGTAAAGCTGTTTTAACGGGCTGTTTATTTTGTTTCTGCTCATCGGGCACGAACTTATTTCAGCCTTTTCCTGTAACTACATATTTTGACACACCGTCTTGACCTTCAATGTTACCTTCCGTCTAGAGGTCTTGTCCTATATCGCTGCGGAAGTATTTGTCCTTAAACTCAATCTTCTGAGCTTCTTCAAACGATTTCTTCAAAGCTTCTTCCTTGTCTTTTCCGTAAGAGCTTACGGCTATCACGCGTCCGCCTGCCGTAACGATATTGCCGTCTTTGATGGCAGTACCGGAGTGGAACACGATGCTTCCGTCAACTTTGTCAATGCCACTGATGGTGTAGCCCTTGGCATATTTCTCGGGATATCCGCCGCTTACAAGCATTACGCATACGGCTGCGCGCTCATCGAATTCAATTTCACGCTTGTCGAGATCGCCGTTGGCCACGCCTTCAAAGAGGTCTACGATGTCGCTCTTCAGACGCAGCATCACGCTCTCTGTCTCAGGGTCGCCCATGCGGCAGTTGTATTCGATAACCATCGGGTCGCCGTTGACGTTGATAAGACCGAAGAAGATGAAGCCCTTATAGTCGATGCCTTCTGCTGCAAGTCCGTCTACTGTCGGGCGGATGATGCGGTCTTCAACCTTCTGCATCCATTCTTTTGTTGCGAAGGGTACAGGAGTTACGCTGCCCATTCCGCCGGTGTTGAGGCCTGTGTCGTGTTCGCCTATGCGCTTGTAGTCTTTTGCCTCAGGCAGAATCTTATAGTTCTTGCCGTCTGTCAGTACAAATACTGAGCATTCGATACCGCTCAGGAATTCTTCGATTACAACATTTGCCGATGCGTTGCCGAACATTCCGTCGAGCATTTCCTTGAATTCTTTCTTGGCTTCTTCAAGTGTCGGAACAATAAGAACACCCTTGCCGGCACACAAGCCGTCGGCCTTTAGAACATAAGGAGGCTGGAGCGTTTCGAGAAATTTCAGTCCTTCCTCAATGTTTGTGCCGTTGAATGTCTGGTATCTTGCTGTCGGTATGTTGTGGCGCTGCATGAATCCCTTGGCAAAATCTTTTGATCCTTCAAGAACAGCTCCCTGCTTTGACGGACCGATGACGGGGATGTTGGCTGTGCGTGCATCATTCTTGAATTCATCATAGATGCCTTTTACCAGGGGATCTTCCGGTCCTACGACAACCATGTTGATGCCTTTCTCTACGGCAAAGTCCTTCAGTGATCCGAAGTCGTCAGCCTTTATGTCAACATTCTCGCCTACATTGGCTGTTCCGGCATTGCCCGGAGCAATATATAGTTTCTCAACTTTGTCGCTTTGAGCTATTTTCCATGCCAGTGCATGTTCGCGGCCGCCTCCGCCCAATAATAATATCTTCATTTTTATGATAAGATTTGTTTATCGTTTTTACTTTAGATAATCCTCAAAATATTGTGTTATTCTTTCATGCAGGTGTACGCTTTGATGCCCCATCATGTTGTGTCCCTCGCCGGGATATACAAAGAAGTCGGGCTGCGTGCCTGCCTCTATGCAAGCCTTAAGGAATGAGATGGCATGCTGCGGAACTACAGTCGGGTCAACCGTGCCTATTATTATCTGCAGTTTGCCTTTCAGATTCTTTGCCTTGTTTATCAAGCTTGTTTCTGCATAACCTTCAGGGTTGGCCTGCGGTGTGTCCATATAACGCTCGCCGTACATCACTTCATACCATTTCCAGTCGATTACCGGACCGCCTGCAACGCCTACTTTAAATACGTCGGGGTAGGTGGTCATGAGCGATGTTGTCATGAATCCGCCGAAACTCCAGCCGTGAACTCCCATGCGTGTGGTGTCTACATAAGCAAGGCTCTTCAGATATTCTACGCCTTTGAGCTGGTCTTTCATCTCCTCTACGCCAAGGTGGCGGAATGTTGCCTGCTCAAAGTCGCGTCCGCGGTCGCACGAACCTCTGTTGTCGAGGATGAAGAGCAGATAGCCCTTCTGAGCCATATATGTTTCCCAGCTGCGGCTCGCATAGTGCCAGCGTGCCTCCACGTTGCGTATGCCGGGGCCTCCGTAGACGTATACAACGGTAGGATATTTCTTGTTAGGATCAAAGCCTATCGGCTTCACCATTCTGTAATACAGGTCTGTGGTGCCGTCGGCAGCCTTGATGGTTCCACAAGAATACTCAGGTACATTGTAGCCTTTCCATGGGTCGGCAGCTGTAAAATAGTTGACGTTTTTAGCGTCGCCTGTGCTTACAATGTTTATCTTGCGCGGCACATCTGGTTCGCTGTAGTTGTCATAAAGATATTTTCCGGTGCTTGACAGAATCATCTCACAATGTCCGCCTGCGCCGCGTGTTGAAGCGTGGAAGCCTTTGCCGTTGTCAAGTAGAGTGCGCTTGCCGGTCTCTATGTTAACCATATAAAGGTTGTTCTGGATGGGGCTGCATTCTGTTGAAAGTATGATTGCGCTTTTCTTCGACTCGTTGAATCCTACGAGTTCAAGTACAAGCCATTTGCCGCTTGTTATCTGCTTGAGCTGTTCGCCTTTGGTATTGAACAGATACAGATGGTTATATCCGTCTTTCTCACTCTGCAGTATGAACTTGCTGTCGTCCCAAGGCAAGAATGTGATAGGAGTTACCGGATGAACATATTTGTCGTTATGTTCCTTATAGAGAGTCTCGAGTTTGTTGCCTGTTGTTGCGTCATAGCTTACGAGCGCCATGTCAGTCTGGTCGCGGTTAAGCTCTATCATATAAACCTTCTTGCAGTCGGGGCTCCATGCTATGTTTGTGAAATAGCGGTCTGTTGGGTCGCCTGCTTTCAGATATATTGTCTTTCCTGTCTTCAGGTTATAAACGCCCACTGTAACCTTATGGCTTGTTTCGCCCGCCATAGGATATTTTATTGGCGTTTCGGTGGCTATTCTGGTGTCGATGTTAACGAGCGGATAGTCGGCAACCATGCTCTGATCCATGCGGTAGAAAGCCAGACTCTGTCCGTCGGGACTCCAGAATGTGCCTTTATATATTCCGAATTCATCGCGGTGTACACTCTGTCCGTAAACAATCTCCCTGCTTCCGTCGGTTGTCAGCTGAGTGGTTTTGCCTTCGCCGTCGGTAACAAACAGGTTGTCATCCTTTACAAAAGCAACTGCTCTTGATGCGGCGTTCCATTCTGCGTTGCTTTCGCCTTCGCAGCTCTGGCGCCATACAACCTTTTTCGACTTGAAGTCGATGAGCATGCGCTCTTTCTTGCCGTTGATCAGTACGAGTGATTTTTCGGGATAGGGGAATGAGGCATAGAACAGGTGACGGATTTTTGTGCTGTCGTCTGTTCCTGCCCATTTGTTGATGTCGTCAACAGTAAACATCACGGTCTCTTTGCCGGTTTTCTTGTTGACCAGGCTGCATTCTTCCGTGTCTGTTCTCACGAGTTGGTCACCCCACCATGTAAGATACCTGTTCTTAGGCACCATGTTATGGTAGTTTTTGCCGCCGAAGTTAAGGTCTTCGAGCGTAAACTGCTTCTGGGCATTTACAGCTGTTGTTGTTAGCATCATCAGTAATGAAAATAAACCCAATTTGGCTAAAGCCGCAATATTCTTATGTTTCATAATCAAAACGTTTTACGGTGATCGCGTTTGCCTTTGTTGTCTTTATAGCCTTTTCCGCCTTTGCGTCCGCCCCTGTCGCCGTTGTCGTCGAAGTTGCGGCCCTTGCGCTTGTCGTAGCTAAAATCCTTATGGTCGTCAAAGTCTCTGCGCTCACGGCCGCCTTTTCTGCGCTCGCGTCCGCCGTCGCCGCTGTCTTTGAACGAAATCTTGTGGAATTTGAACGTGCGGATGTCGCCTTCCTCGTTGTCATCCTCCTCTTCAATGCGCTTCTTGAACTCGCGGTTTTTCTTGAAGCGGTGCTTGTCGGCCATGGCGCGTTTCTCTTCTTCTGTCTTCAGGATGTTTCCCTCGCTTCTGAAGTCTTTCAGCTTGCCGTCAAATATCTGATATTTACGGAATTCGCACTCAAGCGAACCGTTGTAGAGAGGTATCTTTATTGATGGTTTCAGGCCTATCTGGTCGAAGCACTCCTCGCGATAGCTGAGCACCCATGCATCGTTCTCCTTAAACTGATGTTTCAGTATTTCGCCTATAGTGCGGTAAGTTCCCAGCAGGTCGGGTGTAGATATTCTTTCACCATAAGGCGGGTTTGTCACCATTATAGCCTTTTCAGCAGGCTGCTTAAAGTTCTTTATGTCAGCCTGTTCTATGGTTATGCATTTTGTCATGCCGGCGGCCTTGACGTTGAGGCGCGCCTTTGTAACGGCTGCAAGGTCGATGTCATAGCCATATATGTGGTGAGTAAATTCGCGCTCATTAGAGTCGTCGTTGTAAATCTGGTCGAAGAGGTCGCGGTCAAAGTCGGGCCATTTCTCGAAGGCATATTCCTTTCTGAACAGACCTGGGGCCATGTTGTGGGCTATCAGGGCAGCCTCTATGGGCAGAGTTCCCGATCCGCACATCGGGTCAACAAAGTCTGTTTCGCCTCTCCAACCGGTCATAAGAATCATTCCGGCAGCGAGAACCTCATTGAGAGGAGCCTCGACAGACTCCTGTCTGTATCCTCTTCTGTGAAGACTTTCACCACTCGAGTCGAGCGACAGCGTACACTGGTCTTCGGCGATGTGCATGTTCAGGCGAATGTCCGGGTTGGCCACAGATATGTTAGGACGCTTTCCGAATTTTTCGCGGAACTGGTCTACTATGGCATCTTTCACCTTGTAAGACACAAATTTGGAATGTCTGAATTCCTCAGAGAACACAACCGAGTCAACCGAGAAACTCTTTTTCAGGTCGAGATACTGTGTCCAGTCTATTTTCTTTATTTCGTCATACACCTTGTCGGCCGTGTCTGCCTTGAAGTGTGCAATAGGTTTCAAAATTCTTATTGCCGTGTGCAACTGAAAGTTAGCCCGATACATCATTTCCTTGTTACCGGTGAACGACACCATGCGTCGTCCTGTCTGCACATTGTTAGCTCCAAGCTCTGTCAGCTCCTGTGCCAAAACGGGCTCCAGACCCATGAACGTTTTGGCGATGAGTTCAAATTCTTGTTCCATTATAAAGGTTTTTCTTTGTTATTTTGCGAGTGGTTGTTTTATTGGGTTAATTTGATTTTTTATATTTCCTTTTTTGCAGTTCTATGTCTTTTGGGCTACAAAGCACAGGCCTGCTGCAATCTGGTCTGACAGCAACTTGTGCAGCCGCTCTATGTTTACTCCGATATGATATGTGATTGTTCTGATATTTACCGTCGGCTTCCCATAATATCCGGGACACAAGATAGAACGCGAAAGCTCTATGATTTCTTTAAGCGTCTTGCCTGAAGGAAGCCGATCCCCGTCACGATGCCGGTGAAATAATTCCTTATGAGATTCCGGCTTTGACAGTCGTTCTGTTGTCGTGGTGAGAATCTTCGTTAAATTATCAGTGCTCATGCAATTTTTATATCTATAATTTCTGCAAAATTAATTCATTTATAATTAAAAGCCAAATTTTTTTTACTTTTATTCCGTTTGACTTTTTCATATCCGTTATATGATGTTGCATGTGGCTTGTCCGTGCGGTTTCGCGGCATGTGGCGTCATGCTGTTTAGCTTTGGTTTTTATATGTTTTGACATTGGCAGGCATACAACTTGTCGGGCCGGCTTTGTCAAAAAACAGCCAAATTTGTTTTGTTCTGCTCTCAACTTGCATTATCTTTGCATGCCGAAAAGCGATGCCTATGCTTAATGTGGCATACTGCTGCATGGTTTTCAGGCTTGTTTTTGTTTTTTATTCTTATTATTTTCAGATGATATGGATTGGATACACGGCATAATAGAGCATACTCAGTTTCCTTTGTTGACGGCGTTTTTGCTTGGTCTTATAGTGGCACTTCACCCCTGTCCGCTTGCCACCAACATTGCAGCCATGGGATATATTGCGCGCGATGTGGCTAACCGTCGCCGAGTGTTTCTTAACGGACTTTTCTACACCTTCGGCCGGATGATTGCCTATTCGGTGCTTGGCATGGTGCTTATCGTTGTTTTGCGCAACGGTGCCGACATGCTGTCGCTGGGCCACTGGTTCAGCGAGTGGGGCGAGCGCCTGCTGGCTCCGGTGCTTATAGTCATCGGATTATATTTCATGCTCGGCCATCTGATCCACCGTCATGAGCATTGTCCCGATGTGCATTCACGCGGACATCGCTTCCATGGGGCCGGAGGCAGCATGGCTCTGGGGCTTCTTCATTGCCTGCGCTGCGATGGCTGCTGTTCCCAGTGTGGAAACCGTGCCCTGTCGTTCTGTCCAGAGAGTGCCGTGGTTTATTTCGGCATGCTCATGCCTCTTTCTGTCGAGTCGCACGGCGGATTCATGCTGCCCGTAGTATTTTCTGTTGCCACAGCCATACCTACGGTGCTTATGGCCTGGGCTGTGGCTTACGGCCTTGCCGGCTTGTCGGCCATGAAGGAGCGCATGCATGTTCTTCAGCGCTGGGTCAGTGTCGGCGTGGGCGTCCTGTTTATCGGGGCAGGAGTGTTCTGCCTGTTCTTCTGATGCCTTCCGGCTGTCGGTCTTTCCGGTGTCAGCGTGCCTGATTTCCTTCAAAGCTTATGTTTACATGCTCAAAGCCCATTGCCTTCAGCATCTGCGTAAACTGCCTTTTGGCGTTGTCCTGTGCGTTTTCTATATTTTCTTTTGTAAGGCATCTTGCCTTCATTTTTGCATAGGCGCGCTTATACATGTCGGCCCTGTCCTTGTCGCTCCATGAGCCTGACTCGAAGAACGATTTTGTGCGGGCTTCGTCTATGAAGTTCTCGTCGAGCAACTTTATCTTCGGCAAGGTTATCACGAGCGTGTCTTTGTCGGCTTTTATCCAGTCGGCCTTGGCTTCGCTCATGTCGAATCCGAGGCGCAGTGTGCCGTAGTATATTCGTATCAGCTCGTCGTCTTTAAAGAAGCCTTTCCTCACGGTGTCTATCATTTCCTCGTTTTCAATAGACAGAAACTCCCATTCGCCTATCTCTTTCATCGCCAGCACCTGTGTCGGCGTTATGTCGATCTTGTCGTCTACGTATACCGTGGCCTCGTTGCCCCTGCACGACCTGACAAGATATGCCGACGCAATGATGGCTACAAGGATGACGATGAATATTATAGATAGCTTCAGGCGTCCTATCATCAGCCACATGCTGGCCCATTTGCTCCTTTTGCGGCGGTAGTTATTATTGAATTCTTCCATTTTCGATAGTGTTATTTTCAAGAATCATCGGCAGGTCGCTGTCGGTGAATTTCTTTCTGAACGTTATGGTTATGTTCTCCTCCTTGTATCCCATTTTGGTTATCATTGGTATCAGGGCATGCGCTGCGCTCTCCTTGGCCATGTCGAGTATGCCCAGCCGCGGTATGCTGCTGATTATCGCCGCCCGTCCCTGTTTCTCGTAGTTGGCCATTTCGGCGTCGCTGAAGTTCGACCTTATCAGCGACACGTGTTTCTTTATCTCGTTGTGGTCAATGCGGCTTCCGGTCAGCTCAACCTTCGGGTCGGGCAGTATTATCTCTATCTTGTCGCCGTTGCGCCTTACGTTCTTTTCAGAGAAGTTGCCGAAGTCGATATATGCCTTCAGCGTGGCGTCTATCGGTATGGCTATCTTTCTCGTCGTGAGCGGCACGGAGAAGTCGAACTTCTGCTGCAGGAACGAGCCTTTCAGCTTCACCTGGTCGTCGTGCGTTACAATCTTGTGCACCTGATATTCAGCCGTGTACAGCTTGGCGCATTTCTTTATCTGCATCACCATGACAGGTATGGTGTCTATCTTTTCGGCTTCTCTTTTCACGGGCTTTCTGTCTGTGCATGCCGTAAGCATCATTGCCGCGAGTGCCAGATATAATATTATTGTTTTCATACTTGATTACAAAGTTAATCAAAAAAGTTATAATTACGGCGTCATTCAACCGTTATTTTTTTGCGTCTTTTATATTATTTTGATGTTAAAGCCCGTTTGTTTTTCTCATTGTGTAACCGTCAAATCAAATTTAAGGCTCGTTTAATTATTTTTATTTTGTTCTTCGTGCTATTTGCATTATCTTTGCACGAGTAATTCTTAAAATACTGAAATGAAATTAACGCACACATTGATTTTTATGGCGCTGATGTCGGTCGCCGCCGTGTCTTGCAGCGAGAAGAAACAGCCGAGCAACATCATTGCCCATAAACCTGTAAAGAAGGCGCCCTCAGCTCCTGTGAAGATGCAGAATTCTGATTATGAGGATGCCGTGAGTTGGATAGGAAGTTCTTATAATGTCAAGATAAGCCGCAGGTCAGACACAGGTCTGCCGCTGATTGTAGACGACAGCGGCAACAAGTATTACGACAACGTGATAACGCTGAACGTCGTACGCCCCGACGGGTCAGAGTTTTTCAACCGCAAGTTCACCAAGTCTGATTTCTCGTCATATATCGGTGAAGAGTATGCAAAGAAGAGCGCCTTGCTCGGCATCGTGCTTGAAAAGGCAGACGGCGACAACCTGAAATTTGCGGCCAGTGTGGGCGCCCCCGACGTGCTCAGCGACGACTATGTGCCGCTCATCATCACTATTTCGCGTACAGGAGGAGTTAGCATTCAGAAAGACTCGCGCATCGACTCTAACAGCGATCAGCCCGACTATGAGGATGAAGGTGTATAGGCTATTGTAACATATTGATAATCAATAGATTGTAAAAGGCCGTCTTTTAGAAGCTAAAAGACGGCCTTTTACGTGCCGAAAGCATACCTTTTGCAGTGTGAAAGGTATGCTTTTGTATTTTTGCAGAATATGTATGCCGGTCTGATTGGCTATTTCCGCTGTCTGAACTCATGCGGAGTTATGTCGGTTATGCGCTTGAAGAACTTACAGAAGAAGCTCGGGTTGGGGAAGTTTAGCTCCTCGGCTATCTGCGCTATCGGTGTGTTGCCGTATCTCAGCATTATCTTTGCGTTGGTTATCAGCGCGCGGTCTATCCATTCTTTTGCCGTTATTCCGCTGGTCTCCTTAATCACAACGCCGAGATAGCGCGGCGTTACGCACATCTTGTCGGCATAGAACGACAGCGCGTGCTCCTTCTTGTTGTAGGTGCTCACCAGCTGTATAAACCTGTCGAACATCTCCCTGTTGTGTGGCTTGTTGTGCTCGTCGGTGTCGTTGTGCTTGTTTTTCAGAAACTTATAGTAGTGGATCAGCGAATATATTATCCCGTCTATAGTTTCGTCAGGACAGTCTTTTTGGCGTGCCATTTCCCATGCCGACAGAAACATCCTGTCGGCAATGTTTATGTCGCTCTGTCCTGGTGTGGCCACAAAGTTATAGGCGTTGCGGTTGTATTCGCCCGGAATTTTTCCGCTGAACACCATGTTCATCTTCTCGTTGCTTATCATCATGCCGCACATCTCGAAGTCATCCGAAAAGTGGTTCACCTGTATTATGCTCCCTCTTCCTATGAATGCTATCGAGTTTTTTTCCAGTTTATAGTCTCTCAGGTTTATCGTTATGCTGGCTTCTCCCGCCTTGATAAATGCCAGGCGGCAGTCTTCTATAATATAAGGTGTGCCTGTCTGAAGCAGGCTACTGAACAGCTTGTGTCCTGTGCGCAGCATGCCGACGTCGCGGCCTATAATCTGTAGTGCGTTTTTCTGCTCGTCGATATTTCCTAGCATGGATTTTATCTCGGAGAATGAAAAACGTTCAGGATACATGTTGTTTGTCTTCATAAAACGTGTTTTTTGAGTGCAAAAATAATGAAAATGTGGAATAAAGGCAATAAAATACTCATATCTACACCTTTTTTACGATATTTTAAGTACAAAAGGGACATTTTATAGCTTTATAGGATAATACTTGTAGTGTTATTATTTGCTACCTTTGCACTGTGTTCTTTTAGTTGCCTGTATTGCATTAGTTGCTACATCTTGCAGCGGGCTTATTGGTGTGAAATATTAATTATATGTGAATAACAGTGATATGAAACGTTTAATTGTTTTTATTGCGTTGGCCTTGTCGTTCGTGTCGGCCTTCTCTCAGATAACGCTCGACGAGTGCAGGGAGCTCGCCCGGGCTAATTATCCGCTCATAAAGCGTTTTCGCCTGGTTGAGCAGAGTCGCTCTTTGTCGGTGAGCAATGCCTCCAAGGCATGGCTTCCGCAGGTTTCTCTCAATGCCCGCGCCTCTTATCAGAGCGAGGTTACGCGGCTTCCGGTAGACATACCGGGCGTAGAAATCAGCCCGCTTCCTAAAGACCAGTATGATGTCAGCGTTAATGTCAGTCAGCAGATTTACGACGGCGGCAGCGTCAGCTCATCGAAGAGACTTGAAGATGCGCGCAGCGACGTGGAGCGTGAGCAGGTCAACGTGGCCATTTATGATGTCTACGAGCGCATAGATCAGCTTTATTTCGGCATATTGCTGCTTGACGAACAGATAAGGCAGGTAAGGCTTCTGCAAGACGACCTGTCGCTGAGCTATCAGGCTATAAGCGGAATGGTGCGCGGGGGAGTGGCCAACCAGACCGACCTTGACGCAGTCAAGGTGGAGCAGGTGAAGGCCGCTCAGACAGAAACGGGTCTTGTTACGTCACGTGCCACTTATCTGAAGATGCTCTCAACATTCATCGGCAAGCCGCTATCCGGCAGCGTGAGCCTTGTCCGTCCGGCTGAGTCGGATGTTTCGGGTATGGTCAACAATCGTCCTGAACTCGCCCTTTACAGTGCGCAGAACCGTCTGCTCGACCAGCAGCTCAAGAGTCTCGACACGTATCTGCGCCCGCGTTTAGGTCTGTTCCTGCAGGGCGGCTATGGCAATCCGGCACTTAACATGCTTAAAAATGGCTTTGAGGCTTATTATAAAGTTGGCGCGACGCTTACGTGGAACTTTGGTAGTCTGTATACACGTGCCAACGATAAGCGCAAGATTGAGACCGAAAGACTCAACATACAGGCCGAGCGTGAGGCTTTTCTCTTCAATACCGGCCTGCGGAGCGAGCTGCAGCGCGGCAATATAGAGAGTCTGCGCCGCCAGATCAGTCAGGACGACGAGATAATAGCCCTGCGTGAAAACATACGCTCCAAGGCTGATGTCAAGGTGGCAAACGGCACCGAGACCGTCAACGAGATGCTGCGCGACATCAATGCCGTGAGCGAGGCAAGGCTCACAAAGGCCTTTCATGAGATACAGCTTTTACAGGAAATATATAAACTTAAAAACATAAACAACTTTTAGCCGTATGAAAAAGTTTGCATTTATATCCTTGTCCGTGGCCCTTGCCGCATGTTCTTCGGGCAGTTCCGACTATGACGCCACGGGCATGTTTGAGGCCACAGAGGTGATAGTTTCTGCTGAGCAGAACGGCCGCCTGCTCTCGTTCACCGTAGAAGAGGGCGACCGCCTTCAGGCCGGCAGTCAGGTCGGACTAATCGACACCGTTCAGCTCCAGTTGCGCGCCTTGCAGCTCGGTGCCACAAAGGATG
>ENA-OPTA01001356-OPTA01001356.1-human-gut-metagenome-genome-assembly--contig:-NODE-1356-length-14809-cov-2.633523_pt1 | contig 14809 bp, 8 predicted proteins | sample MGYA00241813_ERZ501917 | MGnify/ENA primary metagenome ERZ501917 (study PRJEB25962, sample SAMEA2042408) | human gut metagenome | biome: human gut; feature: human-associated habitat; material: faeces...
CTAATAAAAATGATTAAATAAATAAGAACCGATACCCAACTTTATCAACACTCCCGGCCACACCGCCGAAGACTACGGCGCAAAAAGGGCGCTGGCGGCAGGCAGACTTGAGCATCCAAAAGGCTTCGACATCCTTATCAGATGCTGGAAGGAGATAGACAATGCGCATCCTGACTGGCGGCTCGACATCTACGGCGAAGGCTCGCTGCGCGAAAGTCTGCAGCAACAGATAGACCAACTGGGGCTGAGCGGAAAGATAAGACTGTGCGGACGCACCGAAGACATGATGCAGACATACCCCAGATACAGCCTAATGCTGGCCACGTCGAGGTTTGAGGGCTTCTCGCTCGTGCTTGCCGAGGCACAGGCATGCTGCCTGCCGTGACGTTCGACTTTAAATATGGTGCACGCGAGATTGTTGCCGACGGCATAACGGGCACAATAGTGCCGCAGGACGACATGCAGGGCTTTGCCAGGGCAGCAATAGACATAATGGCGTCTGAAGACAAGCGCCGCAACTATGGCGAAGAGGCTGCAAGGCGGACGATGCGCTTCTCGCGCGACAGGGTGATGGAGGAGTGGTACAGGCTGCTTGACGACCTGAGCCGATGAGCATCCCGCGCAGTATATCTTCTGATGAAACAAGCAGGGCAACAGCTTACAAGACGAGATATGACTACATATAATGTCATACCGCCTTACCGCAACTATAGCCTCAGGCATACTTTAATGGCTGTGCTTATGCTGCATGACATTTACACATACGGATAAATAATACATAAAGAAAATAGCACCTCAGGCGGTGCTATTTTTTGTTTACCCAAAATCGGCTATCAGTATTTATATAAAGCCATTTGCCGTCTGATGACAGATTTGGGCTTAAATACATGTTTCTTATTTCAACACAAACTAATCACGGCGCACAGAATATTTCTTATACACTTCAACATATTCTGCCGCCACCTTGCGGTAGTCGTGATACTTTCTTACAAACTCCACGCTCTGCTTTGACAGCAGTGCCACGTTGCCGGGCGTCAGGAGCGCCTGCTCGAGCGTAGCCACATTGTCGTCGAAGCTCTTCTCGGGACTTACGTTTATTATAGGCCTCAGTTTCTTCTCGCCTATAAACTCATAAAACTCTTCCTCGCCACCGCCTATAACCACCGTTCCGCGCGCCATTGCCGCCAGCGAGTTCATCGACGGCGTGTAGCTGTAGAACTGGTCCACCTGCACGTCGGCCTCGTCAAGCATCACGCAATAACGGTCGTAGGGCACGTCCTCGACATACATCACGCTGAGCCGTCCGGGATGCCTGCGATCAATCTCTTCTATCATCTCGGCTATCTTGCGCGCACCTTTCAGATACTCGCGCCTGCTCTGCACGCCCACCAGCACCTTTATTTTGCCGTCTGTGCCCTTCACGCGTGCGTCATGGGGCACATGCATGGGCAGAGGCACATAATGCAGCCTTGAGCGAAAAGAATCGACGTCGTAGGCAAGATAATACTCATACAGGCACGCCACGAAGGCGTCTGAGCTGCCGGCTGCCTTGTTGAAGCACGACACACACTCGGGCAGGCGCTGCTCTGCCAGTCGGGCCTTGTTCTGCTCCTGGTTGCGCACGCAGCCGTTCCAGTACATGTCCGAATATTCGGGCACGCCCTTCAGCTGGCGCTCGAGCACCTGCGGATCGTCGCCGTAGCATCCTTTTATAAGACAGCGGTTGTGGCGCTTCAGGAAACTGATGAGCATCTTGTTCCAGCTCATCTTCAGCGGCACAAACTGATAGTTGTGTATCTGCACCACATCGTTGCCGCACAGCCGCCTTATGTTGCGCAGGAGCGTGAGCAGCACCTTCAGTCCGCCAAGCTTTCCCCACCGCGGGTCGCGCCTGAGGTCGATGTCGCGCGGACAGTCGCGCGGAGCGTTGCCGTCAGACATCAGCACCACGTCGTGTCCAAGCTCAGCCAGACCGTCTCTCAGCGTAGCATGGGCATAGCTCGCCTCACCAATTAATAATATACGCACGGATTTTTTGGAATTAAAAATTAAAAAGTAAAAATTAAAAATTAAAAAATTAAGGAGCAAAAATTAAAAGGCGGGAAAGAACGGAATGTCAGGAAACTAACGGCTTTGCGGCTTGCATGAAATAGCCGGCTAAAGTTTTCCGTCTTTTATTATCCCTTCATTCTTCCCAGCCTTTTAATTTTTACTTTTTAATTTTTAATTATGAACAATCTCTAGCTCATCTCCAGCATGCGGTTTATCGGCTTCACTGCCTCGGCTGCTATGTCGGCAGGAACGTCTACGCTGGGCCCATTCATATTTAAGGGCGTTGTAAACTTTGAGCAGAGTGTTCATCTTCATGTATTCACACTCGTTGCAAGAGCAGCCTACGGAGCCTTCGCTCACTTCGGGCGGCACGGGCAGGAACACCGTGTCGGGGCACTGGCGCTGCATCTCGAACAGTATGCCCGGCTCTGTTGCCACGATATACTCCTTGTCGGGATGTGCCACGGCATAGTCGAGCAGCACTGCCGTTGAGCCTACCACGTCGGCAAGCTTCACTACGGGACCCTTGCACTCGGGGTGAACCAGCACGATGGCGTCGGGGTGTTCCTTCTTCATCTCAACGATGGCCTGAGGCGAGAAGCGCTCATGCACATGGCATCCGCCGTTCCAGAGCAGCATCTCGCGGCCCGTAACGGCGTTGATGTAGCTGCCCAGGTTGTGGTCGGGTCCGAAGATAATCTTCTCGTCCTTCGGCAGCTGGTCTACTATCTTCTTTGCGTTGCCGCTCGTAACCACCACGTCGGTCAGCGCCTTCACGGCAGCCGTAGTGTTGACATAGCTCACCACGGTGTAGCCCGGGTGCTCCTGCTTAAACTTCTTGAGGTCTTCGGCGCGGCATGAGTCGGCCAGCGAGCATCCGGCGTTGAGGTCAGGACAGATCACCAGCTTTTCGGGGCAAAGTATCTTGCACGTCTCTGCCATGAAGTGAACGCCGCACATCACGATAATCTTGGCGTCGGTCTTGGCAGCCTTGCGCGCCAGGGCCAGCGAGTCGCCAATGAAGTCGGCCACCTTCTGCACCGATCCGTCGGTGTAGTAGTGGGCCAGTATTACGGCGTCTTTCTCCTTGCACATTCTTCTTATCTCGGCGGCCAGGTCGGTGCCGTTGTCAGCAGGCTCGTCTATGTAGCCCTTCTCTGTCCATTCTTCTTTAACCATAGTGTTTGTTTCTTTTGCCGTGTGTGCTTGTCCTGCTTTCAGGTTACCCTCAGGTTTCCACACCCACATAATTATTCTTATCCTTTGTTTTCCTTTTTTAAAAAAGAGAATGAGTTGTATGATATGCCGTTGATTTGTTCAAAACTTTAGGGCTGAAAGTTTGCTTATTTGGTTATCAACCCGTGGTTATGTGTTTTCAACATGTGCCATTAATATCTTCTGTCTGACTGTCAGGCGTTAAGGCATCTTATCCACAATTCTCCTGTCAGACTGCAAATTTAATAAGTTTATATCTTTTTTCGCCATTTATCTGTTGAAAACTTGCTTATTTTGTCTGTATAAAGGTGTTGATATACACGTGTATAATGTCGTGCCCGTGTGGCGTGTTGATATCCACATATTTTTCCAACGGTTTTCCACATGGTTATCAACAGGGTTTTCAACAGTGTTCCGTTGTTCTTTGTCCGCTGTGGCGTTTGTGCTTGTTTTCATGGTGTTTTCTGCGTTGTTTTAGGTCTGTGGCGTGGCTTTATCCCGTTTTTCGTGTTGCTGTATGCGTTTTTCGTGTTGTGATATGCCGTCTTTTGCCTTGCAACAGGTGGCTTTTTGCATTGCGATATGTGGCTTTTCGTGTGCTGAAAGATGTGCTTTCGGCTTGTTGATAAATGGTGTTTATTTTGTTGATAAGTTTTGTAACGGCCTTAGGCTCACGCTTTTATGATATGTTGAAATCTTGTTGAAAAGTGCCGTTATGCTTATTCTTTCCGGTGTGTTTTTCTGATGTGCCTATCTTCTGCGCAGTTTTTTCAGCCGTTCTGTCAGGCTGTTCCAAAGCGATGTCTTTTTGTGCAGTATAAACAGCGAGGCGGCTGTGCTCGCCAGGGTAAGCATTATGCCGAGGCAGGCGCTCAGCAGAGTGTTGCCGATAAGTGTTGAAAGATATGCCGCTATGCCTATCGGCAGATGTATGGCGGCATAGGTGCATACGCCTTTCGAGGGGCGGTAGGCGTAGCGTGTGTGGGCATAGGTGTATATCAGCGTCAGCTCGAAGAGATACGACACAAGCAGTCCGGCGCCCGTGCCCGTCAGTCCCATCAGGCGGTATCCGCCCATCACGGCTGCCACCTGCATGGCTGCCGACAGCGTTTCGAGTACGAAGAAGGCCTTAGAGTGGCTCTTGGCGAGCGTCATGTAGGCTATGGGCAGCGTTATGGCCCTGAGGTACATCGACATGACGGCTATCTGAGCCATGGGCACCACGGGCGTGAACTTGCGGCTGTAGAGCATCGGCACCACCAGCGGCAGAGCCACAATGAGCAGCGTGAGCATGGGTGCCACGATGAGCAGCGACACCTCTATCTGGCGGTTGGCCGTGAGCTTCATGGCCTGGTTGTCGTGGTTGACGGCCGACAGGCGCGGAAAGTAGTCGGTCTCCATCGCCGAGAATACCATGCCCGAGTAGGTTATCGTAAGCACGAATCCCGCGTTGTATAGTCCCACTATGTCGAGGTCGGCCTCGGCGTTGAGCAGCGCACGCAGCAGCATCTCGGCTCCGCTTGCCATTATGCCCGACATGATGAAGGCTATGCCCAGCCTTACCATCTCCATGCCTTCGCCCAGCAGGCCCTTAGTTCCGCTGAGCCGCAGGGGATAAGCCCTGTAAGAATATACCACCGTTATTATCATCGTGGCAAGCGCCATGAGTATTATCACGGGCACGATACCGGTCCATCTGAACATCCAGTATATGGGCACGGATATCAGCAGCGAGGCTATGACCGACCATATCTGCACCACGGCGAGCGCCCTTAGCCGTCGTGTGGCCTTCAGTATGGCCGTCTCGCCGCCCGTTATGGCCATCAGCGCCACGGCAGGCGAGAGCAGCATGAAGTGGAGCGTGTGGTCGCCCCACGAGAAGGCGAGGCTGTTGAGCAGCGGTCCGGCGGCTATGCACACGAGCATGCCGAGCAGTGCAGCCACGAGGCTCCATGCCCTGACAATCCTGATGAAGCGCTCCATGCCTTCTGTGTCGCCCTGATCGTAGAGTTCTGATATGTGCTTTATCGCACTGAAGGATATTCCGAGGTTGGTGGCCTGCGAGATAAAGTTGACCGAAGAGTTGAGAAGCGACGCCAGTCCCATGCCGGCAGGTCCGAGCAGCAGGGCCGTAATCTTGTTGCGTACAAGGCCGATAATGATGTTGAGTCCCTGCACGCCGCCGAATATTCCAGTATATTTCAGCACATGTCCGTAGCTGTCTTTACTTTCGTCTTTATCCATTTAAGATATAGAACGGCGGAATTGGGGAAATATTGTTTGGTTTAGTAGTTAAAGGAGTTAATGCCGAATGTATTGTTGGTTTAGGAGTTAAAGTAGTTAGAGGAGTTAAAGTAGTTAAAGCCAAATGCAATGTTGGTTTGGTAGTTAAAGAAGTTAAAGTCAAATGTATTGTTGGTTTTAGAAGTTAAAGTAGTTAGAGTAATTAAATCCGAATGCATTATTTGTTCTTTTCGCAAGCACTACGTTTGCTATTGTGCCGGCGGATCTGCGATCCGCCGGAATTTATTATAAGGATCTCCAGATCCGCTTAAAATACCGCTTTTTAAGTTAAAAGTGAAAAGCAGGCGCAAAAGCGCAATTAAAAATGAAAAATTAAAAATGAAAAACGCCTGACGGAAGCGAATGGTTAAGAGTGAAAAATCCAAATGCTTTGTGGTCAGATGTTTACAAATAAAAGAAAAACGTCCCGTTGAAATAATAACCAACGGGACGTTCTTTATTGTCTTAATACATATCTTTCTTACTTCTTAATTCTCACTTCTTAATTAAAATAAATGCTGCCCAGTATTGTGGCTTCGAGTAGGGACGAACGGTCTTCATTACTTTCTTCTTCGGCCACACCCATCGGCCTAAGCGCCTTATCTGTCCGTGCGACTTGTCGTCCTCGTCTGTCTCCACTTCTATCTTCACTTCATGGCAGCGCAGGTCGGTCTTGGCTTGGGCGAAGGCTTCCGACATGGGCATGCCGCCGAGCAGATGATGATAAAAACGGGTCATGAGCAGCTTGGTGGCCTTGTCGTCAACGTTCCACAGACTTGCCACTATCGCGCCGGCTCCTGCCTTCTTCAGTCCGCGCTGAAAGCCGAACACGCCCTCGGAAGTTATCGGTCCGAGACCCGTCTGACATGCCGACAGCACTACGAGGGCTGCCCTGTCGAGGCGCATCTCTGAGGCTTCGCGTGCCAGCAGTATGCCGTCGTCGTAGGCGCTGTATGCCGGCTGCACCATGCGGTTGGCACCAGCAAACACCAGTCCGCTGCGGCTCATCGTGTCGTCTTCGCGCAGACTGTCGCGGCAGAACGCCAGCGGCTCGGGCCTGTCGGTGTCGGCAAAGCAGAAGCCGTGGGTGGCAAGATGTATCATTGAGCACGACGGGGCGGCGAGCTTGAAGGCCGTTTCGGTGGCCTGCGTGCCTTTTATGCATTCAGCCTTTATGCCGTTGCCTTTTGCTATCATGCTCCTTATGGTGTCTGCCTCTGCCGCCGTGGCGGGCAGATAGGCGTAGGCTCCGTTGGCTGCGGGCGGCAGGCGCAGGGCAGAGAGTATGCTGCTTGCGCTGCGGTCGGGCGCTGCTGTGGCGTCGTCCTGGGTCTTTGCGTCGCATTCGTCGTAGCTCACTCCGCCCATTATAAGTGCTTTTCCCCTGATGTCTTTGTCGTCATTGGCAAGCTCGCGCGTAGAACTGAGGCGGCACACGTCGCTGCCGTTCATGGCGTCGGCCATGTTCTCTATGGCAAGCAGATGCAGTAGACCGTCGGGCGCGAAGTATATCCGTCCGCGCTTAGTCAGCAGCGGTTTCAGCTTCGACCATATCATAGAGCTAAGCTTAGTGTCGGTGTATATGGCGTTCTTGTCGGCAGCGCGCATCGAGTTCATCGCCTCGTTGAGCGTTCGGCCGTCGTTCAGCCTGAAGTTGCGCAGACTGTCTTCTGTCCACAGCGGCACGAAGCCCACCTTGCCAGTGCCGTCAAGGGTCAGTGCGGCATAGCGCCGCGCCGATGTGCTGCCGTATCTTATAAACTCTATTGCCGTCTCGTTGCGCCCCAGCCGCCGCGCTATGTCGGCCGATGTCAGCCTCATGTTGGCGTTGAAGCTCCTGTATCCGTCCATCATGGCCATCAGTCTCTGCTCCTGCCTGTCGGCTTCGGCGTAGAGCGAGTCGCGCTGCCGTGCGTCAGAGCTGCCCTTGTCGGCCTCACGCCTCAGTGATGCTATGCTGTCATAAAGCCTCGATGCAGATGTGTCGCGCCGTGCCTCGGCCTCTATGTTGCGCTCAACCTGCAGCAGAAGACACTTGGAGAAGAGCGCCACGTCGTAGAGCAGCTGCGGGTCGGCTGCCTCGGTGGCGTAACATTCGGTTACAAGCGGTTCGTTGCTGAACCAGAAGTCCTGCCGCTGCTTGTCGGTAAGGAAGGCAAACGAGCGGCACACATAGTTGCGCATAAGGCTGAAATACGTCTTAAACCACGCCGCCGCTTCTGTCTTCCGTCCGGCTTTCAGCAGAATTTCGGCGCGCTTTCTTACGCTTATCGCATAGTCGGGATGCTTCTCTCCGAGGTTTGTTTTCTGCCATGTCAGGCACGAGTCTATGTGCGCCAGGGCTTTGTCAGCGTGTCCGCATCCGCTCTCAGCCAGCGCCAGGTTAGCCATCACGATGTATCGTCCGGCTCCGTCTGCCAGCATGCCTGCAGCCTTGCCGAGCGATGCCGCAGCCGCTTCGTGCTGTCCGAGCGACATCTCTATAAATCCGCGGTTGGCCGTCAGCGTGGCCTTCTGCTCTTCGCTCATGCCGTCGGTCGGTGCCGTGGCGAGCAGCTGCAGGGCGTCGCCGCCGCGTCCGAGATATGTATACGCCGATGCAAGGTTTATCAGCCGTGTGTCCTGACCTATCGTGGCGTTGAGCGGCTCGAGCAGGTCTACGGCGTCGGCGTATAGTCCGAGAGTGAGATACAGGTTGCTCATGTTCAGTTTTCCGCGCACGTCGAGCAGTCCTTCGCTGTCAATTGTGCGGTAGTTTTCGAGCGCCTCGCGATAGTTTCCCGTCTGTCTGTTGCACGTGGCCATGCCCGTCAGCGCCCTTAGCCGCCACGATCCGGGTATGCCTTTCTTGTCGTTCACCTCACGGTAGGCTTCAATAGCCTCGGCATAGCTCCCCGCGTTGCGCAGCGAGTCGGCCCTGAGCAGCGTTGCCACCGTCTGTCCTTCTGCCGTGGCGGCAGCGGCTGATAATATCAATAATGCAAGAAAACGAAACACGATGATAATCAGGAATTAAAAATTAAGAATTAAGAAAACATGTATAAATAATATTGCGGCAGCTGGATTTTTTGCCTTAACCCTAATATGTGGTGAGAATCCGGATGGAAGCACCGATACGCAAACAGACAAAACAGCATGAGCTCTGATAACCTTTCAGGGCTTAGTGAGCCTCATTTATGGTTTGTCATGCCGCTTCAGCCGTTTCGGCTTGTCTGATGCCTTTAGCTGCCTGGGGCTGTTCAGTTGGACACGATAATAAAGCTCAGGTCTTTGTCCGACTTGTTCTCCACGGTTATCACCAGCTCGCCGGCACGTTCTATCGTCCAGTTGAGCGTGCAGCAGTCCTTGCCTCCGTCGGCCTTGTCTGCCAGTTTGCGGCCGCTGCCCTTGTCGTCTACGTAGAGATTCACTTTGCCTCCGCACTCGGGCACCACCATCAGCTGCTGTTCGCCCTGCGCCATCATCGAGTAAGTTACGCTGCCGCCTGCCGCTACGGCGCGGTGGGTGCATCTTAGCGGAGCGCTCGTTGCCCTCATCTTGTAGGCGTCTTCAACCTCTATGAGCCCCATGTCGAGGTTTTTCAGCAGCAGTTCGTCAAGATATTCAACGTTATATTGCAGATGTCCGCGCATCGGCACGGCGCTCTTGGTGTCGACAGAGCTGAGCGTCAGTTCGCTGAACGGTATCTCGCTTATCATCTCCATGCCCGCCATCACGTTGTCGGCAGAGCGTGCCGTAACGGCGTCGCGTATCATCATGCACGCCTTTTCGGCCTTCATCATCAGTTCGGTTGTGTTTTGCGCATGTATGGCCGATGCACATACGGCAAGCACAAGCAATAATATTTTTCTCATGTCAGTAATATTTTAGTTGTCAGTCAATGTTCATTCATGTCCTTTCTGCTGTCTTTCCCCTTGCCTCTGTCGGAGGTATCGTCGGGTCGGCGCGGCCTTATTCGGCGTCAAGCAGGGTGAAGGCAGCCCAGAAGAACGGCTCGCGGTGCTGCTGTCTCATGTTGTTCACGGCAGTCCTGAAGGCCTCGCGCTTGGTCATTCCGCCGAGCCACAGCCTGTAGAAGTCCTGCATGAATATCGCCGTGGCGCGGTCGTTCACGTTCCATAGCGACATCATCAGCGTGTTGACGCCTGCCTCCTTAAATCCGCGCTGCAGTCCGTACACGCCCTCGGTGGTGTAGCTTCCGAGCGCCGTCTCGCATGCCGACAGCACAGCCATGTCGGTGTTGCCAAGGTCGAGCAGCGACAGCTCGTTGGCGGTCAGTATGCCGTCCTCGCGGTCGGGCTTGCGTTCGCCCGTCCATGTGGCGTTGGCACCTACGAAGGCAAGTCCTGTGCGCTGCATGGCGTGGTGCTTTGAGCCGGGATGGTTGCGCAGGAACGCATATTCGTCGGCATCCTTTGAGCCGTCTATGAAGAATCCGTGCGTGGCCAGATGTATTATGTCCGTGCTCTGTCCGTCGAGCTTGTAGAATGCCGTTTCGGTGGCGTTGCTGCCCGTTATGGTGTCGGCCTTGATGTCGGCTTTGGCCATGCATCGGGCTATGGCGTCGGTCTCGCGTCGCGTCTCGTCAAGATATACGAAGGCTTCCTGCATCGCTGCTCGTGTGTTGTTGCTGCCGTTGCCTGCTGCCTGCGCTGCCTGTCCGTCGCTGTAGTAGATGCCTCCGAACACGGTTGCCGTTCTTATGTCGTGCTTTCCGGCTCTGCTTACGAGCCTTGCTGTGGTAGACAGCTGTCGCAGGTCGTATCTGTCTATGAGGCAGCTGTCGGCCGATACGGGTATGGCGGCAAAGGCAATGCGGTTGAGTTCGCCTGTGGGCGAGAAGTATACGGTGGACGTGTTGCCGAGATATTGCTCAAGCGGCCGCCATATTATGTCGTAGAGCTTTGACCTTCCGAAGGTGTAGAGTCTGCGCACACGTGTTTCGGCAGGCATGAAGTCGGTCTGTCTAAGCAGCGCGGTCAGCTGTCTTGCCCCGTTGAGCATCACGGCAGCGGGACGTTCAAGTCCGGGCTTTATTATGAGGGCTGCCATGGCCGTGTCGGTGGCTACAAACTCTATGGCTGCCTCGCCGGGGCTGAGCGCCTTTCTAATCTCCTGCCACGACACAACTCTCATGGTGTCTGTGCGGTAGGCCTCGGTGCTGCGTGCCAGGCTCTTCTCTATGCGCTCTATCTGCTGCTGTATGCCGCTCAGCTGCTTGCTCGTCTCTGTGTCGCCTGTTCCTGCGTTGAGAGCGCGTGCCGCTTCGTTAAGGCGTGCAAGCGTGTCGAGCTGAGATATCAGCGCATTGTCGCCCGAGCGTATTATCGAGCGGCGTATGCGTTCCCACGAATGCAGCAGCAGACCTTTGTCAAACAGTGCTGCGTCGTAGGCCTGAGCTGCCAGCTCCCGGCTCTTGCGCGGCAGCATCCAGTTGATCATCAGGCCGCTTGTGCTGTGGTCGGCAAGAAACTGCGCGCGTTCGTAAGAGCCAAGATAGTCGAAGTTTGAGAGCACATATCTGCGTATCTGACCGGCGTATCCGGCTGCCGCTTCCACGGCTTCGTCGTCTCTGTTGAGCGCATAGCACAGCTCTGCCTGCCAGCGGCTTATCTGTATCTGGTCGAATATTGAGAAACGGTCAAGCTGCCTGTAGCATTCGGTGTTGTAGGGCAGCGCGCTTCTGAAGTCGCCGCGCATGACGTAAAGTCCTGCCATGTTCTGTGCCGCCGTCCACGGCCTGTGGCACAGCGAGTCGGCTTCGGCCATCAGTCTGTAGTAGTGAGTGATCTTTGATGTGTCTCTTACCATGCCGTAATAGTTGGCAAGAGCCTGTATGAGCATATAGTATTCGGGCAGTACACGGTAGTCGGCACCCTGCACAAAGCCGGGATATCCCTGCTCCATGTCGAGCAGCTGCGGTATCAGTTCGCCCAGCTGGCTGCTTATGTATTCGCGCGAGTTTCCGGCTCCGTCCTGCTGTTCCGCCGCAACGGGTGTGGTAGCATACAGTCTGGTGCCGTTGGTTACAATGTTTGTGAGCAGTCTTAACACATACGAATACTTTATGTCCTTGTTGTAGTTGCCTCTTTTATATACGAGGAATGTGGGCGATATTATGCCCGTGCACTGCGTGAAAATCTTGTTGAGGTTGCCCGGAGTCCTCAGCCGCGTTATGTCCACGCGGTTCCACATGCAGTCGAGATATGTCGTTGTGCCCTGCATGTTGTCCCTCTCAAGCTCCTCTATCATGCTCTCGTTCAGCTCCTCAGCCTTGTGGTCTTGTCCGAGAGCCATGTAAAGAGTGTACAGATTCTTTGAGAAGTTGAGATAAAATCCGGGCGAAATGTCGGTTATCTTCTTTGCCAGGAGGTATCCTCGCTGAAGGTAGAATTCGGCAGAGTCGGGCCTGTTCTCGCTGATGTGCCATGCGCTGAGATACAGATATCCGTTTACGGCGAGCGACGGCAGCTGTGCGGTGTCTGTCAGCAGCGGTTCGGCAGCCGACTCAAACAGTCGCCTTGTCTTCCTGTCGTTCTTGCCCTGCATCATCCTTATGCGTCCGAGCAGTGTGCGGGCGCTTGCCAGATATGCCTTGCGCATGGTCTTGCCGTCGTCCTTTATCAGCTTTGTCACCACGCCGGCGGCATCGTCGAGCCGGTATTCGTCAGCGAGATGCACGGCATAGCTCATGGTCGGCATAAACTTTTCGAGCCTTGCCTCGCCGTAGGTTTTCAGTGCTGCCTGCCAGCAGCTGTCCACCGTTGCCGAGTCGGCGGGCTGTCCGCTGCTGCCGTATAGCACTGCCAGGTCGTATCGTGCCTTGGCTTCATATCTGCGTCCTATGGTTCCGGGCAGCATCGTTGCCTCGTCCACCGTCTTGCGCTGCATGTCGAGCGCCTTGTCGTGTTCGGCGTTCTGTGCCAGTCGTGTGGCTATCTTTCCGCCTGTTGCCACGCGCGTCCAGCTGGGCTGCGTGCTCCTTTCGGCATAACATTTCATTATCTCTTCAGACAGGCTGAGATATATCTTCGGGTCTACCAGCGATGCCAGCGTCATGAATCCGTCGCACGCATCGATGTATCTGTCGTCGCATCTGCCCGTCCGGTTCATCAGTTTTATGTAGAGCTCAACCAGCTGCGAGCCGTCGCCCGCCTGTCCGTCGGCTATGTTGTCCATGAGTCTTATCAGCGCCACCTGCTGCAGCATGTCGGCATACGCCCTGCTGTCTTCGCCGTAATAGTTGCGGTAATATTTCAGGTAAGTGGCGTATTTTCTGCTTTCCGACACGTCTGTCCCATCGTTAAGGGCAGTAGTCCATTTGGCTATCTTGACTTCGCATAGCATCGGTGTGCCCAGCGGCCAGTAGGCAAGGGCGTAGACGAACATGCTGTCGAAGCACGGCGAGCCGGCAGCAAGCGTCATAAGCCGCATTGACATCACGTCGGGATGGCTGTATCCCAAAGCTCCCGATGCTATCCTGAAGGCTTCTTTCACGTAGTATCTGCCCAAGAGCCATTCGGCCGTTGCCACGCTGTCGGGCAGTTCTGCCGGTCTGCTGCCGCCGAATTCTGCCACGTCGGCTTCGTCAGACTCGCGCCCGAAGCCGCGGCCCTGCCTTATCATGGCAAGCATCGACATGGTCAGCGCGTCGTCTGCCGTGCTCTTGCGTCCTCTGAAGTATCTGAGAAAATCGTGCTCGAGCCTGCTCTCCTCGGCATAAAGCAGCGGAGAGTCGCCCTCGGTGTAGTTGGCTTTTATGAAGAGTCGTGTGGCGTTGTAGAGCATTGTTTCGGCCGTAAGCCTGTCCTTGCTTATTCCGCCGCGGCTCTTTTCTGCCAGCCTGCAGGCGTCGCATATCGAGCTGTATGCGCGGCCTGCGTCGGTCTGCACGGATATTACGGCTATGTGGTATCTTGCCCTTGCCTCCACGTCGGGCCTTTGCGGCACTGTCTTCTGTGCTGCCAGGGCTATGGCCTTGAGGGCTTCGGTCTTGCGCCTGTCGGCATGGTCAAGGCTGTCGGTCTGTCTGAATGATGCATATGCGGCAAGTGCGGGCACCAGTGCTGCGGCCTTGCGCAGCACTGCCGTGTATGCCGGCTCGCGCGACAGCGTGGCAGCAGACCACGTCTCATAATCTGCGGTGGAGGGCATGTATCGGCGGCAGCCCTTAGCAGGTCGGCGTCTGTGGCAAATGCCGTGTCTACGTTGGCAGCCGCCCATTTGCGGTGGGCCAATATGTCGGTTATGGCTTCGCTCCTTGCCTTGTCGTCATCCTGCTGCGCGGCGGCCCTGTGTGCGGCGTGGCTTGCTGCCGCAGCATAGGTCTTGCCGGCATGCGTCGGCATGGCAAGAAGCGACATAAGTATAAATAGACATAACAGTGGTTTCATAAGCCGTTTTATGTTATTGTTGTCCAGCCGTTGCCGGGTGCCTGTTGATGTCGTGCCTGCGCCTTGTCCATCCGTCCTCCCGGCTTTAGGCATGTGCCTGTTGCTATTTGTCGGGTGCCAGGTCGAGCTTGTCTATTATGTCGCCCGTTATCATGTCGGCAGGGGCGCTCAGCGTGGTTATCACCCATTGCTTTGATATCTCGTCCCATTTCTGCGACTCTATCACCTTCCATACGTTGTCGGTCCAGCCCTCCTTCGGCGTCAGTTTCTTGCGGCGCTTGCGGTCGTTTCTCCATTCGTCGCGGTATTCGTCGGTTACGTCGCAGCTCTCCTTCAGCGTTACAGACATCTTGTATTCGCCCGTTCCCCAGCTGTTGTGATACTGGTCGTTCTCGTCGCGGTATGCCATGAACGAGCGCGGCACGATGAAGCTCTCGCCCTTTATCACCAGTGGCGAGCCCTTGCTGCGTCCGCGCACGTAGCGGTATTTGCCGTCGGCCGCCACCTGTGACGAGTCGATGGGCACGGTCAGCTCGAAGCGTCCCAGCTCCTTGTCCTTCTGAAGCACTGTCAGCTCGTTTATCCACGACGATGTAAGCGTCATGGTCATGTCTATCTGATAGCTGCCGCGCTCGCTGAAATAGAAGGGCAGGGGCAGAGATGAGTTGGGCAGGTTAGACTCCTTCGGGCATAGTATGAGCGTGTCGAGCACCAGCTCGAACTTAGAGTGGTTCACTATGCGGTAGAGCTTGCTGTGGTCAACGTTCGGCAGCTTGCCGAGATCGTCGTGCATCGGGAACTTCACGAACACGGTCGTGCACGGATCGTCCTGATACTCGATCTCCGCCTCGGCGAGGGCGGTCTCG
>ENA-OPTA01001360-OPTA01001360.1-human-gut-metagenome-genome-assembly--contig:-NODE-1360-length-14795-cov-5.456852_pt1 | contig 14795 bp, 12 predicted proteins | sample MGYA00241813_ERZ501917 | MGnify/ENA primary metagenome ERZ501917 (study PRJEB25962, sample SAMEA2042408) | human gut metagenome | biome: human gut; feature: human-associated habitat; material: faeces...
ACCAGATAACCAACTTTTTTAACATCACGATGTTGAAGCAGCGGGTGTTTTTTGGTGCTTTGTAGATGCACTACAAGGTATACATGGAAATGTAAAAGACCCTACTGGTGATTATACCAATAGGGTCTGATTTGAATCTTATTCGGACCTTTTGAATGTGTACTGGGCTAAAGCTCAGCACCTCTGCCTGGCTAGAAGCCTATGAATTATTAGTACCTTTGAAAGTGTACTGGGCTAAAGCTGGTGCTGTGCTAAAGCATTGATACTAAAGAACATCTGTGTTACAATATGAATAATAAAATTACATCCTGTCACATATGTAAAATCAAAAGGAGTGATACCTTGTGTCGAAAAAGATTATTAATAACCACATGTATAACACAGAAACTGCAAAACAATTAGGATATTGGAGTAATGGATATAATTACTATGATCTTTACTTTGCAGAAGAGACTTTATATCAAAAAGACACTGGAGAGTATTTTTTAGTTGGATGTGGTGGAGCAATGAGTTCTTACTCAGAGTTTGATGAAGACTTTAGATGTGGTAGCACAATCTTTATTCCGTTTACAGAAGAAGAAGCGAAAAAATGGGTAATGGATCGTTTAGACGCAGACACCTACATTACTTTGTTTGGTAAAATTGAAGAATAATTTGTACACGCAAAAGATTAGCAAAGATTAGTAAAGACCAGCAAAGACTGTCAAACGATAGTCTTTGCTAAACCAATCTGTTCTAAAGCTATCTGTTGCCCCTTGGCTACGCATAACTCTAACTTTGCTAAAGCCATCTATTACTCCTAGTCATCTATTACCCATAACTATCACTTCTTCTTCCTATTTTAGCTATCACTTTTCTTCCTGTTTTAGTTATCACTTCTTTTTTCAAACTCTTCTTCCTGCTTTAGCATCACTTTTTCTAATGCTGTTGTAATTTGCTGTTTAGCAAGTTCTTGCTTTTTACTAAGCTCCTTTTCCTGCATCATAAGTTCATTGTGGTAAATCTTCCAGCTTTCTTTTTCACTTGTACAGTAACGTCGGCATTCAGAATTAATTGTTCGGCAATTCTCATTAATTCTGTATTTCCAAACAGGTTTTCCCATTAACTGAGTTACCCTTCCTTCGCTAAGTGTTGCTGGATTAATGCAAACCAATTCGCCCTCTTCTGGTTGTGCGAAAGTATTTTTTCCATTGCACGCCCAGACTTTTATTATACTTCCTTCAATTTTATTATCTTTTCGCCATTGCGTGATTTCTTTTGATGTATTTGGAATCTCACCTGAAACATTTAAAAACTTTTCTGATTTGTTCATTTTGTCTCCCCTTATTTCCTTTCTTGGCTAAAGCGTCGCTACGCTAAAGCCCACTAAATTAAATGGGTTAAATTAAAAGTGGTGCTAAGCGATTAAACTTAGCACCACTGGAATTTTAGTCTTAAATTTACTCAAGACTTAACTGAATTATTAAAACTGCATCTTTTACTTTCTTGTAATTAAAGCTTCTTGTACAGTCGATTGATTCTAAATCTCCTTTGTCTGTAACTTCTAATTTAATTTCATAGCCAGAATAGCTACCTTTCGGACCAGTAATTTCTGTAACATCCTTGAGAGTTATGTGCTTTGCTAAAGCTTCTGAGAGACTTACAAAGAAATGTATTCTACCATCAAATACAAATCCGTCTTGCATTGCAATAGTAATTTCCGGTTCGTCTTTAACTTCGATAGTAAAGTCTTTTGTGTGTTTGGCTTCAAACTTTTCCCCAATGCTTACCATAACACGGTCACTTCCATCGATTAATGTAATGGCTGTATGCTTTTCCTCTTCTTCTTCCTCTTTGTTTACTTCTTCTGGTTCCTTTTCATCAACACTAATCTGATCATGAAGAATTAATTCTACTGGAGTTTCTTTCTTCTCCTGTAGTTTCACTTCTTCCTTCTCTTGTAGTTCCGCTTTTTTCTTAATTTCTTCTACAACTCCTTTAGCATTTCCAATTTCTTGTTTACCTAAATTTCCAAAGAAATTTTCAATCATCTCTGCGCTGTATAAATCATCATTATCTTCTTCACTAAGTAAAGCTTCCATTTCATCTTCGCTTGATTCATCTTTGCTAAAGTCTTTGTCGTCACTGCTCTTTTTGTTAAAGCTCTCAGCAGAGTCGTCTTTGCTAAAGTCTTCTTTACTAAAGTCTTCTTCGGTAAGGTCTTCAACAACAGAGTCGTCTTTGTTAAAGTCTTCGTTAAGTTCTGTAAGGCCTTCAGCAGCAGAGTCGTCCTGATTCTCTTCAGCAATAGTAGAATCGCTAAAGTCTGTGTTGCCTTCGACAGCAGAGTCATCTTTACTAAAGTCTTTACTAAAGTCTGTGTCGTCTTCGGTAATGCCTTCAGCAGCAGAGTCGTCCTGATTCTCTTTGTTAAAGTCTTCGTTAAATTCTGTGCCGTCACTGCTTTCTGTACTTAATTTCTTCTTTTTCTTCATCAACACCAGCAACATCATCAAATGTAACTCTGTTTTTGTCTGTTGGGTTTAATACTCTAGCTTTGCTCTTTCCAAATGTCATTGTTTTATTTCCATTTTGGCTATTTGCTCCACTCATTAATACAAACCAGAAAATAAAGAATATTACTATAATTCCTATTGGAGTTAAATATGCTAAGAAAATTCCCCATGCAGACTCAGATTTTTCAGTTACTGTTATGCTAGCTGATTTCATATTGTCTTGTAAATTTTCCATCAAGTTATCTACACTTGGCACATTAACTTTTTTCTCTATATTATCATTTTTTAGCTTTACTGTTGCAGAAGCACCGCCTGCATCTAGCTCAATCTTTTCTACTTGACCGGCATCAATCTTTGCAATCAAGTCTGAATATGAAAGTTTTGTATTTGAATTTTCTAATATTGTTGATATTGCTACCACCAAAATTACGCCAATTATTAGCCAAACAGCTAATGTTTTTAAACTATTTTTCAAAATATTTCCTCCTTTTGTTTGATACTATAAATATAATTTTTTGTTATATTTATTATTACTTTTTCCTTTCAGATATTTTGCAATATATCACATTTAAGCCATTATTTCAATACTTTCAGGCAAAGTTTATTATTACAAAATTGTTAAATTTTCGTAAATCTTACGGAAATAAGAATATTTATATTGACTATGAACAAACTTATATTTTTTAAGTTTCAACACATCGTTCTTGGTCGGAGCTCCTTCGGACTCCTCAAAATGTGAGCTCGGGTTTTACTTTTTTTAAATATAAGTTTGCTCCAGTCATTAATACGATAATTTTTCAAAACTTACTTTCCCGCCTTTTACGGATATTTTATAATATTTATTCGGCATCAAAAATTTATTTCCTATATTATTTCCACATAATTTTATAATATCCTCTACATGTTTCTTTTCTATACCATTCGATGTTCCGAATAATATTTTTGTAGTTTGCATTATTATTCTTGTTTTTATTACATATTCAAGTTTATTAAACTCTTTTAAGCCTAAAACTATTTTTGTGTTTTCTTGTTCTATTAGAATCTCTGTAAATGCTTCCTCCGTAACATTTTGCATGTAATCTTCTTCATCTAAAACAAGTTCAGAAAGTCTATCTAATGTTTCTATTATATTTGGATTAAATTTCTTTTGAATATATGGAATAAGTTCATTTCTTATTCTATTTCTTGTGTAAGTATTATCTTTGTTTGTTTTGTCAAATTTAGGTTGTAAATTTTTTTCTTCACAATAATTTTCAATATCGGCTCTATCGCATTTTATTAGAGGCCTTATAAATTTTCCTTCTCTATATGGTTTTATGCCTCCTAGTCCAGAAATTCCACTTCCTCTTAAAATGTGCATCAATACTGTTTCTGCATTGTCGTTAAGGTTATGGGCAATTGCAATTTTATTTGCACCAACCTTTTCTGATATTTCATCAAAAAATGCATATCTTTCACGTCTTCCACATTCTTCTGTACCAATCTTTAATTCTGTTGATTTTTTCAAAATATCAACAAATTTCACATAGCAGTCAATTTCTTTATTCTTACAATATTCTTGCACATATACTGTTTCAGATTTAGCTTCTTCTCTTATCATGTGGTTTAAATGTGCAACTACTATCTTTTTTATTTGTAATTCTTGTTCTAATTCAATCAGATTATCCAATAGGCACATCGAGTCTGGTCCACCAGAAACAGCCACTATAATAGTATCGTTTGGTTCTATTAAATTATACTTTTTTATTGTATTTAATATTGTTTCTTTTACCATATAATATTTCATTCCTCACTTTTTACAAGCTGTATATTATTATAATTTATAGCTTAAAAAAATTACTCTCTATATTTATCCAGGTTAGCAAATTTAGTATATTGTCCAAGCCATGCTAGGTCAACAGTTCCAGTAGAACCAGCTCTTTGCTTTGCTATTATTACTTCTGCTTGATTTTTCTTTTCTGAATCTTCATTATAATAGTCGTCTCTATACAAGAACATAACTATATCAGCGTCCTGCTCGATAGAACCAGATTCACGCAAGTCTGAAAGCATAGGTCTATGGTCAGGTCTTGCTTCAACGGCTCTAGATAGCTGTGAAAGTGCAATTACTGGTACTTCAATTTCTTTTGCAAGAATTTTTAAAGATCTACTTATCTCAGCAATTTCTTGCTCTCTGCTTGACGTTTTACCACTTCCTTGAACAAGTTGCAAATAGTCGATTATTACTAATCCTATATTCTTTTCTAATTTTAATTTTCTACATTTTGCACGTATTTCCATTACAGAGATACCTGCTGTATCATCTATAAAAATTTGTGCTTGTGATAGTTCCCCAGATGTTTCTGCAAGCTTACTCAAGTCTTCATCTGTTAATTCACCAGTTCTTACAGCATTACTATCAACTAATGCTTCGCTACACAAAATTCTGTTAGCAACTTGATCTTTCGCCATTTCCAAGCTGAATATAGCAACCGGAATGTTTGCCCTTGTAGCAGCATATGCACCAATATTTAATGCAAATGCGGATTTTCCCATTGCTGGTCTAGCAGCAATTAATATAAACTCAGAGCCGTGAAGTCCGGCAGTCATTCTGTCTAAGTCAATAAATCCTGTTGGCACACCAGTTACGTGTTGTTTCTGATTATATAATTCTTCTAACTTAGCAAAAGACTCAACTAAAACGTCTTTAATTGGAGTGTAACCCTTCTGGCTCTTTTTTTGCATAACATCAAAAATTTTCTTTTCTGCCAAATCCATAACCCTTTCCGGTTCTTCTGTTGGTTCATACCCCATATTTAAAATTTCATTTGCAGTTTTTATTAAATTTCTAAGCATAGCCTTTTCTTCTACTATTTTTATGTATCTATCAACATTTGCCGTAGTTGGAACTTTATCTGGAAGAACAGCAATATATTCTAGTCCTCCAACGGCTTCTAACTTGTTCATAGAAGAAAGCTCTGCCTTTAAAGTTATAATGTCTATAGGCTCTGCCCTATTATAAATATTCAAAATAGCTTCATAAATTATTTTATTGTCTTCTCTATAAAAATCTTCTGGTTTTAATGTTTCAATAGCTGAACTAACTGCATCTTGGTCTGTAAGCATACTTCCAATTACAGCTTGCTCTGCTTCTATATCCTGTGGTGGCACTTTGCCTAAATCCATTACAATCTTCCTTTCATAGTTTATTTTTTATTTAAATTAGTAGTTGGAAAAGAATTAAATTTTGGCAAGAAAAATACTGTATGTAACCGCGTTGTAAATGAGATTTGACGTAGCCAAAATTGTAATTATTTTTCAACGTTACTCTGCGATAATATCAACCTTTAACTTACCCATAACACCTTCATACAATTTAACATCAACTGTTACAGTTCCAAGTGTCTTGATAGTTTCAGATAATATTATTTTTTTCTTATCTATCTCTATTTTATAATCCTTTTTTAATCCTTCAGAAATTTCTTTGCTTGTAACTCCTCCGAAGATTTTTCCATTTTCTCCAGCTCTTACTTTAATTTTTAGCATAATTCCTGTAAGTTTCTTAGCAAGCTCTTCTGCTTCTTTCTTTTCGGTATCTTTTCTAAATTTATTTGACTCTTGCTTAGATTTTAATTTGCTCATATTTTCATTATTAGCCTCAACAGCTAGTTTTTTAGGAAATAAGAAATTACGTGCATATCCGTCACTTGCTTCAATAACCTGATCTTTCTTTCCTACTCCTTTTATATCACCTAATAAAATAACCTTCATAATAATTGTCTCCTTCCTATTTTTGTGTCACATCTATTTTACTATCTTATTTAAGATTTGTAAACATTTTTTATATTACTCTTTTTTTTAATTTTTGTAAAAAAAAGTATGTGTACTCGCAGATACACATAATCCATCAACTTATTCACTCTGATTATAACAAGCTTTTTATATTGATAATAATAAAACATTTTCTTGCCTTTTTCAAATATTTTTCGCCCAAAAAGGGGCGTTCCTATTGGGCGAAATTTACGATATTTCTGTAAAATATTCGTTTATTCTATTTATTAATTCTTGTTTTACTTCTTCTTGTGTCATTCCTTCTACTTGAGCTCCGGCAACTGTTATATGTCCTCCGCCACCAAGTTTTTCTAGTATTAATTGCACATTTATGTCACCAATAGATCTACCACTAATATAGATTTTGTCACCCATTTTTCCAATTACGAATGATGCTGTTATATTGCTTATTGTTAATAATTCGTCTGCTGCTTTCGCACATGTAATGTTTGCATCACTATCTTCTTTGTCATATATTGAAATCGCGATTGTATCGTCTATTATCTCTGATTTTGCAACGATTTCAGATATTTTGTTATAAGTTTCTAGGTCACTTTGGAACCATTTCTTTACTTTTATAATATCTACTCCACATTTTCTTAAAAATGCTGCGGCTTCGAAGGTTCTTACACCTGTTTTAAATGTAAAGTTTTTTGTATCCATCATTATTCCAGCATACAAGGCTTCTACTTCAAATTTAGTAAGTTTTACCGTTTTTTCAGCATATTCTACAAGTTCTGTTACAAGCTCGCAAGCAGATGATGCATATACTTCGTGGAATGTAAGTATTGCATTTTCTATATAATCTGTTCCTCTTCTGTGGTGGTCTATTACAACAATTTTATCTGTCTTGTCTAGTAATTCTGGAGCTTCAACATAGTTTTTCTTATCTGTATCAACTACTACTAATAAAGAATCTGCACTTATTTTGTTTAAAGCTTCAGCTTTGTCAATTATAACATCATTGTATTCTTCTATATCTTTCAAATCATTTATAAAGTTATCTAAGCTTGTACCATTTGTTTCATTTACAATATAAGCGTCTTTTCCTATTGTTTTTGCAATTCTATACACGCCCATTCCAGAGCCCATAGCATCTATATCACTATTAGTATGGCCCATTATTATAACATTGCTTGCACTATTCATCAATTCTTCTAATGCTTGTGCAACAATTCTTGCCTTAACTCTTGTACGCTTTTCAACTTCTTGTGTTCTACCACCAAAGAAGTAGTATTTACCATTTTGCTTTATAATAGCCTGGTCTCCGCCACGTCCTAAAGCTATGTCTATTACAGCCTTAGCCGATTTATATTCTTCTGAATTTGTTTTTTCATTTTCAGAAATTGCAATACTCAATGTTAATTGAATATTATCTTGAGTCTTTATCTCTTTTATTTCATCTAAAATTTCAAATTTGTCTTCTTTTATTTTTTCTAAGTTCAATTGATCAAATATGCATACATAGGTATCTCTTTCAGACTTTACAAGTAATCCATCGTACTTATTCACCCAAGAATATATGTTTTTTTCTGCATATGAAGTGATTTTTAATTTTTCCTCTTCTGTCACTCTCTGCATCAATTCTTCGTAATTATCTAATACTATAATTCCTATACAAGTTCTAGAATTATTGTATTCTTCTAACAATTTCACATGGTTTGTCTCATCTAAAAAATATACTGTTGCCATATATTCTGATGAATTTTTATGCTCTTTTTCTCTAAGCTTTGTATATTCTGCAATTACCTTATAGTTTTTATCACCAATTTTCATACTTTCAGAAATTGATATATTATTTGTGTTTTTTCCATTTTCAATTTTTAGTTTTAGCTCTTTTATTACGTCTGTTAAAGTAGTTCCAGTATCTATATTTGCAAATTCTTTAATAAAATTGCTACTCTTCCAAATTATATTTCCATTCGTTTCTAAAACAACTAATGGAAATGGCGAGTTAATTATAGTACTTTGTGCTGCTTTATCAACACTTACAGTAAGCTCATTAATATGCTCCGAGATTTCTGTTTTTCTCTTATTATTTGACCATATTGTGTACACAAAAATAGCAATGTACGCTAAAATAGATGGTATTATTGCCTTAGGCTCAACCACGCATAAAATTACCAATATAATAGCAATTACTACCAAGTATATTTTTGTTCTCGAAATTAATTTATCTAAATTTAATTTAGTTTTCGGCATATATTTTATCTCCACCTTTATATACCTATTTTACATTATTTTGAAGCATTTGTCAATTTTCCGCTTAATTTCAACCTTTTTTCAAAATTTTGCTAAACCATTATAAAGTCTCAAACATTTAAGTTTAAAAAACAAATCAGTTATTTACACCATATAAATATGTCTAAAAGCATTATTTTTCTCAGTAGTTTTTCTATTATAGCAAATCTGAACTTTTCAATTTTCAGTCTTTACTCTATTTCCTACGCTCCTCTATAAAATCTAAAATTTCAGTAATTTTTATCTATTATACTATAGATTGACTTTTGTTATACTGTAGCTTGACTTTTATTATTCTTTATCCTGTCTTTTTTATCTGTTTTAATTAATACAAAATTTTGAGTATCTTTCTTGTGTTCTCTTGCTGGCAAGTTTTCTTCTGCTCTTGCTACATATGTATTTATTCCTGTATGTTCAACTAAATATTTATGTTTTCTATACAAAATTACCATATTCTTATTATTTTCTTCTATTATTAATAAATCATTTTTTATAAGTTCATTATCTGCAAAATATTTTGTATTTAACCCACAAATCATTGGCAGAATTATACCTATTACTACTTCGTAAAATGTATTTACCTGTTCTAAGGCATTCATCTCTTTTCTTTTTCTTATTCTTGCAGTTTTAGCAATTACATTTGCACTTTCTATAAACTCTTGTTGAGAATATTTCTTTTCTCCTGCTAAGCTTACTATTATAGTGCTCTTCTCTCTGTTTTCTTCTTTTAAAAGATTATCTATACTATAATTTTCTATGTATCTTCCTATGTTTATTAGTTTTTCGTATTCTATAATTGGGAATTGATTTTCAGAATCAAAATTTATTAGGTTAAAATTATTACATTTATTAGTATTTATTATTTCTAGAATTTTTTCTTTATACATACTTGAAAAAAATATTGTATTTATATTGTGTTTTTTTATTATTTTTTCTATTGCGGTCTTGCTCAATTTATTATCTATTAAAATTACTGCATTATTTACCATTATATTTGCTAGATATGTTACTAAAAATTCATATCTAAATTCTGATACTATTGCAATTTTGTTATTTCGTATTTGATTTTCTTTGGATTTAATCGCTCGTGCCATTGAATATATATCAAATCTAAAGTTAAAATAATTTATATTTTTAATATAATCACTTTCTATTGTTATTGCCTTTTTCGTTTTGTATCTATTGTACGCAAAATCTACAAGTTCTTTAACAGTGTTTATTTTTCTCATATAATCACTTTCCCTCCAATTAAATTACTTCAATTATAAGGTAGTCCAATTTTAAAGTCAATTTAAATCGTAAGTCAAATTAATACCTATTTCTACAAATTTTTATTTTATGGTAAAAAAATAATGAGAATTTTACATTTTCTCATCATTTTTTGTCATATTTTATAATATATTAAAATAAAGTTTTCGCTCATTCCTACTATTAAACTTTAATCAAAGTTTTTTACTTCCAAATATTTAGTGTTTTCTTCTATCTATTACATATGTACTTCCTGGAATTGTTTTAGATAAATGTTTTACTTGTGCTCCAGCTTCTCCAATTTCTAATGTATTATGGAATCTTCCTGGATCCACTTCCACCGCTCCGACAGATATAGTTGTTAATGGAAATTCCTCTATTATCCCTTTTCTATTCGGTACTTCTAGATAACCCTTTTCAACATCTTCTTCCGAAAAATACTTTTTTACATTTTTGTCAAACTCTAATACAATGTTTTGACAGATTCTCTCATAGTCTTCATCTTCAACTATTGCTATAAAATCATCTCCACCAATATGTCCAACAAAATTATTATCTTCACACTTTGAGTGAACATTTCTAGAAATCGTTCTAGCAGTAAATTTTATTATTTCATCTCCATTTGAAAATCCATAAACATCATTATATGCCTTGAAATTGTCTAAATCTATATAAAGCATAACAAAAAATTGCTTTTTTAATAAACGTTTTTTCATTTCCGCCTGTATCTGTACATTTCCCGGCAAATTTGTTAAAGGGCTAACTTTCCTATTTATGTATAAAAGGTTTATTATGTTTGTAATTGTATAATATAAATATTCATAATCTAAAGGATTTTTTATATAATACGTTGCCGCAGCCTTTAATATTTCCAACTTATGTTCTCTCTCATATTCTGAAGTTACAACTATTACAGGAGTTATAGAATTATCATCATTGTTTCTTATCTTATGGCATACCTCTGTTGCCTTTTCTGATATTGTATCTTCATTTACAATTATTAGTGCTGGTATATCTTTTAATGCAACATCTATATCTTCTGTTTTTATTTGTTTAAATTTGTAGTTTCCATCCCTTTGAAATTCTTCATTCAGTTTATTTTTTAAATTTTCATCATCGTCAATTATATATACATTATGCATATTTAAGTACGTTCCTTATTATTATTTAGGTTTTATGGTTCTACCTATAAACCATGTTACTAGATATTATTTTTCATTTATTAATTATAATATTGTTTTATATGAATAGCCTTTTACAGCAAAATTAGACTGAATTTAATTCAACCTCATCTTGTTTTTTTAGTTTTCATATTCTGCATTAAATTCAGTTACTTGTTCATTTATATTATAAACACGTAAAGATATTTTATTTGTTCCAGAATCAAGCTTTTGTCTATATTCAAATTTTGTATCATTTATTGAAATATTAGGGTCTGTTGTATATCCTTGTCCATTTAAATCGTAGCAAAGTAATCTTAAGCCATCATCATCTGTTGCTTTTATTAATATGTATGATGCATCATTAGGATCTCGTTTTACTTCTACCGTAGGACGTTTTGTTCCTTTTATTTTTTGCTCTTTTGTAGCAACATTTTGAGCCTTATCAACAGCTTCTATCGTAAGTGTTGCTTCCCCTTGCTGTGCAGGAATTGTTTCTTCTATTGTTGTTTGCCCCTCTTCTTCTGCGTTGATTGTAACTTCTTGTGAATCACCATATTTATATGTTACATAATCTATTGCCGTATCATCTGTTACAGTAATTTTTATATTAGAATTTACGCCTTCAATAGTTATTACTGGTTCTGTAATATCTTTTGCATCCTGGTTTAAAGTCTTTACATATCTTTTTATTTGCCCATTAGAGTCTATAACAGTTATATTTAATTTATTATTTTCTCCAGATGGAATTGATATTATTTGTTCCAATATTTTATTGCCACGTCCTTGCACAATTGTAGGATTAGAATTGTTCCATGTAAATGATACTGTTCTTATTCCGCTAGTACATTCAATAGATAATTTTGCTGTATTTCCGGTTTTTAAAACAGAAACAATTGGTGCTTTAGTATTTTTAGCAAGTTCCACGTTTTTTGTATAAGCATAAGCTCCATCAGCAGATAAAGCTAATCCAAACAAAAGAATTATTCCAGCAAAAGCTTTTGCAACACCAGTAATATCCCCTGGTGCCTTGGGTTCTCTCACCTTTTTTTCTTTTACCTTTTTTGATTTATCATTTTTCGTCACTAAAATTTGATTCATTCCAATTACCTTCCTTAGTATAAAACGCTTTTCAAATAGAATTATAACATAGAGAATTTTTAAAGTAAATAAATTTGGCATAAAAATTTCGCCCAAAAAGGGGTGTCCCTATTGGGCGAAATTTATTATAAAACAAACTTCTTTATTAATACTACTCCTGAAGATAATATTACAAGTACTGCTAAGCCTATTGTTGTAAATGTTTTTATTTGTCCTGTTTGTACGCCTACAGATACTGGAGCATCATCTATGTCATCTTCACCTTTTTTGTTATTGTCTGGTGTTGAGTCTATATCTGGGCTGTTGAAATCGTTATGATCTTTGCTTATTTCTGCCCAGTTGTCCATTACTCCGAAGTTTTCTGAATCGTTAATCCATGTTAACACTACTTCTACTTCTGTTGTATCTCCTGGTTGTAATAATATGTCTTTTGTCTGGTCAGTTGTTATTGTCTTTTCGTCTATTTGCTTCCATAATGGGTTATCTTCTGGTACAAATTTTAGTCCGTTTGGAATATAGTCTTTTAATTCTTTTGCATATCCTGCTATATTTCCTTCGTTTTTAACTCTTATTTTGTATCTGAATTTTATTGTTACTTTATTTATCTTGCTCTTTTTCAAGTCAACCTTTACAACATCTTCTGGGTCATCTTCTGCCTTGTGGCCAGATTCTATTATTTTTTCTTCTCCATTTTCAGATACGATTGCTTGTGTTACCCATTTTCTTAAGCTTAAGTCGAAATATTGTACCTTAACTTTTTCTATGTCTTGGTCATCTTCTCCTTCATTCCATTTATCTGGAACTGAGTCTTGGTCTGTAACATCATTTCCATCTTTGTCTGAATCTTTTGATATTTGAGCTTGGTTTATTAAAATTCTATCTGATGTATTTGGTTCTGTTACTTCAAATGCAACTTTTACATCTCTGTAATCTAATTTTTCTCCATCGAATGCTTTTAATAAGTTAGCTCCTGCTGTTTTTTCTTGTTCTTTTGATAGATAATCCGTTACTATTGAAACTGCCTCATCTAAGTTTTCTGTTTCTTTTCCATCTTTATCTAACATTTTCCATCTGTACTCTATGTTAGTCTTATTATCTGTTAAGAATTTTAAACCTTGTGGCATATCATCTTTTATTTCACTTGCATATCCGTCCATTTCACCTTCGTTAAATACTCTAATTGTATAGGTTACTATGTTTCCGTTTGATACAAGTACTGGATCTTTTGGATGATCGTATTTTGCTGTTGTACTGCTTCCATCTTTTATTGGAGTAACATCAACTTGTGGTATTCTACTTGTTATTTCTGTATTATTTACTGCTGTTATGAATTTTCTTAATGATAAGTCGAATTTTACAAGTGTTACTTTTTCAAAGTCGTCATCATCTTCTTGTCCAGGTACATAATCTTTTTTACTTTCATCATCTTTATATCCTGGTCTATCTTCTGGAATTTTTACATTGTCTTCTTTTGAATCTCTATCTGTAACTTTGTTTCCTTCTCCATCAGTAAAGTCTGATATATCTGCTAAGTTTGTTATTTTGCTTGGCATTGGATCTGTTGAAACTACTTTACAAGCTACTTTTACTTCTTTATAAGATAATGTTGTTCCATCAAATGCTGGTATTTTATTTTCTCCGGCTACTTTTTCATTTGCCTTAGATAAGTATGATGTTTTTATTACTTTTGAATCTGTGCTATCAACTGTCCAACCATATTTTTTATTTGTTTCATTATCTTTAATAAATTCTAATTGGTCTGGTAAGTGGTCTTTAATTTCTTCTACATATCCATCTACTTGACCTTCATTGTATACTCTAATTGTATATTCAACTACTGCTCCTAATGAAACTTTTACAGGCTCTTTTGAGTGATTATAAATTGCTGTTGTTCCTGTTCCATTTTTCAAAGGTGTTGTATCAACTTGTGGAATTCTGCTCTTTATTTCTGTATTATTTACTTTTGTGATGAATTTTCTTAAAGCTAAATCAAATTCTTTTATTTTTAGTTTTTCGAAATCATCATCATCTTGTTGTCCTGGCACATAATCTTTTCCTATTTCATCATCTTTATATCCTGGTAAATCAGATGGAATATTTACATTGTTTTCTTGTGAATCTCTATCTGTTACTGTATTTCCGTTGCCGTCTGTGAATTTTGTAATATCAGCTATATTTGTAATCTTAGTTGGCATTGGGTCTGTTGAAACTACTTTACATACTACTTTTACATCTTTGTAATCTAATTTTGTTCCGTCAAAAGCCTTAATCTTATTGTCACCTTCTGCAGTTTCATTTGCCTTTGATAAATATTTTGTTTTAATTATTTTTGAATTATTGCTATCAATTGTCCAACCATATTTTGTATTTATTTCGTTTCCTGCAACAAATTCAAGTTGGTCTGGTAAATGGTCTGTTATTTCTTCTACATAGCCATCTACTTCAGCTTCGTTATATACTCTAATTGTATATTCAACTACATCTCCAATTGCAACAGATATTGGTGTTTTTGGATGATTATATGTAGCTGTTGTTGCTGTTCCGTCTGCTAGCTTACTAACATCTGGTTGTGGAATTCTGCTTGTTATTTCTTCGTCATTTAATTTTGTGATGAATTTTCTTAAAGCTAAATCAAATTCTTTTATTTTTAATTTTTCAAAATCATCATCATCTTGTTGTCCTGGTACATAATCTTTTCCTATTTCATCATCTTTATATCCTGGTAAATCAGATGGAATAT
>ENA-OPTA01001362-OPTA01001362.1-human-gut-metagenome-genome-assembly--contig:-NODE-1362-length-14776-cov-8.814415_pt1 | contig 14776 bp, 12 predicted proteins | sample MGYA00241813_ERZ501917 | MGnify/ENA primary metagenome ERZ501917 (study PRJEB25962, sample SAMEA2042408) | human gut metagenome | biome: human gut; feature: human-associated habitat; material: faeces...
CGTGGTAGATGTGGCTTGCCGATTTTTTAGTATCAGGATAGTATCACACAACCAGCGGGATCTCTGTGAATATTATAGCAGATATTTTTCCTAATATCAAATATTATTTGCTATCATCCCCTGCCATTGAACTTCCGCCAATCCCAAAGAACTTATCAAAGAAGCTCTTCAGCTTATCGATTACACCCTGTTTCTTCTGCGCACGGCCACCGCCGCCAAAGCGAGAAACAGGAGGCATCAGCTTATCAATGTCAGTGCCCACGGTCTTGATCTCACCGTCACGGAACGCATTGGCCAGATACTTGCGTGTCTCCGGCTCCTTCAGCTTTTCCTCTTGGATGATCTTTGCAAGCTCTTTCTCCCGCTGTTCGGACACATAAGTGTTCCACTCTGCCATCACATCATCCACATCGTTGACCCCTGCAATAAAGGTTTCAATCAGTTGCTTTTTGCTGCGCAGTTCCGGGCTGGCATCAATCGCCTTGCGAATCGTGATGAGCACTTCCTTATCATCGCAATGGGTGTCATGGTATTTTTTGACCAGCATCAGAATGTAGTCAATGTTAATTTCGACCTGCCGAATCAGCTCCACCTCGAACACCACATCATCCGTGATATCCTCTTTGGTTTCATCGTGCTTCTTGTTACGCCATTCATCCCGCAAATCCTGATAGCGGCCCAAATAGTCCTGTAAATCCCGTTCAGAGATCAGTTCGTTGCCCTTGAAATCATCAAAGGAGGACAGCAGGTTCCGCATCCGCAGCAGTGCGCCAAACAGCACGATAAAATCTTTCTGGTTCTGCTCTCCGACGATCTGCGGCTCTGTCAGCGGGAATTTTTGCGTCAGGTCATCGATCACGTCGGTGTAACCCTGATGGTATTTCCCCTGCTCATCCGTATAGCCGTGGTAATAGTCTGCATATTTACGCAGTAGAACGATGCCGCCCGCATTTTTATCTCCAAACAGCGAAATTGCCGCATCCACCCGCTTTTGCAGGTTGCGGAAGCAGACGATATTGCCAAAGGTCTTGATGCTGTTCAAGATACGGTTCGTCCGGCTGAACGCCTGAATCAGACCGTGCATCTTCAGGTTCTTGTCCACCCAAAGGGTATTCAGGGTCGTGGCATCGAAGCCTGTCAGGAACATATTGACCACGATCAGCAGGTCAAGCTCTTTATTCTTCATGCGGAGCGATACATCTTTATAGTAATTCTGGAACCGTTCGCCATCGGTCGAGTAGTTCGTGTGGAACATCTCATTGTAATCCCGAATGGCTGCGTCCAGAAAATCCCGGCTGCTCTGGTCGAGGCTAGAGGTATCTTCCGGGTTTTCCTCGTCCAGAATGCCATCCGTTTCCGCTTCGTTGGCTCCATAGCTGTAAATGGTGGCAATGCGCAGCCGCTTGGTCGGGTCTGCCGCCATCTGCTTTTTGAACTCCTGATAATACAGCTTTGCCATCGGCACAGAAGCCACGCAGAAAATCGAATTAAAACCGCTGACGCGCTGTTTTTGCTTGATTTCCTCCACCGCACCACGCTGGGCAGAGGCAACCTCCGCCACATTCGTCAGCAGATTAAATTCATACGATTTGTCTCCCCGATAGGTTTTCTGGTCAAAGTGGTCAAGGATGTACTTAGTCACCAGAGAAATACGCTTGGGTGCCATGAACGCCTTTTCCCGGTCGATATCCCAAACCTGTTTATCGTCCATGTCTGGCTCTGCATCCATCGTCTTGATGTAATCTACACGGAACGGCAGCACATTCTTATCGTTGATGGCATCAACGATGGTGTAGGTGTGCAGTTGGTCGCCGAACGTCTGCGCCGTGGTGAAATAGCGTGGATCAGTGGAGCTTCCTGCGTTGACTGCAAAAATCGGCGTTCCTGTAAAGCCGAACAGGTGGTACTTTTTGAAATTGTGAACAATGGCCTTGTGCATATCACCGAACTGGCTGCGGTGGCACTCGTCAAAGATGATTACAACACGCTTCTGGTAGACCTCATGCCCCGGATTTTTCTTGATGAAGGTCGCCAGCTTCTGGATGGTGGTAATGATGATATGTGCTTCCGGGTTTTCCAACTGGCGTTTCAGAATCGTGGTGCTGGTGTTGGAGTTTGCCGCTCCCTTCTCGAAGCGGTCATACTCCTTCATAGTCTGATAGTCCAAGTCCTTGCGGTCTACCACAAACAGCACCTTGTCGATGTAGGGCAGCTGCGATGCCAGCCGTGCCGTTTTGAAGGAGGTCAGCGTCTTGCCGGAGCCAGTGGTGTGCCAGATGTAGCCACCGCCCTCAATGCTGCCATACTTTTTGTAGTTGTTGGCGATCTCGATGCGGTTCAGTATCCTCTCGGTTGCTGTGATCTGATATGGGCGCATCACCATCAGCATCTTTTCTGAGGTAAAGATGCAATACCGGGTCAGCACGCTCAGGATCGTGTGCTTTGCAAAGAATGTCCGGGTAAAGTCGATCAGATCCGTCAGCACGCGGTTGTTTGCATCGGCCCAGTAGGAGGTAAATTCAAAGCTATTGCTGCTCTTTTCCTTTTTCGTTTTGCCGTGTTTGGCGTCCTTGATGGCATTGTAGCGGGTGCTGTTGGAGTAGTACTTGGTATTTGTGCCATTGGAGATCACGAAAATCTGCGTATACTCGTACAAACCGCAGCCCGCCCAGAACGAATCCCGCTGGTAGCGGTTGATTTGGTTGAACGCCTCCCGGATGGCCACCCCGCGCCGCTTCAGTTCCACATGAACCAGCGGAAAGCCGTTGACCAAAATCGTCACATCGTAGCGATTATCATGCCGCGCGCCGTCTGCTTGTTTTACCTCATACTGGTTGATGACCTGCAGGCGGTTGTTGTGGATGTTCTTCTTGTCGATCAGCGTGATATTTTTGGAACTGCCATCATCCCGGTGCAGCACCTGCACATTATCTTCCTGAATCTTCCGGGTCTTTTCGGGAATATGCTCGTTGGGGTTGGCAATCACATCACTAAAGAACTGCCGCCACTCCGTATCGGAAAACTGGTAGTGGTTCAGCTCTTCCAACTGACTGCGGAGGTTGGCAATCAGTTCATCCTCGGTATGTAGTGGCAGATAGGTATAGCCCTGCTCGCACAGCAGGCGGATAAACTCTTTTTCCAATTCCGCCTCGCTCTGGTAGCTGTCAGAGCGCACCTTGGAGGGTTCATAGGCAGCAACAACCGTATCTTCACTCGTGCTTGCGACAACGTTGAACGAAATCATATATTGCGCTCTCCTTATCCAAATTACTTCCCAAGTCTGTTCTCATTGCATCTACTATTTTCTGAATATACTCTCTCATTAAAGGCATACGTTTTTTTTGCTCTTTCTCATAGCAATCTATCTTATATCTATATTCGCTATAATCCTCATCTGTGGGATAGTATACTTGATATATTGAGCCATTTTCATCTTCTTCGTACATATCCTCTGCCTGATCTGGATCATTGTCGTCTTTGAACTTTTTGTATTCATTTACAGATGTACGCAGCGCCTCATAATACTTTTTATACTCTTCTGTCGTTTTTTCAGAAGCGAGCAACTTTATTCTTGACTTGTATGATGCTATCTTTTCAAAGTACTCTTTGTCGAATATCTTTTTCCAATCTTTTAATAGCAACTCTACCTGTTCAAAAACTTCAAGGTAAAGCTCCAATCTTTTTTGATGTATTATTTTTCGCATTTCATTATCTCGCGTAATTTTAGAAGTCAGAAATGCTGTCAGAATGGATGCCGTCAATGTTAAAATCGCACTCAATATAACTTGCTCTGTTGTCACCTCATCATCCTCTTTCTTTGAACGTCAACAGTTTATCCCTGTAATACTCATACTGCCTTTGTCTTGCTTCAATCTCTGCGGGCAAGCCGCTCGTCAAATCATTGCATATCGCATCAAAACGGTCAAGAATATCCACAATATATTTTTGCCGTTCCTGACTCGGAAGCGGAATTTCGATTCGGTTCAAATTCTTCTGGTTCAATTTAGGCTGTGCGCCGCCAGAAATATACGGAGCCAGCTCAATCGAGTTCAAATAAAACTCTACAAACCGTCTGGTTTCGTAGCAATCAAACTTCAAAACGTGCGCATGATTATTGACCCAGTTTTTCCCCGAAATCGAAAACGCAATCGGCGTACTTCTTGCCAAAAGATTTGCGCCATCTTCTGACACAAGCAGGTAATCCCCGTCAAAGATATAATCCCTTACATAATCCACGATGCCAGAAGCCCCATAATACGGGTACTCTCCCGCTTCACGTTTGCCACTTGTGACAGGTTTACGCATACTGTCGCAGTTTTCAGAAATATCTTCAAGCGTAACAACCGCATAGCCAAACACATACTGCAAGAGCTTAATCAGCGTTCCGTTCCGTTCCGTTCCGTTCCGTTCCGTTCCGTTCAAAATTGTGTTGCCGGTTTCTGCAAATGTCAAGAGTTTGTCTCGGTAATACTCATACTGCTTTTGCCGGGCTTCAATTTCAGCAGGTAGGCCAATATTGAGGTCAGAACAGATTTTCTCAAAGTTGTCCAATACATTGACAATGCGGTTCTGGACATCAAAGGGTGGAACAATAATTTCAAATTTTCGAATTTTTTCCATTGGAATATTTTGCATAGAAGACGACTGAAGTAATCGCCGAATCTGTTTATCCCAAAACTGTGTTGTCTGAAAGTAGTATTTCATATATTGCGGAAGCAATATTTTCTTATCGAACCGAATCAGAGCCACATTTGGTGCCAAATAATATTTATCTTCTTCATCAACTATAGCAACCTGTCCAACTGTTCCAACATAGGTGAAAAGCATATCTCCAATATGTAGCTTGCTTCTTTCCAATTTCGAGAAATCGCTTTTATCTATATACTTTACATCACTCAAATCCAGTTTTCCATTTTTTACATTTAGACCTCGTAATGCAATTATATTCCCTCTTTCTGAGTATGTTACATAATTGGTAAACTCAAAACCAGCAAGTTTCGTTACCGTTGCGATTTCTCCTAATGTGTATTTATGAATATCTGTTTCAACTTCAAGTAATTTATCTCGATAGTAACCATATTGTGTCTTTCTAGCTGTAAGTTCCGCTGTAAGTTCCGCTGTAAGATTTGTGAAATTGTCTAAGATACTGACAATTTCACGCTGAATTTCAAGCGGCGGAAGCGCAATTTTCAGTGACCGGAAATCCCTACCCGTAAGTTTAGGGATATTTCCATGAATTAATGAAGTAACATCAATTGTTTGAATATAAAAATAGAGGTACCGAAGCATTGTCCCCGACTTTTCTTCTATAACATGTGCGTGATTATTAACCCAAATTTTTCCTTCTGCCCATGTCACAACAGGTGTGCCAGATTTTGTTATTACACTACCATCTTCTCCAACTAAGACAAACTTTCCATTAAAAATATAATCAGAAACGTAATCCTGTACTCCATTAGCTCCATAATAGGGATATTCTCCTTTTTCGCGAGAGTTTTTTGTTACAGGCTTACGTTTTTTATCAAGAATATTACAGCACTCTTCCAATGGAAATGTTTCCACACCATCCGGGCAAAGTTCCTGAATCAGTTCATCTATTTTTGTCATATATTTTCCTTCTTCACCTGTTGCTTAGATATTGCATTGTTTTGTATACATCTTGTGTAACTAAGCACTCTTTTTTATCTACTATACATATACTAGCTTTTATACAAGCCATACAAATTCTTTTCCAACCCAGCCGATTTCCTTTTATTGAATCTTTTTGGCAGGATATTTTAGTCAAAAGATTTTCATTTTCCTCCAACTTGCACTCAGCGTCTATTATAGGTTTTGAGTTTGTAAACGCTTTCTCTTCTGCATCACTACCACAATATTGATATATCTTTATGCTTTGTCTTTCCAAATTTTTTCTCATTCCTTTTGTAGGAACTACTATCACATCATGTATTCCTGTTTCTAATGTTTCTGATAAATAAAATACTAGAAAATTCACTTTACTTGTATCAATACTATCTTCTAATATTTGTACAACATCTTCAAGCATCGGCATCAGACCATTTGGCTTTTTCTTCACTCGTTTCTTTTGAATTGCCCACAATGGTTCAAATTCGCTATGAACTTCAATTAAAAAGCCTAATTTTAAGTTGTACTTTCCCCTGCTCTTCTTGTTGAGTTCATCGTAGTAATCATCTATGCTCTTTCTATGTTTATCAAGTGTATATCTAAATGATTCGATAAAATTGTTATACGTTGCACTCCAGTGGTTTTCTACATATCCTTTTACCACCTTGCCCATCTCAACAGAGAAAGTTTCTGGGGCATCCTCATGCATTTGGATCGCTTTATTATAAAAATCCGATACATTTTTTTGATCTACTACACCTATGGACGCCACTTGCCTTTCTGAATCTTCCGTTTTTCGCTTTTTCTGTATTACTCGATGATCCACACGAAAGTGCTCGATTCCCAAAAGCGTTCTCTTACCATTTTGCTCTTGCGGAGTTAATATCACAAAATCAGGTCGTTCACCATTAAGTATCGATTCTTTGTCTTTTAACCCTGCTTCTACAGCCTTAAAAAACGTTTTTGTTCGTCCTCTTTTCCGAAGCCCCAATGTTACCGCCTGTCGCAAACAATCCAGCTCCTTGCTTTTCTTTTCCATTGTGGCCTCCCTCCTATGGACATCTTACAAATTTTCTTCCAAGTACCTGTCAAAATCGCTCTGGTACAGCCGATCCTGCACCACACGGTACTTTTCAAACTCCGTTTCGGCGTGCATCTTTGCAAGCTGTGCCGAGATTTTGCCTGCGTCCTTCAGCACTTCCAAATCATCTGCCTGCAAATAGATGTCCAGCCGCTTGGCCCAGTCCTCCATGGTCATAGGGATATGACGGCGGGCACGGTTCTCGGCAAGGTCGAGGTATGCCGAAATGATCAGCTCCATGGACTTCATTTCCTCTTCGGTCAGGTAGTTTTTCGCCACCGAAACATCGCTCTTTTTGATTTTGCCGTTGGGAGCGTCCTTCCATGTGTGAAGCCCCATGTGCGGCTTTTCGGCATCGGCACGTTCATAGATCAGTTCTGCCGCCGTATGGCGATGCACGGCATAGTGCATCTTATTCTGCACCTTCGCAAAGAACTCTTTTGTGGTCAGCGCGTTGCGGTCATAATCCAGCGAAGTAGCATAAATGTCAGTGAGTTTCTGGTAGAAGTTGCGTTCCGAAATGCGAATCTCCCGGATACGCTCCAACTGCTCTTCAAAGTATTTCTTGGTCAGGACTGTGCCGCCGTTTTTCAGGCGTTCTTCGTCCATTGCCCATCCCTTGATGGTGTACTGCTCCACGATCTGGTTCGCCCAGACACGGAACCGCACCGCCCGCTGGTTGTTCACCTTGAAGCCGACCGCAATAATCATTTGCAGATCATAGTGGTTCACGCTGCGAGTAACCTGTCGGCCACCCTCATTTTGAACTATTCGGAATTTCCGAATAGTTGCCGCCTCGTCCTGCTCATGGTCAGCATAAATCTTTTTGATATGCTCATTGATGGTCGGAAGCCCCACATCGTAAAGGGTCGCCATCATCTTTTGCGTCAGCCAGATGTTTTCATCCTCGTAGCGCATCTCAATGCTGTCCTTGTCCTCGCCCGTAGAGGCAACAAAGGTCAGGTATTCCGCCGCAGAAGAACGTACCAATGCCGAATCTTTCTTTTTGCTTTCCATCTCAGCCCTCGATTTCTGCCACGATCTGGTCAATGGCGGCCCGCAGTTCGTTTTCTCGTGCTACGATTTGTGCAATTTTAGCGTTCAGCTTCACAATGTCGATCTTCTCGCGGGTATCCTTGGCTTCCACATAAGTGGAAACGGACAGATTGTAGTCATTTTCCTGCACCTCAGAATACTCCGCCAGATGGGAGAAGTGCGCTTTTTCTGCCCGCTGTGCAAAAATATCCACAATCTTATTGATGTTTTCCGGCGTGAGTTTGTTGTTATTGGTCACCTTGACGCACTCGGAAGAAGCATCAATGAACAGCACCTTATTATCCGTTTTACCCTTTTTCAGCACCATGATGCAGGTGGCAATACTGGTACCAAAGAACAGGTTGCTCGGCAACTGGATGATACAGTCAATGAAGTTGTTGTCCACCAGATATTTACGGATTTTCTGTTCTGCACCGCCACGGTACATAATGCCGGGGAAACAGACGATTGCTGCCGTGCCGTTGGAAGCCAGCCATGCCAGCGAGTGCATAATAAAGGCCAAGTCTGCCTTGCTCTTCGGAGCCAGCACACCAGCCGGAGCAAAACGCGGGTCATTGATGAGCAGCGGATTCTCGTCACCGGCCCACTTGATGGAGTACGGCGGATTCGATACGATCAGCTCAAAAGGTTCATCATCCCAGTGCTGCGGATTGGTCAGCGTGTCCTCACAGGCAATGTCGAATTTGTCAAATTCGATGTCGTGCAGAAACATATTGATGCGGCACAGGTTGTACGTTGTGATGTTGATTTCCTGTCCAAAGAAGCCGTTGCGGACAGCGTCCCGTCCCAGCACCTTTTCTGCCTTCAGCAGCAACGAACCAGAGCCGCAGGCCGGATCATAGACCTTGTTGATTTCCTTCTTGCCTACCGTACCCAGCCGGGTCAGCAGTTCCGACACATCAGCAGGCGTAAAGAACTCGCCGCCGGACTTGCCCGCATTGCTGGCGTACATGGTCATCAGGTATTCATAGGCATCGCCAAAGGCATCAATGTCATGCTCTTTCACATCGCCAAGGTTCATATCTGCCACGCCGTTCAGCAGTTTCACGAGCTTCTCATTGCGCTTGGCAACAGTCGCACCCAGCTTATTGCTGTTGACATCGTAATCATCGAACAACCCTGCAAACTGCCCCTCGGAGGAGCTGCCCTTTGCGGATTCCTCAATGTGCCGGAAGACTGTTTCCAGCGTTTCGTTGAGGTTTTCGTCGCTGGCCGCTTTTGCCCGTACATTGCAGAACAGCTCACTGGGCAGGATGAAGAACCCTTTTTCCTGTACCAGCCCTTCCCGTGCCTGCTCTGCCTCTGCATCAGACATATCCTCATAGCGGAAGTCCGGGTTGCCTGCATCAATTTCGCCCTGATTGATATAGCTGGCAATGTTCTCCGAAATATAACGGTAGAACATCGTACCGAGAACGTAGCTCTTGAAATCCCATCCGTCCACTGCGCCGCGCAGATCATCCGCAATCGCCCAGATTGCACGGTGCAGCTCTTCGCGTTCTTGCTCTTTTTTGGTGTCTACCATTTTTATTTCCTCCATCAAATGCGGATTTCCGCATTGTTTTCTTTCATTTTAACATAGTAAATGTACCACTATTGGTACACCATGGTGTCTTTTTCTAAAAAAGATACACTTTTCCTTTATACTATCCTAGTAAAGCGTACCACAGCTTTTCCGTGATTGCAAGCCGATAAAAATTTCTATTGCATTTTTCGGGGTCGAATTATCACTTATATGTACAGACCCCCGCCAACATCCGCTAGCGGGGGTCTACTACGCTTACAGTTCTACGCTGTTCTGCCTGTTCTTCTTCTGGCTTCTATCCGCGGTCTGCTCCTGCCCCCTCATAAGTCCAATGACCTGCTGCATCTTTTCGGCACCGAAATAGTTCCAGACTCGCCTGAAATCACGTTTCATCGCATAGAGCTGAGAGTTTTCAGCCTCCACCTCTTTCAGTTGCTGGCTCAGATGGCGGGTAGCCTTCTTCTCGTCCTGATAGAAATTCTGGTACTTATCCCGCTCGTCCTTGACCTCCCAGTACTTCCGATGGAGGGCAAAAAGTACCTTCACCAGCTTCTGGATCAGCGGTATGGCCTTTTTCTCCCGGTAACTCTTGGCGGTCTCAAACGTGGCTGCTTCCGGCACCCATTCCTCCGGCCGCCGGGAGTACTGCGCTGACAGGTTTTCCAGCCCCTCCATGATGGGAGCCAGCTTGTTCAGCTTCTGGCTCTGCTTCTGGTAGGTCAGCTCTGCTTTCTGTACCCGCTGTTCAGCGGCTTCTACGGCTGTCTGCGCTGTTTCCAGCTGTTCCTGCATCTCGGTCAGGTCGGTCTGGCACTCCTGCTTGGCAGCTTCCAGAGCCGCTACCTCTTTACTACGCTCCTGCTTTTTGAAGTCCAGCACAGACAGGTGCTCTTCGTGGGTGCCTTTCTGTTCCCACTCGATGCCGTGCCGCTCCATCACGGCAGCAAGCTGCTCTTTTTCGGCGTTGATCCACTGGTTCAACTCGGATTCCCGTTTGGAGCCGCCTGCAAAGCCCAAGGCCTTCAGAGCCTGCTTCAGGGAGACCTTGGTGTCCAGTCCTTTGCCTTTCCAGCCGGACACATACGGCACGAAGTCGATGTGCAGATGGGGCGTAGCTTCATCCATGTGGAGGAATGCTCCGAACACCCGCAGTGTCGGGTTACGTTCTTGGAAGCCCTGCATATACTCGTCCAGCAGTTCCTTTGCCAGTGCGCCGTTCTCGGTCAAGACACCCATATCATCTTTGTTGCCGATCTGGACGATCAACTCATGGAAGAGCTTTTCCTGCTTGCCTGTCCGCAGGTGCTCATAGTAGTCGTTGATACAGCGGTCCTTGCGCTTCTGCTTGGCGTTGTAGCGGTTCACTGCCTCGTCAAAAAGTTCGTGGTACACCTTCTGAATCGGTTCATCCCGGTACATAACATTCAGGCTGCTGCGCTTCGGGTCTACGTTTTCAGCGGTGAAACTTCTCCGGTTATGGTTGAGGGAGCCGGGACCCTGCATTGCGGAAATGGTTCTTTTCAATCGCACGTCCTTTCTCTGTGGAAGTAACTGGTGCCGGACACGGCAAAGGCTTTGTTACTTTCGTCGAAAGTAACGCAAAAGCACTTTTGACAGACGTTTCGTCCATCAAAAGATGTCTTTGCGCCCTGCCGGGGGCCTCCGTCTGCGGACGAGGTTTCGCTGCACCCAACAGACCGTTGGTGCCGGAGATCATATCAAAGCTGTCCTCAGCTTCCATCTTCCGGGTGTGATGAACCACCAGCAGGCAAATGCCGTACCTGTCGCTGAAAGTTTTCAGTTTGGTCACGATCTCGTAGTCGCTGGCATAGCTGTATCGGTCACCGCCGATCTCCCGCACCTTCTGCAGGGTGTCGATGATGATGAGCCGTACATCCGGGTGCTCCCGGATGAATCCTTCCAACTGCTGGTCAAGTCCCTCGCTCACGGACTTAGCTTGCGTTGCGAAGTAGAGATTGTTGGTCTCCTCTACCCCGAACATCCGGGAGAGCCGCCGCTGCAACCGGGCGTAATCGTCCTCCAACGCCAGATAGAGGACGGTGCCTTGATGCACCTCGTACTCCCACAGCGGAAGCCCCATCGCCACATGGTAGGCAAGCTGCCCCATGAAGAAGGACTTGCCCACCTTGGGCGCTCCTACAAAGAGGTAGGTGCCACTGTACAGCAGGTCGTTCACGATGGGCTTCCGGGGTGGATACACCGTGTCGTACAGCTCGGTCATTGATACCGTGTTCAGTCCGAAATTGTTTGACTTTTTCGCGGCTTGCAGATTGATTTGCTTGCCCGAATTTGTTATAATATTGGTGGTAATTTTATCAGACGACTGTACCGCATCTGCGCCAACAGATGCACCCGGTACGGTCGTTTTTCTATTGTCCGTCATTCGCATTCCTCCTTAAGTCCGTTCAACGTCAGGGCTGCCATTTGCAGGGTCTCCAGCAAGTCCGGCGGGACTTCTTCATCCACGGCCAGCCGCTGCAATTCCTGATAGATCAGCTCCATCTGGCCTCGTAGGGCTTTGTAGACCCTTGGGTTGCCTACCACGGTGATCTCCCGGTCAGTCAGGCGGCGGATGATATACTCCTGTTTGGTCAACCCGGAGAGCTTTACTTTGGCTTCCAGAACCTCGTCCTCTTCCGGGGACATTCGGAAGGCCACCACCTTGTTCCGCCAGCGGCCTTGCTGGTCGAGTACTCGTTCCATCTTCATCCCTCCCTTCGCTCCATGTCCAGCTTCTGCGCCATCTCCTGCTGCTTTGAGGGGAAGAGGTGGGCGTACTTATAGGTGATGTCCACGCTCTCATGCCCCACCCGGTCTGCGATTGCCAGAGCCGAGAAGCCCATCTCGATCAGCAGCGACACATGGGAGTGCCGCAGGTCGTGGATTCGTATCCGCTTCACCCCGGCTGCCTTGGCTCCCCTGTCCATCTCGTGGTGCAGGTAGCTCTTGGTCACCTCAAAGATCCGCTGGTCTGGCTGGACTTTGTAGAGGGATTTCAGATAGTCCCTGATCTCGTCCGTCAGAAACTGCGGCATCTGGATGACCCGGACGCTCTTGGGTGTTTTCGGGTCGGTGATCACATCCCGGCCTTTCAGCCTTTGATAGGATTTGGTGATGGAGAGCAGCCCCTTGTCCAAGTCGAAGTCTGCCGGGGTCAGAGCCAGCAGCTCGCCCTCCCGGATGCCACACCAGTAGAGGACCTCAAAAGCGTAATAGGACTGCGGCTTGTCCATCATCGCTTCCGCGAACTTGAGGTACTCCTCCTTCGTCCAGAAGAGCATCTCCTTGTGCTTTTCCGACCCCATGCACCCGGCTGTGGCCGCTGCGTTTGATTTCAGCCCGTAGAACCGGACGGCGTGGTTCAGAATGGCACTGAGCTGTCCATGGAGCGTCTTGAGGTAGGTCGGCGAGTAGGCCTTGCCGTTTTTGTCCCGGTAGTTCAGCATCTCGTTCTGCCATGCGATCACATCCCGTGGCTTTATCTCGCTGAGCCGTTTTTCTTTGAAATACGGTAAGATTTTCGTTCGGATGATGTGCTCTTTGGTAGACCAGGTGTTTTCCCGGAGCCGCTTTTTCTTGTCCGTGATATAAATTTCCACAAAGGCTTCAAAGGTCATGGTCAGGTCTGCTGCCTGCTGAAGAAGAAACTCACGCTCCCACGCCAGAGCGTCTTTCTTGGTGGCAAACCCCCGTTTCAGCTTCTTCTGCTTCACACCTTGCCAGTTCTCGAAGTAGAAGGAAGCGTACCATGTGCCCTGTTTGCTGTCCTTGTAGGCTGGCATCCTATCACTCCTCCCCTGCCCCGTAGATTTTCTCCTGATAGTACCTCCTGCTTACCCGGCCTCCCACGGTCGTGTAGCCCTTGGCTCTCAGTTCCTCGTTCCACTGGGCGATCATCTTGTACGCCAGCCCCTGGGAGATGTCCAGTTCCTTTGCCAGCTCGTCTGCCTTGATAAAAATGCTGTTTGCCATTTTTTGTCCTTTCCTTGTCGGTTTCGTTTCGGTGCCGCTTCATCCTCGCTGACTTCCGGCAGGCATATCCCCTTTGCGGTGCTGTGCCGTCCCCTTACGGAGCGCTCGCTTCCTTTCGGAAGGTCTTGGCGGTTTGGGTCAGTTTGGCGGTCATTCAATTTTACTAAGCATTTTTGCTTATCTTTTTGTGCCCTCATTATACTAAACACATTCCGTTAAGTCAAGAGGTTTTCGGGTAAAATCTTAAACTTTTTTGTTTATTTTCTATTGCACCTCCTATTTTTCTGTGCTATACTGAGTTCAACAAATATGTTTAAGTCAGGAGGCAGTCGCATGGCAGTCGGTGACCGCATCAAACGTGCCCGCAACTTCCGAGGCATGACCCAGAAGGAACTGGGCATTGCCATCGGGTTTGAGGAGAAAAGCGCAGACATCCGCATCGCACAATACGAAAGCAACACCCGCACTCCTAAAGAAGAGTTGCTCCGCAAGATTGCGGAGGTGCTGGACGTGAACTACCGTTCCCTCTATGAGCCGACCTTGTACGCCGCAGAGGATGTGATGTACACTCTGTTCGAACTGGATGAGCACTATCCCGGCACTCGGCTCTACGAGGTCACAGACACCACCGACCCAGATTTCCCGGAAAAGCACATGGCAGTCAGCTTCCGCTATCGCCTGCTGGATGAGTTCTTAAAGGAGTGGCAGCTCCGCAAGAAGCAGCTCCGGGAGGGCGAGATCACCAAGGAAGAGTATCTGGAATGGAAGCTCAACTGGCCACAAACCGCCGACGGCTGCGGCCGGTACGAGCCGAAGAAAAAGTGGCGTAAAGAATAAAAGACACAAAAATGCCCTCTGAAAAACTTACCGTTTCTCAGAGGGCATTTTCATGTCTCTCTTTATGAATAATCGTCTGATAGTATCAAAGCAGTATCACAGAGCCTTTTGACTCTCAAAATATTGCATTGCATCAATACTTTTCAGGGTTTGCAGATTACTCGAGCTCGATTGAAGCAGGGCATTTCCTGCTCTTTTTGGTGTTTTTGAGGTGCGGTTTCACGTTGTTATTTCCTTGTATTCTTCCTGTTCTCCCTCTTTAGCGGGTGCCGTAATGCCATGTGAATGCCACAGTCCAAAAAAAGAGGCCCCAGCGTCGAGGCCCTGCGCTCAGCGTAAGGTTTCGGACGTCGGGGCCTCTTTGTCCAAGAGAGCGTTTCCTGCATTTCATTTTACCGCAGCGGGAAGCGGCTGTCAAGCGGGAAGCGATTTACATTGCAATGCTCCATTTTGTGCGGTATACTGAGGCAAGGGCAAAAAGCCCATCAAGAACAGGAGGTTCAATCATGAAAAAATTTCTTTCCACGCTTGCTGTGCTTTTGACAGTCTGCTTGCTGCTGTGCTCATGCGGCAAAAAGACGAAATGCAGCGGTCAAGCCGTTTCCGTTGGCAAGAGCGCGATCGAAGCCGCGGACGACTACCTGGACAACAACCAGTCG
>ENA-OPTA01001366-OPTA01001366.1-human-gut-metagenome-genome-assembly--contig:-NODE-1366-length-14731-cov-7.411216_pt1 | contig 14731 bp, 9 predicted proteins | sample MGYA00241813_ERZ501917 | MGnify/ENA primary metagenome ERZ501917 (study PRJEB25962, sample SAMEA2042408) | human gut metagenome | biome: human gut; feature: human-associated habitat; material: faeces...
AAGCTGAACACGCTGCTAAGTTTGCCGAACTGCTGGGTGATGTTGTTTGGGACACAAAAACAAACTTGGAGAAACGTAAAGACGCTGAATGCGGTGCTTGCGAAGATAAGAAACGTATTGCCACTCGTGCAAAACAATTAAACTTGGATGCTATCCACGACACAGTTCACGAAATGTGTAAGGACGAAGCTCGCCACGGTAAAGGATTTGAAGGTTTATACAACCGTTATTTCAAATAATTCGCAAATTCGTTAACAAAGGAAGGGCATTCTTTTAGGAGAGTGCCCTTTTTATTGGAAAAAAATGCTTTTGAGGGGACAACGAATTTAAATTTTCCCTACATTTGTACTCGCAAACGACGACCTAAGGAAAGCTGCCAGAGTGGTCGAATGGGCCGCACTCGAAATGCGGTGTACGGGTAACTGTACCGGGGGTTCGAATCCCTCGCTCTCCGCTGAAACCTAAGACATTAGGTAGTCAAATTAAGACAAGTCCCGTAAAATCAACGTTTTACGGGACTTTTTCTATTTATCCGGTGGACAACCGAAAGACATTCAAATGCCCACTTCAGACAAAGTTCCGTTACAAAATCGTTACAGGAAAATCGGGAAAATCTTCTGTAACGATTTTCGATGTAAGTCCTTGATTTGTCGCTCATTGACGTTCAAATGTCTGCTTGTAACCCAATTATTAATTATTCCTTTGCAGAGGGAAGTCATTACACCCACTGTAACGGAGCTAAATTAAAAAAGGATATGAGTAAGAGTACATTTAAGATTCTGTTCTATCTAAGAAAGAACTATCTGAACAAGGAAGGAAAAGCGGGTATTATGATTCGTCTGTCGCTTAACGGTGAAATTTCTCAATTCAGCTCAAAGCTGGATATAGAACCTGATAAATGGGATACCACATTGGGCAAGGCGAAAGGAAATACACAAAAAGCCCGCCAGTTGAATGAAACATTGGAGGACATCCGTGCTTCGCTGAAAAACCACTACCGGGATATTGAAGTGCATGAGTCATTCGTAACGGTAGAAAAAATACGCAATGCGTTTTTGGGAATAACGGCGAAACAAAGAACACTGCTGGAACTTTTCAAGAAACACAATGAGGATGCAAGAAAACTGGTCGGCATCAGCAAGACTCCTGCCACCCTCGCGAAATATGACCGCTGCTACCGGAGGCTGGAGGAATTTATGAAAGTGAAATACAATATTTCGGATATATCACTGAAGGAAATCGGCCATATGTTCATTACGGACTTCGAGAACTATCTGAGAACGGAAAGCAAATGCAATGAGAATACTACGGCAAAATTCATGCAGACGTTCAAGATGATTGTAATCATCGCCAAAAATAACGGTTGGATTTATACTGACCCGTTTTCAAATTATAAAATCAGACTGAAACGTGTGGACAGAGGTTATCTGACGGATGCGGAACTGCAAAAGATAATGAAGAAGAAGTTTCCGACTAAAAGACTGGAACAGGTACGGGACGTGTTCCTGTTCTCCTGTTACACGGGATTATCATATGTGGACGTGAAGGAACTGAAGGCAAGCGACATCAGAATCTCGTTTGACGGGAAGCCGTGGATCATGACGCACCGTCATAAGACAGATACTCCGGTAAACGTACCGCTGCTGAAGATACCGCAGGCGATACTCCAGAAATATGAAGGTCAGCTCCCCAAAGGTCAGTTGCTGCCTGTACTGAGCAATCAAAAACTTAATTCTTACTTAAAAGAGATTGCGGATTTGTGCGGTATAAATAAAAATATTACCTTCCACCTGGCACGTCACACGTTTGCTACGACCACAACTCTGGCTAAAGGCGTGCCGATTGAAACGGTATCGAAAATGCTGGGGCATACGAACATTGAAACGACGCAAATTTATGCCCGCATAACCAATGAGAAGATAAGAAAGGATATGGAGGTCCTTGCGGGAAAACTGGATGCCATGTTATGACCTCCATGCTGAGATTCCATATATAATGTATAAAAGCAACTATTATGGTGAGATTTGGCAATTTTGAAGTGGAATATAACCGCAATGCACCTGATAAGGTGAGCGTAAGGATAGAAACGGACGACAAGGGCGAGGTATGGTTGCCGAAATGCGACATCGCACGGGCATATGGCGTGTTTGTACAGTCGGTAAATGCCGGACTGAAATCCCTTGCAAAAACCGGTGACTTTGATGAATACCGGGACGTGCGGGTGGAACATTTCATCTATAACGGGAAAAATTGCAGTGTGGACCTCTACAGTCTGGCAACCATCATTGCACTGGGATTCCGCATGAAGGGACTGAAATGCGAGGCATTCAGAAAGTGGGCTGCAAGACGGCTGGCAGAATCATTTGAAAAGGAGAAAAGTACGGTGATTCTCTGCATGAGCGGCGAAAAGAGAAACAGCTGGAACTGAAAGCCGCAGGATATGGCGGATATACGTGTCGGGATAGTCTCCCCTGTTCGGGAGGCTGTCCCGACACGTGTTTTATATAAGTTAAAAAATATAAAACCGCAAACTTACTCATTCGTAAACCGATAATAATGTGTAACTTAAATCCCTCTTAAACCTGTAATTAAAGACAGAAACGGTATGGTGGAAGAATTTGACCTGCTTGAAGAGGTGGAAGTGCAGTTCTGCGATGAGGAATGCACGGAGTCGGTATGGCACGGAGTGAATTACAGCGAGAGCCTGTTCTGCAGGGAGAAACCGAAGTCGGAACTGACGGTAGTCATCAGAGAGGAAGGCATGATGTACTTCCTGACTGCGGACATAAAGGAGTTTGCCGGTCTGTGCCGGAAACACGGGTGGTACATCGTCTCGCACCAGCGGTTCAGCGAGGCGATGGAAATCGGCATGTGCCTGATGGAAGCCGGGAAACATGCGGGATGGTATTCGCTGGGCAGGTCGAAGGAATGGAATGCCATGATGAGGGATGTGCTGAACTTTACGTTTGAAAGGGAGAAGAAAATGGACTTCTACCCGTACGAAACGATGTTCAAGGGAGAAGTTCTTATAGACGGATGCAGGTGTCACTACCTGCATGACTATTACCCAACGAAGATTGAAAAGACGAATGCACACCAAAAACGGGTAAGCAACCTGATATTCCGTTTTAAGGAAGGTGGACACTGCGGCGAGCTGGTCGCACGGATACTGGCACTGTGTCTGAAACATGCGGGATTCAACGGAACGAAGGAAGACACGGTACTGATACCTATACCCGCATCGACAAGGGAAAGACAGCGGAAACGCTTTCCGGTGGTATGCTACTACCTGTCGGAATGGCTGGGCATTACGGACGGTTTCAAGGCCATCTGGATAGAGGAAGACCGCGAGCAGCTGAAAGGAAAGGGAAAGGATAAGGACATACTGCGGAACCTGCAATTCACACGGCGGTATATCAGAGGAAAGAATGTTGTTCTGCTGGATGATGTACTCACGACCGGGGAGAGCTTCAGGCAACTGCAACGAAAGATGAAACAACTGGGGGCATTGTCGGTTATCGGGGTGTTTCTGGGGAAAACTATATAATAATTACGAAGTATGGGAAATAAAGAAATTACCAATTTTTTAGATGAATATGTACAAATTCCAAATCCTCAATATGCTATCATGTTAAAAGGAGCCTGGGGATGTGGTAAGACCTTTTTCATTCAACAATGGATTAAAACATTGAAAAATGGTGATGTAGAAAAAGACAAGTTGAATTGGAAGCCTATCTATATATCGTTGTTTGGTCTTACAGAGGTTCAACAAGTAACTGAAAGTATAAACAAGGAAATCTCTCCCTGGCTATACAGCAAAGGAGCAAAATTCATCAAGAATTTCCTAAAAGCCGCATCAAAAATAGCACTGAAATATGATATAGATGCGGATGGTAATGGGAAAAGTGAAGGAAGTGCAACTTTAAATTTAGATTCTATCCTATTGTTAAAGGAAGATAATAGCGAAATAAGGGGCAATAAGATTCTCATTTTTGATGATTTTGAAAGATGCAATATCAATTTTGAAACTTTATTGGGCTACATAAATTATTTTTCAGAACATTGCAAATGTAAGATAATCATTATCGGGGATGAATCCAAACTGGATATAAAAGAAAGTGAGAGCACTAAATTGAAATTCAAGGACTTTAAAGAAAAAACCATAGGCAGAACTTTTGAGATAAAAACAAACATTAGTGAGGTGGTGGATTTTTTCATTAAGGAAATAACTCCCAACAATCGGAATTTATTATCGGAAAACAAAGAATTAATCATACAAATATTCAAAGCTTCAAATTCTCATAATTTAAGAATATTACGACAATGTCTGAATGACTATAACAGAATTGTTATGACTTTACCTAAGCATTATCATGAATCCCTCCAATATCATAATGTTATAAGTTCTTTACTGGCTAACTTTATTGCTGTATATTTCGAATATAAAAGTGGAAATACGGAAATTGCTGAAATATTTAATAGGATGGCAATGTTATCTAATAATAATTCAGAAACCAATAAAAAACGGGAAAAAATATTATCAAAATACCGTTCTGTCAGAAACAATAGTAGATTGGGGCTATTTGATGATTTTATTGTTGAAAAAATAATCCATTATTTGAATAATGGCTTTTTTAACACAGAATATCTTCGAGACTCTCTTGATATAAGGGATACTGAAATTAAAAGTTGGGAACATTTGTATGATTATTGGCGGTTAAGCAATGATGAATATAAAAAATATTGTGATGAAACCATTGCCTATTATTCAGAATATAAATGTGAGAACTTAAAAGAATTATTTGTTATTATCAGTATATTGTCCGTACTAAGCCATAATCAACTTTTACCAGTTCCCGAATATGAAATTATAGAAATAGGGAAAAGAAACATAGACAGATTAATGGCAAAAATCAACGATTTAAGTGATTTGGTTGCAAGCCAGAACATGGTGAATTCCGGACTAAAATCTCACCCTGATTCCCAATGTAATGAACTATCAAAAAAATTGTTTCAATATTTTGATAAGATTTTTAAAGAAAGTAAAAGTCGGTATCCTAATAGGGTATCTATTATGTTAGAGAATTTAGATAATGAAAGTTGTAGGGGGCTTAAAGATGCACTTAAAAAAGTTGTACCTTTAGAAAATATGCAATATAAAGACACTCCATTCTTTAAATTTGCAGACCCACAAAAAGTGGTTAATCGAATTATGGGATTATCCAATGAATCGAAGAATACATTCTATCAATTTCTGCTTTACAGGTATGATGCATTAATTAATGATATGGCAGAAGAGATGCCTAACTTGGAATTAATAGGAAAGGCTCTAAAAGAAAAAGCAGAACAGACAGAACTGATAGAGAAGTTTTCTCTAAATCAAATTATATCTGTGATTGAAAAAATAGTAGAACAGTCAAAACAGGAATAATAAGAATCATCTTATAGAAGCCTAATATATCAGGCGGCTTCATCCGTGCTTTAGTGCCGGATGGAGCCGCTTTTTTTGTGCCCGTATGCGGGGAAAACGGGGATTATGGAAGAAAAATAAGGAAAATCATTCCCTACTATGGAAATACTATGGATTGTGCCTGCGCAGAGTTGCGCACCTTTGCAGCGTAACCAATACGGAAGGATATGGAAATAGTAACGATGGACAATGAGGTCGTGAAGACGATGATGGAGAAGATAGACCGCATAGCGGACTATGTTTTCAAGAAAGACAACGTGCCGAAGGAAGAAGCGGAAATTCTGCTGACGAGCGAGGAGGCGGCGGACCTGCTGAAAATCAGCACGAGGACACTGCAACGGATGCGAAAGGACAAGACTATTCCCTACATGATGGTGAGAAGCAAATGCCGGTACAGACTGACGGATCTGGAGGAATGCGTGAGACGGAAAATCGTACACTGCAATCCCAAGACGCTGGAGGAGTTCAAGCATAACTACCTGATGACCAGAAAGGAGGCGGATGATGGAAGGGATTGGTAAGGAAATGTTCGAGGAATGGATGAAGCGCCTCATGGAACGGATTGACCGGCTGGACAGCATCATATCGGTGCTGATAAACAAGGAAGCGGCAGGCGTGAAGTACATGGACGGAGAACGGCTGTATGACAATCAGGACCTGTGCGAGATGCTGAGAACGAGCAAACGGTCGCTACAGCGGTTCCGCAGCGAATACGGACTGCGTTACCAGAAAATCAGCCGCAAGACCTACTACAAGGAATCGGACGTGCTGGAGTTTATCAGCCGGAACATGGAAGAGGTGACGCTGGACGGCAAAAAGGTGCTGAAAGTGAAGGAAGGAACGGGAAAGAAAGCTCCGGGCAAAACGGCGAAAGGGAAAAAAGGAGGCAGAAGGAATACCGGGACTGACAAGCACACGTGAAACGGAGGCGAAAAGAAAAATCAGTAATGGATGGTGACCGGATGTAAACGGAAAGCTGAGGGTGAGACTGATGCAAACCGGGACTGACAAGCATACGTGAAACGTAGGCGAAAAGAGAAACCGGAAGTGGATGGTGAACCGGATGTAAACGGAAAGCTGAGGGTGAGACTGATGCAAACCGGGACTGAAAGGTGAACGGGAAACCGGAACGAAAAGATAAACAGACCTGCACGGGAATACCGGCGGGACTATCATCAAACAATAAAAAAAATCAATCAATGGAACAGAAAAAGAAAAAGCAAGAGGATGTACTGGTCGTCCGCGACGAGAAGACGGGCGAAATCAGTGTGGTTGCCGGACTGGATGCCAGGGGCTATCCCAAGAGGGCACAGGCAAAGGCGGAACACTCGCAGGAGTTTTTGCGCTTTGACCGCCACGGGGATGCGATAGACAATTTCATGAGAAATTTCTACCGCCAGTGTAAGGAGCCGACACGATTCGGTTTCTACAGGGTGGCAGCGGACACGGTGGAAGCTCTGCTTCCGGTTATCAAGGACCTGCTGAAAGACCCTGTGGCGAACGCTGACCTGCTCGCACCGCACAAAGTGGATACATCGGCGTACCAGCAGGCTGAGGAACAGCAGACTACTGAGGAGGCGAAAAAAGAAAATGCCGAAACGGAGGCTGAAGAACAGCAGGTTGCGGAAGAGGTGAAAAGAGAAAATGCCGAAACGGAGGCTGAAGAACAGCAGGTTGCGGAGGAGGTGAAAAGAGAAAATGCTGAAACGGAGACTGAGGAACAGCAGGCTGCGGAGGAGGCGAAAAAAGGAAATGCCGAAACGGAGACTGAGGGACAGCAGGCTGCGGAGGAGGTGAAAAGAGAAAATGCTGAAACGGAGGCTGAGGGACAGCAGGTTGCGGAGGAGGCGAAAAGAGAAAATACGGAAGAAAATAATGTGGAACAGAAAACGGACGAGAAAATGGAAGAAATGAAACAGAAAAATCAGGAACAGCAGCCGCAGGCGGCGGAAACGCAGACGGCACAGGGACAACAGCCTGTACAGGAAGGGCAAGCGCAGGCAAAACCGGAGAAACCGAACCTGATTGCGGACAGCGATGTGGACTGGAAGGAACTGGAACAGTTCGGTGTGAAAAGAGAAAACCTGTCTGAAAAGGACATGAAAGCCCTGATGAACTACGGGAAGACAAGGCTGGTGACGGTGGAACCGGTGCTGGGCGGAGAACGCTACGAGCTGCAGGCCCGACTTTCGTTGCAGAAAGCGGAGGACGGAAAGCTGAAACTTACCCCCCACTTCGTACGCCATGAGCCGAGACTCGACGTGCCATACAACGGCTATACATTCACGGACGAGGACAAGCAGGCACTGAAACAGACGGGCAACCTGGGCAAGCTGGTGAACGTTGCCGATACGAAGACCGGAGAGATGCGCCTGGCGTACGTCAGCATCGACCGACTGACGAATGAGATTGTGGACGTACCGACGAACAAGGTGCGCATCCCGAACCGGATCGGACTGACGGAACTGTCGAAGGCGGAACAGGAAACCCTGCGTGCGGGGCTGGCACTGCCCAAGGAGGTGACACTGAAGGGCGGGCGCAAGTTCGAGGCCATGCTGCAGGTGAACGCTGACAAGCGCGACGTGGAGTTTGTGCCGGAGCATCTGTGGCAAGGACAGTCGCAGCGACGCGGAAACGGACAGGAGAAAAAACAGAAAAGCCCGGAAGCTCCGGATGCTACCGGACAGCAGCAGAAGGAAGACGGGAATCAGGAGAACGGACAGCGGCGCAACCGCTCGTGGACGAACGAGGACGGAAGCATACGTCCGATAGGCAAATGGAAGGATGACAAATTTACGGAACAGCAGAAGGCGGACTATGTGGCGGGCAAGGTCGTAGTACTCGCCAACGCGAAGGATGACAAGGGACAGCCCTGCACAAAATACCTGAAGTTCGACCGTGAGAAAGGCAGACCGCTGACCTATTCGGAAAACCCTGACCTGGCACAGACCGTTGCCCCGTCGAACGAGAGCCGCACACAGCTTGCGGTGAACAACGAGGGCAAGACGAACGAGGCAACCAGACATGTGAAGGAGCCGCTTCAGCAGGGACAGACCGCCCCGAAGGACGACACCCAGAAACAACAGCAGGAAAAACCGAAGAAAAGCAAAGGCATGAAGGTATCCTGAGTGCCACCACTAAATCCATTACAAGAGAATAAACAACGGATTGAAACGGGGCCTCATGCGCCATGTACCGCATATCCCACGGATAATCGGCGTACCCCGTTCCACTCCACAAGGAACAAAAGTATCAATGATTAAAACAGAAAATGTATGATTACCATATTGGCAGAAAAACCGAGCGTGGCGCGTGAGATAGCACGCATCGCCGGAGCAACAAGAAAGGAAGAAGGATTTTATACAGGAAACGGCTATCATGTGACATGGGCACTGGGGCATCTGGTACAACCTGCCCTGCCTGAGGGCTACGGCTTCAAGGGATTCAGCAGGGACAGCCTGCCGGTGATACCGGAGGAGTTCATGCTGATACCACGCCAGGTAAAGACGGACAAGGGCTACAAGGCGGACGCGGCAGCGGTGAAACAGATAAAGGTGATAACGAAACTGTGGAACGAGAGCGACGGCATAATAGTGGCAACGGACTGCGCACGCGAAGGGGAACTGATATTCAGATACCTGTATGCCTATACGGGCTGTACGCTGCCCTTCCGCCGCCTGTGGATAAGCTCGCTTACGGACACCGCCATCCGCAAGGGATTGAAGGAACTGAAGGACGGGCATGAATATGACGACCTGTATCTGGCGGCAAAGGCACGCAGCGAGGCGGACTGGCTGGTGGGCATCAACGGCACGCAGGCACTGACCGTAGCCGCCGGACGGGGCACGTATTCGGTGGGACGCGTGCAGACACCCACGCTGGGTATGGTCTGCAAGAGGTACTGGGAAAACAGACGCTTTACACCGGAACCGGTACACCAGCTGCATTTCTCGGTGACACCGGCGGGTACGGATACGGTAGTGAAGTTCTCCTCGGTAAAGAAATGGCAGGACAAGGAAGAGGCGGCTGCATCATACAATAAGGTAAAGGCGAAGATGTGTGCCACCGTCACTAAGGTGGAAAAGAAGGAGAAGGTGGAGAACCCGCCGCTGCTGTACGACCTGACCACACTGCAGAAGGAGGCGAACACGAAACACGGATTCACGGCGGAACAGACGCTGGAGCTGGTGCAGAAGCTCTATGAAGCGAAGCTCGTCACCTATCCGAGAACATCGAGCCGCCATATTCCGGAAGATGTGTTTGCTGAAATACCGCTGCTGTTTGAACGGCTGGCAGGACACTCCGCCCTTGCGGAGAAAATCAGGGAACTGGGAGAACTGAACCGCCGTTGTGTGGATGCCTCGAAAGTGACTGACCACCATGCCCTGCTGGTGACGCCCAACCGCCCGCTTGCCCTGTACAAGAACGAGCAGATCATCTACGACATGATTGCCGGACGCATGGTAGAGGCATTTTCGGAGGAATGTGTGAAGGATACGGCTACCGTAGTAGCGGAGGTGGTGCCGGACGCAGGCGAAAGATGCGAGAGCCTGACATTTGAGGCGAAAGGCTGCATCGTGCGCAAGGCAGGCTGGCGCGGCGTGTACGGAGAGTACGGCGAGGACAGCGGGAATACGGCATTGCCGGACTGGGCGGAAGGCGACACACTGGTGATGGCAGGATGCTCGATGAGTTCGGGCATGACCCGACCGAAACCGCTGCATACGGAAAGTTCGCTGCTGGCAGCGATGGAGACCGCCGGACGCGATGATGTGGAGGATGAGGAGGCACGCCAGGCCCTGAAGGACTGCGGTATCGGCACACCCGCCACACGTGCCGCAATAATCGAAACGCTGCTCAGAAGGGAATACATGGTGCGTGTGAAGAAATCGCTGGTGCCGACGGAGAAAGGACTAGCCCTGTATTCCATTGTCAAGGAGATGGACATCGCCAATGTGGAGATGACCGGACGCTGGGAAGCGGAACTGGCAAAAATAGAACAGGGAAAGACACCGCATGAGGCTTTTATGAGGGACATAGAAAGCTATACCCGCAAGATTACCACGGACCTGCTTGCGTGTGACCGTATTTTCGGGCACAAGGCATCGGGCTGTACCTGCCCCAAATGCGGCACGGGCACGATGCAGTTCTACGGCAAGGTTGTGCGCTGCGACAATCCGGACTGCCTGCTGCCCGTGTTCCGCCAGATAGCGGGCAAGACACTCACCGACGAGGAAATGACCGGTCTGCTAACGGAAGGAAAGACGGCGATGCTCGGCGGGTTCAAGAGCAAGCAGGGCAAACCCTTCAGCGCTGCGGTGACTTTTGATGCGGAGTTCAATACGAAGCTGGTGTTTGCGGAGAGCAAAGGCGAAAGAAAAGGTACGAAAACGAAAGGAAGAAGAAAATAATGAGTAATTTTGCCACTGATTCATGTCATAATCTGTTTCAACCTGGTTGTACTTTTTATTTACATGGATTTAGTGGTGACTGATTGTCGGCTGCACTCGGCATAGTTCTGACAAGTCCGACTCTGCCCTCATTTGCACGACAATTAGTGGTGGCACCCGGAGGGATACCGGGTGCCTTTTTCCTTTTCATTTCCATAATCATTTATCCACTAAATCCATCATAAAATGAAACAGAACAAGAAAACCGCTCCGGCGGAGCTGTCCTACTACGGGCTGTATCTGCTGGACTATCTGAGAAAATATCATCCGGACAAAGTATCAGACACCCCATTCATTACAGGAAGGGAGGAAGCCGCCTCGGAAACATTCGAGAAGGAAAGGACGGCGGAAAGTACGGTGGAAGCCGCACAGGAGGAAGCCATGCGTGTCCTGCTCGAAGGGTTGCACTTCTCCCCCTACGCACTGCTGCTTGAGGTGGTGGAAAACGAGTTTTCCGAAGAGGTGCAGGAACAGGAACGCGAGGCGTTCTGCCGGGAGATATTCCCGCACCTGAAAAACCTGTTTGCCGGCTATCCCACAACGGACGACACATTCGCCCTGTCGCCCGAACACGACCTGCTCTATACAGAGCTGACGGGTGCGATAATACTTTATCTGGAGGCTTATGGCGTTTAACAAGAAGCAGAGGCTCAGGGAAAACATCGAGGCGATACGGACGGCATTCACACTGGAGAAGGAACAGCGCATGCCCACCGCACGGGAACGGGCGCTGCTGGAGAGGTACTGCGGCTTCGGGGGACTGAAGTGCATACTGAATCCCGCCAGGGAACTGACGGATGCCGTACACTGGGCGAAATCAGACCTCGAACTGTTTTCCCCGACGGTGGAGCTGCACCGTCTGATACGGGAGAACAGCCGGGACGAAACGGAGTACAGGCGGTATGTGGACTCGCTGAAGGCATCGGTGCTGACGGCATTCTATACGCCGCAGGCCATTGCGGACACCATAGCGGACGTGCTGCACGACCGCAAGGTACGCCCAAGGCTGATGCTGGAGCCGTCGGCGGGTATGGGCGCATTCATCAGCCCGGTATTGTCGAACAATCCGCAGGCGGAGGTGATGGCATTTGAGAAAGACCTGCTGACGGGCAAGATGCTCGGACACCTGTACCCGCAGCAGAAGATACGCACGGAGGGTTTCGAGAAAATAGAAAAGCCGTTTCTGAACCATTTTGACCTTGCCATCTCCAATATCCCTTTCGGGGATTTCGGAGTGTTTGATGCGGAGTTCAGCCGCAGCGCATCCTTCGGCAGACGTTCGGCACAGAAAGCCATCCATGACTATTTCTTTCTGAAAGGTCTGGATGCTGTGCGTGACGGCGGCATCGTGGCGTTCGTCACCTCGCAGGGGGTGCTGAACAGTTCGAGGGTTTCCGTCAGGAACGAGATGTTCAGCAAGGCGAATCTGGTATCGGCAATACGACTGCCCAACAACCTGTTTACCGACAATGCGGGTACGGAAGCCGGCAGCGACCTGATCATCCTGCAAAAAGACCTGCAAAAGAAGGGACTGACACAGGAGGAACGGGTGCTGACCATCATACAGACGGAACATAACGGCGGACTGACGGACAACGCCTATTTCGCCTATCACACGGAGCGTATCATACATACCGATGCGAAGAGGGGTACCGACCCGTACGGAAAACCGGCGATGGTATATACGCACAGCGGAGGTGTGGAGGGCATTGCCATAGACCTGTACAGGATGCTGTCGGAAGACCTGTCGGCACGGCTGGACATGGAACGCTACAACGGCATGGGGCATGAAAGAGAGGATGTGCGGCAGAACATTGCCGTACAGACTGAGGGTATTGAGGCGAAAAGAGAAAATTCCGCTTCGGCTACGAGAGAACTGGAGGAGGCGAAAAGAGAAAATATCCATCCGGCTGAGGGTGAGCTGGAGGAGGCGAAAAGAGAAAATACCCATCCGGTTGAGGGGGGACGGACGGAGGTGAAAAGAGAAAACTTCACCTCTGTTGCTGGTATCGCGGACGGGACAAAACGGGAAGAAGACAGTGTACAGCCGAAAGTGCAAGCCATGACCGGCATGTCGCAGGAAGCGCAAAGCAGACAGCCGGGAGGAACGGTAATGGACCTGTATGACCTGTTCGGCTATACGCAGGAGGAAAGACGGATGGCTGAACAGGGCCTGAAACCGGACAGGAAGAAAGGCGGAAAGTTCAAAGGGAAGAAACCCGTGCAGCCGACACTGTTCTCCCTGCCAGTGGAGAATACGGAAAGGACAACGGACAAGGGAAATGCGGAAGCGGATGCCGGCATCAGCCCGGAAGAGGCACGCGAAATGGACGAAATCATACGCGGCGGAACGGATGCGCCGACGGCTGCCGAAACGGAGGCGGCTCTCCCGACAACGGAAAAGACGGGACCCGGCACCGCAACGGAAGAATCCTATGACCCGGAAGATGAAGTGTACCGCAGTCTGGACTGGGAAACGAACCCGCCCATCAACGGATTCTATGAGACGATGATGGCACTGACACCGGAACGGCGTGCGGAGCTGCGCCAGCTGGGAAAGATGAAGATGGAGGCCAACACCGCCAGACAAGCGGCCGGAACAACGGAGGCGAAAAGAGAAAAAGCCGATGCGGGGAAAACGGCGGAAACGCAGGATACTACTGCTACGGTAGTCTATCCGGTGGAAAACGGATTCGAGGCGGAAAGGAAGCGCCGGATTGCGGAGGTGGAAGAAACCATGCGCAGGGAGGAAGCCGCTCTGACACCGGAAGAGCGGCAGCGCAAACGGGAGGAGGAAATGATGCCGCGCCCGTTCAAGGGCATACTGGAGCCGCACCTGAAGGAAGGTTCGCTGGCATGGGAATACACGGCAGGCGTACGATTCCAGGTGGGCGTGCTGAAGGATGTCACCCGCTACGGCGCCACATTCCAGCCGCTGGACATGGACGGGATGCAGGCACAGAAGGCACAGCTATACATAGACCTGCGCAACACCTACGAGCGGCTCTATGCCTACGAAGCGGAGAAGCACGAGGAGAACGAAATGCTGCGCCGCCACCTGAACACCTACTATGACGAGTTCGTGATGCGGTACGGTTGCCTGAACGCCAGACAGAACGTGAAGCTGCTGATGATGGACGCTTCGGGGCGCAACATGCTGGCACTGGAACGCAGCGAGGGCGGCACGATGGTGAAGGCGGACATATTCGACCGCCCCGTTTCCTTTTCGCAGGAAACGGCAGTCGCCGCGGAATCGCCGGAGGAAGCCCTGTCCGCCTCGCTGAACCTGTATGGCGGAGTAAACCTGCCCTACATGGAATCCATCTGCGACATGCCGCAGGCGGACATGCTGGAGGCACTGAAAGGACGGGTGTTCTACAACCCGCTGGCAGAGGGCTACGAGATAGCCGACCGCTTCATAGCCGGGAATGTGGTACAGAAGGCCGCCGATGTGGAGGAATGGATAAGCGGACACGGGGAGCACGGGATGCTGCCGCAGGCAAGGGAGTCGCTGGAAGCGCTGAAAGAAGCCATGCCGGAACAGATCCCGTTTGAGGAACTGGACTTCAACTTCGGGGAGCGATGGATACCCACGGGCGTGTATGCCGCCTACATGAGCCGTCTGTTTGACACGGACGTGCGGATAAGCTACTCGGAGAGCCTTGACGAGTATTCGGTGGCGTGCGGCCACAGGACGATGAAAATCACCGACGAGTTTCTGGTGAAGGGATACTACCGCCACTATGACGGGATGCACCTGCTGAAACACGCCCTGCACAACACCTGCCCCGACATGATGAAGAAGGTCGGC
>ENA-OPTA01001367-OPTA01001367.1-human-gut-metagenome-genome-assembly--contig:-NODE-1367-length-14724-cov-3.715114_pt1 | contig 14724 bp, 18 predicted proteins | sample MGYA00241813_ERZ501917 | MGnify/ENA primary metagenome ERZ501917 (study PRJEB25962, sample SAMEA2042408) | human gut metagenome | biome: human gut; feature: human-associated habitat; material: faeces...
AGTTTGCCACCGTACATAAACTGAATTCGTTTTCTAAACTCTCCCTCTTCGAATCTGTTTCTGTATGGTATAAAGAATTTCTCATCTAATATTTTAAGCTCTCTTATTCGGTCAATTCTGTATATTGTTGGGAACGAATCATTTAAAACTTCAAAATCTTTTTTGATTTCTTCATCACTGATGAATGCCGTTACATAAAAATAGTATTCCGAAAACATAATGGATATCGGTTCAATTATTCTCTTAATAGGTTCGCACGGAGCATTTGCTCTTGCATATCTGATAGAAACCAAATTGTGTTCCTGAATATCTGAACCAATACTCCAAAGCTTGTCCTGTATGTACTCCTTGTGATTAAGCTCCACATAATGATATTTTTCATTGGAAATCAATTCGCTAACAAGTTTCATATTTTTTAGAGGAACGCAACCCTCTACCAACTTATCTAAAAATCTCTTTAAGTTCTCGTTTTGTAAACGCCCGACTCTCTAATAGAATTTTGGATACAGCAAGGATTTCGCTATTAGTCATCATGGTTGGTTCTGCACCAGTCATAATAAAACTTTTTTTCGTACGATCATATTCTATTGCTCTTGTATCCTTCGAGCCTATCCTACGCTCATCTAGGAACGCTCTGATATCATCAATATCTCTCTGAATCGAACGCTCGTCTACTCCGAAGCGTTGTGCTTCTTCTGTTTTATTTATTGTTTTGCCCTCACAAAACCGCACATACATATTGATAGTTCTATAATTTTTTGATTTTCTATTATCTATTCTGCTGTCTTCCATAATTCCTCTTTTTTAGATCTCATCAATCAAATTATTTACATCAACAATTTTCATCAATGTTTTCACTTCTTCGACGCTCGATAATATACCCGTAGCCTTATCTTCAAGATCTACATTACTCGAATTATCAATCACAATACCAAACACGCATGACACTACTTGCCATTCTTAATATATTTCCCTGATTTTATCCTATCGTCCTTCGGCTTCTCAGCATCAGCCGGTATCGCCCACGTATTTCCAAACTTAACTGCACCTTCAATACGCCCTTCCAGGCATAATGTATTGATTCTTCTTTCTCCGATTCCCCATTTTTTCGATACTTCTGCAATCTTGATATACCCGTTCATATACCACCTCATAAATTAAAACAGCAGTATGAATTTGCTCCTTGTTGCAAGCAAACACATACTGCCTCGTTTACAGTACAACTGGCTGACATTTTACAGTCCCTATAGCTTTGCGTCATAGATTTTCATCTACTTTGCCATATATAAATCATATTCAACATTATAATCGATTAGTCGAACAAAATCAACAGAAATCGACAGTTTAATTGTGCATTTTTTCTATCTTTTATTCGTCTCCACTATGCTTTTTGTGCTTTTTGCATACTTGTTCAATTAATTAAATGTCAAACCGTTCAAAATCCTTACTTGCTCCACAGCCACTCTTCGTAACTCCTCTGGCATACTCTGCAACACCATCGCCGCACGAATCACATCATCAGCAAATTCCTCCTGTGTCATAACCCAAACATCCTGCCTTGTATCCACAAATAAATGTAACCTCACCTGCATATCTTGAACGAACCTGTTCCATATATTTAAGAACAAGTTTGTAATCTGATGGAATTGTCTGTTTATACTCAACCTTATAGAATATTATTGTGCCCTTCCTCATAATGGACAAATTTCTTTCTTCCGACCTGCACCAGCTTTTCCAATTCTGGAATTTCTTTTCTAACTTTAGGCATGAAAAAACCTCCTTCCTTCGTACATAAAAAAATATCTTTCATATATACAAAAGAAGGAGGGTGAAAATACAGCCTCTAATATGAAATTTTTTTGGCTTTAGAGAAAAATTATGTATTATCGTTCAAATTGTAGCACAGGTACAACATATCTATAATTTTTTGTTTATCCGTCCCTCTAATGCCTAATGATTTTAAATCTACTGTTTCATCAGCTATTTCAGATAAGAACTTTTTCATATCCTCTGCTATTTCCGAACTGAGAACTTGCCTTGTATTGACTGTGATTAACTGTGCTAATCGGAACACATCGTTTTTATGTTTCTTTATATTTTTGCTGTCAACCTGCTCTCCATTTAGCTTGCGTTCCTTTAAATCCAGCCACGCTTTCGCTTTAAATGGTATCAAGCAAGTCGGACTTAATACTGGAATGCCATCAACCATCATTTGTCCGGTTTTTAGCAATTCATAATACGCTTCATTTAAAAGGATTGCCGACAAACTGGATATTTCATCATCTATCGGAAGCGGCGTGAGAATTGCATCATCTTCCAATATAATAAAATCTGGATTTCTGGAAAATATTTCTATCATATATGGATATTCTTTGCTTTTCGGAGATGCGAAACGATAAAACTGTGCATTTCCGGTACTTTTATTCAAATGCTCATATCCTGCTTCCTTGACATACTCCCAGAACTGCCTGCCGAACTCCGCTGTTATGGATTCAACAATCAGTACAATATCTACATCTTTTGTAGCCCGAAACGGTAATTCTTCGTTTTCCATAATCAAATCACACGCTGTCCCACCGATGATGACATATTGATTTTCAAAACCCTGAAATCTTTCCTTAAATTTTGTAAATCCACTAACCATTACCCCTGCAACCTTCTTTCCTGCAATTCATCTACTGCTTCTTCAATTCTCTCATCGTTTGTATCTGTAAAAGACAAAACAACGGAAATATCATCAGCACTGTTATCCTCTGAAAATTGTTTCGGGTTGTATGCCCATAATTCAAGTCTTACCTGCTCATCCGGGTCTATCAATTCATCAGTCAATAAGGTTTTATCATAATCTTTCTCACTAATTGCATAGGTAACAACTCGGCTTGGATTTAGCATTGTTTTTTCAGAAAGTGCTGTTTCCCCTGCAAAGACCATATCCTCTGTAATTTGTGTTTTATCTATATATCCTGCTCTGCGTACAGGCGTAGACAAATACACTTTTGCTTTTTCAAACAATTCATATCGGTCATATTTTGACTCAATAAACTTATTGACACCATCTTTTGCCACCAAAAACAAGTCCGTTGCTTCCAACTGCTTTACTGCTCTTGTCAATGTCATCGCTGTAAATGGCAACATTTTTCCGGCTTCTGCAATATACAATCGTTTTTCCTTACCGTACAGATAAAACAGGAACAGCTGTTGCGTGGAATAAACAAATTTTTCAATTTGCTTTACGGGTTCTTTCTCATTCATGAGCATTGTTCCAATAAAAGGAAGAAAGACCTGCTTATCAGTAATAAACGGTATATTATTTTCTATAAAACTTTTTCTTCGATAATTTGATATTGCCGCAAGTTCAAATACGACAGGCACATTGTCAACCTGCTGTATTTTTGTAATTTGCTTTTTCAGTGCGGGAAGCGTTACAAGTTCTTCTGTTGGAATAAGAATAATACAACGTTTATTTCCAATATATGCTGTGCGAAAATTATAACTTCCTGCGATATAAACAGGTAAAGAATCCTGTTGATTCCATGCTTCATATTTTATTGAAATTCCAAATACGCTTGTTATCATATTCCCCGTTCTCCTTTTAACTTAATTTATTTCATTTTAACTTTACGAATATTATAAGTCAAGTTTTTAAGTTATTTTTAAATTTTCTAAAAATCTTTTCTCTCGCACCCTGTATTTTAGTCTTCCATCTTTTGTATATGTAAGAGGGTTCGTAGATTAGAGCAAGATCCACCCAGGTATTACCGTATCGCCATTTTATGGCTACGGCATACCTCCGGGTAAGTCTCTTGATGGGGATTCCGATTCCCCATACCCTCGTACAGACATCAAAGACATCTGTTGGCTCTCTATCAAAGATAGTCGCAGCACTTTATATAACCGGAAGGGACAGCCGGTTAAAAAGTGTAATCGCACATCCAAGATGTCTTATCAAAAAAGAAGGAGGACTATGGCACCTAAGAAGAAAGAAAAGAATCTCAAGAGGAGTAACATCATCACATTAAAATTAACGGATATTGAATTGGCAGTATTAAATGAAGCCGCTGACGTTACAGGACTTTCTCGTTCTGAATATGTGAGAAAACTACTACTTGAAAAGCAAATCAATCACCAAATTGAAGTTGTTGCAGACATGAATGATCTCAGGAAACTGGTCAGTGAATATGGAAAGATTGGATCGAACCTCAATCAGATTGCCAAGCATTTTAACAGTGGTGGCAGTCAGTCTCGTGCTATAGAAAATGAAATCCATCAGTGCATCACGGACTTATTCCTATTGAGAAAAGAGGTACTGAAACTGGCAGGTGGTATGAATGGCAATCGTAAAACACATTAAAAGCAGAAATGCAAATTACTCGGCTGCTATCAATTCCCTTCTGTTTGAAGATGATGAAAAAACCGGGAAAAAGATTGTAGATGAATCCGGACGAAGCATCCTGCGAAAAGAGTTTTACATGGATGGGTTGAGCTGTGATCCAATGTCTTTTGACAAGGAATGTGAACTGACAAATGCTCATTTTCACAAAAATAAGAAACGTGAAGATATCAAAAGTCACCACTACATTATCAGCTACGATCCAGCTGATGTTACAGAAAACGGACTTACCGGAGAGAGAGCACAGGCAATCAGTTTGGAACTTGCGAAGCAGATGTTTCCCGGATATCAGGCTCTGGTGGTTACTCATACCGATGGACACAATGAATCTGGAAATATTCATACCCACATCGTCATAAACAGTGTGAGGATGACTGCAGTGGAAAGGCAGCCTTATATGGATAAACCACATGAGGAAGCCGCCGGTTACAAGCATCGTTCCACTGATAAATTCATGAACGCTTTTAAGAAAACTGTCATGGATCGGTGCCAACAGGAAGGACTTCACCAGATAGATCTTCTTGCTCCGGCTGAGAGAAAAATCACTCAGAAAGAGTATATGGCACAGAAACACGACCAACAAAAACTTAATGAGATCAATCAGAAAATCATCGAAGATGGTCTCAAACCAACATCCACCGTGTTCCTTACACAGAAAGAATATTTGCGAAATGCGATTGATGAATGTGCTGCCACATCCAATAGTTTTGATGAATTCCAATCCAAACTTCTGGAACAATTTCAAATCTCTGTGATTGAGCATCGTGGCAGATACAGCTATCTTCATCCTGATCGACAGAAGCGGATTACTGAACGTGCACTGGGAACACGATATGGAAAAGAACACCTGGAACAGACCTTCTTACGCAAGGATCCATTGACCATTCTCTACGTCAGATCTCACCTGCGCCTGGTTGTAAATCTCCAGACAAATGTGAAAGCAATGCAGAGCCCGGCTTATGCTCATCGGGTAAAACTTTCTAACCTGCAGCAAATGGCAAATACCATTATCTATGTGCAGGAACATGGATTTGATACGCAGTCAGATTTGAAAAATACACTGCTTGCATCAAAGCAGGAACTGAAAGAAATGCAGACACAGTTTGCTCAGCATCGATCCGATCTAAGGATTCTCAACGATCAGATCCGTTATACCGGACAGTACTATGCAAATAAGGAAGTTTATTCCCAATTTTCAAATGCAAAGTACAAAGGAAAGTACCGGAAAGAACATGCGAAGGAAATTCAGAAATATGAAGAAGCCAGAAATTGGCTGAGATCCTTTTATCAGGATGGAAAGATGACAAGCCTAAAAACCTTGACTTTACAAAAAGAAAAACTGCAACAGCAGATAGCTTCCGAAGAAGAAGCAATAAGCAGCTTGAAAGAAAAATTAAAAGATCTGGATACTGCCGATCAGAATGTTGATGCCATTCTTCAGATGCAGATTCCGGAACCAGTAAGATCAAAAACCAAGGATCTCGAACGATAACCATCACAAAACAAAGGAGGAACTATCACATGACACAAGAAGAATTTAATATTGTATTTGAACTTCAGATGAGAAAGTGTGCCGATATTCTGGCACATAAAAAGAAAGAATATACCGGTGACAATATTGACCGCCTCAGTGCATTCAAGATTGCTGCCGCCTTACAAAACTGCGATCCAAAAGCAGCACTGGCCGGTATGATGTCGAAACATGTCGTATCCCTTTACGATATGTGTTATTCCACTCTGTTACATTTTGACATGGAACAGTGGGATGAAAAAATCACAGACTGCATCAATTATCTGATCCTTTTAAAAGCTCTGGTAAAGGAGGAACAGGCCTATGGATCACATTGAAACAGCTATCTTAAACTGCTATGGAATCCGGGAAGCAGAACAGAATATGGTCTTTGCTGCCAGACTCACACAACACGGTCATACGATCCAGAACATGGCAGATCTGATGGATCTTTACCGTCAATCCTACAGTCAGAAGACTGTAGAAAACATTGCAGGGCTTCCGCATCCAACCGTGCAGAAATTCATGGTCATTACCGTAGCTGTTGTTGGTGCAAGCAGACGCTTCCTGGCACAGATCACAAGACATCAGAACGAAGTAAAGTACATGAGTGCATCTCTGCAGTACAGCAATTATTCCGGTCATGCTGCATTTGCTATTCCATATGGAATCATGAAAGCAGATAAAGAAATCCAGGATATTTACAAAAAAAGCTGTCAGTCAGATCTGGAGCACTATACAGAACTCTGTACCTTAGGCATTGATCATGATTCAGCCGGATATGCCACACCGCAGGGACTTCGAAACGTACTGATCATCAGTGCAACGCCTTACCAGTGGAAGCATATGATCAGTCAGAGAACCTGCAGAAGAAATACGGATGAAACAAGGATTGTGATGCTACAGATCTGGCAGAGATTGTACAAATTAAGCCCGATTCTTTTTGCACCGGATCTGACCGGTCCATTCTGTCAGAGAGGAAGCTGTATGGAAAAACAGATGTCCTGCCAGAATCCTATTTCAAAACTTTGGATACCGTCAGATATCTTAAAAGCAGATTATCCATTGCTCATCAGAAGGGAGGTGAGCAGCCATAAAGATTAAACTGATTGACTTTGGTCTGAAAGCAGATCATCATCCCTTCCGGCCACATGAAAATGATGCCGGTGCTGATGTATTCATGCCTTATGATTGCGTATTAAAACCAGGTGAGGTTGCAAGAATTCCACTTGGATTCGGTCTCATCATCCCAGATGGATTTGCCGGATATGTCTTTCCACGAAGCAGCATGGCAGCAAAAGGACTGGTATGCGAGCTTCCACCGATCGACTCCGGTTACCGTGGTGAGATCCATGCCATTATCAGCAACGTAAGCACATCTTCTCAGACCATTCATAAAGACACACGCGTCGGTCAGCTGGTGATTACACCGGTCGTGATCGCAGATTTTGTCCTGGACCTTGGTAATGAACGAGGAACCGGGGCTTTTGGAAGTACAGGAGAATAATACTATGATTACATTTGGAAGAAAATTAAAACACTTAAGACAGAAAAATCATCTCACCCAGAAAGAACTTGGCATAGCTGTTGGATTTCCCGACAGCTGTGCTGATGTCCGGATTGCTCAATATGAAGGCGATGTCCGAACACCAAAAGCGGATCTTATGAAACTCTTCGCATCAACACTCGGTGTTCCGGTTGAACTCTTTACCGTACCAGTACTCTCAGAACCTAGAGAGTATGAAGCGGCAGAATATTGGAGGTATGAGTTAGGGGCGGAACTAGATTAATTGTCATAATACTGAAATGAGGCAACGGATTTTCCGCTGCCTCGCTTTTATCATTTTGAGGGTAATTGAAAATATCCTCCTGTGTTGAGCAATCCTCTTTTTCTGCGCTTTATCTGCATATCTATATATTTCATTTTATTTCTGTTCCATCGATAAAAAGCACATATTTATCCGGATTATGAACAAGATCATAATCTTTTCCATATTCAATTGGTCTAAATTCTATTTGCATAATGGATTCGCCATTTTCGATATCTTCTTTCCAAGAATATACGGTCATATCAAGGCTGGTTGCATATCCATGATCTGTAGAAAATTTTATTGAATGAAATGAATTCTCTTTATACATTTTTAAAAGCAGTCTTGCAAATGCTTCTTTATCAGAAATATTTTTTCTGTTAGCAACTACTGTAAGATTTTCATCTCTATTCATAGAAAAACTGCCAACTACATCTGGCTCACCTTCTTTATACTTTAATAAGCTTTTTCCAATTATCATTCCAACAATAATCGAAAAAACGATAGCAACAAATACAAGTGTTATATTATTTTTCTTCATTTTATCAAGTTCCTTAGAATTATATATAAGTCTTTAGAACTACTATATCATATTTTCACGTTAAACCAAATAAAAAAGAAGAGCAATAAGCCCTTCCATCTTCTTATTCACGTATTTATTCCACCAATGCTCTCACTGCATTGATAATTCTCTGTTGCTTTTCTTTAGGTAGTTTCTCTATCATTTCAGATAATTCATTCGTAACGCCGCTAACCGAATGTGTCACAACATCAATCAATAGTGTATCTGCTGAAACATCTAATGCATTTGCAATCGCAATAAAAGTATCAAGTTTTGTTACTTTCAGTCCTCTCTCTATAACACTTACATGAGTTGGACTCAAGTTTACCAGTCCTGCCAATTCTTCTTGTGTAAGATTCTTAGCTTCCCTTGCAGCTTTTATTCTCTGACCAACCGCCTTTAAATCCATTGTGACACCTCCTTTAGAACGATAATTCGGTCTAAAATTAGTATAACGATTGATCTTTAAAACATACAGAATCTACAGATTGTTAACTTGTTCTTTAGAACTATTTTAAATTAAAAAGGCCCAAAAGGGCACTTTCCCTTTTGAGCCTATACACTTTATCAGCTAACGTATTTTGCTTTCATTTTTCCTCATGGTCATGAGGCTTTTTTCTCTTAAATCGCATTCTATGAATCCTTCGATTGTTCTTTCTGTTCTTCAATAATTCGTTCTGTTGCTTTATGAATTCTGTCCTTAGAATAGGGTGGTCTTAAATTCAATGATAACCGCCCTTTTTTAATCATATACGTTTCACTACCATCCTCCGAAGATCCTTTCAACCAGCAATCATCCGGATACTTCTCCGCAAAAGACCTCAACCGTTTCTGCAAGCTCTGATTGAAGGTATACACATCATAGAATCCGTCATCTTCATTGGTCAGAATAATCGTTTCTTTTTCACACTTTAACCTTCGCATATTCTATCCCCGCTTTCTTTCCATTTCCTGATCCAGGTACTTTGGTATCGGCTTTCCGGACCGGCGAGCAATGGCAATCTGTTTCTGATGCAGTCGTTTGATTACGGACCTTCGTTTCTTAGGTTTATTATTTTGTTGATTTCGGGACGTCTGTTTGTTGTTGCGTGCATCAGAAATTTTTTCCAGGTTCTTCTTCTGATTATTCACCAGACCGTCCACCATATCATAGTTAGCTTCTGTACCAGATTCTCTGCTTCGTTCATAAGTGCCGTTCTGGTAGAATTTCTGGTAATGTTCCAGACGGATTTTACCATCTTGTTTTAGCTGTTCGACCGGATTTAGCGGTACCTGCTGTTGGATGTAATCATGAATCTTTTGTTTTGTCTTTTCATCGAATTTCTTACATTCTTCGACAACCATTTTTCCATAAGCATCCAGGATAACACCCTGGGCCTGATCTCGGTATACCTGATGTTCCATCAAATAAAACTGTTTTCCATCAATAATGACGGTGTCTGTTGCAATCCAGTTCCCCTTTTTCCCATCAATCTGATAATTCTCAGTTTCCATAGTGATCAGTGCACCGGATGTGTTGATACGAATAAATCCGGCCAGATACTGTGGATAGTTCTCATCTACATAGTAGCAGCTGATTTCTCCATTCTTGTTCAATACGAGCACGTCACTGACTTCGCATTGATTTTTCGTCCGTTTCCAGATGTCAGCGACTTTTTCATTTTCCTGCATTTCATGAATCGAGATTAATCGGTAATTTTCGACAGTAATCGACACATTCTGCTGTCTTGCCTCTTGATATGGCAGATGCCACAGTGCTTTTCCTGCTGTCTGCTGATCTACTCGGTAGACTGCAAATTGATTAAGCTTCATAGGCATCGTCCTCCAAGTTATTCAGATAATAATTCAGATCCAGAGAATAGTAGTATTTGTCTTCGATCTGCTGTAATTTTCCAACTGTAGAATTGATGATCTCAATTATTTCATCATTCTCAGGATCACTTTCTTCCTGTTCCAAAACTTCCAAAGCTTCTTTCAGTGTTTGGATTGTTTCTTCCTTTGTGTGCTGCTGGAAGATAGCAGTAATAGTCAGTTCGTTTTCTTCCAGGTTTACATTTCTCATAGGCTCATTTCCCCCCTTTTCTTTTTCGGTATTGGTTTCATCTGTATATTCAGCTCCTTCTCGTTTTTTTCTTCGCTTATATTTTTTTCGTTATCCACTTTCTTATTGGATTCCAGAGGATTTTCCACATTTGGATGTCTTTCTTCCAAGTACTTTTCCACACGACTGATTGCATTTTGCACATAAGAATTTTCTCTAAATCCAGGAATCGAATTCAAAAATTCTTTCTGTATTTTTCCTTCAATCATCAGACTCTGCATTCCTTCATAATCACTTCCGTCTTTCAGATCAAAGCCAACACATTTCAGTCCATGCATACGTTCTGATGGGATTTTCTCATAAGCTTCCAAGGCTTCTGGTAATGTCAGGTCATAATGTACTTCACCCATTACAGGAAATTCAGCACATTCAGCCGCATAAAAGCTGATACATGTAAGATCATTTTCATAATCCACATTTTCTATTTCCGGGACAATATCGAGTATTTTTTCTCTTTGTGCTGCAAAGTCTGGAAGTTCTGCAAATCCAAATCGATCCACGTAATATGCCTGCATATCCCCACCACGGTTTGTAATGATAACATCACTGACCGACATAGAATGTGCTTTATAATCTGCTGGTGGATTATCGTTGAATACGGCATACAAATCATCCATCTTTTCATTTTCATGTAATCTGCCGGAATAGACACACTTATAATTTGCTGCATCGATTGTAATGCCATCTTCTTTGACCATTGCCATATTCATAAATAAATGTTGTTTTCCCGGTGTGTCTTCATCCACATGATAAATCGCATAGCGGTCACCATTACCTCTGAACATTTCTTCCTCTAGGGTATAATCATACTTAAATGGGTACATAGCCCGATCAACTCTCTCCGAAATATCCGTCCCTTCTGTAATCGTGTCTTCCAGCCAGTTTTGGATATCTCCCCATGATTCAAACTGTAGATAGCCGGCAATTTCATGCGTCCCATCCGGTGCCAGTACAATATGTCCCGGTTCGCTTTCCCGATAATCATAGCGGTATCCAGCTGCTTCCAGTGCATCTACCAGAATCCCGTATTTTTCATGTAATTCTGTTTTCTGTTTTTCTTCGAGAATGATTTCAAGCTCTTCTGTAAGCTGATCGATCATTTCACCGGCTGTCTTACGAATCACATCCATAGATGCTTTCATTTCCTTCATTTCCCGGCTGCTGCTCCAGCCTGCAATGTAAGGGAAACTATAATCCGATGTATCCAAACCAAAGGAAGAACACACACAGTAAGCAACGGATTCAGCCTCAACCTCTTTTGTCAGTCGGTCTTTTTCCACTCCAAGGCTTTCCATGATCTCTCTGTCATGCAGTTTTGCATGGGCGGTTTCATGAATGGCAGTCTTTAAGGTCTGACTTTCACTGAGTCCTTTTTTGATCACGATTTCCTTATCTGCATTGTGATAATATCCATTGGCATTGCCATCGATCTCATCGAATCGTATCGGCACTGGGGATATTTTCTGAATAGCCTGCATGAAAGAATCAAAATCCTGTACAGCTGCAGTCAATAATTCCGGTGCCAGTGTCTGGATTGGTTCCCCGGATGTCTGAGCAATATCAAAGACGGTAACTGCTTTAAAATGCGGAACCGTAACTTCCACCTGTTCAGTCTTAGGTTTTCCATCGGTTCCCATGATCGGTCGCTGATTTTCATCCAGAACCTCTTTTTCCTTCATTTTCTTATATGGTGCCGGTGCAATGATTGTAATTCCTTTTTCACCTTTCATGACCTGTCTACCCATGGACTGCCAGTTTTTGTAGCTGGTAACAAGTGTGGCATCCGGTCGCTGCATAGCGATCAGCATTGTATTATTAAAGGAATAATTGTGAAACTTTGCCATGGTTTTAAGAAATTCCTGATAGCGGTTACTTGTAAATAGTTCTTCCACACCGGATTCCAGTGACTGCATAATGCTGTCCATATCTTTTCCCTGGACCGGCAGTGGAATAGTAGTAGTTTTGTTTTGTTCTGTCATAATACTCCTTTCCAAAAACGCCCCACGACATTGTGTTTATGCCGCAGGGCTTTTTATTAGTTGACGAGATGATTATTTTTTATTAAAGTTCCATATCGTGCTTCTTTGTTTTCGGTTTCTGATCCGGCTGTTCTTTTCCTGCTTTCTCTGTTTTTGCAGCCTGCGCTTCTTTTTCTTTCTGACGTTCTGTAAATCTGTCGGCTTTTTCAAAGACGTGATCCTTTGTGTCAAAGTGATATACATCATTGGTAAGGCGTTCTGCTGGTGCTACCTGAGTCGCATTGACTTCTTTTACCATATCTCTTAACATTTCTGCATCCACTTGCCCGTCATCTGGCAAGACCAGCATTTCATGGATGGATGATGGCAAAATGAAGAAATCATTTCCCAGAAGTTCCCCCATGTTATCCATGAATTCCGGATAAAAGATCACACCGGCTCCATCAATTCTTTCTGTATTTGTAACAACAAAGAATGTCGGCATCTCGCTTGACTCCTGCAATGTTTCTAGCAGCATTTCACGTTCATCTGGTGTCAGCATGAGAATATTTTTCTGGTACATTTCATCTATCAATGCACCTATACTTGATACCTCCGGGATCATGACATGCGGTGAACTTTTCATCGCATCTTCATGAAGCTGTTCTGCTGAGATTCCATACTGTTCAAGCAGATCATTCTTGATAAACATGGAACTTAATCCATCCTGATCCTTGCCTACTGCCACATGATAGGTAATTGCGAGGTCTTCCTTCAGCTGATGCGGCGCATTTTCGAGGACTTCCTTATTTGCTTCGGCTGATGATACACGGATAAACAGCTTGTCCTTCACATCTTCATAATTAAAAATAGCTTTCAGATCAACCTGTATCGGTGCCTCAATAACTATATCTGCAATCTTTCTGCATACAGTTTCCATTGTTACGCCAGGCTGTGCTTTATATGCTTCATACAGCTGGTTAAGATTGATCGTCGGGGTAAGCATCTCACCTTCTTTTCTCACCATCAATCCCGTATAGGCACGGTTCAGTTTCTGACACTCCATCGTTGATACTTCTGCATTCTCATAATCCTTTGGTAAAAAGAGTCTGATATTGTCCTTTACTTCATTTACAAATTCATTAAAATTCATTCTTCGTTTCCTCCTCTAATCTGTTTTCTTATTTCTTTTTGCTTTTGTTTTTTGGTTTCTTTTTGGGAAAGGATAAAGAAAAATTCACCCTTCCGGTTTCATCTGCATCCATATGAAGATCTGCCTCAAAGTACATATTTTTCTTTCTGGAATACAGGTCTTTTACATGCACACTTCCGTTTTTCAGAAGTTCTGCAGCCATCTTTTTATCCATGGTTTTTTCCATGCTCTGCAGATAGCGGTTATCTTTCCAGAGAGCAAAGTGACAATCGTGGTTGCTACAATAGAAGTTGGTTTTGCTTTCATATACCAGGCTTCCACATACCGGACAGGTTCCAATGCTTTCTCTGGTCTGAAATCTTCTTGTTTCTTCTTCGGAAATCGCATCGCATCCATTCAGCATCATGGTCAGCATGTTTTTGATCCCAGTCATAAACTGTTCCGGTGCAATCTCTCCATGCTCCATCAAAAGCAACTGGTTTTCCCATTCTGCAGTCATACTTGCAGATTTCAGGAAGTCTGGCAGGATCTCCACAAGGACTTTTCCATCATCTGTTGGAAGGATCTGTTTTCCTTTTCGGGTGGCATATTGGGAATAGATCAGTTTCTCGATGATACCGGCTCTTGTTGCCGGAGTTCCTAATCCTTTCTTTTCCGTATCTTCATCGAATTCCTTATTTCCCGCTGTTTCCATTGCCGCAAGGAGAGTATCTTCGCTGTATGGTTTTGGTGGCGATGTAAAATGTTCTGTCTTTTCTGCAACTACAGCATAGAAAGTCTGTCCCTGGGTTACTTTCGGCATCCTCTCTTTCATTTCCTGATCCGGATCTACGATTGCCATGCGGTCCTTATTCTTGAAGCAGTTTTCAAAGAGTTTCCATCCATCCTGCAGAACAATCTTTCCTTTTGCTTTGAAGATTTCTCCCTGGCATTCCACTTCAATCTCTGTTTCCTGGTAAATGTGATCCTTACTCATTGCCATGACCGTATGGACTGCGATCAGGAAGAGAATCTTTTCTTCCCAGGATTTCAGTTCATCCAGATGGCTGGATGCAAGCTCCATCGTTGGGATGATTGCATGGTGATCTGTCACTTTGCTGTTATTCATGACTTTCTTCACATCTGGCTGCTCCGGCTGATCAAACGGACCTGTCAGTTGATATTTCTCATAAATCTGACGAACCACATTTCTTGCGGTCTGTTCCATATCTTCTGTCAGATACTGGCTGTCTGTTCTTGGAT
>ENA-OPTA01001377-OPTA01001377.1-human-gut-metagenome-genome-assembly--contig:-NODE-1377-length-14663-cov-5.224877_pt1 | contig 14663 bp, 9 predicted proteins | sample MGYA00241813_ERZ501917 | MGnify/ENA primary metagenome ERZ501917 (study PRJEB25962, sample SAMEA2042408) | human gut metagenome | biome: human gut; feature: human-associated habitat; material: faeces...
CGGCTGTTTTGGTACGTATCCAGTCCACAAAGTGAGCCGCGAAATCGTAAAAAATTCGTCGCGGCGCAATCGTGATACCTTTCCTGCGAAACCCCTACGGAAGCGACGTTTCGGGCCGTTGGAATGTTGTTTCCGTTGGGAATTGCGATTAAGCCCCTACCGAAGCGACGTTTCGATCGCTGAAAATGACGTTTGTGTGGGCAAGCATGTGCTTATTTAGGTGACGCTTCATGCATTTTGGTAGGAAAGTGGCTTAGGATAGGCACGTAGGATTGTTTGATGAGGAAGCTGAAGCAATGGTCACTGCGACGGGGATTGCGCCTGGTTCCGAAATGACGGCGCAGATGGAGCAGGTGGAGGAGCGTAATGTCTCGGGCGTGCTGCATATCGCCTCGATTTTCGCCTCGCACATGGTATTGCAACGCAACAAGCCCATTGCGGTGTTCGGCGCATTGGCTGCCGATTGCGCCGGTATGGAGGTTGTGGCGGAAATACACGACTTTGACGGCTCCCTGATCGCGCAGGAACATGCTTATTCTTCGCAGAACGTGGTCAATGGCTTTTCGCAGTGGCGCGTGATGCTGCCCGCGCAACCGGAAGGCGGTCCGTACACGCTTCGTATCGTCGCGGGCAATGATGCCATCGAATTCGACGACGTGCTTATCGGCGAAGTGTGGCTCGCCGGCGGCCAAAGCAATATGGAACTTGAGTTGCGTAACAGCGAGCATGCCGACGAAGCACTTGAGGATTGCGCCGATCCGCTGCTGCGTTTCTACAATGTGCCGAAAACCGGTGTCATCAATCGCAATGCGGAAAATACGTCGAGCTGGCAGGAATCGTCGCCGGAAAACAGTGGTGTGATGAGTGCCGTCGCCTACTATTTCGCACGCAAGCTGCGCTCCGAACTCGACCCCGATCTGCCGGTCGGCATTGTCGACTGCTATATCGGCGGCACGTCGATCAGCTGCTGGATGAGCGAGGACGCACTCAATTCCAGCGATGCCGGCCGCGACTATCTGACGCGCTACCAGCGTGCGATCGCAGGCAAGACGCAACAGCAGTTCGAGCTGGAAACCAGCGAATGGCAGTCGCAGATGGACGCATGGAACGCGGCTGTGGAAACGGTGCGTCAGACCAATCCGAACGCAACGAGCAGCGAGTTGAGCGAACAGTGCGGCACCTGCCCGTGGCCGCCGCCGCTCACCCCTACATCGCAATGGCGTCCGTGTGGCCCCTTCCACGCCATGCTGGAACGTATCATGCCCTACTCGCTGGCCGGTTTCCTGTGGTATCAGGGTGAGGGAGACGAGCAATACAGCGGTTCCTACCGCGAGCTGCTCGGCATGATGATCGGTGAATGGCGTGCGCTGTGGAGCGAAAATCTGCCGTTCCTCATCGTGCAGTTGCCGCAATGGATCAACGGCAAGACGGCTGCGGACGGCAACGATCCGATGCGCTGGCCGGTGCTGCGTGAGGCCCAATGGGACGCCGCGCAGTCCATAGACAACGTGTACGCCATCTGCACGATCGACTGCGGCGAATACGACAACATCCACCCGCTGGACAAGCGCACGCCCGGCGAACGCCTTGCCAATTGCGCGCTGCGGCAAATCTACGGCATGGATCGCGTTCCGGTGCACGGCCCGACGGTGTTGGGCTTCCGATGCGACCCGAACGGCCGCGTACGCCTGTTCTTCCGCGATGCGCACGGCCTGCATTTCGAAGGCACCACGACCGGCGGCGGCGACGATGATTTCGATGGCCAGCTGCCGACTTTGGTGCGCGTGCCGGAATGTTCCGGCTTCGAACTGGCCGGTTCCGACGGTATGTTCCACCCGGCGACCGCCGCGATTTTCGTGGATTGCGACATCGATGATCTCGTCAATTCCAGAGTGAACGTGGTCGATTACAACGCTACGGAATTCGGCATTCCGATTAACAGCCGCAGCATCGGCACGATTACGCTGGCGACTCCGGATGTGCCGGAGCCGGTGGCGATGCGATACGCCTGGCGCAGTTGGGGTCCGGCTCCGCTGTTCAACGACGACGGCCTGCCCGCGCAGCCGTTCCGTCTGGACCTGACCGACCATACCGCCCCCGTCGAGTCCGCCGAGCCCGTCACCCCCGACGGCACCGCTGACTGAGGCCGTCGGTCTGGTCGCGCCGGTCTAATCGCCCCGTCTAATCGCAAAAACGGCATTCCCATCCGGCTTTTGTTACCGTAACCAGCCGATTCGGGTAACAAAAGCCGGAAGAGGAGGCCGTTTTGTGTTTTGTGCGATTACTCAGCGGTTGCGGCAGCCGCGTCGACAATCACCGCCGCGTCCTCGCCACGCTCGCTGCCGGACTTGCCAAGCGCAAGCTGGGCGGCGGCGAACAGCACCGCCAGCCAGATGACGCCGGCGATCACGGCGATGCGATAGCTTGCGGAGAAGCACATGAGCACCACAACCAGCAGCATGAACGCGATCACCACATACGGCGTCACATTGGCGAACGGCAGCTTGAACGCGATCTTGTCGAGCGCTTCCTTGCCCTTCAGCCCCTTAAGTTCGGCCGGGCCATCGCCAGCCGCAACCATGCGACGGAACTTGATCTCCGTAACCATGATCATGATCCAGTTGATCGCAGCCGCGATCGTGGCGATCGACATCAGATAATTGAACGCGAATTCCGGCCATACGAACACGACGACAACGGCAATCGCAATAATTATCGCGGAAGTGATAACACCCCCGACCGGCACGCCTTTCTTGCTGAGCTTACCCAGGTAAGCCGGCGCGTTGCCCTGCTTTGCCAGCGAATACAGCATGCGGGAGTTGGCGTACAGGCCGGAATTGTAGACGCTCATCACAGCGGTCAGGCACACGAAATTGAGGATGCCGGCGGCCGCGTGCACGCCGACGGAATCGAAGATCTGCACGAACGGGCTGGAATCGCCGTCGATCTTGCTCCACGGAATCACCGCCATGATCACGCCGAGCGCGCAGATGTAGAAGACGAGAATACGCCAGATGATGCCGTTCGTGGCCTTCGGAATGGTGGTGCGCGGATTCTCGGTTTCGCCGGCGGTGATGCCGATGAGTTCGGTGCCGCCGAAGCTGAACATCACCACGACGAGCGCCATCAAGAGGCCCGTCCACGTGCCGTCGGCGTTGCGGGTCATCAGGCCGTGCGGCAGGAATCCGCCGTCCACGGTGAACCAGTTGGCGAAGCTCGCACGAATGCCCGAAGCGGTCGGCACATTGGCGATGATCACATACAGGCCGCCGAGAATCATGGCCAGCACGGCCACGATCTTGATGATGGCGAACCAGAATTCGAATTCGCCGAACTTGTTCACGCCCATGAGATTCAGCGCCGCGATGGCCACGAGGAACACCGCCGCCGACACCCACTTCGGAATGTTCGGGAACCAGTAGTTCACGAACGAGCCGACCACGGCAAGCTCCACCATGGCCACCAGCACGTAGTTGAACCAGTAGTTCCAGCCGGAAATGAAGCCCGCTCGCCGTGACCAGTAGCGCGTCGCGTAGTAGCTGAACGCGCCAGCCTTCGGATCCTCGACCGCCATCTCGCTCAGAGCGCGCACGATCATGAAGATCACGAGACCGCCGACGAGGTAGGCGAGCAGAATGGACGGGCCGGCCAGCTGGATGGATTCGCTGGAGCCGTAGAACAGGCCGGTGCCGATGGCGCCACCCAGCGCGATGAGCTGGATATGGCGGTTTTTCAACGATTTACGGAGCGTCGGCGGAACCGGCACGTCGTCGGTTCCACGCGGCTTCTTTGCGGCGGTGACGTCGCTCATGGAGATTTCCTCTTCTCTGTTTCCTTGCGATTGCGCGTTGTGCGTTGCGCTCGCTGCTTGCGTTGCGTGCTGTTGCACGCTTGCATGTGCTTGTTTTGCTTGCTTTTTTGCGATTCGCCCTTTGTGAGGGAACGTTTCCGATTGTAGCGGGAAGCGGCGGGCAAAGTGTTGGTTTGTTCGTTCCGGAATGTCTGGTTTGCTTAACGGGTTGTTTGGTTTAGAAGTTCGATTCGCGCGATTGCTGTGCGATTCGAACGCGCGATTTGGACACGTGTTGCGGATGTGCGGTTTGGCGCGTCTTTCCAAGCTTCATGGTGTTCAATGGAATGAGGGGCTACGAACGGAGGTCGACATGGCATTCGTCAAGGACATGCTGCGAATGTGGGCGCATTCGTGGAAAAGATTCATTTCCATCGCCATGATCACGTTGCTCGGTGTGGCTGTGCTCACCGGCATTTACGCGGGCTGCCGTGACGCGTTCCGCAGCACCGATCGCTTTTTCGACGCGCAGGGCCTGCACGACGTCCAGGTGCTGTCCACTGCGGGCCTGTCGAACGGCGATATCGCCGCGTTGCGCAAGGTGAACGGTGTTGCGAAAGTGCAGGCGGAACGGTCGCAGGAAGTGACGTTCGATTTGGACGGCCGCAAGTCGGCGACCATGCAGGAAATCGGCACGGACGGCATTGACCAGCCATACTTGCAGGAAGGGCGCATGCCGAAGAAAGCCGGCGAAATCGCGGTAACCAGGAAATTTATTCGCGATTCGGGCAAGCGTATCGGCAGCCGCCTCACCGTAACCCCCGAATCGGCTTCCTCCGATACTTTCGATACGAACGATACGAACGGTGCGGACGGCACGAATGAAACGAACGGCACGGACGAGGCGCCGAGCTTCCCGACCAAGCTCACCATCGTGGGCGTGGTGCTCGATCCGCAGAACCTGAGCAACCCGGACGGCTACTCCGCCATGACCTCGTTCCGTTCCACCGCCACCACCGACTACACGTTCTTCGCGCCGTCCGATGGCGTGACCGGCACCCTCTGCACGTCCGCCACGCTGCTCGTCAAGGGCACGGCCGCCGAAAGCACGTTCGACGAATCGTACGAAAACACCGTCAAGCAGGTGACCGACCGCATCGACGGCACCGTGAAAACCGACCGCCAGAAGGCCCGTCGGCAGGAACTGCTCGGTGCGGGCAACAAGAAGATCGTCGACGCGCGTGCGGAAGCCGACAAGAAGTTCGCGGACGCGCAGTCGCAAATCGACGCGAATCGGCAGCAATTCAACCAGCAGGTCGACCAGATTGTCAGCATGCAGGCGGGCGCGGCAGCTGCGGGAGCTGCGGCAAACGGCGCGAACGCAGGTGCGGCGGCGGCCGCAGGTGCAACTACCCCCCAACTTGACGAAACCACGCGTGAAACAATGCGTGAAACAATGCGTGAAACCATCATCGCCGCTAGTCCCGAACTGACGCAAGCCAAGCAGCAGCTCGACCAGGCGCAATCGCAATTGAACGAGCAGAAGGCAAGTACCGAACAAACGCTGAAAACCAAGGAAAACGAGCTGAAAACCAGCATTCCGCAAGTACGCTGGTATGTGCAGGACCGGCAGCAGCTCGGCGGGTTCAGCGCGCTCAAATCCGACCTTGATTCCATCCAGTCGCTCGGCAACGCGTTCCCGGTCGTGTTCCTGCTGGTGGCCGTGATGATGAGCCTGACCGCCATGGCGCGCATGGTCGAAGAGGACCGCTCGCTCATCGGCACGTACGTGGGGCTCGGCTACGGGCGGCTGGCGGTCGCGTCGCGCTACCTGCTGTTCGCGTTGCTCGCCTGCCTCATCGGCGGCGGCCTCGGCCTGATCGCCGGCTTCCTTGGCATTCCTGCGTTTCTGCTGGTCGTATTGCAAGGCATGTATGTGATGCCCGGCCTGCGATTGGAATACGACTGGCTGTACGGTTCGCTCGGCATCGCGCTGTTCGTGGTCGGCGTGCTCGCCGCCACCATCTACGCGTGTGTGCAGGAAATGCGGCAGACGCCCGCCGCGCTGATGCGTCCGAAAGCGCCGCGCGCCGGCTCGCGCATTCTGTTGGAACGGATTCGGCCGGTTTGGAATCGCATCGGCTTCCTCGGCAAAGTGACCGCGCGCAACATCTTCCGCTTCAAGTCGCGCCTCATCATGACGGTCGGCGGTGTGGCCGGCTGCACCGCGCTGATCGTCTGCGGCCTGGCCATCAACGACACCGTCGCAGACCTCGGCATCAAGCAATACCGCGACATCTACCAGTACGACCTGATGGTGGTTTCCGACGATTCGGACGCGTCGGCGATGCGCACGAAGGTCGCGTCAGACGGGCGCGTCACGTCATCGCTTGACGTGCGCATAGAGTCGGGCGATTTGACGGTTGCGGGCAGTGGCGACGGTGACAGCGGCAAGGCCGGCAGCAGCGGCAGCGAAAGCATCCAGCTGGTCGCGGTGCCGGAAAAGCATCTGTCCGATTTGGGCGAAATGGTCACGTTGCAGCCGGTCTCGTCCGGCATACTGGGCACGTCCGGCGTCGGCAAAACCGGTTCGCTGAAACTCGATGACGATGGCGTGATCGTCGCGCAGTCGGCGGCAAGCGCGCTGGGCGTCAAGGCCGGTTCCAAGGTGCGACTGACCAACGGCGACGGCGTGCAGGCGACGGCGAAGGTGAGCGCGGTGAATCGCAACCTCATCGGCTCGGATGTGTATGTAAGCGAAACCTACTACGCCAAGCTTTTCGACTCGAAAGACGCGAAGAACACCAAGAATTCCAAGAGTTCCGAGGATTCCGAGGCTCTGACGTGGAACGCCATGCTCGCCAAGCTTTCCGGCTCCGACGCCTCGCAAACCGACTATGCGGAATCGCTCGAAGAGGACAGTTCGGTGATGAAGGCCGTAAGCTGCGCGCACATGGCCGACAGCTTCAAATTCGACCTCATGGGCGCGGTGGTGGCGCTGATCGTGGCGCTCGCTGGCGGTCTGGCGCTTGTGGTGCTGTTCACGCTCGCCAATACGAACGTGTCGGAACGCGTGCGCGAGATGGCCACGCTCAAGGTGCTTGGCTTCTTCGACCGCGAAGTGCACCATTACGTGAACCGTGAGATGATGATCCTCACCGTCATGGGTGTGATACTGGGCCTGCCGCTCGGCCGACTCGTCGGCGGCATGCTGACGATGGCGCTCAACATGCCCTCGTTGTATTTCGAGGTGGAGGTCAAGCCGCTGAGCTACGTGATCGCGGCCGTGGCGACCATGGCCTTCGCGCTGCTCGTGCAGCTGTTCGTCAACCCCGTCCTCGACCGCATCGACCCCATCAGCTCCCTCAAGTCCGTGGAGTAGCGCCCCTCCGAAGCCCTCTCAGTTCTTCGGGTAGCGGTAGTTGTGGGGGAGTTGGGTGGTGAGCTGCGGGTCGAGGCCGAGTTCCTTGAGTTGGCGGTCGATTTCGAGGCGCGCACGTTCCACAAGTTCGGCGCGACGGCTGTCCAAACCGTTCAGCCCCTCCTGCTTTTCCAGCGATTTCAACGTCTCCGCCATACGCTTGAGCCGGTCCTGATGGTGCAGCAGCGCACGTACCTGCGCATGTTCGCGTACGATCGTCCGCCAATCGGATGGCGTGTGCGCAATCTCCCGAACCGCGGTGACCGGATGCACGTCGGCCACCTGATATGTAATCGAGCCGAGCAGCGGCATTAGGAACACTGTAATCGCGCCGGCTGCGACCAGTGTCGACGCGGTGTCGCTTTGCATGGTGCCGACCTTCACCGCCAGCGACGTGACGGCGACGATGATCGGCAGCGCGGTCGTGCAATACAGGGCTACGGTGACGCGATGATGCGATGACAGCGGATTCTTGCGTTTGTCGAGCGATAGCGCAACATATACGGGCACCGCGCGAATCAGCATGAGCATGACGATGAACGCGACGAGCAGTGCGGGCCGGCCTGCCACGGCGCGCACGTTGATCGCGGCGCCTGACACCACGAAGAACACAGGAATAAGGAAGCCGTAGCCGACGCCTTCCAGTTTCATTTCCAGCGACTTGCTGCCGTCGGGGATGATGTAACGCAGGATGAAGCCCGCGGCGAACGCGCCGAGCACCGCGTCAAGTTCGAACAGCGCGGAAATGGTGACAAGGAAGATGAGCAGGAATGTGGTCAGTCGCATGAGCGTTTGCGATGACGTGTTCGCATTTTCCGTAAGGAAACGGTACAGGCGATGGCCGGTTCTCAGTGCTTTCGTAGGTAGCATCGCGCACAGTAGGCAGATGGCAAGGAACGCGCCGAGCACGAGCATGGTTTGCCAGCCGGTTCGGGTGGATAGCAGGATGGCCATGGCAAGGATTGGGCCGAGTTCGCCCCACGTTCCGTACGAGATGATGGCGTCGCCGATGGGGGTGCCTTCGAGGTTGCGTTCCTTGAGAATCGGCATGAGCGTGCCGAGAGCGGTGGTGGTAAGTGCGATTACCGTGGCGATGCCGTTGATGCCTTGCTTGGTGAAGAACGGAAGGAATGTCACGACCAGCCAGGCGAGGCCTAGCGTGATTCCCCATGTAAGCAGTCCGACTTTGCCTTGATGTCCGGCGAGTCGTTTGGGGTCGATTTCGTAGCCGGCGAGCAGGAACAGGAACGCCATGCCGAGCTCGTTCAAGAGTTTCACGGCGTCGTTCACTTCGATCACGCCCAGTCCGTACGGGCCGAGTGCGGCTCCGGCGGCGAGCAGCAGTACGGTTTGTGGAATGAACCTTCCCGGGATCAGCTGCGCCACAATCGGGCTGACGGCCGCCACCGCCATGATGATGGTCAGGGAAACAAGCTCTTGCGTCATACCGTCGAGCCTAGTGAGCCATTGTGACCGGAGGTTGAAGAATGTGATTTCCGCTATCTGTGGCAGGTTTCTTCGGGGAAACCGACCTAGGGGGCATGATTCCTACCCCCTAGGTCTGGATTTGCTCAAGGAACCTGCCACACATAACGCAAATCGTTTTCTTGTGAAGGGCGAATCTGCCGCATATAGCATGTTTCACGACATTAAGGGGGTCGGTCGCGTTTGCGAGGAGGCTAACCTGCGATTTGCATAAAACCTAACCCACGATTTGCGTAAGTCCTAACCCATGATTTGCGTAAAACGTGGTTCGCTCAGAGCTGTGGCCGGAGACCGTCCAAGTTCGACCGACATTATCGGAATCGTCAGGGAAGAAGGCACGCGGGCGGAGTGCAATATAATGTTCCCTATGGCTGGCAGTTCAAGGGGGCAAGACTGATGGCAGTTTTTCCGCATGGGAGCGCGCGCGGCGGGTCGAGAAGCGACGGTCCGCAGCAAATTAAGGACTTACGCGCCGACGATTTTTATGGCGATTCGCACGATGGCAACGACGGCTCGCGCGGTTCGCACGACACCACGCGCAACACCCGCACCTACACCCTCCCGACTTTCGCGGAGGCGACCGACGCGTCCGAAGCGATGCGCGAGCGTCGCGCGGATCGCAACAAGTCCATTGCCATGCGCGTGCTTGCGGCGGTGCTGATTCTTACCGCGCTCGGCATTGGCATGTTTCCGAGAGTGTTGCAATACCGTTCGGCGCGCGAGCTGGCGAGCACGTCGGCGCGTTCCGAAAAGCGCGTGGCGGGCTGGCCATACCCGCAGGCCGATGAGGCGTTCGCCGCGGCCAGGGAGTACAACAAGCGACTTGCCAAGTCGGGGCAGCCGGTGATTGGCGAGGCGAAGGATCCGCTCGCCGAACTGTATGATGATCCGCAGAATGCAGCCAACAACGCCAGCGCCGACGGCTCAGACAACTCCGGCGACTCCGCCAGCGCCAAAGACACGGAATATCAAAGCCTGCTCGACTCCGGCGATGGCGTGATGGGGGCCATCCGTATTCCGAAGATTTCCGTGAACCTGCCAGTTTACCACGGCACGTCCGAGCTGACGCTTGCGTCCGGCGCGGGTCACCTGTACGGCAGTAGCCTTCCGGTGGGCTCGACTCCGAAACCGCCATCAGCATCATCAGACAGCAGGCCCGCCGCATCGACGAGCTGCAGCGCGAAAACGAAGACCTCCGCGCCAAACTCGACGAGCTGACCGCCTAGCCCGCTCATTCTTCATCATGCCGGCTTCTGTTCCTCCCAGCAGAGCCGGCAAGCGTCATCTGTCAGACAAAAGCGGGCGCATTGGGCGGTTCCCGCGGTAGGGTGTGACCATTATGACTTTAGGGAATACGAATATCGGGAAGGCCGGCACAAACACGCAAGCTGCCGACGCGTCTGACGCAACGCAGAACGCGCAAAGCACACAATCGCATATCAAATCCGTCGAAAGCCTCGACAAAGACAACGACATGGAACGCGGCCTGAAAAATCGCCATGTCCAATTCATCGCCATCGGCGGAACCATCGGCACCGGCCTGTTCCTCGGCTCCGGCAAATCGATTGCGCTGACCGGACCAAGCATCATCTTCGTGTACATCGGCGTGGGCCTCATCATGTTCCTGCTCATGCGCGCCATCGGCGAAATGATGTACAGCGACCCAAGCCAGCACACCTTCATCAACTTCATCACCCGCTACCTCGGCCGCGGGTGGGGCAAGTTCGCCGGCTGGACGTATTGGATCGTGCTCATTCTGACCGGTATGACCGAAATCACTGCCGTAAGCACGTATTTCGTAACGTTCTTCGGCACATTCGGCATAGACCTGAACTCGTGGAAGTGGCTGATCGAACTGTGCTTCCTCGTGGCGCTCACTGGCATCAATCTGATTGCGGTGAAAGTGTTCGGCGAGGCGGAATTCTGGTTCTCCATGATCAAGATCACGCTGATCGTCGGCCTGATCGTCACCGCCATCGTGATGCTAATCATCGGCTTCAGTTACCCTGCCACGCATATCGAGGGCGTGGACGGCACGGTTTCCGGTGCCACTGTGAGCCTTACGAACATTGCCGACGGCTTCCAGCTTGCGCCGAATGGCTGGATGAACTTCTTCATGAGCTTCCAGATGGTGTTCTTCGCCTACCAGCTCATCGAATTCGTGGGTGTGACCGTGTCGGAAACGCAGAACCCGCGCAAAGTGCTGCCGAAAGCCGTCAACGAGCTGATCATGCGCATCCTCATCTTCTACGTGGGCGCGCTCGTGGCCATCATGGCGATCGTGCCGTGGCGCAACTTCCACCAGAACGCGGACGGCTCGTTCGGCTCCCCGTTCATCATGGTGTTTAAGTACGCGGGCCTCGACTGGGCTGCCGCGCTCGTGTTCTTCGTGGTGATCACCGCAGCCGCGTCAGCGCTTAACTCGCTGATTTACTCGGCTGGACGCCATCTGTACCAGCTCGCGCAGGATTCCGAATCGCCCGCCATGCAGCGTCTCGGCGAAGTGTCGGACCGCAAGGTTCCGGCGAAGGCGATTATCGTGTCCGGCTGCATGATCCTGTTCTCCCCGCTGATCAACGCGATTCCGGGCGTTTCCGGCGCGTTCGTGCTGTTCGCCTCCGCAGCCAGCGCCGTCGTGATCTTCATCTACGTGCTGACGATGCTTGCGCACCGCCGCTACCGTCAAAGCGCCGACTTCCTGCCGGACGGCTTCGTCATGCCGGCATGGCAGGTGTGCGACTGGATTGCGATTGCGTTCTACGTGTTCGTGTACGTCACGCTGTTCCTGTCCGCAGATACGCGCGGTTCCGCCATCGCCGGCCTGCTGTGGCTCGTCGTGTTCGGCGGCTACTGCCTGCTGCACGAGCGATTCCAGAACCGCGATTTGAAAGCGGCTCTAGGGAAGTAGACGTATTGCCTGTCGCTGCGGTATGCGTGGCATGCGCGTGTTGCGCTACGTGTCGCGCATCCGACGAAAGAGGGCCGGTGGAAACCTTGCGAAAATGTGCGTTTCCACCGACCCTCGTCGTGTAATCGCAATAAAACAGTGCGAAACGTTAGTGCACGAATCGTACGAAATCGGCGCGAATCAGCCGATGTAGTCGGCTTCGTTCGTCGGGCTGGACGGCACGGCGTGATCTTCCGTCACCTTGCCCAGGCCGGACAGGTACGCTTCACGGCCGGCCTCAATCGCATTCTTGAAAGCGCGCGCCATCAGCGGAATGTTGCCGGCGGATGCGATCGCCGTGTATGCCATCACCGCGTCCGCGCCCATCTCCATGGCCTCAGCGGCCTGGCTCGGACGGCCGATGCCCGCGTCGATGATCACCGGAACGTTGGCATTCTTGATAATCACTTCAATGAAATCGTGCCGGAGATCGGCCAGCGCTGGCCGCATCTGGTGCAGCCCATCAATGAGGCCGAGGGCGCCTGCACCGCGCTCGAGGGCAAGACCTTCAAGGCACTCGAGGGCTGGGGCGGTCAGTTCGACTTTGCGGCCTTCACCCGCGGCGAGGACGCGCTCAGCTCGACCGTCTGCAGCATGGCGACCGTCGCGCTCAACACCGCCAAGAGCTATTACGAGGAAAAGCACGACAAGACGTCATTTGTCAAGAGCATCCTCTCCGATAACATTCTTTTAAGCGATATCTACGTCCGCGCCAAGGAGCTGCACGTCGAGGCCGAGCTCAACCGCGGCGTGTTCGTCGTCCGCCGCACGGACGAAAAGGCCGACGCTATCCCCGTCGAGACCGTGCAGAACATCTTCCCCGACCGGCAGACGAGCTTTGTCCTTTCCATGGGCGAGGACGATGTGGTGCTCGTGCAGCAGCTCGGCGACAATGTGGAGATGAGCGACCTTGAAAAGACCGCCGCGCAGATCGAAGAGACGCTGCGCGTGAACGGTGAGAGCACCGTGGTCGTCGGTATCGGCACGGTGGCGACGCACCTGCGCGACCTCGCGAAGTCCTATAAGGAAGCGCAGATGGCGATCGAGGTCGGCAAGGTCTTCGACACCGAGAAGTACATCATCAGCTATGAAAACCTCGGCATCGGCCGCCTCATTTATCAGCTGCCGACGACACTGTGCGAAATGTTCCTGCAGGAGGTCTTTAAGAAGAACCCCATCGACGCGCTCGACAAGGAGACGCTCTTTACGATCAACAAGTTCTTCGAGAACAACCTCATCCTCTCCGAAACGGCGAGAAAGCTGTTCGTCCACAGAAATACGCTCGTCTACCGTCTCGAGAAGATCAAGAAGCTCACGGGCCTCGATCTGCGCGAGTTCGACGACGCCATCACCTTCAAGGTCGCGCTCATGGTCAAAAAGTACCTTGCCTCCCGCGGCATCGAAGCGTAAAGAAAAAGAATTTGACAAGGGCTGTCTTCAGACAGCCCTTGTTTTTTCGCCATTTTGCGGCAAAAAAGTTGAAAGTTTACATAATTACCTGTTGCCATCGCGTGCGCTTCGCGCTATAATAAAGGCTGAAAATTTGCGGGATCGAGTCAAAACCTGCTGGAAACTGAGGGAAGAGCATGATACGCCTAAGCGATGTAGTAAAGGAATACGAGAGCGGCACGACAGCCTTAAAGGGCATTTCGCTTCGCATCGAGGATGGGGAGTTCGTCTTTTTGGTCGGCCCGAGCGGCAGCGGCAAGTCGACGATCATCAAGCTGCTCACCGGCGAGATCGTGCCGACGTCCGGTCAGATCGCCGTCAACGGCTTCAGCCTGACGAACATTGCCGAGCGGCAGATCCCGCTGCTGCGCCGCTCCGTCGGCGTCATCTTCCAGGACTTCCGCCTGATCGAGAAGAAAACGGTCTACGAGAACTTGGGCTTCGCCATGCGCGCCGTCGGTTCTTCGCCGCGCGAGATCAAAAAGCGCATCCCCTATGTGCTTGAGCTCGTCGGACTTGAGGGAAAGACCGACCGTTATCCCAACGAGCTCTCCGGCGGCGAACAGCAGCGCGTGGCCATTGCGCGTGCGCTCATCAACAACCCCAGCACCATCATCGCCGACGAGCCGACGGGCAACCTGGACCCCGCGCGCTCGCTGGAGATCATGCGCCTGCTCGAGCGCATCAACCAGCTCGGCACGACGATGGTCGTCGTCACGCACGAGAAAGATCTTGTCAATCAGTTCAAAAAACGCGTCGTCACGCTCGAACAGGGCGTCATCACGAGCGATGGCGACGGCGTCGGCTATAATGCGAGGTAAGCTATGCGCAAACACGATTTTTCTTACTTTTTCGGCGAGGGCATGCGCAACATGTTCTCGCACGGATTCATGTCCTTTGCGGCCGTGGGCATCACGGTCGCCTGCCTTGTCGTCATGGGTACATTTTCGCTCGTGGCGTACAATGCGCAGGTGCAGCTCCAGCAGCTCGAGAGCGAGTATGAAATTCTCGCCTTCGTGGACGAGAGCTGCGACGATGCGCAGACCAAGGCCGTGGGCCGCGCCATCGAGCAGCGTGACAATGTGAAAGAATGTGTCTTCATCAGCAAGGAAGAGGCGATGAAGTCCTTTGAGGCGCGTTACGAGGGGGACAACATGTTCCAGAACCTTGACCCCGAGATTTTGCGCGACCGCTACGCTGTCTATGTTGACGATCTGAGCATTTCCGGCAAGACTGCGCAGGATATCTTCGACAATGTCGAAGGCGTTGCCAATGTCCGTGTGGACGAAGACATCGCGGGCGGCTTTATCACGCTGCGAAATGTTGCGAGCGTAGTGTGCATCGCGCTCATTGCCATTTTGCTGCTCGTGTCGGTCTTCATTATCTCGAATACCATCAAGCTCACGACATTCGACCGCCGCGACGAGATCGCCATTATGAAGATGGTCGGCGCGACGAACGGCTTTATCCGCTGGCCCTTCGTGTTCGAGGGGCTGCTGCTGGGCCTGTTCAGCGCCGTCATCGCCTTCGGCCTTCAGTGGCTGCTGTATACCGCCGTGGCCCGGGGCATC
>ENA-OPTA01001385-OPTA01001385.1-human-gut-metagenome-genome-assembly--contig:-NODE-1385-length-14620-cov-3.679643_pt1 | contig 14620 bp, 9 predicted proteins | sample MGYA00241813_ERZ501917 | MGnify/ENA primary metagenome ERZ501917 (study PRJEB25962, sample SAMEA2042408) | human gut metagenome | biome: human gut; feature: human-associated habitat; material: faeces...
AAATTTAAACAAATTATTAATCAGAATTCTGTTGCATTTGCAAGTTGAATTCAGCCATCGTTTCCGGATACTTCAGAGTTTACCAACCAGTCATTGCTTGTATTACCTCCGTACGGAATACCATCAATAACGAACAACGGAGTACCCATGTTACGTATTTCCAAGTTAATACCTTTACCTGGTCGAGCATCCTTTGCACGAGTTGAGATACCTGCAATCTTACCGGTAAGTGCACCAGCCGTAGTGGTAGAAACTGAGCGGGTCAACGATTCAGACTTCACATCACTAATCGCCCCAGTCAAGCTTTTTCGGTTTTGTGTACCGTAACCTACTACAACTACCTCATCCAACGTTTCAGTATCTTCTTGTAGTACCACATTAATGGGTGCTGTTCCATTCATCTTGGCTTCTACTGACTTATAGCCGATAAATGAAACCACGAGAGTACCATCGGTGGATCCCACCTCAAGTGTGAAATTACCGTCAATGTCTGTGATGGTTCCTGTAGTTGTGCCTTTCACAGTAACATTGGCTCCAATAATAGGTTCTCCTGTAGCATCTGCTACATGACCTTTAATTTGATTTTGTGCAAATGCTACAACAGACATCAGTAGCATTATGCAAGTCGTTAAGAATTTTAAATTCCTCATAGGTTATTAGAGTTAATGAATGTGAACGCAAAAATATATAAAGAAATACACACACAGATAAATAAATCATGCAATAATAAACCGCAAATATTGCATTGCATGATTTATATCATTAAAAAACGAGATACCCAACTAACTTCATATATCTTCTAAGGAAAAAGTTCATATTCAAATTCACACAAAGAAATTCAAATAAAATCTTCATTTTAAACAATCTTTCATACACTTCTAAACTTCAAGCCCAACGATTCATTGTATTGATGCAACAACACCAATGGAGGTTTACAGATTGATTTAAAGATAAGCAAGCTTCCACCGAAGCTACAAAGTAAATCTACCATAAAACAATTATATATCAATCATTATTTAATTTATAAGGCTGCTTATTCAATTAATATTCGTACTTTTGAAGTCACGCAAATAAAAAGGCCATGAAATATCAGCTAATCTTATTCTGTTTATTACTATCTCTTTCAGCAGTCCATTCACAACCCTATACCATCAAAAAACTGGGGCCAGAAAAAGGGCTGTCGAACAGTTATATTATCGATATAACCGAAGATAAAAACGGATACTTGTGGTTTGCTACAGAGGAAGGACTCAACAAATTAGAAGGCAACCATTTTACTGCTTTCTACAAAAGTAACAAGCACAAAACTTTGAATCTGACAGGAAATGAACTAAACAGCCTGTTGGATGATCCTAACGAACCCATCTTATGGATTGCTACCCAACGGGCAGGACTTATTGCATTCAACTACCAGACCAACACACAACAAATCTACCAACATCACCCGAATAATCCGTCAAGCATAGCTACCAATGACGTGACCGGCATTCATCCTTCTCCTGACGGAAACTTATGGATTACCACATACTGGCGGGGAGTAGATTATTTAAATAAAGAAACAGGTAAATTCACCCACTACAATCAATCAACCGTTCCAGAACTTCCCAGCAACACGGTATGGACCTTAATGGACGACCAAAGAGGAAATCTGTACATTGGACATCACGAGAATGGAATGAGCATCCTGTCGTTAAAGACGAAAAAAGTCAAAAACTTCACCTACGACCGCTCGAACGAAAAAACTCTGCCAAGCAACAACGTACAATGTATATTCAAAGACAATACAGGAAATATCTGGGTAGGTACCGGTAAAGGACTTGCTCTGTTCAACCCCGAAACTGAAGAATTTATCCGCTTGGGCGATAAAGGTACCCCACTCTCCCATCTCATTTATGACATACAACAATTCAATGAACATCAGTTATGGGTAGCTACTGAATTCGGAGGTATCTCTATTATAGATCTCTCCAGGAGCCTGTTTAACACGACAGAAAAGATTCACCTCATACAAGCAGGCGACAATGAATACAGTCTCAACAATGCTACGGTGCGATGCCTATTTCAGGATTCCCATCAGAATATCTGGGCAGGTACCTGGGGAGGAGGAGTCAACTTCCTCAGCTCCAATACCGCCTTATTCAAGTCGTTCAGTTACTCGTCGAGCTCACCCGGCAGTAATTTAAATGCCCACATTGCCAGCGCAGTCTGCATCGACTTGCAAGGTAACCTATGGGTAGGAACAGACGGCGGAGGAATCAATGTCCTGAAAAACGGGCAACGCACCGCTACCTACACCGAAGCAAACAGTGCCCTTAGCGGAAACTCCATCCAAACGGCCCTGTGTGACCGGAAAGGTAACCTGTGGTTCGGCATCTTCAATGGAGGAATCATGTACTACAACATATATTCCAAGACCTTCAAGCAAGTCTTTCCGAAAGAAGAGAGCAATCACGATGTCCGCTCGCTTTTTGAAGATAAAGAAGGAATTATCTGGGTGGGAACCAGTGAGGGAGTCTTTCAAGTCGACAGAGATTCCCAGAAAATCCTGCGCCATTTCAACACGCCCGACAACCTGATTCGTACGGTCATCAAAGACCAAAAAGGCCAAATATGGATAGGGAGTTTCGGAAGAGGAATTTTCCTCTATTCGGCCGATCAAAAGCATTTAAAAGACTTCAATACTTACCTCGATTTTCCTTCCAATACCATCAACCAGATTTTTGAAGATTCCCAAGGGAGAATATGGGCTGCCACCGGGGAGGGACTGGTACAGTTTGAGAACAAGTCGCCCTGGACATATAAGGTCTACCAGCGAAACGAAGGACTTGTAAACACCTTTATTTGGGCTATTACAGAAGATGAGGAACACAATATCAGGTTCAGTACCAATCAAGGAATCAGCTGTTTGTCCAAAGACCGGAAGCACATCTATAATTACGATTATAGAGACAATATTCCCATGGCCAGCTTTACAGGAAGAAGTGTTTGCAGGGACACAAACAACACCCTTTATTTCGGTTCTACCGACGGACTTTGTTATTTTACCCCCAGCCAAATATTGGAAAAGAAACAATGTCCCAAAGCCATTATCGGGAAAATAACAGTCTTTGAACTCATGACATCCGACAACAGCAATGAATTTGAATATTCACTCTTCAACAAAAAGGAAATCAAACTAAAGTACATACAAAATAATTTCAGCATTACATTCAACATACAAGATTATTCTCTAAATGAAAGAGTGGAATATGCCTACATGTTAAAGGGACTGGAAAACTCATGGTACACCGTAAAAGATCCCAACAATGTAACTTTCCGTAACCTGCCACCGGGGAGATATGAATTCCAGGTCAAGACCCGCATCCGGAACCAGGAATGGTCTGACGAAATTTCACAGATTGATATCGTCATCGCTCCCCCAATCTGGCTGTCCTGGTGGGCAAAACTTCTATATATACTCACTGGACTTACACTTTTCTTCTGCGGCATCTGGGCCTATAAACGCAAACTAAATCTGGAATACCTGTACGAGTCAGAAAAGAAAAGCCATGAACAAGAACAGGAACTAAACGATGAACGACTCAGATTCTTTACAAATATCACACATGAACTGCGTACACCGCTGACACTGATTCTAGGTCCTTTGGAGGATATGGTAAAGAGTGATAGCCTATCAGCTAAAGACCACCACCGGATTTCGGTCATCCACCAAAGTGCCGTCCGCTTGCTAAATCTGATTAACCAAATACTGGATTTCCGGAAAACAGAAACCCAAAACAAGAAACTGTGTGTCACAAAAGGGAATCTGACCAGCGCAGTCTATGAAACCGGGCTGAAATACAAGGAATTGAACAACAATCCTAACGTACAGATATTAATAGAGGTGGAGGAAGAAAACATGATTTTGTTTTTCGATAAGGAGGTCATCATGATGATTCTAGACAACCTTATTTCCAATGCCCTGAAATATACTGAAAAGGGATATGTACGTGTTCGGGCTGAATGGGTCACGGAAAACGGCATACGATATGCACAACTTTCCGTGGAAGACACCGGCTATGGCATCGGGAAGGAGGCACTCAACCATATCTTCGAACGCTACTATCAGGAAAGCGGGGAACATCAGGCTTCGGGAACAGGCATTGGACTGGCCCTGGTAAAGAACTTGGTCGCCCTGCATGAAGGGGGTATCCAAGTGAAAAGCCTCCCTGATATCGGTACGACCTTCTATCTGCGTTTACAAGCCAACAACACTTACCCCAATGCCTTACATGGAGAGGATGTGCAAACTGACATACAGGAAGTGAAAGAAGAAAATATCGAGAAACTGGAAATGTCAGACAACGTGAAAGATTCACGCCCCATCGTACTGGTGGTGGAAGACAATGCCGACATCCGCGACTATATTGTCGATGCTTTTACGGACTTATATGAAGTGAAAACGGCCTCTAATGGAAAAGAAGAATTAAAAATAGCTACCGAATGTGCCCCCGACATCGTCGTCAGTGACATCATGATGCCTGTGATGAACGGTATTGTGATGTGCCAGAAGCTGAAAACGGATATTCGTACCAGCCATATCCCTGTCATCCTCCTCACGGCAAAAGACAGCATCACCGACAAGGAAGAAGGGTATCAGGCCGGGGCCGATTCCTACCTCACCAAACCTTTCAGCGCCAGCCTGTTGCAGAGCCGAATCAGCAACCTGCTGGCACAGCGACGATTACTGTCCGAACGTTTCGCTATCCGACCAGAGAAGCCACAAAGACAAAGCATGGAAGAAAAGAGAGCTATCATCACGGAGTCAATGAACAAACTGGACAAAGAATTCCTTGACAAGATTACCCATATCATTACGGAAAGCCTCTCCGCAGCAGAAAACGTGGATATTACTGTATTGTCCAACGCATTATGTATGAGTAGTTCCACGCTTTACCGAAAGGTAAAAGCACTTACAGGAATGTCTACCAATGAATATATTCGGAAAATCAAGATGCAACTGGCTGAGAAATACCTGCTGGAAGGTAAATATACCATCTCCGAAATCGCCTTCAAGGTGGGAATCAACAGCAATGTGTATTTCCGTCAGTGTTTTAAAGAAGAATTCGGCATGTCGGCTTCGGAATATCTGAAGCAGTTGACAGGAGCTTCTATCGAGGATACGACAAACGAAAAAGAAGGTTGAAATCCATTTCTCACATCCGATAAAAAACGTCCTTACGTTGATTTGAAAGAGGCTGTCTCAAATTGAAATATAATTTTACTTTAAATGCACTTGCGTTTGAAGGCAAACGTCCTTGCGTTTAAGGACAAACACAAAGGCGTCTTCCAGCACGAAAGAACGCATAAAAAAACGGCTGTCTTCACGCGGAAAACAGCCGTTCTTCAAACATTATATCAGATTCTTATTATGCTTCTTCTACTTCACCTACTTGTTTCGGCATCTTGTGTCCCATAGTCAGGTAAGCTACCGGGGCAGCCACGAACAAAGAAGACAATGTACCGATTACCACACCCAGAATCATGGCGAATGCAAAGCTACGGATACTGTCACCACCCAGGATGAAGATACTCAGCAACACAATCAAGGTACTCAAAGAAGTGTTGATGGTACGGGCCAAAGTCGTATTCAATGAGTCATTGAACAACTGGGTACGTTCGCGTTTCGGATACAGACCGATAAACTCACGTACACGGTCAAAGATAACCACCTTATCGTTGATAGAGTAACCTATGGCCGTCAGGATAGCACCAATGAATGTCTGATCGATTTCCAGAGAGAACGGCATCCATCCGTGACACAAGGAGTATGCTCCGATAATCAGCACAGTATCTACCGTCAATGCAACCGTAGCACCAATACTGAAGGCAATGTTGTTGAAACGAACCAAGATATACAGACCAATGGCAATCAAGGCCAGTACCACTGACCATACGGCGGAAGTCTTAATATCGTCGGCAATGCTGGGACCTACCTTCTGGGAACTGATGATAGAACCTCCGGCACGGTTATCACGGTCGATGAAGATTTCGAGCGTAGTACCCTTGCCCAGCAAGTTACCTTCTTTCAATGCATTGTAAAGGAACTCTTCGATTTCGGCATCGATTGTCGGAGAATCTTCGTTGATGCGGTAGTTGGTCGTCACACGGATAGTCTTTCCATCTGTACCCAAGGCAATGGCCTGTACGTTGGCATCTCCCACTTTCGGCTGCAGCAGGTCACGTACGGTTTCCGGCTGTACCACCTGTTCAAACTGAACCACGAAGTTACGTCCACCGGTGAAGTCGATACTCTGTGCCAGTCCGCGTACAAAGAAAGAAACGATACATACTACAATGATAATCGCCCAAATCGTAAACGAACGTTTGGTGATACCCATGAAGTTATAGTGTACATTCTGCATCAGGTTCTTTGAAACGCCTGTAGTGAATGTCAGGTTCAACCATTTGTCTTTATTCATAAAGTGTTCGTAAACCAGACGAGTCAAGAACACGGCTGAGAAGAATGAACAGAGGATACCGATAATCAAGGTAGTGGCGAAACCACGAATCGGACCGGTACCGAAGTTGAACAGGATGACACCTGTGATGATAGAAGTCAAGTTAGAGTCGAAAATGGCAGAGAACGCGTTCTTGTAACCTTCAGCCAAAGCCTGCTTAGTTCCCTTGCCTGCACGAAGCTCTTCTTTCGTACGTTCATAAATCAATACGTTCGCATCCACGGCCATACCCAGTGACAACACCATACCGGCGATACCAGACATCGTCAAGGCAGCCTGGAAAGAGGAAAGGATACCCAGTGTGAAGAAGAAGTTGATGAACAACGCACCGTTGGCCACCATACCCGGAATGAATCCGTACATCACACACATGTAAGCCATCAAGACAATCAAAGCCACGATGAAGGATACGATACCCTGGTTGATAGATTCCTGTCCCAAAGACGGACCTACGATGTCTTCCTGTACGATACGAGCCGGAGCCGGCATCTTACCGGATTTCAACACGTTGGCCAAGTCTTTTGTGACTTCCGGAGTAAAGTTACCCGTAATCTGTGAATTACCACCGGTAATTTCAGAGTTTACACGCGGTGCACTGTATACATATCCATCCAATACGATGGCGATTTCCTTACCGATGTTCTTCTTTGTCAGGGCAGCCCAACGACGAGAACCTTCTGTGTTCATTGACATGCTGACGCACGGCTTGTTGAACTGGTCATATTCGTCTTTGGCGTCTGTTACTACATCACCTTCCAACGGCGCACGTCCGTTACGTTCAGTCGACTTGATGGCATACAATTCGAAGATACGTCCGGTCTTGTCCATATCGGAAGCTTTCACACCCCACATCAGTTTCAGGTCGCGCGGCATCACTTCCTTCACGGCCTTCATGTTCAGAATGCGGTTCACATCCGCTGTATCTTTATAATCGGCATAACCTACGATACAACCTACTCCGCTCTGGTTCAGCTGCAGTACAGACAACAACGGATGTTCTTTCTTCATCTGTTCCATATCTGCACTGGAAGCAGCCGGTGTCTCTCCCTTCAGGGCAGCCGTCAAGCTGTCTTTGGCAGAAACGGCAGAAGCCTGAGCCACTGCAGTCGTATCGGCTTCAGCCTGTACAGAATCAGCAGGAGCCTCGTTGTTCAGCAAGCCACGGGCACGGTTGTCGGCAGAAGCCAATACCGGCACGATATCTTTTGCTTCGAAAGTTTCCCAAAATTCCAGGTTGGCAGAACCCTGCAAGAGTTTTCTCACACGTTCCGGTTCCTTGATACCCGGCAGTTCCACCATGATACGGCCCATCTTTCCTTCCAGTGTCTGGATGTTCGGCTGAGCCACACCAAAACGGTCGATACGTGTACGCAAAACATTGTAAGAGTTGTCTACGGCAGCTTTTACTTCCTCGCGCAATACTTTCTCAACTTCTGCATCTGTACTACGGGTATTCACTTTGTCTTTCAACTGCTGGGTGGCAAAAAGTTCAGCAAGTTTGCCTTCCGGAGCCAGTTTCTTGTATTCTCTGATAAACAGGGTCACGAAATCTTCCTGACTGTTAATCTGCAATTTGGCAGCTTCAGCCACAGCCTTGTTAAAGGCTTCATCCGGTTTGTTGTCGGCCAACGCCTTCACTACGTCCGGTACGGAAACCTCCAGAATGACGTTCATACCACCTTTCAGGTCCAAACCCAACCCGATTTCCATCTCACGGCATTGTTTCAGCGTGTAAATCCCCAACCACACCTTCTGATTCTGCATGGAATCCAGGTAATGTGCCGAACCCTTCGGGTCCTCAGCCGCCTTGTTCATCTGATAACGGGTAACGAATGAGAATGAAAGGTAAAAAGCACACGCAAGGGTCAGTAATACCGCAAAAACCTTTACAAATCCTTTGTTTTGCATGTTACTTTAATTTATTATATTTACTTTTAAAATTTGATACGTTTATTCAAGGTTGCAAATATAGTTTTTTTTCATTAGATATGCGGAAACCATTGTAAATATTTAAGCCATAGAGCCTAAAAAAGGAGCTATCGCTTGCAAAAATTAAGCAATAGCTCCTTCTTTTATTTATAAAGTACAGGATATTCCCTGTCTTTCAGACATTTTATTTCAATCCACGTGCCTCCAACAGCGGTTCAATGCTAGGCTCTGCCCCACGGAAAGTGACATACAGTTTCATCGGATCGTCGGAACCACCTTTTTCCAAGATGTTCTTGCGGAAGGAAGTAGCCGTAGCCTGGTCAAACAATCCATGCTCCTTGAACGCTTCAAACGCATCCGTATCCAGACGTTCTGCCCACAGATAGCAATAGTATCCGGCCGCATAACCGCCCATGATGTGATTGAAGTAAGTAGAGCGGTAACGAGGTGCAATCTGCGGAATCAAGCCGATTTTATCCATCAGCTGCTTTTCAAACTGTAGTACGTCAAAGCCTTCCATGGTGGTCAGGCAGTGCATCTCCATATCCAGAATAGCGGCAGCCAGCAACTCGGTCGTCATGAATCCTTGGTTGAACAAGGCTTGGTTCTCAATCTTGGCAATCAAAGAATCCGGAATGGCCTCACGGGTCTTATAATGCTTGGCATACATCTTCAGCACCTCCGGAGCCACAGCCCAGTGTTCCATAATCTGCGAAGGAAGTTCCACAAAGTCACGTGCCACCGAAGTACCGGATACGCCTTTATACTTACACTGTGTCAGCAAACCGTGCAGGGCATGTCCGAATTCATGGAACATTGTACGAGCCTCATCAATGGTCAGCAATGACGGAATGTCACCGGCCGGTTTGGTAAAGCTGGCCACATTGTAAATCAACGGGCGGACACCTTCCTGTTCTTCACGGAAGTTGCTCATCCAAGCACCACTCCGCTTGCTGGCACGTGGCATATAGTCACTGTAGAACACACCTAGAAGCGAGCCGTCCGCATCCTTCACAATGTAAGTTTTCACGTCTTTATTGTACACCGAGATAGAGTCACATGGAGTGAGTGTGATGCCATACAGCTTGTTCACTACCATGCACAAACCATTGAACACATCTTCCTGACTGAAATAAGGCTTGATTTCATCTTCGTTCAGACTATATTTTTCCTGACGGAGTTTCTCGGCATAATACCACCAGTCCCATGCTTCCAGTTTCTCGCCTTTTCCTTCACGATCCATGATTTTCTGGAGCTCTGCAGCCTCAGCCTCGGCATTCTTGATGGAATATTTCCACAATCCATACAATAAATCCAAAGCATTCTGAGGTGTCTTGGCCATGTTGTCGGACAACTGGTATTCCGCATAGTTACTGAATCCCATCAGCTGTGCCTTTTCCAGACGGAGTGCCAACACCTGTTTCAACACGTCCTTGTTGTCGTTGGCATTGCCCCGGTTACCCAAACTGGTATAAGCCTGATAAATATTCTTTCTCAACTCACGGTTCTGTGCATACTGCAGCAACGGTGTACGGCTGGATTCCTGCAAAGTAAATACCCATTTTCCGTCCTTTCCGTGCGCTTTTGCTTCATGAGCCGCTCCTTCAATCACCGCTTCCGGCAGACCGGCCAAGTCTTCTTTCTTGTCTACCACCAGCAGATAATCGTTGTTATCGGCCAATACATGGTTGCCGAATTCAATGGTCAGCGTAGACAACTGTTTGTTGATTTCGCGCAGACGCTCCTGTTTTTGGGCATCCAATCCCGCACCCGAACGGATAAATTCCTTGTAATATTTATCCAGCAGATAATGCTGCTCAGTAGTCAGCGTGATTTTTCCGGCCTCCTCCTGCGCATGCACGGCAGCTACCCGCTTATACAAATCCTGATTCAGGAAAATATTGTCACTATGTTCAGACAACATTGGAGCGATTTTGCCCTCCAGTGCCATCAGTTCATCGTTTGTATCGGCTTCAGTCAAAGCAAAGAACACCCCACTCACCCGAGCCAGGATTTCTCCACTGTTATCCAATGCCACAATGGTATTTTCGAAAGTCGGTTCTTCTGGATTCTCCACAATGGCCTTGATTTCCTGATTCTGCTGCTCAATGCCTTTCAGGAAAGCCGGTTCATAATGTTCCACCTTAATCCGGTTGAAATCCGGTGTGCCATAAGGCGTTTCAAACTCAGTCAGAAACGGATTGTCCGTATCAGTTGCCTGCTGTCCGCAGGCACATACCATACAACTCATAGCGGCTGCAAAAATTAAATTCTTCATCATATTGTTTTTATCAGGTTATAATTTCTCTACCAGGCACCACAATGGATAATGGTCGGATGCCGAAATGGAATTATCTACCCTACATTTCAACACTCGGAAACCTTTGTTTACAAACATGTGGTCGATACGAAAATAGAGGAAGTTCCGGTTATAAGAGAACCCTGGTCCCCACCCAGCCTCACGATACGCATCTGTCAATCCCCTACCTATCGTATGATGTGCATACGAAATAGGAGAATCATTAAAGTCACCACACACCATCAGGTACTTTGATGACTGACGAGAGATTGCCTGTGCCACAGAGTCAGCCTGAGGTGCCCGAATCACCGCCGCATCGGCCAGTTTGCGCAAAAGGTATTTTCCATCAGCCTTTACATTCTGTTCTTCCGGCGATTTAAGAAGGCCTTCATATACCTCCTTGTCGTGTGCATCCAATTTATTCGATTCCAGATGATTGCACACTACAACTAGTGTATCACTTTCCATTTTCAAACGAAGTATAAAGCTACCATTCGTCACGCTCTTATAAACGACAGGTTCTACCGAAAGAATAGGGAATCGTGACAAACATCCCATTTTATTCCCATTCCCAACTTCCAGACTTCGCACATACGGATACATCGGAAATTCTTTTTTTATCTTTTCATTGTCCCAATGAAATTCCTGCAAACAAACCACATCGGCATCACTCTGCTGAATGTAGGTCTGTATCGGATGAGACTCATCTTCGGTATCCCCTTGCATTCCCATGACATTATAGGTCAAAAACTTCAACACCTCTCCCTTCGCCGTTTCTTCTGCACTCCGAAATGGCGTATATGTCAAGATTGCTCCACCCCCTGCCACCAAAAATATCAATGGAACCCAAACATATTTCCGACAATAAAAAAACCATATTGGAATAAATACCAAAACAGACAAGAGCAAAAAAGGGAAAAATAATCCCGCACACGAAAGAATTGGATGTGCAACGGGTGACATAGAAGGACTATATGCACAACACAAGAATCCTATTCCCACCCCGACATTGCCGAGTAAAAGTACTCCCTTAACAGTATGTCCCCAAATATTCATTTTTTACTGGCATCAAATAATCTCTTCTTTTCATCATCGGTCAGGCTATTGTATCCTGACTTCCGCAATTTATCCAAGATTCGGTCCACTTCTGCTTCACGTTGTCTCTTCTGGGCATTGTACTCGTAATCTGACTGACGCCCTCCATAATGTACTTTCATCTTGGGCTTTCTTTTTACCGGATGCGCCAGCCCCACTAACCAGTCACAAACCCCGTTTATCCATTTCGTAGCGTCATGCCCACTTTGTAGTCCGGCTGCAAACCACCATCCGGCCAATGCACCGCCCAAATGTGCAATATGTCCGCCTGCATTTCCTGAAGTCATGAATAGCAAATCAAGCACCACCATGAACAGTGCTACATATTTCAGACGAACCGTACCGATAAACAAGAACTGCACCGGATAATTCGGCTCGCGTACACCTACCGCTACCACAATGGAAAGTACCGAAGCCGATGCCCCCAACAGGTAAGACGAATACACGGCATCCTGAAAATAAGGAAATACATTGTAGGCCAACATATAAAGCAATCCCCCGCAGATACCTCCCAAGAAATACAACCCACGCAGGTGCTTGGCTGAGAAAAACGCCAAAAACAAGCGGCCAAACCAAAAAAGCCACAGCATGTTGAACAAAATATGCAACACACCGGCATGCATAAACATATAAGTAATCAACGACCAAGGCTGACGGATAAACGCTTCCATCCAAGCCGGTAGTTCCAAAAAATGCATCCAAGGCGATGAAGGCACATTAAACAAGGTCAGAAAAATCTGCACCACCGTTACGACCAGAAACACAGCGACGTTGACATATACCAGTCGTACTGCAATGTCACCTTGCTGAAATTTCCGTTTCAAATCAGTAATAAATCCGTCCGTTGCCATTCTTCTTTCTCCAGTAAATTATCAGTATCAAGCCAAACAGCATACCGCCCAAATGTGCAAAATGAGCCACTCCGTCGTTGCCTCCCAATCCTAACACCAGTTCCAAAACGGCATATCCGATGACGAAAAACTTCGCCTTGATAGGCATTGGAATAGGAAATACAAACATCTGACTATTAGGAAACAGCATACCAAAAGCCAGCAATATACCATACACGGCCCCCGAAGCTCCCACCGTAGTCAATTGGTTCAGAAACACATCCATCGGAATCACTCCTATACCCGTATCTACGGAGGTATAATTCGACCATACCAGGGCATATTCCACGTAGTGCACCAGTTCCTGAATCAGACCGGCACCAATACCACAAACCATATAATAGGTCAGGAAACGTTTAGGCCCCCATACCTGTTCCAGCACCCGTCCGAACATCCATACCGCAAACATATTAAAGAAAATATGTGAGAAATTGGCATGCATGAACATATACGTAATAAGCTGTACCAAATTAAAATCGGAAGCCAGAAAAAAGTGAAGTCCGAGCAGATTCTCTATATCTACTCCGTATTTCCGGGCCACAAACATCCCAAGAAAACAGAGCACATTGATAATAAGCAGGTTTTTCGTTACAGTTGGAAGATTATTCATGTTGTTAAATCATTGATTCAGTTACAAATGTACAACATAAAATCGGGTTTGAAGGAATATGTATCCTTAAATTTCATTGAACGTACGCACCGAGTCACGCAGCACCAGCAAGCTTTCCGGTCCCATATTGAACAGCAGGTCAATCACACTGAGATTAGGCAGAAAGCCCAGCTTCTGGTCAAACACCTGATAGTAAGGTTTAGGAAAGAATGCCTTGTCTGCCTCCCGATAATCCCGTTTGGGATGAATCAGTTCCCGGAAATCATCGGCACACTCCACCTCCGGCATGTATTCCTCGGTAGGTATCAGGCGAGGTTCCATGTCAATCTGCCGGCACACCCACTCACACAGTTCCAGGTTAAAGTCGAACAGAAACTCATATTTTTGCTCAAAGAACCGGTGAAACTCATCCGCATAGTAATCAAAGAAAGGACTATGCTTGTAAGCGGCTACAAACGCATTCCAGTGCACATGCCGCCAGTTGCCATGGTCGGAAATACGTACATCCTTCATCACACACTTCAGGTCATCACTCTTTTCCGTCGGAATGGTCAGTGCCAACGGCCCGTCGGCCGATGCAATCACACACCGGTTACGGTAAGTCTGCTTCATGTAGTGGTCATAACGCTCCACACACACCGAAGGATAAGCAAAAAGTTTGGTATAATATTCTACGGGAGCCAGATAGGCCGACCCCAAAATCACTTCATTCTTCATTCTTTCTTAGTTTATATCATTGCACCTGCTGCCAGAAGCGCCCCTTCCGCGAAGAGTACCAGATGCGCCAGGCCTTCCCTATCAGGTGGTCCTCCGGTACGAACCCGAACAAGCGGGAGTCACAAATATTCACCGGATCATTGGAAGCCACCCAATAATAATCCTTGCTAAACGTATAAGTCTCCACGGGCTTCCCTTTCACATACAACGTATCACGGAGGATTTCCGCAGGCTGGTGTTCATGTGCCACAATCGTATTGCAGAGCAAGGTCACATTCCAGGGATACACCTTCACCGGAACGCCTTTTGCCGGAATCACATACGGATGCACTTCCGTACGGTTCTTTTCATCCAGCGGAACCAGTGGAATCCGTCCCTCCAGTTTCTGCGAAATCAAGTAATATTCATATTGGCTGAAACTCCGTATATACCCCCCGTCGGAAGTATATCCGGCCAGCGTATTTCCTTTGATACCCAGCACCGACAGCACGGTCAGCATCAAGTCTTCCGAAGACACCGGATAAGCATACAGCGATTTGGCATCCGGGCTGAGCACCTCTCCGCCCACACAGTTCAGGTC
>ENA-OPTA01001386-OPTA01001386.1-human-gut-metagenome-genome-assembly--contig:-NODE-1386-length-14610-cov-11.955548_pt1 | contig 14610 bp, 9 predicted proteins | sample MGYA00241813_ERZ501917 | MGnify/ENA primary metagenome ERZ501917 (study PRJEB25962, sample SAMEA2042408) | human gut metagenome | biome: human gut; feature: human-associated habitat; material: faeces...
AGTCCCTTGCGGCGTAGTTCTTATTTAAGCCGTCCAAGTTTTGGGGTGCAGTTCAGTGCGCAGCGGGGGTTCTTTCATGTCCGAGGACGTCCGCGAAGGTCAGCCCTCAGATCCTGCGGTGGGAGACCTAGGCCTCGTTGTACACCGTCTTGAGCTTCAGCAGGTGAGCGTAGCGGTCCATGGCGGCCTGCTCGTTCTCCTTGAAGAGCTCCTCGGCACGCTCGGGGAAGGAACGCGTCAGCGAAGCGTAACGGGCCTCGTTCATCAGGAACTCCTGATAACCGCCCGCGGGCTCCTTGGAATCGAGCGAGAACTTCTTGCCGGCAGCAGCCTCGGGGTTGAAGCGGAAGAGGTTCCAGTAACCGCACTCGACAGCCTTCTTCATCTCGGCCTGGCAGTTCTGCATGCCGCCCTTCTTGATGGAGTGCATCTCGCAGGGGCTGTAGCCGATGATGAGGGACGGGCCGTCGTAGGCCTCGGCCTCGTGGATAGCCTTGAGGGTCTGAGCCGGGTTGGCGCCCATGGCGACCTGCGCCACGTAGACGTAGCCGTAGCTCATGGCAATCTCGGCCAGAGACTTCTTCTTGGTCACCTTACCGGCAGCGGCGAACTGAGCGACCTGGCCCAGGTTCGAGGCCTTGGAGGCCTGACCGCCGGTGTTGGAGTAAACCTCGGTGTCGAAGACGAAGACGTTGACATTGTGGCCGGAAGCCAGGACGTGGTCCAGGCCACCGAAGCCGATGTCGTAGGCCCAACCGTCGCCACCGAAGATCCAGAAGGACTTCTTGGTGAGGTAAGCCTTGTCGGCGAGGATCGCCTTGGAAGCGTCGCAGCCGCACTTCTCGAGCTCGGCAACGTAGGCAGCGGCAGCGGTCTTGGAAGCCTCGACATCGTTGACGGAGTCGATCCAAGCCTGGCCAGCGGCCTTGAGCTCGTCGGACGGACCGTCAGCGGCGATAATCTCCTGGGTGGCGGCGATCAGCTTGCGCTGAACGGCCTCGTAGCCAACGGCCATGCCCAGACCGTGCTCGGCATTGTCCTCGAACAGGGAGTTGTTCCACGCCGGGCCGTGACCGTCCTTGTCCTTGCAGTAAGGAGCGGTGGCAGCGGGGTTGCCCCAAATGGAGGAGCAGCCAGTGGCGTTGGAGATGAACATGCGGTCGCCGGCGACCTGGGTCACCAGACGTGCATAGGCGGTCTCGGCGCAGCCGGCGCAGGAGCCAGAGAACTCCAGGTAGGGCTGCTTGAACTGGCTGCCCTTGACGTTGGCCGCGATGAGCTCCTTTTTCTCGGAGACGTTCTCGACCATGTAGTCCCAAACGGGCTGCTGGTCCATCTCCTGCTCGGTGGGAACCATCTCGAGGGCGCCCTTGGGACAGACCTTGACGCAGTTGGTGCAGCCCATGCAGTCGAGCGGGGACACGGCCATGGCGAACTTCATACCCTTGGCCTTGGGGCCCATAGCGTCGAGCGTGCGGGTAGCCTCGGGCGCGGCGGCAGCCTCGTCCTCGGTCATCGCGAACGGACGGATGGTGGCATGCGGGCACACATAGGCGCACTGGTTGCACTGGATGCACTTGGTCTCGTCCCAGTGGGGAACGACCACGGCGACGCCGCGCTTCTCGTATGCGGAGGCGCCCAGCTCAAACTGGCCGTCGGCGCAATCGACAAAGGCGGAAACGGGCAGGCTGTCGCCATCCATGCGATCGATGGGCTCGAGCAGGTTCTTGACCTGCTGGGCGATGGCGGACTTGGTCTCCTCGGAGAGCTCGACGGGAGCGGCATCCTCGGCGGTTGCCCAGTCGGCCGGAACCTCGAACTTACGGAAGGCGGTAGCGCCGGCATCGATGGCCTTGTGGTTGGCGTCGACGATGGCCTGGCCCTTCTTCATGTAGGACTTGGTAGCCGCGTCCTTCATGTACTGCAGAGCGTCCTCGGCGGGCAGGACCTTGGCCAGCGCGAAGAAGGCGGACTGGAGCACCGTGTTGGTGCGCTTGCCCATGCCGACCTTGGCGGCCAGGTCGATAGCGTCAATCAGGTAGACGTTGACGTTGTTGTTCGCAATGTAGCGCTTGGCCACAGCGGGCATGTGCTCGGCGAACTCCTCGTCGCTCCACTGGCAGTTGACCAGGAAGGTGCCGCCAGGCTTGACGTCGCGGACCATCTTGAAGCCCTTGACGATGTAGCTGGGGTTGTGGCAAGCGACAAAGTCGGCCTTGGTCACGTAGTACGGCGAGCGGATCGGGGAATCACCAAAGCGCAGGTGCGAGACGGTGACGCCGCCGGTCTTCTTAGAGTCGTACTGGAAGTAGGCCTGAACGTACTTGTCGGTGTGATCGCCGATGATCTTGATCGAGTTCTTGTTGGCGCCGACGGTACCGTCGCCACCCAGACCCCAGAACTTGCACTCGATGGTGCCGGGGGCTGCGGTGTTGGGCGCATCCTCGGCCTCGGGCAGGCTCAGGTTGGTCACGTCATCGACAATGCCGATGGTGAACTCGCGCTTGGGCTCGTCCTTCTTAAGCTCCTCGAAGACAGCGAACGCGGACGCGGGAGGCGTGTCCTTGCTGCCCAGGCCGTAACGGCCGCCGACGACCTTGATGCCCGTCTTGCCGGCCTCGTAGAGAGCGGAGACGACGTCCTGGTAGAGCGGCTCGCCGATGGAACCCGGCTCCTTGGTACGGTCCATGACGGCGATCTTCTGGACGGTCTCGGGGAGAACGTCGACGAAGTGCTTGATGGAGAACGGACGGAACAGACGAACCTTGACCAGGCCGACCTTCTCGCCGTGAGCGTTGAGGTAGTCGATGACTTCCTCGAGCACGTCGCAGAAGGAGCCCATGCACACGACGACGCGGTCGGCATCGGGAGCGCCGTAGTAGTTGAACAGGCCGTAATCGGTGCCGAGCTTCTCGTTGATCTTCTTCATGTAGCCCTCGACGACGGCGGGAAGCTCGTCGTAGACCTTGTTGCAGGCCTCGCGGTTCTGGAAGAAGATGTCGCCGTTCTCGTGGCTGCCGCGGGTATGCGGGTGCTCAGGGTTGAGCGCGTGATCGCGGAAAGCCTGGACGGCGTCCATGTCGCACATCTCGGCCAGATCCTTGTAGTCCCACATGGCGACCTTCTGGATCTCGTGGCTGGTGCGGAAGCCATCGAAGAAGTTAAGGAACGGGGTCTTGCCCTCGATGGCGGCAAGGTGAGCCACCGGCGAAAGGTCCATGACCTCCTGGACGTTGCCCTCGGCGAGCATGGCGAAACCGGTCTGACGGCAGGCCATGACGTCGGAGTGATCGCCAAAAATGTTCAGGGCGTGGGAAGCGACGCAACGCGCGGAGACGTGGAAGACGCCCGGGAGCTGCTCGCCCGCGATCTTGTACATGTTCGGGATCATCAGGAGCAAACCCTGAGAAGCCGTGTAGGTGGTGGTCAGAGCACCGGCGCCCAGCGAACCGTGAACGGTACCGGCTGCACCTGCCTCGGACTCCATCTCGACGACCTTGACCGGGGTGCCGAAGATGTTCTTGCGACCCTGGGCCGCCCACTGGTCGACATGGTCGGCCATCGGGCTGGACGGCGTAATGGGATAAATTCCCGCTACCTCGGTGTACGCATACGAAACATATGCGGCCGCCTCGTTGCCGTCCATAGACTTAAACTTACGCGCCATATACCCCTCTCCTCTCATATAGGTATACAGGCCCCGGCGATTGCCGGGATGTTGGCGTGATGGGATTTTCGCTGTTGCTTCCAATCATCTGGCAGGCAGACTGAGCAGCAGGCACATGGCGTGGAGAGAAGGCATGCCAAGGCGAGGAGGGCTGCACGCGCTCCACAGGCCCAGCTACCCGTCTTGCACATGACCGAGCGCCGCAAAGGCCGCATGCCGGATGCTCCCGGGCACGCCCCGGCGATGGGAAGCGCCCGCAACGGAAATCCGCATGCGGGTTTATTGTACCCCGCCGTTAAGTGTAATTTCGACAAATATAGGCGGGCGGTAAAGGTTTACCTCGGGTGACCGCCAAAGGCCAGAATGGTCCCTCCATCCCCGGACGACTGGCTCTGACGCGCCAAGGAGTGTCCCCAAGTACCGGCAGGAAAGGAACGTCCCTAACTGCCGGCTAGAGGGCGCCGAGCAGGATGGCGTAGGTGGTGGATTCGCCGAGTTTGAGCTCGTCGCCGGGGTTGAGCTGGGCGGAGCGGCCGGGCTCTACTTGAATACACACACTCGTGACCCCGTTTACCACCACGGTGCCGTTAGTGGACGACAGGTCCTCGACAAACCATGCGCCAGACTCGTCGCACCAGATATGGGCATGGCGGGCCGAGACGTCGTCGGTGATGCCGCCCTCCCCCGTTGCCAGCGCGCCGATCTCAACGCCTTCCTCACTCGGCTGAATCCAGCGCGGGACGCTCACCACGTAGCCGTTTTGCACGCACAGCAGTCCCAGCGGATGCGCCGGCGCGACCTCGTGCTCGCCCGCGACCGAAGATGTGCTCAGCGAGCGCGGCGTCGACGTGTCGCCGCCACGGGTCGCATGAGCGCGGCGGCTCGCCCGACTTGGAACTAAGGCGGGCGTGAGAGCAAACGGCATAGGGAACGAATCTTGCGGATGTACTCCTCGACGTCAGGCAGGTAAGCCCCACGAAGTCACCGGGGAGGCCCAAGCGGCCCGGCACCACTTCCAGATTCTGACCAGGGCGAGTCGTTCGCCGGTGGCTGAAGGCTCGCTCCCACCCAAAAGGGGAGATTCGCGTTGTTCCCCAATCGCTCTCGCATCTTTCATTTTGCTCGAGGTGGGCTATAAAAACTTTCCTGGTGAAAGGCGGCGATTGGTTTCCTTTCTTTCTAGAGGAGCGCGCCTGTAATCTGTTTTCATCCTAAATCAAGTTAAGATCGGACCTTCCAGAGGCAAGTCGACTCAAACTGCGAGGCTCCATGTTGGAATAAAGAGCGCTGTCGAAGTGCCAACAACACAAAGCCTGCCAGTCTCAAATAGAACCTTTTGGGAGTCCGATTGGGCCGCACACCGAATCCCCGCTGGTGGTTTTTTATAGCTGCGCAACAATAAACAAGGTTAGTGCCAGTCCAGCATGAAATTGAGGAACGTATGCATTTTTTCTCAGTAAGTGATCGTCGTTACTGCTTCGATGAGGTCACTCGCAATTGCTTTCAGGTTGACCAAGCATCAGAAGATGCGCTTCGCATATTTGAAGCATCGGGAAGAACGGTCAACTCGAAGTTGCTAACAAAGTCACTTGCTGCGAAAGGCTACGACCAAACGACCATAGCAGAACTTGAAGACGACATTGATGAGTATCAACGATTGTCTGAGCGGACTTTCTTAACAAAAGACACGCCTCGAAAACTTAGATCCATCGAACTCCACGTTTCACATGCATGCAACCTTGGTTGTAGTTACTGTTTTGCCGGTAAAGGAGATTATGGAACGTCTCCTCTGCTGATGACAGACGAGATAGCCTTCAAGGCGGTCGACTACCTCGTCGCAAGTTCATCGGAAAACGAAACGCTTGCGATCGTCTTTTTTGGTGGGGAACCCATGATTAACGAGCCGCTGATATGGAAAACGGTCGACTATTCAAAAAGAATATACCCCAATAGAAACTTTACCTATTCTATTACGACCAACGGGACGCTTTTGAATGACACTGCTGTGAATTCTTTCAAGGAGCACGGGTTTTCTGTTCTGATTAGTCTCGATGGTACAGGATGCAAGCACGATGCATCGCGCCCGTACAAGACGGGAGGCGGCTCTTTCTCCGATATCGACAAAAACGTTCGTCGTTTTTCCGAGTCGTTCCCCTTCGGCGCAAGAGCGACCTTAACAAATAATAACTGTAACCTTGTTGAAGACTATCTTCAGTTTAAAGAGATGGGCTTCAGAAGGATTTACTTCTCGCCCGTGAGCTCATTCGATGAGAATATCAAACTCGACGAACACTCATTAAACAAAATCAGGGCGGGCCTAATAGATTTGGCGGATCAATATCTCAAACAGATTGATCAAGGGGAAAAGCCCTTGTTTAGAACATTGAAAACTGCAGTTGATTTGATTATGAGCAACAGGATCGCCTTTGTCGGATGCGGGGCTGGCAGGCGTTTTATTTCCGTGACTCCCGAAGGGGACGTATACCCCTGTCACAGGTTTGTCGGGATGATGCGATTCAAAATGGGCAACATCGTCACCGGAATTGACGAAACTAGGTATATTGAAAACTGGAGTCAGGGTGTCGAAAAAAGAATTGACTGTACGGACTGTTGGGCTCGGTCTTTCTGTGGTGGGGGCTGTAGCTGGGAGGCTGCAGACGAGCACGGCTACTTGCCCAAGAGTCTACACCCTGCATCATGTGAATATAGAAAAATGTGCTACGAGATGGCTTTTGACCTTATTTCCCGCCACTCATCTTCGCAGGAGAAAAATCAACGAGAAGCTACTGTATCGGAATAAGCGGTTCAGCGCATTGCTGTCACCATTGTGGAGGTGTTCGTTCTTCTGATTACCGTCTGCGAAGCTTATTGCTACGTTCGCCGAAACCATTCTAGAAATATGGTGAACTAGACATCTTGGTTTGTTATACACAATATTGAGGTTTTTCTGCACTCAAAGGGAGGTAGTCGTGAAGCATATTCATCCGATTAATCCAGGAAGTGGCGACGAGGCAGGCGTGAAGCCGATGTCTTTTGACTGCCTCTTGGGCATTACTGACATCTGTACTGTTTATGATAAAGCAGATGGCTGTGGTGCATACGATTACTGCGACTATGACATGGATGGCGGCAGCATCTGCGTTGTAGATCACTGTGGCATTGATCAAACGTAGTCTCTAATTGGATTAAGGTGAGGAGCTGTTATGAAGCATATCCATCCTGTTGGTTCAAATGAACATCCTCCCGTTGAGCCTTGTTGTCTTGGAGTTGATATATGCAATTTTTACGACATCGCCGAGTGCCCTGTTGCGGATTGGTGCTATGTCGATAAAGAATCAAGCTGTGTTTTGCCAGCAGATTGGTGCGATCCAGTTGACGAGTAGTTTTGTGGCTAGGAACTATTTGGTCCAATTCAGAATAAGATGGGAACAAATACCAAAATCTCGTGTCTGGGAGGAGTTATGCCATTATTGCAAGGTCTCGTTGGATTAGCCTTTATACTTGCGTTATATCTGGCACCTTTTTTAATTCTATTCTTCATTATCCGACTCTTTCTTCGGAGAAAATAGGAGTGTCACGCAAACATTAGCGTAGCTTTCTTCCAATATGAGCCGAGCATTGGCAAGTGGAATAAGAAGCCCGACCGTTCGCCACATGAAAGTGATCGGACGGGCTTCTCTATTTAACCCGGGCCGCCACCCATAGCGGCTTTCCAAGCGTATTCTCAGTGCAAAGCAATCGTCAGTTTAATCCTATGCGCTGATACCGCATTTCATTTGTTCGGCTCGAATTCTACGGCCTGGCAACCCTCGCACTCTCCGGCAAATGGATTGAACGCGAAGGCAGAGATGATGTGTGCGTGGACATCGAGGCTGCTGTAGGCAACATACTGGGACATGGACCCCCGCTGCGCGTGGTATGCGGCCCGGCATATTCATTGCCGTCCAACCCCGTGTAGTTGCAGCAAAGGGTGGAACCTCAATGCTCAGCTCATGTTGTCCGTGGGACACGAGAATCGTAAGTACACTTTGGTGCGATTCTCACGCTGATACTGAGCCACCTGGAATAAGATACGTCGCGACAACACTTCGCTTCACCTCTGTCTCGACAAGATGACGTAGACTAAAGTTTCCTTTAGTAAGAGAACGAGAACTATATCTGAAAGCGTTGCGATGGCGTGAAGGCACCGAGTCCGAACCGCCTGAATGCTACGTGCATCTGCATCGCCTTTTTGTTATCTCTGCCAGTTGGGTAGCACTACACTTGTCATCATTTACCCTGGTACATGCTGCCTAAATCCACTACCCCTTCTACCGCGCCGACCATCTCGTCATCGTGAGAGACAACGATGATCAGCTGGCTTTGCTTGTTGCGCTTAACATAGGCCGCAAGCTCGGCGCGGCTTACAGCGTCTAACCCAGTCGTGGGCTCGTCGAGTACCAAAACTGACGACTTGCGTGAAATCGCCGACCATAAGTACACTCGGCGCAGCTCACCGCCCGAAAGCGCGGAGCAACGTTTCCCGAGCAACTCCTTCACGCTGTTTTCCAGCGAAAGTAGGCCATCTACACCCCGGTGATAGGAAGAAAAGGGCGTGTCGAAATACTCTAACAGCTCTTTCACCGTTTCGTCCGGCGCGAAGCACGACTGTGGGCAGCACGATATCTCTCTCGCACGTATGTAATCCAAGTCGCATTCTTCGATTGGCACGCCGTTGTATTTTACTTTGCCTTTCGATGAGTATAGCCCGAGTATCAAGTAAAGAAGTGACGTCTTGCCTCTTCCGTTTTCCCCAACTATGCAATATGTACCAGGACCGGAAAACTTGAAAGAAAACCCGCCGAGGACCTCTCGGACAGATCCGTCTGGAAGGGCAACCGAGAATTCCAAATCAGATACCGAAATGTCATTTATTTCATCGAGTTTAGCTAAATCGGTCCGATTCCACCCCGATCTCTCCTTTTCTCTCGTCGCGATAGCCGTCCTATCCCATGATGCTTTGGCATCTTGATAGGATTTGAACAATGACATCATACTTTTCAAAGTCTTAAAGAGAACCGCGAAGTATGTACCGATGATAGTGTACTCGCCTATTGACATAGTTCCGTTAATGATTCGTACTCCGGAAACAACAAGTATCACCGCTTGAAACAACGCTGCGAAAAGACCATCGAGCGATGTCAGAGAATATGATAGCTTTCCGGAGCGCAAAACTTTGGGAAAATAGCTCTTAAACCCAGCGTCGAGCGCTTGTTCGCTCTTGCCGTACGAAGATGTCAGTTGAATGTTGAGAATCTGATTAAGCTGCGATGCAATTGCGGCGTAAAAGGCGCTGTCCGCCTCTTTCTTCTCATACGTGACCCTATACAAAAGTTTCCTCAACCCAGTAATTACACAGAAATACACGATGAGGAGAATGATGGAAAACACCGCGAGAGTTGAATCAATTGACCATATGATAAGCAATACGATGGGAATGGCTACAATGGACAGCGGCGCACTGATAAAATTCGCCAAAACGAAGGATGAGACCACGCTGGAGTCGGAAATAATCCGTTGCGTTGTATAGGCTGGATCGATGGTCCGACTCACCAAGTAATCGTCTCTTTCAAAACGCAAGACGGCCTCCCTGAGAAGATCAAAGGAAAGTCTCGTGGTTATGCGAATGGAAAGTGTTCCTGCAAAATAAGTAAAGAGGGTGGAGAAAACTCCTATTGACGCAACCAGGAGCGCGAAGAGTACGGCGTCTCTTTCGCTGCGGTTACCGAGAAGAAAATCTAAGAATTTCCCGTTCACGTATGGCATGGCATAGGAGAGAGCGGTTCCAATCACCGTGATAGCAATGAAGACGAAAGCCCCTTTTGCTCTGATGAACCTCGAGAGAACGCATCGAATCAAGGAAGGCCCCAATCTACCCGCCACAAAACATCAATCACTGATACCTTACACCTCAACACAACAGGAGCGAAGATTTGCCAATGAGACTGCTTTAAGATTGCCTTGGGCCAATACGATCTCAAGCTCTTCCTACAAGAGAGTCGGAATCGGACATCTCCTCCGACGAACCTGGCAATCGGGCGGTTGAAATATCTTTTTCAACCGCCCGATTGCCACAATAGATTTGAGCATCCGCCCACAAACGTCCGCGTTTTATACCCATCAAATCCTTTGCCTTTTGTCGTCTAGACTAGAAAAATCGCTCGAAATAACGCAACCGGCCTGCTCGCTTGAAGAAACCTAAGCCCGTAACGTAGATGTGCAAACTTCCGAAACGCCTTGCGCGGCATAGTGCGTATAAACTTCGTCAACCGCCTCAGAAATATCTGAGTATCGCGCCGGGTCAAAAGCATACGATGTCGCAGCTATACCCTGCACCCATTCGGAACGCGGATTAATTGAATAGCCACACAGCATCATCATACATGCATCTAGACCTGATTTCCCAAGTATCCGACGTATTGATGAGAGCATCGCGGGTCGCCCCTGCACCATCGTCGTCACCCCTATTAGCAGTATTTACCGTTTTTCTCTAAATGCGTATCGCCACCCTTAAGAATACGAAGTGTTTTATCCAGACCCGATTGTCCTCCATCTCAAACGAAGGGATAAGGAATCTCATCCGGAATCGGCAGTAACGGAGGATTCACAACGACAAGCGAAAAACATGAGTCATCTCTCAGAGGGGAGTAAAGGCTCCCCTCAAGCACCCTAGTTTCGTCATCCAAAGAGTTGATGGCAGTGTTTTTCTTACAAAGGTCGACAACAAAAGGGTTGATTTCTACAGATGTTACATCCATGCCACAGTTGGTAAGTATCAGGCCCTGTATTCTGGGGCCAGAACACAAATCGAGAGCCTTCCGTGCGCTCTGCGGTGTAAGGCGCCAATCTCAGCAAATCTGTCCCACAATACTGCGCTGAAGAACAAGACGGAACCCCTGAGCCAAACTCCCCTATACCTTATTAAGGCTAAGACAGGCAAGTTCACGCACCCGGCATATTCCAGAATAACATCCTATTGTTTTAGATGCTCTACAAGCATGAACAGCCGCGAATCGGAAAGATCTTCTAGTTTCGCCCCGACTGACCGCCAAGGGCCAAAATGGCCCCTCCATCCCCGGGCGACTGGCTCTGGCGCGCCGAGGAGTGTCCCCAAGTGCCGGCAGAAAAGGAACGTCCCTATCTGCCGGCTAGAGGGCACCGAAGAGAATGGCGTAGGTAGTGGATTCGCCGAGCTTGAGCTCGTCGCCGGGATTGAGCTGGGCGGAACGGCCGGGCTCGACCTGAATGCAGACGCGCGTGGCCCCGTTTACCACCACGGTTCCGTTGGTGGACGACAAGTCCTCGACATGCCAGATATTTTGAGCATCGCACCAGATATGGGCATGGCGGGCCGAGACATCGTCGCCGACGTCGGTAATATCGCCCTCACCAGTGGCCAGCGCGCCAATCTCAACACCCTGCTCACTCGGCTGAATCCAGCGCGGGGCGCTCACGACAAAACTGTTTTGTACGCGCAGCAAGCCCAAGGGGTGCGCCGGGGCGGGTTCGCGTTCGCCCGCGGTCATCGACATGCCAAGCGAACGCGGCGTGGATGTGCCTCCGCCACAGGTCGCGTGCGCGTAGTCGATGGCATAGTTCACCGAGGACCGCACATCCGCCGAACAACCGACGGCGACAAACAGCACCAGCACGGCCTCGGCGCGCTCGGCGGGCATGAGTTCCGCCGCCTGGGACAGGCGATCGAGCGCGTTGCGATAGAGATTCGTGTCCTGGTGGCACTCTTCGAGCGCGCGTACCATCGGTTCACCTGCAGGACCGCACACCATATTGATCACAGCCGTGGAGTCCATGGGATTGCGCTGGCGCAGGGCCAGTTGCGACATAATACGCGCAGCCGAGGTACCGTATTCGGCAAAGTAGCGCTGCTGAAGCGTGCCGACCGGCGCGCGAACGATAAAGCGGGAAACCCAAGAGCGATCGGCGGCTCGGCTCTGCGGGCTGCGGCCGTCGGCGAGCGGACGGGACGAAAGCACCAAGCCGCACAGCTCGATATGGCTCAGATGCGCTGCGCGCTTAAAGATGTCAAACATGGCCCCGCATGGGGTGAGCTCAACTTGAGATGCCATGACCTAGGCCTCCTTGGTCGTAGAAATAGAATCGGACGATACTTCGACAGGTCCGCCAAAAGTACGGGCAGCTGCGGCTCCACCGGCAAGCGGAGTCGCCATCTGGGCTTTTGTGCGTCGCGGTGCCGAAACGGGAAGTTCAAAGGCAAAGCCCATCGCAAGCAAAAACCACGTAAGCGTATAGGTTGCAACCAGAGCGGCAACAAGGCCGCCCATCACGGCGCGTTGGGAAAATACGCTACATGCAGCCACAACCAACACCGGAACCTCGCAGGCAGAAAGCGCAAGCACACCCTGCAGGAACCCCGAGCGCCGATTGCGCGCAAATGCCCCCGTGACAACGCCGGCTATGCCTGGCAGTGCCAACGCCAGTGCGGCAATAATACCCGGTAGCGACCCAGACCACACGAGCGATCCCAAAGTCGCCGTCACGCGGGCGCCCGACGCCAGCAGCGCGGCCGAAACCACGACCACAGCCCAAACCACGCTGCAAACGACCGCCGCACCGATCATCGCCGTGCGACGAACCGCGCGGCCGGACGCATCCATGGGGCACGGCGTGAGCGGCTCGCCGCGGAGCGAACGACCGACATTTTGCGCATAGTGGTCACAAAACGCCGAGAGCGCCGCCTCGACCGCCGCCGGCTCGGGACGATCTTTTTGATGGCTGGACAGACAGGCCATCACCACGTCGAACAGCTGGGCATCGACAAACGCCAGCGCATCGCGTAGCTCTTCGGAATCCGGCTCAAGCCCTAGCTGCTGGGCCTGCTCGGCCGCGGCGAGCGCCACATCGGGCTCACGACGAAGCAGCTGAGTCAAATCACAACCGGGCGCATGGGCACCAATGGGATAGCCGGGCCGCGTGTCCATCTTGAGACGGTAGGGGCTCGCGATGTCGCGCGTCTTTTTGCGCGAACCCGAGGTGCCCGAAGTGCTCGGCGCGGCTTCGTATGGCGCGACGCCGGCAATGAGCTCGTAAACCGTGCTTGCCGCGGCATAGACGTCAATCGCCGGCGACATACGCAAAGCGCGCAGATCGGGAATATCGTCGGTGAGCATCTCGGGCGGGGCATAGGCAACCGTCGCGCGACGCAGCGTGGCATAACGCTCCGTAAACGACGCCTTGCCGCCGGTACCGGCCAAGGCCGACGCAGGCTCGAGCGCCAGCGACGAGCCAAAGTCGATCAGGCACAGGTCAAAGGCGCCCTCGGCAAGCTGCCGGTCAAGCGGCAGGCGCGCCGTACGCACCATAATATTAGCGGGCGAGATATCGCGATGGACAAAGCCCTCGCCCACCAGGCTCATACGGCAGAGCAGATCGAACAGGTCGCGACCCAGACGCGCCGCCACAAGCGGCGACAGGCGTCCGGCATCGTCCACGGCGAGTCGCGAACGCAAGCGGGCAAGCGTCTCGCCCTCGACCCATTCCATGACAATTGCAGGCACACCGTCGACCTCGCCCCAGCCATAGAGGCGGGGAAAGCCCTTAAGGCCCGAAAGGGCGCGATGGCATTCGTATTCCTCGCGAAACGCCGCCTTGAACTTGGCGACCAGCGCCTCGTGAGCGGCATCGTCGTCAAACTCATCGCGCGTCGGCAAGATGAGCTGCTTGAGTGCCACGGCCTCGCCTTGGGCGTTGACGGCACGCGTCACGCGGCCGATACCGCCACGGCGCATGGTGGCATCGTCGGCAAACAGCATCGTAAAACGACGCAGATAGGCAGGCAGTTCGTCCTGACCGAGCGCAATGGCCGGCTCAAACCCGTCGACACGCGCCAGGCGCAGGCCGACCATGGGATCGCGACCGAGCGATTGTGGTGTGGTGGATGCAAGATCGGTCATCATAGGGCAAGCGCCGCCACGTTATTGTTGAAGTTACCGAGCGCGACGTCATCATCGCCGTAATGGCCGACCCATTGACATAGGTTGGTGTAACAGCCCCACAGATTGGCATACTGCTGATACCACTTTGACCGGGGCGAGAATGTCTGACGACCGAACTCAGCTCGAATAACAAACATCTCCCCGACCAGGCTGTCGCACGGTCTGGGATCTCCCGTAGAGTTATAGGTCGAGACCACGTCATTGGCACGAGAAACATAGCCGTCGAGCATGTTGTACTTGGTCACAAGCCAACTGTGAATGCTCTCTTCCTCAGCAGCGGAAAGGCCGCCGGAGTTTGCATCGTTGTCAGTGTTGCCGCCCGTCGAGCCGCCGTTTCCAGGCCCTCCGGTAGAGGAACCCGACCCAGAGCCGCCGCCCGAACTCGATGAATCCGAGCCGGAGCCAGAAGTATCCGAGCTACCGGGCTTTCCGGACTGCTGGGCGTCCTGCTCCTTTTGCTGCTCGACCTTATTCACCGTTGCCGCCACGCTATTGTTGGACAATCGATCGATGATCTTGGTGTTGGTGAGCACGATGGTTTTGCCATTGGCAAGCGTGACTTCGTTGTCCGGGGCCTCGGCGCCGTCCGCATCGTCGGTGCCAAACACAATATGCCCGACCACACTTGCCCAAGCATATCCAGTCGTGGTGCCCAGATCGCTTTTGGCCTCATGCCCCACGCGCGGTTCGCGTGCGGCATGCGCCTGCATCATGGACGGCACGGTCATGCCATAGGCAGAAACGCCAGCTATGACCAGCACCAGCGAGCACGATAGCAGTGCGTACGCCCGCGGCGCCAAGCCCAGTCGGCGTCGTATGCGCACCGCGGCGCCGCGCTTTGTCTGAGTGCCACCGGGCCGCATGCGTTCTCCTCCAATCAAAACCACCCCTAAAAGGGGTGGTTTGCTCTTAGGGTATAACCCTTGGATT
>ENA-OPTA01001402-OPTA01001402.1-human-gut-metagenome-genome-assembly--contig:-NODE-1402-length-14486-cov-2.996327_pt1 | contig 14486 bp, 10 predicted proteins | sample MGYA00241813_ERZ501917 | MGnify/ENA primary metagenome ERZ501917 (study PRJEB25962, sample SAMEA2042408) | human gut metagenome | biome: human gut; feature: human-associated habitat; material: faeces...
CGGCAACCAGCGCACCCATGTCGAGCGAGTAGAGCTGCTTGTCTTTCAGGTTCTCCGGCACATCGCCGCGGACTATACGCTCAGCCAGTCCTTCAACGATGGCTGTCTTACCGGTTCCCGGCTCACCTATCAGTATAGGGTTGTTCTTTGTACGGCGTGACAGAATCTGAAGTACACGACGAATTTCATCGTCACGGCCAATCACAGGGTCGAGTTTGCCCTGACGTGCCTCCTCAACCAGGTTCTTGGCATATTTCTCCAGGCTCTGATAGTTTTCGTCAGCCGACTGCGACTGCACCTTCTGTCCCTGCCTCAGCTCGTTTATGGCTGCGCGCATCTCCTTCTCGGTGCATCCTGCATCTTTCATTATGCGGCTTGCCGTAGAGTTTACATCAAGCAATGCCAGCATTACAGGTTCAACGCTGACGAACTCGTCGCCCATTTTCTGCGATATGTCTACGGCCTTCTGAAGCACGCTGTTGCTCTCGTTGCTGAGATAAGGCTGTCCGCCCTGAACCCGTGGCAAGCGGCTAATCTCACGGTCAACCACTGTCTCAACCTGCATGGCGTTTACACCGAGTTTCTGAAACAAAAAGTTGGTGACGTCTTTAGCCTTGTTCATAAGGCCCTTGAGCAGGTGGACCGGCTCAATCGACTGCTGTCCTGAGCGTTGTGCGGTGTTAACTGCCTCCTGAACAGCCTCTTGCGCTTTGATTGTGAATTTGTCGAATGTCATATAATAGTCTCCTTTCTTTTCTTTTTCTTATTTGTTATTCCTGAATACAATCTTTTTACGATTGTCTGCTATCAGAGAATCAAAATACATGCCCGTAGCCGAGTTCTGACATTTTGTCTTGTTTGCATGACAAATTTTCAGTCTGATTGATTCTCTGCTGCTGTATACATAATTAATATATAATGCCGGCTTCGTTCTGTTTGGCATATTGTCGCCCTTTGATGCTATGGCCTTACACTTTGATTTCTGTTGAGGCTCTCATACTGGGATATTTGAAAATTTAAATCATTTGGCCGTGAATATGCCCCGAAAACGTGTGCAAACGTAAGTAGGTGTGTTACATGTTGTTATGCAGCTTGTGCCGTATATGTGCAATGTTTTTTGTCCGAAATGGGACAAAAAAGCCTTTATTTCAATAAAAAAACAGGTTGGTTTTCATGCTGAAAGCTGCCCGTTTCCGGGTAAAAAGTTGCCGAGTTGTTTTATAAAAGCTTACCTTTTATGTCCAGATGTAAATATTCTTTATCATCATATGGCGCATAGCCTGTCTGATTTTTCTATTTCATCAGAAAATCATGACAAAACTAAAGTGACATAATGATGCGGCTTTTTGTGAATATACTTTCATATTGGTTGATGTTGCATGTGCGCTTTCTGCTTGTTCGTGCGTATAGATGTGATTGGTTTTGGATAAATAAAAACGCAGAAGTTATCAACAGGCAATATCGAAACTGTTGATAACTTCTGCGTGAATGTATGTTTCTGTATATGTCAGAAGCGCACTGTTATGCCGATGCTGGGCAGCAGCGTGCCGCTGTCCTGACTGATATACTTCATCTTGTAGCGCTGTTCGGCTGCCGGAGCGTCAGGATTTTCAATGACGCCAGTGCTCATCAGCACGTCGGGCTGGCTCAGAACGCTCTTTGTTATGTTCTGTATGTCGAGATAAAAGCCGAGCATCCAGCCTTTGAAGTAATAGTTTTTGTCAACACGGATGTCAAGTTGGGCAAAGGCGTCAAGACGTTCGGTGTTAAACTTCGAATAGTCGTAATACGGTCGTCCCTGTGCGTCCCATGCCTCCACGAGCGACGACTTGTCAACGTCATACGGCGTATACGGACTGCCGCCTATCGCACTCAGCTTGGCTCCTATGCTCCAGTTGCGCGGCAGCTCGTAGGTGGCGCTCACGTTGGCAATGAAGCGGTTGTCCCATGCCGAGTTGATGTATCCGGCGTCTGAGTTGTTCTTGTATTGACTCTTGAATAATGTGAACGACGCCATAGACACCAGTTTGCCCGGTATCTGCCAGCGCATGGTGGCTTCGAGGCCGTAAGCCCTGCCCTTGGCCGACGAAACGAGCAGCTCGTTGTCCACAACGCCATAGTCGTTGCCCTTGCATGAGAGCGGAATGTTGTCGGCAACGGAGAGCGGAATGTCAGTGTAATGTTTGTAGAAACCTTCCAAACTCACTGTTATCTGCTTGCCCGGTGTCCATTCAACGCCCAGCGCCGCGTTCTTTACGCGCATATATTCGAGCGACTTGTTGGCCAGTTGGCCGTTTTCGTCTTTATATCCCAGGGCTGTGTATGGCGGCAGCTGATGATACATTCCGGCGCCGATGTTGACGGCCCACGACGGCAGAAACTTGTAAGACAATGATACGGTGGGCGAGATGTGCTCCCAGAAGCGCGCTGTCAGGTCGGAATAAGAACATCCGTCGAGGCGCAGGCCCATGTTGGCCGTAAGTATTCCGTCTTCACTCGTATAGCGCGCCGAACCGTAGGCTGCCCATCCTGCAAAGCTGATGTCGGTTGAGTATTGCGATATTGAGCTTTCGTTGTGATAAACTTTTTGGTATGTGTGGTCGTTGTAGAAGGCATACCATGCTTCAACGCCCTCGCGCCATGTCCAACGGTCGTTATATGTGCGGTTTTCGGCTCTCAGCGATAGCTTCTGTTCGCGCGAACTGAGGTCGAGCGTAAGGTCTTCGGGAGCCGAATCGTCGTTGTTGCGGTACTTAAGATTCTGGTTGCCCAGATAGTTATAGCCGAGCGAAACCGTTGTTACGTTCTTTCCGGCATAATGTTTATAAGATGCGCCGAGCGTAAACGTCTGCTGCGTTATGCGGGGCAGGTAGCTCAGCATGTATTCGGCGTCCTCTCCTTCTTGGTCAGTATTAAGCTTCATGTTGTCGATGCCCGTAAGCCCGAGGAAAGTTATTTCGTCTTTCTTTCCCAATTTGGTCTTTATCTTAAACTGTCCGTCTATGTAGTTTGGCAGGAAGGGCAGGCCGATCATCTTGAATAGCAGTTGCAGATACGACTGGCGCACAGAGAACAGATATGTAGTGTTGCTGCCGAAGTGGCCCATGCCGCTGAGCGACACTTCTGATGCTCCGAGAGTGGCCTTGAAAGAGTTTTCGTCGGTGTTGCCGTCGAGAAGACTGATGTCCATTACCGAACTTAATGCGCCGCCGCGGTCAGACGGGAATGCGCCTGTATAGAACTGCACTTCGCGTATAAGGTCGGCGTTGAGTATGCTCACCGGGCCGCCCGACGCACCCTGAGTGGCAAAGTGGTTGATGTTAGGTATCTCTATGCCGTCCATGAAGAAGCGGTTTTCCGACGGCGAGCCGCCCCTTACGATGAGGTCGTTGCGATAGCCGATAGGAGAGAACGACACGCCTGGCACCGACCTCACAATGCGCGAGATGTCGCGGTTGCCGCCCGGACTTTTCTCTATCTCGCCGAGTCCTATTATCTGCATGCTCACCGGACTTGGCTTTACGCGCCTTATCACGGGCACGCTAACCGTAACTTCGTTGAGATGCTTTGAGTCTTCGTCGAGTTCAATCTCTATCGTAGGCATCTTTGCCGACACGAAATATTCGGCAGACAGCACGCTCTTGTAGCCTATGCACGTAACGTAGAGCCGGCAGATGCCTGGATTGACGCCGCTTATGACGAACACTCCGGTGGTGTCGGTGGCTGCTCCGACGCCCTGCAGCCCCTGCACCGATACGCTTGCGCCTATGACAGGCTCGCGCGACAGTCTGTCTACGATGCGTCCGCGCACCGTAAACTTCTCTGATTCGGCATGCATGGCCGTTATCTGGAAGATGCAAATAAGGATGAATGCTATTCGCTGAAATGTGTGTAGAATGTATTTCATATAAATAATACAGAAGTTTTAAAAATGTAGTCGTGTCTGTTGATGCGTTCTGCGAAAGGCATCTGGCACTGTAATAAAAACGAAGTTAACGGACAAATCGCCATGTAGGAGATATAAAAACTGTTGTCCGTTAACTTCGTTCGTTTCTTTTGTCCGGCTGTTATTCTTTTCTTTGCCGGCTATGCTTGGGCCATGTGGCCGCGGGCATTATTTCATCTTGTCGAAGCCTTCACCGAACACGCCATGGCAGAATGTCTGTGAAACCATGGCATGGGGGTCGATATTCTTAATATAGTGGAATATTTCCTGAGACTCATATTTTCTTGCCAGAACGATAAGTATGTCCACTTCCTTCTTTGAATACCAGCCCTTGCCCTCAACAACGGTAACACCTCTGTGGGCGCTTTGGTTGATCTGGTCTGCAATCTTCTCATAATCCTTTGATATGATGATAAACTGCACAGTCTGGCGTGAACCGTTGACAACGTAGTCGCAGACATAACTTGCAATCAGAGTGAACGCGATACCGTAGACGATTGTCTCGGTGCTGTGGAACAGCAGATAAGATGAGCTGATAATCGTAATGTCGATAAACTGCATGGCACGTCCGAAGCTCAGGCTGAAGTATTTGTTCAGCAGGGCTATCAATATATCGGTTCCTCCTGTAGAGCCGTTATGCGAGAACACCAGACCGAGGCCTCCGCCGGCCATTGCACCTCCGAGAATAACATGCATAAACTTGTCTTCTCCGGCCGTGATTATGGGATATGCCTGGAACAGGGGCTGAAGTACGCCCACAAATACCGACATGATTGACACGCCGATGATGGTTCTGATGATAAACTGCTTGGTGAGTGCCTTGCAGGCAATGATAAGCATAGTCACGTTAAGCACCCAGATCGAAATACCGGGAGGAAATCCGAAGGCATAGAACAGCAGCGCCGATATACCGGAAACGCCTCCCATCACAACCTGTTCGGGAAGGATAAAGGCCGTATATCCGAATGAATAAAGTAATATTCCAAATGTAAGGAAAAAAAGATCTTTATAAAAAGAATTCTTTACTTCGGCCTTGCCCTTTTTTTTGATATCATTCATAATAATTATGGTTAAAAATTAAAAAAACTATCACTTTCATGTACAGCGGCAGAAAATGACCTGTTGCTGTACATGAAAGTGTTATATCACGAGTATGTGTGTATTTAATACTTTCAGAATTATATGTAGACTATTTTATCTTTTCGAAGCCTGCCCCGAACACACCGTGACAGAACGTCTGTGAAACCATCGCGTTAGGATCGATCTGTTTGATGATAATCATCAAGTCCTGAAGCTCGTATTTATGCGCGAGGATTATCAGCAGCTTGACATCGTTCTTTGTATACCAGCCCTTACCCTCTACGACCGTTACGCCACGATGCATGCCTCCTGACACATTATTGGCGATTTCCTGATATTCTTTAGATATTATCAGCAGCTGCACGGTTTGCTTTGAACCGTTTACCACGAAGTCGAGCATGAAACTTACCACTAATGTGAACACGATACCGTAGATAATCGTTTCCACGCTGTGGAATACAAAGTAAGATGAGCTTATGATTGTGAAATCTATGAACTGCATGGCGCGGCCGAAACTGATGTTGAAATATTTGTTAAACACTGCCATCAGTATGTCTGTTCCGCCTGTAGAACCGTTGTGTGTAAACACGATGCCAAGTCCTGTTCCGCAGAGCAGTGCTGCAATGAGGACATGCATGAATTTGTCTTCTCTGGGAGTTATAATCGGGTGAGCGGTGAAGAAAGGCTGAAGAAAGCCCACACAGAGCGACAGCATCGTGACGCCTATCACCGTCCTTATTACGAACTGGGGTGTAAGAGCCTTGATTGCTATGATGATCATCATGGCATTGAGCACCCAGATGGAGATACTTGGAGGAAAACTCGTTGTGTAGTAAATGAGTGCTGAAATACCGGCAACGGCTCCCTGCACAACTTTTTCAGGTAATATGAATGCTGTGTAGCCTGTAGCATACATCAGTACTCCGACAAAGAGAAAAAAGATGTCTTTGCCTTGCTGCTTCCAGTTCGTTTGAGCGATAATGTTAGTTATCTTGTTCATATCAATGATTGTTTTCATGGCTTTCACATATTTTTCATAATGTCTTGGCGCAAGTCTTTGCGTGCGTAAGAGTTTAGACTATGTGGTATGCCGCATGTCTGTTATTTATTTTTTTGCAAAGATAGTTTAATTTTGCAAAGTCGCAAAGAAATATTGACTAAATGATAGAGGGTTTTTGCATTAAATCTGATAAAAAAATAAGTGCGCTCAGCCGCCTCTGAATGCATGCTTTTGGCATATTGTTTTTGTTATGCGTCAACGGATGATAATATGCATACGCTTAGTCGGAAATATGTGCCAACTATGCTTCAAACAAGCGTCGCAGTTTAACAAAAATGTAAGGCCTGTCAGGCATCATTGTTGCTTGATATTTTTTCTGAATTGCTGTGGCGTAAGGCCGGTGTGCAATTTAAAGTATCGACAGAAGAACGACTCGTCGCTGAAATTGAAGTCCCATGAAAGCTGCTTGACGCTTTTCTCACTGTTACGCAGCTGCAGTTTTATCTGCAGAGTTACATATTGGTCTATAATATTTTTTGTAGTGTGTCCGGTCATATTTCTTACAATGGTGTTAAGATATTTCGGCGTTATGTTAAGCTTTCCGGCATAGAAAGCCACGTCGTGCGACTTCACGTAATATTGTTCGATGTCTTCCATGAACATGTTGAACAGTTCGTTGGTGCGTCTTGAGCCGTAGCCTTCTGGCTCCTCGTGCCTGTTGCGTACCATCCAGTCGTAGAAACCGAGAAAGAAGGCCTTGAGCTGGTAGAGCACAAGCTGGTCGAGACATGTGCAGTCCTTCTGTATGAAATACAGTCTGAGCAGGCTGAACATGTTTTCAATTATCAGCGTAACCACCTGTTTGTCAGTGCGGCATCTGTCCTTGCGCAGCAGTGAGTACACGGTTTGCTCCAGTTGCAGGCTCGCCTCCCTCAGCATCGTCTTGTCGTAGCGCAGCATTTCCACCTCAAAGTCGTCCGAAACATTGTGCAGCATCACCATGTCGTTCGGGAATAGTGTTATTACGGCATCCTTTTTCAGATGCCAGTCTTTAAAGTCGATGCGCATTGTTGCCGTACCACCTTTACATAATATTATTGCACCATAGTCGATGACGTTCGATTCTGCTTCAAGTTCTTTCAGCGATGTAGTGCAGAGCTGCGCCTTGTCTGATGCGAATGTTTCAAATTTCATGGGCTTGTCGTATGTTGCTTTTACTTATGTCTGAAATATGCATATCTCCGTTTTGTGCTGCAAATATCGCTATATTGAGTGATAAAACACCATATTTGTTCCGAAAAATCCCATTTCTCGCGAAAAAATTAAAATCATTTAATTGTTAAATAGTCTTACCTTTGCACCCGGTTTCAGACCATTTCTCTGGATTAATGGAAAATATAGTGAAAATATAAAAGTGATGATTAGATGTAAATTTGTTTATGCCGTATTGTCCGGCGCACTGCTTCTTCAGTCAACAGATGCATTGTCGCAGACACAGCGCACAATGACGGTGAGCGAGTTGTTTTCTCTTGTTGAGACGGGCAGCAGACAGTTGCGTGCCCAAAAGTCGGAAGTTGACGTGGCACATAATGCCATTTCGGAGGCAAAAAGCCGGCGTCTGCCTGATGTTAATGCTTCGTTGTCTGTTAGTTATAACGGCAACGTGCTTATGACCGACCGGGATTTCAGCAATGCCAAAGGCATCACCCAGCCACACTTCGGCAACAGTTTTGCGCTCGAAGCTCAGCAGGTGGTTTATGCCGGAGGAGCCATCAACACGGGCATACGCCTTGCCGAACTTCAGAAAGAGCAGGCAGAAACAGGCGTTGCCCTCAGCCGCAGTCAGCAGCGCTTCATGGCTCTCGGTCAGTATCTCGACTTGGTTAAGCTGTCAAACGGAATGAAAGTTTATGACAGCAACATTGCGCTGACCGAAAAACTTATTGCCGATATAAAGGCAAAGCACGAAGAGGGCATAGCGCTGCGCAACGACGTTACACGATATGAACTGCAGATGGAGTCGCTCAAACTCGGACTGCGCAAGCTTCAGGATCAGCGCAGCGTGCTCAACCATCAGCTCTGTAACACCCTCGGACTTACTTCTGATGTTGTAATCATGCCCGACACAGCAGAACTTAAAACCGCATCAGACAATGGTAACGAGGCCGACTGGCAGAGCCGGGCATCAGTTTCGTCGCCGTTGCTGCGCCAGTCGAAACTCGGTGTGGATATGGCCCAGCAGCAGCTGCGCATGGCAAAGAGCGACCTTATGCCTAAGGTTGTGGTGTTTGCTACTGACAATTTCAGCGGTCCGTTCACTTACGACTTGCCGCCTATAGACAACAACTTCAACATCTGGTATGTCGGTATCGGCATAAAATATTCGCTCAGTTCGCTGTTCAAGGGCAACAAGACGGTGCGCAAGGCTAAGGCGCAGATTGTGCAGAGCAACGAGAATCATGCCGTTACGGCAGAGAGTGTAGACAACCAGATGCAGCAGGCATACACGCTCTATCGCCAGTCGTTTGTCGAACTGCGCACACAGCAGAAGAGCGTAGAGCTTGCCGCTCAGAACTATCAGGTGGTCAGCGACCGCTACATGAGTCAGATGGCGCTGATAACTGATATGGTCGATGCGTCTAACATAAAGCTTAACGCCGAACTTCAGGAGGTTGACGCACGCATCGGCACCATTTACGCATACTATAAAATAAAATATATTGCAGGTGAAATCTGATAAGGCACCTGTGTAAATACATAAAAACAATACCGGCCGCGCTGCCTGAACCGATATAGGCACGGCTACGGACAGAAATTACAAATAACAGACATAAGATATGAACAACAAGAAACTTATAAAAAGAATATACAATGTAGTAATCATACTGTTGCTCATCGGAGCAATAACGTATGTCGTAACCCGCTTTGCCCATCCGGCAAACACAGAATATACTGACGATGCCCAGGTGCAGCGCCACATAACGCCGATAAACACCCGTGTGCAGGGATTTATCAAGGAGATACGCTTTGAGGAATATCAGCACGTGAAGAAAGGCGATACGCTCGTTATCATCGAAGATGCCGAATATCGTCTTCAGCTTGCTCAGGCTGAGGCCAGCTATCGCGGCTCACGTTCGGGCTCTTCTGCCATATCAGCCGGAATGAACACTACGACGAGCAACGTAAGAGTGGCTTCTGCAGGCATAGAGGAGGCAAAGGCAGACATGGACAACGCCCGCCGCGACTATGAACGCTATGCCTCGCTGCTGAAGAAAGACGCTGTTACCCGTCAGCAGTATGACAACGCGCTGACAAGATATAAGGCGGCGAAGGCACGTTACGAGCAGGCAAGCGCAAGCCGCCGCTCTACATCGCTCGTAAAGAACGAGCAGGCTCACCGCCTGAGTCAGAACACGGCAGGCGTAAGCGTGGCCGAGGCTGCCGTAAATCTTGCCCGTCTTAACCTTTCTTATACGGTTATCGTGGCTACAAGCGACGGAGTGATGGGCCGAAAGGACATTCATGTTGGTCAGCTCGTTCAGCCCGGACAGATGCTCGCACGTATTGTGGACGACGATCAGGTGTGGGTTATTGCCAACTATCGCGAAACACAGCTGAAGAACATCTCTGTAGGCGATGCCGTTGAGTTTACTGCCGATGCCATTCCGGGCGTTACATATAAAGGTGTGGTTGAGTCGCTCAGTCCTGCCACGGGCTCGGCTTATTCTATGGTTCCTGCCGACAATGCCACGGGCAACTTCGTGAAGGTTGAGCAGCGTGTGCCGGTGCGTATAGCCATTGTGGGAAAGAACAGCGAGGCCGACCTGAAGAAACTCCGTGCCGGACTGAATGTTGAAACGTTGGTAATGTATAAGTAATATGCCGCCTATTCCTACAGGACCGTTCACGATGCCGATGATGAACGGCTTCGTGCCTAAGAAAATACAGCCGTGGATATATGTCGTCTTTGCCTTCTTTTTTCAGTTGGCGGGAGGCATGTATGCCGGAGCTATGCCTCACGTGATGGGCGACATGTGTATCATGCGCGAGGATGTTACGATGATTGTGCTGTGCGGCGTTATCGGCGTTAACATGCCTTTCCCGTTTCTTTTCCGCTTTAAGTTCAGGTTCACCAACCGCCAGCTGCTCATAACGGCAGCTCTTGCCATTGCCGCATGCAACTGGTTGTGCATGTACACCGAGTCGGTGCCCGTGCTGTGCCTTCTCTCTTATGTTGCAGGATTTTTCAAGCTTTGCGGAACGTTCGAGTGTCTGTCTAACGTGCAGCTGTGGATGACATCAAAGCGCGACTTCACAATATTCTTCCCGTTGCTTTATTGTATTGTTCTCGGCGACATGAGTCTGTCGTCTTGGATAACCGTCCACCTTACATATATATTCCAGAGCTGGTATGCCATGCACTGGGCTATGACGGGCGCAATGCTCTTCATTGCGCTGATGGTGTATGTGCTCACCCATGATTTCCGCTTCATGAAGCCGCTGCCCCTGTTCGGCATCGACTGGCTGGGAGGAGCCTTGTGGTCCATCTTCCTGCTGTCTGTCATCTTCGTGTTCGAATATGGCAAGTTCTACGACTGGTTCGATTCCCTGCAAATCCTCCTCGGTACCCTGATTGCCATTCTCTCGCTGGCCCTCAGCATCCACCGGATGATTGTCCGCCGGCATCCGTACATCGCCCTGGAAGCCTTCAAGTACCGCAACCTCACGTCCTTGCTCTTCCTGTTCCTGATGCTCTGCTTCTTTCTGGCGGCCCCGACCGTCCTGCAAAACATCTTCACACACGGCATCCTGCAATACGACGTGTTGAACGATGTCTCGCTGAACTGGTGGAACCTGGGAGGCACGGTGTTGGGATGCATCTTTGCCTACCAGTGGCACGTCCGCCTGCACGGAGGATACAAAGTACCCGTCTTTTTAGGATTTGCCCTGATTGTGGGCTACCAGTGTTTCATGTACTTTCTCATCGACCCGAACATGAACATCGAATGGCTCTACGTCCCTACCCTGCTGCGCGGAGCCGGTTACATCATTCTGTACATCTCGCTCACGGTGTACGTCACCGGTATCGTCCCCTTCCAGCATTTCTTCCAAGTATTGTCCATTCTGGGCTTCATCCGTACCGGATTCGGTTCCGTACTGGGAGGCGCCATCTATAGCCGGGTATGGCAACACATCTTACCGGAAAACTTCCAGACCCTCTCCATCGAACTGGACGAGGTGAACACGGCTCTCAATATGCAAACCTTCCATAGCATCTATGGGGAAGCCATGAAACAGGCCACATTGGTCAGCCTGAAAGAAATGTACGGCTGGGTCTGCATCGTCGGCGTCTTGTTTCTGGCCCTCATTCTGTTCGAAAAATTCTTAAATCAGAATGTAGTAGGACGTTTGCCCCGCATCCGACGCATCAAGCACCTCATGAAACGTGAAAATGCTTAATTATCAGTAACGGTGCGAAGGAAAAAAGAGAGACTGCATTCCCTGACGGAAACAGTCTCTCTTTCTACAATCCTCCCTTCAAAATCTCCACTCATGGGAGCACCGTAATATCAAAATGCCTCAAGGCCTCACCGAGCACGGCACACTGTAGGCCTTTCGCTTCGCCCGCATCTCCTTGGCCAACCCATCGGCTTGTGCCTCATCCATTGGTTTTTCGAACAGCTCGTCCGCTTTCTTCACCAATGCCTCCAGTTCCTTGGCCTGAGGTTGCGACAATTCGAAATAATCGTCGTCGCCATGGCAATACAGCAGTCTCAACCGGGCCAGCATGGTTTCTGCCTTCAAGGCAATCATTCCTTTACACACCGGAACCGGTGAACTATCGTCTTGCGACAATTTCAGTTGAGGGGTTACCGCATCGATATACGAAATCTTTTTCTCCTGCCGGAAATCGTTTCCATCATAATCCATCGAGCAAATAACATAGTTACCATTGAGATAATCTATAAAATAAATCCGATTGCGGGTATATTGCATCCGGTCTACATCTTCAATGACCGAAGGCATTTGCAACTGCCGGATGACCTGTGCCTGCTGCCCGCAGAAATCACTCTTCAGGATTTGCTTTTTCCCGTCACGAGCCGTCTGGTAATACCAATATCCGTCGGCATAGCGGGTCTCGGTCTTGATGGCTTCTCCCTTGGCATTGTACCGGCGAACCACACATTTCTCCGAATCGAACTTGTTTCCAGAGGGCACATAAATGCGCTCCGGCAAATTCAAGTGTGGTTTCGGATGAGCAAATGCGCTATAAAACAAGTCATCCGAGCAAAGGAAATATTTGTTGATGCTTCCCATTCCCGGCATCTTATAGGTGCTGGCGTCATCAAAAGTCGCGTCGGCATGATACCAGTTCCCGTCTAGATAAATACGGTTCCACGCATGCCCGGAACTTCCGGGAATCGCCCCTGTCACGTAGTCGGTCGGGATGCCCAGCCCGTTCATCAACAATGAATACGACAGGCTGTAGCCTTGACAGACCGCCTTATGCGTCAGAAAGACGCCCAATGCCGAAAAAGAAGCGTAAGCCAAATTAGAAAAATCTTCGTTGCGCTCTCCATATACCACCTCGTTACAAACCTTCTGATAAAGGGTATAGGCAATCTCTGCTTGGCTCATCCGGTGGTCCAACAACGCATAAAAATTTTCGACACTTTCTTCCAAACCTGGATAAATTTCCGGCAAGGCAGCAGGCGAAACAGCATACTGCGGAAGAAAAGCTGCCAAGTATCCGGGATTCTTCAAATCCTCCCGGTAGCCGATATTGCCACCCACTTTCAGATGAAATAACAAGGGATGACTGCGCAGAAAAGCATTGTACACACTGTCTGCCTTCGCAGCAGGAATACGGAAGTCCTTGACAAGCACTTCCTTTTCTCCTCTCAAGACACCGTTGGTCAGGGCGCGGAATATGTCGGTCTCTTCTGCCGCCGGCTCTTCCGTACCGTCAGGTACGTTTTCGTTCTCTTCCCCACTTTCCTCAGTGGGAGTCTCGGTCGTCTCCGTTGAGTCAGCCGGAACCACAGATGTTTCTTGGACAGGCTTCTCCAGTTTCTCTCTCTTGCATCCGGATACGGACAAAAGATACACGCACAATGTCATTGCAATAGGAATCAATCGCTTCATAAGAGTAATTATAACAAGGTTTGGTACAGATTCAATGCTGAATCGGCATATAAAGGTGATTTTTTCGTTTTTACATAACAAACAGCATATACCGAATGTTTAAACACGTACTGTTTTTCAGTTCCTCCCCTCCGTCTTGCACTCCTCACAAAGCAAAAATGCCGTTTCAATGTACATTGAAACAGCATCCCTTATTTTTCCGAAAACGTTATTCTTCCGGAGTCTCTTCCATTTTCCGCTTTACAAACTTGATTTTCAGGTTGGCTTCCTTCTGCTCTTTCTTGATTTCCTCCATCGCAGAAAGCACACGGGCCAGCTCGCTCAGGGAGACGGTCTTCTCCTCGCGCTTCTTGTGCTGCTCGTTCTTCTTCTCGCCGTGCTTCTTGTTGTTGTTCTGGGCAGCGGGTTCAGCCTTCTTTTCGGGCTGAGCGGGCTTTTCGGCCTTGGGCTGCTCGGCCTTCTTCTCTGCCTTCTTCTCCTGAACCGGCTGCTTTGCGCTGTTCAGGTACTCGGTCAGGTCGGCCACGCTGTTGTCCTTGCTGAATTTCTCCAGCAGGTAGTTCAGCTCGTTCTCCTCCAGAGTGGAGCTGTTCTTCTTGCCGGTGCTGCCCATGGCGGCCAGCTCATCGAGGACCTTCTTTGCCGAAACATTCAGGTCCTTTGCAAAATCGCTTACTTTATATTTTACGGTCATTCGCTCATATCCTCCTCATTTTTGATTGCCCCGCAGTCCGAAAGACGGTCAAAGCAGAGCTTTGCGAGGTTGCGGTCGGTCACGGCGTACACCGCCACCGGTTTGCGGCTGATATCGGCCAGCCGGTCCTGCGTCAGCGGCATGGTGATCACGTCCACCAGATCACCCACTGCGTAGTTCAGCCGCTGCATGGTCTTGGCGCTGGCGTCGGATGCCACCATCACGAGCCATGCCTTGCCTTTGACGCACGCATCCTCCACGGCGTCGAAGCCCATGGTCAAGGCCCCGGCCTTGCGGCAGAGGCTCACGGCCTGATACAGCGCTTCCTGCGGGGGCAGGGCGGGCTTTTCGGGGGTGTTGTTCTTATGCTTCGCCATTCTGCTCTGCCTCCTTTGCAGCACCGGCCAGCTGCGCGGCCAGTGCGTCATACACTTCGGCGGGAACCGGCTGCTCAAAGCAGCGCTCCAGCGCCTTTTTCTTCTTTGCCTTGGCCAGACAGGCCGGGTCCGGGCAGAGGTAGGCTCCGCGGCCGGGCTTTTTGCCCACGAGGTCGATGCTGATCTCGCCGCTGGGCGCACGCACCACCCGCACCAGTTCCTTTTTGGGGCGGCTGGTCATAC
>ENA-OPTA01001407-OPTA01001407.1-human-gut-metagenome-genome-assembly--contig:-NODE-1407-length-14445-cov-5.430090_pt1 | contig 14445 bp, 10 predicted proteins | sample MGYA00241813_ERZ501917 | MGnify/ENA primary metagenome ERZ501917 (study PRJEB25962, sample SAMEA2042408) | human gut metagenome | biome: human gut; feature: human-associated habitat; material: faeces...
AGCAAGTCCAGCAGCTCTTAGGGCATCAGAAAATCGACACCACCATGCACTATGCAATGGTGAAACAACAGAATGTGAAGCTGGCACATAGAAAATACATTGGATAGGATGGGATGAAAATGAGGATGACGCAACTTAAAACCATCGCAGACATACAGACTGGTCCGTTCGGAAGCCAACTCCACAAAGAAGACTACGTTGAAACCGGAACCCCTATTGTCACTGTTGAACATCTTGGGAACCGAGTATTCACCGAGCAAAATCTCCCCAGAGTTTCCGACAGCGATAAAGCGCGGTTGATTAAGTATACTCTTTCAACTGGCGATATTGTATTCAGCCGAGTTGGGTCTGTTGACCGCTGTTCCTATGTTGATAAATCACACGACGGATGGATGTTCTCGGGACGTTGCTTACGAGTCCGCCCAACTGAACTGGTTGATTCTCTGTACCTATATTATTATTTCTGTTTAGAAGAAACCAAGCAGTTTGTTCGGAATATTGCAGTAGGCGCGACCATGCCTTCTATCAATACGAAACTTCTTGGAGAGGTCGAAATCGCCTTACCGGATCTGAACAACCAGAAACGGATAGCCGCTGTTCTCTCATCACTGGATGATAAAATTGAGAACAACCAAAAGCTAAACGATAATTTATACGCTCAAGCCAAAGCTATCTTTGACAACCATTTTATCAATATTGATGCCATCCCTGCTGGATGGAGAAAAGGCAATCTCTTAGACATCGCCAATTACTTGAATGGACTTGCCATGCAGAAGTTCCGTCCTCAAGGGCATGAAATAGGTCTTCCAGTATTGAAGATTAAGGAACTCCGCCAAGGTTCATGTGATGATAGCAGTGAACTCTGCTCCTTGAGTATCAAGCCTGAATACATCATTCACAATGGCGATGTCATCTTCTCTTGGTCCGGAAGTCTACTTGTTGATATATGGTGCGGGGGAACTTGCGGATTGAATCAGCACCTTTTCAAGGTTACATCAGACGTCTATGACAAGTGGTTTTACTACCTGTGGACGGCTCACCACCTTGCCCGTTTTATTGCAATCGCTGCTGATAAGGCAACAACAATGGGGCACATCAAACGTGAGGAACTTGCCAAAGCAGAGGTCTTAATTCCTTGCGAAGAAGACTATACAAGCTTCAACTCTATCATGCAGCCTATTTTTGAGCTGATAATCTCGAACCGGATTGAGTCTCGTAAGCTGGCTGCACTTAGGGATGAACTACTACCAAAGCTGATGACCGGCGAGATCGACGTCTCCGACGTTCAGTTCTAAGCCGCTAAATTATCGTTTACCTGATATGGAGGATATACCATGTTTGATAAAGTTCAGGAGAGCTTGAAAAGAAGCAAAGACGAGCGCCAGAAAAAGCGGCTTGAAAAGGAACGGCTTCGTCTTGAGAAAGCCGCAGCAGAAGCAGCTCGTGAGGAAGAGCGGCTTCAACAGGAGGCTCAAAAGATACAGACTGAAAAAGAACGCCTTCTCTCCCTTGATGACAAGGGGCTGATGGTTGAGCTAATTTTGGCAATGCGTGGCTTATACGCGCAGATCGAGGATATTCAATTTCAGCAGATAACATTAACTTCGAGAATCGAAGATATTGAGTCGGACATCTCTTCCATACGCAGTGATATTTCAGATTTGGAAAGCAGACTGGGCTCGTCCGATCAGTAAGACTCAATGAAGGAGGCGCAGACGTGATTATTTCACCACAATCTCTTGATACAAACCTAAGTCAGCTTTTAGCGGAAGTTAAGTCCGGCTCAATGCAGTTGCCGGAGTTTCAGCGCGACTGGACTTGGGATGATAGCCGAATTAGAGGCATTATCGCCAGCTTATCACAGGGTTATCCTATGGGTGCCATCATGCGGCTGCAATACGGCAATCCGGACATCCAATTCAAATACCGTACAATTACGGGCGTAAAAGGCGTTTCTGTGAAGCCGGAGCATTTGATTCTCGATGGTCAGCAGCGGCTTACTTCAATTTATCAGGCAACATCCTCTAAAGAGCCGGTCTCGACCAAAACAGAAAAAGGCAAGGCTATTAAGCGTTATTACTATCTCTCAATGGAGAAGTGCCTCGACGATGATGAGGATCGTTTTGATGCTGTCCTCTCCATCCCCGAAGACCGTAAGATTAAAGAGAACTTTGACCGGGATGTGAAGCTCGATCTCTCCACCAGAGAATATGAATACGAGAACAAGCTGTTTCCGGTCAATATCGTATTCGACAGCAACGCAGTTATGGACTGGTTCATGGGCTACATGACGCACTACGGAATGAAGCCGGAAGCAATGGACGAGTTCAAGCGTTTCCAAGCGGATGTGCTGAATACAATTTCCGGGTATAAGCTGCCTGTGATTACACTGGACAAGTCCACGCCGCGAGAGGCAGTGTGCAAGGTGTTTGAGAACGTCAATACTGGCGGTGTTCCTCTCACGGTGTTTGAGCTTGTTACCGCAACTTATGCCACAAGAGACTTTGACCTGAGAAAAGACTGGGTGCAGTGTCGAAATACAATTTGCGGTTTCGATGACACGCTGAGAACAGACTTGTTCGATGGGATTGATGAGACTACCTTCCTGACAACGGTTTGTCTCTATACAAGCTATTTGAACAAGCAGTCTGGAAAGACAAACACAATCTCCTGCAAAAAGAAAGATGTTCTGGGACTTCCTTATGAATCGTACATAGCGAACCGGGATGCAGTGCTGTCTGGGTTCAAAATCGCAAAGGAGTTTCTTCTTCGTGATCAGTGCGTTTTCCGTCAAAGAGATTTGCCCTATACAACGCAGTTGATTCCACTTGCGGCAATCTGCGCTGTTCTCGGAAAATCCAAATGCAATGAGCCAAACACAATCAAAACTCTTTCTCGGTGGTATTGGTGCGGGATTTTGGGTGAGATGTATGGCGGTGCGAACGAAACCCGCTATGCCTATGACATTGAGGACATGGTTGAAGAGGTCAATGGACGTCCGAATGCAATGCACACGATTAACAGCGCAGTCTTTTCTTCTACGCGGCTGCTAACCCTTCAAACTCGCTTGAGCGCGGCATATAAAGGTATAATGGCTCTTCTTTACAAGGAGAAGTGTCGTGACTTTATGAACAACACGACGATTGACATTGTAAACAGTATGCTTGAGTCTCCGGATATTCACCATATATTCCCCGAAGCATATTGCGAGAAAATGGGCATCAAGCGCGAACGGTATAATTCCATCATTAACAAGACCCCGATTCTTCCAGCCACCAACCGCTCGATTGGCGGAAATGCGCCGAGTGAGTATCTGGGGGCAATTCTAAAGAAGGTTGATGGACTGACCGAGAATGAGTTGCAAGCACGGGTGGAATCGCACTTTATCAACTATGCAGAATTGAAGGCAGATGACTTCAATGGCTATTTCATCGACAGAGCAAAAAGCCTTCTAAACCTAATTGAAAAAGCGATGAATAAGCCCGTCACTGACAGAGATGCAGAAAACACGCTGGATCAGTTCGGGGCGAGTCTGGCGTAAAAGGGAGTGACAAACTATGGCAGGATATTTTACAGAATCAAATTACGAGAACGCTGTCTTGCAGCTTCTCAATGAAGAACTGGGCTATAACTATATCTATGGACCGGACGTGGAGCGCGATTATCACTCGCCGCTTTATGAGGATGTTCTGCTACCTTCCTTGCAGCGGATCAACAAGAGCCTGCCTATGGACGCTCTGACGGAGGCAATCTATAAGCTCAAGAACTTTGAAACCGGAACGCTTTTGCAGAAGAACATGGTCTTTATGGACTACCTCCAAAACGGAGTCCCGGTAAAATACTATGACAAGGGTGAAGAACGCTCTACCCTTGTTTACCTTGTAGACTTCAAAAATCCTGCCAGTAACGAGTTCACAGTTGCGAATCAATGGACTTTCATTGAGAACTCCGAAAAAAGACCAGATGTGATTCTCTTTGTCAATGGTCTCCCACTCGTCATTGTGGAGTTGAAGTCTCCGTCCCGCGAAGAAACCGATGCTTCCGCAGCATACCGCCAGCTCCGGAACTATATGTATGAGATCCCCTCTATGTTCATTTATAATGCGGTATGTGTCATGAGCGACTTGACCACTTCAAAGGCTGGTACAATCACGTCCGGCGAAGACCGCTTTATGGAGTGGAAAACAACAGACGGCAGCTATGAGAATACGCAACACGCATCATTTGACACATTCTTTGTAGGACTGTTTGAGAAGACCCGCTTCCTTGACATCGTGAAAAACTTCATCTGCTTTAATGTGGATGGACAGAATACTTTCAAGATACTCGCCGGGTATCATCAGTATTTCGCAGTCAAAAAGGCGATTGAGTCTACAAAACACGCAACCGTGACGGACGGTAAGGGTGGCGTCTTCTGGCATACACAGGGCAGCGGAAAATCGTTGTCTATGGTCTTCTATGCTCATTATCTGCAAGAAGCGTTAGAAAGCCCCACTATCGTTGTCATTACCGACCGTAACGATCTGGACGACCAGCTTTACGGACAATTCGCCCGCTGCAAGGACTTCCTCCGGCAAACGCCGCAGCACGCTGAGAGCCGCAAGAATCTGAAAGAACTGCTTGCAAACAGACAGGCAAACGGCATAATCTTCACGACCATGCAGAAGTTTGAAGAAAGCAACGAAGCTCTTTCGGAGCGTCGGAACATTATCGTGATGGCTGATGAAGCGCATCGTGGGCAATATGGTCTCAATGAGAAGGTTGTGGTCAAGCAGAAGGACAACGGCGAAGTCGAGGCGAAAACCGTTATCGGCACTGCCCGCATTATAAGAGACACGCTTCCTAATGCGACCTACATTGGATTCACCGGAACACCGATCTCCACAAAAGACCGCAGTACACGAGAGGTCTTCGGTGATTACATCGACATCTATGATATGACACAGGCAGTTGAAGATGGCGCGACCAGACCCGTCTACTACGAGAGCCGTGTGATTCACCTGAAACTCGACGAGAACACCCTCCATCTGATCGATAATGAGTATGACATTATGGCTGACAACGCCGATCCGTATGTCATTGAAAAGAGCAAAAAGGAACTTGGTCAGATGGAAGCAATCCTCGGTGCCGACCAGACGATCAATTCCTTGGTAAATGACATTCTTGATCATTACGAGAATTACCGTGAGAATATCCTAACCGGCAAGGCGATGATCGTTGCTTATTCGCGTCCCATAGCAATGAAGATTTATAAGCGCATTCTTGAGCTACGCCCAGCGTGGACGGAAAAGATTGCAGTGGTCATGACGCAAGGCAATAACGATCCCGAAGAATGGCGTGAGATTATCGGCAACAAAGCTCATAAGGACGATATGGCGCGGAAATTCAAAGACAACAACTCTCCGCTGAAAATCGCCATCGTCGTGGATATGTGGCTGACCGGCTTTGATGTTCCCTCCCTTGCTACGATGTATGTCTATAAGCCGATGGCTGGACACAACCTGATGCAAGCTATCGCCCGCGTCAATCGTGTCTTCAAAGATAAAGAAGGCGGTTTGGTTGTCGATTACGTCGGTATTGCGGCTGCACTGAAACAGGCAATGAACGACTATACTGCCAGAGACAAGAAGAACTATGGTGATACAGATGTAAGCAAGGCTGCATATCCGAAGTTCCTTGAAAAGCTCTCTATTTGCAGAGATTTGTTCCACGGATTCAGTTATGAGAAATTCATGACCGGAAGCGACCTCGACAGGGCGAAGCTCATCAGCGGCGGAGTGAACTTCATACTCGGCAAGAGTGTTGCAGAGTACGAGCTTCCCGACCATGAGAAGACACAGAATGTGTTTATCAAAGAAGCCCTGCTTCTCAAGCAGGCACTTTCGCTGTGCAGCAGCTTGGTAGACGAGCAAACTCGCATGGAGGCGGCTTTCTTCGAGTCCGTAAGAACAATGACCGTGCGCTTGGTTTCAGGCGGTACCGGAAAGAAGTTTACGCTTCCGGAAGTAAATGAGCGCATTAACGAGCTTTTGAAGCACAGCATCAAGAGCGAAGGTGTTATCAACCTCTTCTCCGATGTCCAGACTGAGTTTTCGTTGTTCGATCCGAAGTTTCTTGAAGAAGTGGCAAACATGAAGGAGAAGAATCTTGCAGTCGAACTCTTGAAAAAACTGATTTCCGAACAGGTCTCTGTTTACCGTCGAACAAATATTGTCAAGTCTGAAAAGTTCTCCGAAATCATTCAGAGCGCAATGAACCGCTATTTGAACGGAATGCTGACCAACGAGGAAGTCATTCAAGAATTACTCAAGCTGGCGAAAGACATTGCCGCTGCTGCCGCCGAGGGTGAAAAACTCGGATTGACAGCGGACGAGCTTGCTTTCTATGATGCCCTCACAAAGCCGCAAGCAATCAAGGACTTTTACGAGCATGACGAGCTTATTGCTATCACGAAAGAACTGACAGATTTGCTTCGCAAAAACCAGACAATAGACTGGCAAAAGAAAGAGAGCGCAAGAGCTGGAATGCGCCGCCTGGTCAAAAGGTTGCTGAAAAAACACAAATATCCGCCAGAGGGTATGGATGATGCTGTCCAGACTGTCATGAGCCAGTGTGAGATGTGGACGGACAATGTAATGACCGCTTAACTCCCCTACGAGAAAGGAGTAGATCATGGGCAATTCAGTCATGTTGAATGGAATCGAATATGCCGGAGAACAGATTGCCTACAAAGACAGCACCTATGAGCTTGTGTCAAAGGTCGCTTACCTGATCGGCGTCCCGCTTCGTATTTTCCAAAATGAACACGAGCCGCCGAAGATAGAGATATACAACCGGCTTGAACAGGATAAAAATGCCCGTATCATTCGTAATCTATGTATCATCCGCACCGCCATTGAGCGCAACTACCGGAAAATAAATGACATCATGCGAATGGAGTATCGAGGGCTGCTTTCAATGCCAGAGATCATCCCGGCTTCCAGTATGCAGCAGCTTTCAAATGACGGAATCAGCTTTATCAAAAAGTCGAGTACAAAGCTCTGCCACCACATTATCGAGATCAACCGGCTGATTTCAGACCGCATTAACAACTGCAAGAGCCTCTTTCCAATCTGGATTAACTGGGCGTACATAAAAGAGCTGTTCATCATGCCAAACGGCTTGACAGAGGACGGAACGAAAGATGCTGCGGACATCTATTACGCAAGTCTCTCCTACTACCCCTATCAAATGTACATCAACTGGGTACCGATGGACGAGGGTAATGTCCTCTATAATGATAAGAAGTTTGCTACCCTGCTTTATCAATGGCATTGCGACGCCTTCACGGAATACAGTAAAGTCTCTGATGCAGGGGCTTTTGTAAAAAACAATATCTACGACTTCATAGATGACAGCGAGAAAACCGTATTGGTGGTGGACTGCGAAAACTCCGACCCGTACAAACTGTGTGCCACGCTCAAAAATCTTGATTATGAGGTCATGCAAAAGATTACGGCGATCATTCTCTTTGATGACGTACACACCGCTACGGCATGGCGGATTCTTGAAAACTACACCCGCATTCCCGTTGAGCATATCATGATTGAGCGGATCAAGCAGAACAAATCACTGGTAGACATCAAGCTCACCGCAAGAGCCTGTCAGGAACACTACCAGAAGCAAGTGGATTCCTTCGTCATCGTCTCAAGCGATTCCGACTACTGGGGGCTTATCTCTTCCTTGCCGGACGCCAGATTCCTTGTCATGATAGAGCGGGAAAAATGCGGACCGGATATGAAAGCGGCACTTGCAGAATCAGGGATATTCTACTGCTATCTGGATGACTTCTACTCCGGCAACAGCGAGGACATCAAGAAAAACGCACTATTCAAGGAGATGTACCGCTGGATTGACAACTCCGTTCACCTGAATGTCAACGATATGTTTGATGCAGCTCTGCGAAACACGAGGATCGAAATGTCGCCCGCAGAGCGGCGGCAGTTCTATGAGAAGCACATCAAGCACATGACGCTGACCATCGACGAGAACGGAAACGTCAGCATTGAACTGAAACGCGGATAGCCTTGGTTTCTATTCCGGGAGGAATGTGGATGGACAACAGATTCTATTTTGGATTCAATACATCGGAGGAACGGAAAAAGCGCAGAAAAGCAGAGCTGTACTCCATGAGTGAGCAAGTCAGCACCTTCTTTTGGGATGAAGCCCCGCAGCATGGATTGGAAATGCGTGAGGGGCAGCAGGATATGTCTTTTGAGATTGTGGACGCCCTCATAAACGATCAGCATTTTGCGATTGAAGCTGGCGTGGGCATTGGAAAGTCCTTTGGCTATCTTGTGCCGGTGCTGCTGTACAGCAAACGCATGAACAAGCCGGTTATCATCGCAACCTCGACCATTGCGCTTCAAGAACAGCTCTGGCGCGATGTCCACGCGGTAATGCCCCTTCTTGGGCTGAACAGAGATGTCATCCTCGCAAAAGGACAGACCCATTATCTCTGCAACAAACGCGCAGATGAGTATATGTGTGACCCGAAGGCTGACCCACCGGACGCGCTCAAAGAAGGAATCCAGCAGGGGTATGAGGAACGCAAGGATTTCCCGGAGGTTTTGCCGCAAGGCGTCTGGGACAAGGTAAATGTTCAGCGGTTCAGCATGAAGAATTGCGGCTCCTGTGAAAAGAAGTGCAAGTATTACAAAGTCCGCGCAGCATTAAAGCTTACGGATGGAGTGGTACTGTGCAATCAGGATTTTCTAACCCAGCATCTCATGAAACTCCGGCGCGGTCAGGAAGGGCTGATTAACGCCGCCGCTGATCTGCTTGTCGTGGATGAAGCACACAACTTGGATGATAAGGTGCGGAGTGCCACAACGGAGCGTTTCGGGCAAGGTATGCTCTTTGGAATGATTAAGAGCGCATTCTATGAGCTGCGATCCTTTGACCAGAGCAGTGTGTCAGGTGAAAAGCGAGAGGCAGAGAGCGCAATCATCGCCTTCTATAACTGCCTGAAAGCACAAGTCCAAAAGCAGATCAACGAGGCAGAGCAGAATATGCGCTACGCTGACCGCTTTTTCTTCGACAACAATGGCAGTGCGATTGAACTGCTTACCGAGATGAACGCCGCCATACACAACCTTTCGTCCAGCATTCAGATTTATTCCAGCATGGATTTCAGAAACAACCGTTCCTTTGCTGCCTCTGATGATTTGGATGCCGTCAGCGAGTCCCTTTCAGAGCTTCTTGACCAGATAGACGATATGCTGATCTGGATTGAGCAGCACGGCAGCAACACGGAACTCGTCTATTGCCCTAAAAACACAAAAGAAATTGTGAGCCGCCTATACTTCAATGGTGATGAAAGAACCATCTTGACCTCTGCCACGCTGACGAACGCCACGAGCGGGTCTCTGGAAGAACAGTATTCTTACTTTATCAGCAATACCGGCTTTCCCGCTGGTGATCGCGGCTGCTTATCCGAGCCAAAGCCTTCCCCATATCCATACGATGAACACGCCATGATCTACTATTGCGACGATCTCCCGCACCCGACCAGAGAACATGAAGCCTTCATTGAAAAGGGCGTGGAGCGACTGCTTGAGATCCTGAGCATTTCCAACGGAAAGGCACTCGTGCTGTTTACGGCAAAGACCGACATGGAAGAGGTCTACTCCATTCTCAGTGAGAAAAATCTTCCGTACAAAATCTTGATGCAGCAGCCGGGATCGTCGCAGGACAAGGTGCTGAATGAGTTTAAGGAAGATACGAACTCCGTGCTTCTGGGGACGGGTGCATATTGGGAAGGTATCAGCATTGAAGGAAAAAGCCTTTCCAATGTCATCATTTTCCGGCTTCCTTTCCCTGTCCCCGATCCAATTATCGAGTATAAGTGTTCCGTCGCAAAGGACGCTCTGATGGATGTCCGCGTTCCCGAAATGATTATCAAGCTCAAGCAGGGCATCGGGCGATTGATCCGCAATTTCACAGACACCGGCATTGTCTGCATTATCGACCGAAGACTGCGGGACGAGCCGCCTGAACGCTATCATGACATCACATGGGACTCCCTGCCCATCAAAAATCGGACAAGCAGTTTGGACGAACTTAGGAAGTTTTACGAAGGTCTGCCCTCAGCCAAGGAATGATGATACAAACGGCAGTCTCTTCGGAAACATAGAACAGCCCCCCAAAAAAGGAAATAAGAAAACGGAGGTGTATCATGTTGTACAATGAAAATCTGCGCGAAGAAGAACAACATCTGATCCAGCAGATTGCCGAGCAAACAGAGAGAGGTAAAATCGGCTGGGAACTGACGGAGTATAATCCGCTGTCATTTCTGAATGAGGACAAGATAGACAAAAACCCAGCAGTAATCTGTCAGTCCTTCTCCTTTGAAGCGATCATCGGCGGCTCCCGTTTCGAGCTTGATGTCATGGAGAATATTGATGTGCCGTCCGGTATGGGAGACTACACCATAACCTTGACGCGGGATGAAACCGAAAATTATCTTAAAATTGAGGATGCGCTTTCCTTTGACTGTGACCGCTATGAATGCACACCGGAGGAAGTCGCAGAGCGATTTGCGGACAGCCCCATTGTCCGTCTCTGCAACGCCATCATTCCTGCCACGCTTGGGCAGGAGGATTTAGAAGAGGTCTTCACATGGGCAAGGTTTTTCAACGAGACTGGCATTTCTGCAAAGCTGATGAATCATCCGCTGACCAAGCTCTGTGAAAAGCTGTTCGACGAACACCGTCTGATGGACTTCCATCGCTGCGTCTTGGATGTGGACTATCGAAAGCTGCTCCTAAATGAACTGGCTCATAACTAAGACACGGAAAAACGCCCCCGACACTGTGCCAGACGCACAGTGCCGGGGGCGTTCCCGTTTCCAGCGATTTATTTTTCTCTCGGCAAGGGGCTGTTCATAAGGTGACACTTTCCATTTTGCGAAGCCGTGAAAATTCGATGTGTTCCGTGGAGATGTTCACTGGGCAGCATACGCCGTACACGTTTCCAATAATCACCGAGTAGTGCAATGTGTATTCACTATCGGGAAATACTTCACGGTTTTCGCAACGCTTGATTCAGGAGTGGGATTTTTGCCTTATTCCCGCGTGACATCAAGGGAAACCGGATTGATAACGATGATAGATTTGCCCTTTTTGTGGGCATATCTCACGGTGTTCCCGGTACCGCTGGGGCATCCATTCCATACTGCGAGAATATAATCGGCGTGATCGACCATGTACCGATTTCTCTTGTCCATGCAGTCCGACGTGTACTCCCGTTGCAGCATGGTCTCCTTGTCACACTTTGCCGCGATATTGTAATACCGTTCCCGTGAAGCCACAGACCATTTGATCGCTTGTGTCTCACAAGGGATTGCACTTTCCAGAGTAATGTGAGGGTATTTTGATTTCAAATCGAGTACAATTTCCGCAGCGTACATATCGACGCCAAGAGCCATGCCGGTAATAAAATGCGTGACGCCCTCGTTCTCGATGAGTGCTACAATCTGATCCCGCATAACAGATTTCAAAGAAGTACAACGCTTATCGGATTCATCAAAGCCGAACGGAAGACTCTGCGGTCTATGACCGGTAAACGCACAAGTCTTGCCTTGAACGGATTGCTTTTCAGCTTTTTGAGCAGACTTTCTAAACTCAATAATGCGCGACATGACACCCCTTCTTTCACTCTTTTGGTAGGTAACTCCATTCTATCACCCTCATCACGGACAGTCAACGCATTGTCGTTAGTAAAATCAACGACGGCGTACCGTGGATAATGACACCGCCGTTAGGTACACTAAATGCAAAGGTGGTGAGGCTATGCGAGAGAAGAAGGACATCAATATTGAAATCGGCGGCAATATTCAAGTGGCAAGAGAACAGGCGGGCTATACGCAGGACACGCTCTCAGAAATGCTTGGCATGACGCCGAATCACCTGAGTGCTATTGAGCGTGGTGCTTCCGGTATTTCTCTTGAAGCCTTGCAGCGTCTTTGCCGTTTGCTGGGCGTCAGTGCGGACCGAATTATCTTTGGGACCGATGAGCCAGAAGCGGAAGCCCTTGCGCTTGCCAGACGTATTTCGGATATAAAGCCGGAATACCGGCAACAGGTTCAAGAGCTGCTGTCCGCTATTTTGAATATGTCATAAAAAAAGAGCCTCTGCCGACACCCAAAACGGGCATCGACAGAGGCTCTTGGTTTGTTTTCCGGGCATTCAAACAAGTGCCGAAATCGACCCTTATTCTCGCTCTATTGCTGGAACTGTGCGGGGAATATAATCACACTGGGCGGTCATTCCTCGTCGCTCTGAGGCTTGCAATCACAGGCTTTTTCGACCCCTAACTGTCTACACCGCGATGCCTTGCGGGAGAAGTGCGGACAGGCGATGAGATCCGCACGGAAGCTCTGCTTGCAGCTATGGACGCAGCGGACGCAGAAGCGGTTATACTTCCGGCGTCCGCTATCTCCTATGAAGAACGACCACTCCTGCCGCCACTTCTGACTTCTGCTCACAGCTCAATCTCTCCTTTGTGCTTTTGGGGAGGGCAGCATTCCTTCTGCTTTTCAGCCTTTGCGGACTTGAGCCTGTCCATGATGGAGGACTTTTCGCCCCTTTCGGGGGCTTTGACCTCTGCGGTCTTGCCCTCCTTCGGACCGTTGTTGATGATTCCGTCAATCATGCCGTAGTCATCCTCCATCGACATCTCCGCTGCCTTGAGGTAGTTTTCCTTCTCAAGAGCCGCCATCCAGCTTTCCTTGCTGATACCGAGCATTCCGCCCTTTGCCGCATGATCGGCAATCTCTTTTGCATCTACGCACAAGCCCTCGGTGTTATCGGAATAGAGACGGTAAACCTCGCAGCCCTTCTCCAAAGCCTTCTCAGCCGCCTCCTGACCAGCGGGAAGAACACCAGCCCATGCGTAGCCGTAGTCCTTCATATCCTGAACGGAGAGCGCGGGATCGGGCATTTCCGGCACTTCCTTGACTTCAAGGTCAAGAAGGCGGAGTGTGTCATCGTCAAAGCCGTTGTAGACATCATCAAGGACGAGCTTGCCGCGCTCATCGACGATGATGCAAGCAGCTTCATCGCCGTAGGTGTCATGCTCCATCAGATAAAAGCTGTGACCGCCGACTTCGTGCTGGTCAATGGTGTGCCACGTCCCGATGTGACCGGCAACCGTCAGACCGGAGGTGTCGGCATTCATCTCAAAGTCCTTCTGCTCAACGCTCTCCTGCTTCTGCTGCTCCTTCGAGATCATGGGGATCGCAACAATCTTATCGCCCAACTTAACAAACTGCTCCGGAACTTTGAAGAGGTCGGAGAACTTCTGCATCTGCTCTACGGTCAGAGAACCGAAGCTGTCATCCGTCAAGCCGACTACCAAGAATGTTCCGGCAACAACGTCGTAGATGTCACCGTCCTCATCCCGCAGAGCGCGGTTCAGGGGCAGACCTTCCAGCTTGCCTTCCTCGTTGCAGACTAAGGCAACAGGGTCTTCGTAGGGATAAATTGCCTCGATGTAACCGCCGACCTCATGCTGCAAGGACTCCAGACCGGAGTCAATCTCCTTCACATAAGGCTCCTTTCCCGGCTCAACAATGAGAACGGCGATGGTGCTGTCACGCTCGGTGGCTTCCCCTGAGCCGGTGATCCGGTATTCATCGGGAATATCATCAAGCTCACCGTTAAACTGCCTGTCCCACCTCTCGCTTGCAACACGGACATAGCCTTCATCAGTGAAGCGTCCCTGCTCATCCATCGCAATGTCGCGCCCATAGCGTTCATAGTCGATGTAATTTGCCAGAGGACCGAGATCCTTTTCGGAGTAAATACCGGCTTCGTGGGCGTAATAATAGCCAAGGTCGGATTCGTCGTTGATACCGGGCATGATGTCGTAGCAGTCCAAATTGAACGTCAAGTTGATGAGATCGTCGATGTCGCTGACCTCATCGCAGCCAGCCTCCATAATGGCAACGAGCTTTTCCTGATCGCTCAGGGAAAGCTCGTCAATCAAGGCGGCGAGATAGTTGAGCTTATCAAGGCTCTCGTACTCGCCAAGCATCTTCTGAACGCCGTAGATCGGACATTCGTAGTCGGTGATAAACCACTCTTCATAGGGCTGACCGAACTCATCCTGCTTGCCGATTCCGATGCGCTCAAAGACCTTCTGCATCTCTTCTTCGGTGGTGGGCAGCTTCACCCACTCACCGACCAGCATACCCTCATTGTACTTGCCAAGGTTCGTGACGAAGGCTTCAAAATTGCCGTCTAATACAGGCATAGGCATCCTCCTTTCAGTCATCCATCATGCCGTCCGGCATGATATACAGTTCCTCAAACTCAGCATCGGTCATGGCTTCGAGCTTCCGGACGGTCTTATACATCAGCTCTGCGATCTCGCCGGCCATGTCGTTCAGGGTGACGCCCTTCA
>ENA-OPTA01001408-OPTA01001408.1-human-gut-metagenome-genome-assembly--contig:-NODE-1408-length-14445-cov-4.031133_pt1 | contig 14445 bp, 12 predicted proteins | sample MGYA00241813_ERZ501917 | MGnify/ENA primary metagenome ERZ501917 (study PRJEB25962, sample SAMEA2042408) | human gut metagenome | biome: human gut; feature: human-associated habitat; material: faeces...
TGTGATAAGTTATCTTCTAGTCAGACTGTATCGGCAGAAGAAGGAAATCTATGATTTTACGGAAGAACTACAGCGGTGTCTGACGCTGATGAAAGCAGGTGAAGACATTGGAAATGAAGCGGAGTTTAAGGACAGCCTTTGGGATAAGATTTATCAAGATTTGCAGGAGCTTATGGATGTTTGGAACAGGAAGAACCGACAGAGCCATAAGGAAAAAGAACAGATAAAAGAGCTGATTTCTGACATTTCCCATCAGGGCAGAACGCCAATGGCGAATATTAAAATATATCTGGAAATTTTAGAAGAGGAACAGGAAGATAAGGTGCGGCGGCAGGAGTGTATTGGAAAGCTGATAAAACAGACAGAACGGCTGGATTTCCTGATGCAGAGTCTGGTGAAGCTTTCGCGCCTGGAAACCGGAATCATAGAAATATGTGAAAAGGACACAAAGATTTTTGAAGTGTTAGGACTAGCGGTTGCGGCAGTGGTGCCGGGAGCGGAAGCAAAAGAGATTTCTGTCCATGTGGACTGCCCGGAGACATTGAAACTGTTTTGCGATGCCAAGTGGACACAGGAAGCAATTTTTAATCTTTTAGAGAATGCAGTGAAATATACTCCAAAAGGGGGAAGCATCTATATTTCAGTAATGGAACAGGAGGTTTTTGGAAAAATCAGCATCCGGGATACCGGAAGGGGAATCCCTGCGGAACATCAGGCACAGATTTTTCAAAGGTTTTACCGGGAACCGGAAGTCCATGATGAGGATGGAATCGGGATTGGCCTGTATCTGGCACGAAAGATTGTGACGATGCAGGACGGCTATATGGAAGTGCATTCAGAAAGTGGAAAGGGGGCAGAATTTTGCATTTATCTGCCAATGAAATAAAAGAAGTAGTACGGACAGAGGAGTTAAAGAAATATTATCCGTTGGGAACCCATACGGTAAAAGCCTTAGATGGAGTGAACCTTACCGTAAAAGAGGGAGAATTTGTGGCAATCACCGGAAAGTCCGGAAGCGGGAAAAGTACGCTGCTGCATATGTTAGGAGCATTGGATGTGCCAACATCCGGAGAAGTCTATATTGATGGGAAAAGCCTTGCGTCAATGACGAGGGAAGAGCAGGCAGTCTTTCGAAGAAGGAAGGTTGGTGTAGTATTTCAAAGCTATAACCTGATTCCTGATTTGAGTGTGTATGAGAATATTGTGCTGCCCATCGAGCTGGATGGAGGTTATGTGGACAAGGCATATATAGAAGAATTGTTAAGGCAACTGAAAATAGAAGATAAGCGGGATGCACTGCCGGGTACGTTATCCGGCGGTCAGCAGCAGAGAGTGGCAATAGCCCGCGCCGTGGTGTTCGGCCCCAAGCTGATTCTGGCGGATGAGCCTACGGGTAATCTAGACTCTAAGAACGGCGCCGAGGTGATGCGCCTGCTGACAGAACTGAATCAGGACGGCACGGCAATAGTGATGGTTACGCACAACGAGCACGACGCGCAGATAGCCCACAGAACGATACACCTGTTTGACGGAAAAATCGTTGGATAGTGTGCCTGATGGTATTGTCATGGCCATAACGCCACAAAGGCTCAGGCAACAGTATCAGACCCGCAACACAAAAGACGTCCTTCAGCAGTGCAAAAGGCATGCTTTCACGCTGTAAAACGTGCCCTTTTGCAACATGAAAGGACGTCTTTTGCATAAGCAGAAAACACGGAACGCCATAGGGAAAGGACTCTTTAAAGGCAACCAAATTTAGGGAAGTACACTGTAAACAATTTAGGTTTATTTTTTTGCGAAGAAACTCGTCACTCGTCACATTGCGACATAACGTCCTGAATGTCAAGTCGTTGCGGTGTGACAAGTTGCCGCTGCAACTCATCACACAGAGTAAGCCCAAAGCAGGAAAACACATTAAATTGCTCCGATGTGATGAGTTGGAAATTCAACTCATCACACATTAACAGTCTAACTGTCAGCAACTTACGCACTGATGTGACGAGTGATGAGTTTTTCAAAAAACTTTTTACGGTTTATTTTCGGCAGGAGCTTGCCGGCAAACGGGCAAATACAATAATCGCCCACTACAGACAGGTCATTATAAGGACCTATAAAACCATGCTTTTAACCAAGCAATACGCTGGCGTATAAAAGAGAAACACAAGCAAAACATGCATAACAGACATCAGAATTTTGCGTTCAATGCTCACGATTGATCATCGTGCGCAAAATCGTCAACGCGTGATTAATCTTAATCATACATGTTCTGAATCTTCAATAAAAAAACAAGCTGCCTCATAAAATAAATGAGACAGCCTGCGAAATTGTCAGTTATATATAAAATTGCAGTAATTATTTTACAACAACCTTCTTGCCGTTCATGATATAAACGCCCTTCTTAACACCTGTAAGAACAGTTGCAGCAGGAGCCTCCTTAACGAGGATACCGTCGATTGTGTAAAGCTTAACAACGGCATTGGCATCTTCACCAAGAACTGAATCTATACCTGTAGGATCAGTGTTGAATTTACCTGTAATCTCAACGCTGTCGCCATTGCTGAGCATTCCACCTTCTACAGTCAATGTAACCTCACGGTCCTTGCTTACGCCGGCAAGTGGAATATGGCTTACATAACCATTATAAGATTCATCATAAGCAAACGGAACATCCTCTGCCTTGAATTCCTTTGTCTGGAGTGTGCCGCGGTTGTTGAGCCACTGCAGCAGAACCTTGTCGAAAGTAATAACGCCAACTTCCTCCGGCAACCAGATTATGATCTCGCTGCAATCAGCCAGAGAGCTGCCTTCAGTAGGCAAGAAGTCATAATAAAAAGATATTTCCTGCTTCTTCAGAGGATAAGTAACAACGATGCCACTTGTTCCGGCAGAAGCATTGTTTGTGATAATGGGACGTCCGTCTGCGGTTGTAAGGCCCTTGATATTCATTGTTATCACAGTCTGTACCTCGCCATCTCTTGAACTTTCTACTGTTTCAGGGAAGCGATAACCGCGGATGTCTACAACAACAGTATTACCATTGATTGTAAATTCAGGATTAAATGAGCCCATAGAACCGGCCTCTGAATCGCCATAAGTCAGGTCTACTGTTACCTTGCTCTTATCAGTATTAAGTTCGTCTGTGAAAGTAAATGTCAGCAAGCCTTCATCTCCTGTTTCAGGATATGTGTAAAGAGTTGTACCCTGTGCAGGAGTTACAGAAACCAGTTCACCGGGCATCTCACCCATAATCAGTGTAACAGAATAGTTTCCGTCTTCACCATAGATTACGCTCTCATCGTTTGCGTCGCAAATACCTTCAAGAGTGATTTTAAACTTATCACCAACCTCAAGTTTACCGTCTTCAGCCATCTCACGGATAAACTTGCTCAGCTCGATGCTATAGAAATACTGAGTAGTATAGGTACCATTGATATATGCTGCGGGAATCTCTTCCTTTGTTTTAAATACGCCGTCAGCCTCCTCACCATACTCAATCCAGTTGTGGGCTATGTTAACAGTACGGTCAAAAGCCAATTCAAGGTTTGAGCCAGAAACTGTATAGGTATCACCATCCGAAAAGTTAGATGTCAATGTGATAGGCATGCCTTCTCCGTTACCATAATAAATTGTAACATCTATTGAAGGCTCAGTAATCATACTGGTTGAGAAATAATAAGTTTTTCCTTCCTCAACCTCACTACTGAAGATTTTGTGACCTTCAGCGTCATAGCTTATAGAAAGGTTGTTGCCCTCTTCACCCATGGCATTACATTCAAACATCATAATGCCAAAATATCCGACATTAAAGTGGATGGTGTTGCTCTCAATAGCCTTCAGCTGTAAATAGTTTGCACCTGGCTGCAATTTAATAGTTACAGACTCAGACGGGTCATTAATCTCAATCGGAGTAAAAGTAACAGCCTTTAAACCTGTCAACCCCAATACAATACCGATTAAAGTAAAAATAAGTCGTTTCATGTCTAAATATTCTTGTCTGTTTTATTTTGAGGAAAAAGCTAAAGGCTGGTCGTTGCGCTATTGCCATAAGGCTAAAGCGACAGGCTGCAGCCTTTAGCTTTTTTATTTAAGATCTACGGCAGATTAGCGGATAACCACTTTCTGGCCGTTGATGATATAGATACCCTTAACGAGTTTCTTCATTACGTCAGCTTTCTTACCCTTGCTTACGAGGCAGCCGTCTACGCTGTAAACCTCAACAACAGCATTAGCATCTTCAACTTCTACGCCACCGATGTTTGTAGATTTGTCAACGATGAATGTATATGTCAGCTCAGGATTGAAGAGATTGCCGTCAAGATCATAGAATGTTTCTTCAGGAATAACAACAGTGTAAGTACCATCTTCTGTTATTTCCGGAGTAAACGTAATCATCATCTTATTCATGTCATCACCTGTAGCATAATCGATCGCTGCAGAGATATTGCTTGCCTCAGCACCGTCTTTCTTAACTGTGATAACATTGTTTGTGTTCAGTTCACCAACACCATACTTAGAATCTATAGTGAGTTCAACAGTAGCAATTGACTTAACTGTGCTTCCGTCAGCAGGTGTAACCTCTGTAGGAACGAGGATATTCTTAGGCATCTGATATGCGAGCAGGATAACGCCGTCTGTGCCGTAGCTGATAGGTGTGCCATTTTCATTAACAGCAGCAACAGATACGCCTATGTTGTTCTCAGCGAGAGCAGCCTCAGGAACTGTAACAGTTATAACCTTGCCTTCAACCTTTGCTTCAGCAGGAACACGAGTGTTCATACCATAAGTTACAAGAGCAGAATTTACTTTAGCGCCCTCACCGCTCAATGTAATATTAATTTCAGCAGGAATCTCCTTGCTGTACTCGCCACCTTCTACGTAAGGAGCCGGGTCAACAGATTCAACTGCAAGAATAGCCGGGTCAATGTTGAATGCTACAGTGAAGTCTGGGTTACATGTACCATGACCCTGAATACCATCAGTCCAAGGAGTTTCTTCGTTGAAGAATTCGTTAGCAATTGACTGTGAATCTACCTTAAGAACATAAGCACCAAACTCATTGATTTCTTTCGGAGTCTGTGTACCAATTTCAACAAACTGAGCTGTTACAACAAGGCCAAGACCTGTTTCATCCTCATTTGTAGTCAAAATTGCATCAGCAACTTTCTCTTCACCTTTGTAAACGGCAGCTGTAGCTGTAGATGTTGTATACACTTTCTCACCATATGTAAATTCAATCTTATCCAGGCTTGTGCTGTAAGAATTTTCTGCAGGTGTTACAGATTTGAAGTTCAAAGAAGCGTCTGCAAAACGACCGTCGTTCACACCAAATGTAAAGTTGTAACCGCTTCCGAATACAACATTTTCAGGGAAGCCTTCTGCCTTAGGCTCAATTTCATTGCCCTCTTCATCAGTCAAATCAAGCTGAAGGATAACGTCTGTTACAATAATTCCCATAAAATTATAGAAATCCTCAGACATAGTACACTTGATAATAGAGTGGCCTTCTTCAGTATATGATACTTCTGCCTTTTCCCAGTCTAATGTTCCGTACATACCCATCGGGTAAACACAGTTCTTAACTTTAACTTTCTTGTCAACTTCAACAGTTACAACCTTTCTGTCATCCTTAAAGCTGAGCAGTTGGTCTTCTGTAGGATAAACGACATTTGGTTCCGGTTCAACTTTTACAAGATTTACAACAGTCTTTTCAACTTTTGCTGTACCACCTTCAAATGTCAGAGTTGTTGTCTCAGGAGTTTCAGTACCCTGCTCCATACCTTCCTTAGTCTGATATGACTCAATAATGATTTCGTATGTACTTCCTTCATACATATACCATGCATTATCAAGAACACGGTCGCCTTTTACAATTTTCTCAGGACCAACCATGATAACATCTTCACCTTCTTCAGCCTCAGATGTATAATACTGGTGCATAATGCCTTCATCACCATGGAACTCACAGTGAACATACTTAACCTTCTTGTTCAATGTAACCTTAACCTGATTATCCCAGCTGATTTTCTCAACCTTTGAACCCTGCTCAGGCTCTGAACTTACAACCTGCAAAGAGCTGGCACCTTTTGCTGTAAATGCAACTGTTACATTCAAATCATAGCCAGGATCTGAAGCATTGTAAAAAACATACGTTTTACCTTTCTCTACATTTAATGTTGAAGTATTTCCATCCATACCCCATTCAACTGTCAGCTGCGTACCATCTTCAAGAGTAAATGAAGGATAAACGAAGCCATGAGTAAGAGTCAAGACACCATCTTCAGGAGCTGTAAAACTAGCATACGTTGTAACATTTTTACCTAACATAAGTGTCCCCATCGGCAATCACATACGGATCTTCTTTAGTACCCGTACCACTTGGGGTTGCATTGACCCCCAAGACACATAGGAATGCCATCAAACTGATTAGTAAAGATTTCATAATACTTAATTTTAAATTAATAATAAGTTAGCATTAAATTATATAGGAAGGGTTGGGGACTAGCCCCATACCCTTTTCTATATCTTAGGTTCTTAAGGTCCATGCCTTGCTGTCTGCTGTATTATGTTTTGTGAAGTGTTTTTCAAGAACAAACATACAAGGCCGATCTAAATATTTATTTAACGATTACTTTCTTAACAACGCTTACGCCGTCGCTTGTAGCCTTAACGATAAACAAGCCGTTCTTTCCGCCTGTGCTTACCTTAACAGCACCAGAAGTAGAGTTAGCATTGCTTATTACGCTTCCGCTTACATCATAAACTGTAACGTTGAGGTCGCTTCCGCCGTTAACGCTTATTGAACCGTTCTCACCAGAAATTGTTATACCGTTTTCAGATACTGTAGCATCATTGATTCCGGCTGTTCCGGCTGACATCTTAAGTTTTGCTGCATTCAGCACACGCTCTGTGTTTGCATCAATCAGCATAACAACAACCTTAGCATTATCCCAATTTGTTACGTTTTCAGGCAGACTGAATACCTTGTTGAATGCAACAGGCTGACCTGCAGTTACGCTTACAGGGATGAAACCAGATTCACCTGCGAAGTTGTCGTTTGGCACTTTACGTGCTACGTCAACAAATGTAATCTTTGGAGTAGCGGTACCATACTCACCACCTTTCCCGAATTTACCCAATAAAGGATCGGTTGATCCATAATGGCCATTAGCTTGATAATCAACAAGACCATCTTCAAGAACAACAAATGCTATATTATGATTCAATGAATTCATATTTAGAGCATAATTGACATTACCACTTATCTGAACAGTCTTATTATTCACATCATAAATAGCCTTATCAATAGCAACATCAGCAATTGCATAGCTATTAAATTCACGTTTAGCAATATCATAGAAGGTCTGGTTACCATCTTCACTATCAAAATGGTATAGCTGATTTGCATCAATTGAAGTCGGACTATAAACGGTGTCTATACGATTTACCAAACCTGACGGGAATGCATTCAGACCTAAAGCAGATGTATACTTAGAATAATTAAACGGATCTGAACCAGACTCGCTTGAACTATGGATTGTAATAGGAATTATTAAATCACCATAAATACTCTCCAAATATTCCATTGCAAGGATTCCACGAGGGCAATTTACGCACCAAGTTCCCGTAGCTTCTTCTATCACGACATGCTTTGTCGTTTCATAAGCCAAGTTGCTGATAGTATTTGTTTGACTGTAAACTGTACCACCGAGATCTATGCTGATTGTATACTTATTCTGTTCACCTACTTTAAGAGGCATCTTGTCAGGGAATGTGAAAGAATAATTCTCTGCACTTGTTATAGGCTTGCTAGGTGTATCTGTATAAGTGCTCTTGAAAGAACCGTCTTCAGAAGTCAAAGTTGCGCTAATTGAATTATATGTTTTATCACTGGTAACTTTAACAACTGCGCCAACAGTCGTAGACTCCTTATTTATCTGTGTATTCTGAACATTAGGAGCGAAATTAAAATCAGCCTTGTAATAAACCTTCAGATTATCCAAGAAAATCATACTCTGATTATCATTCTCGTTAACGAAAGCAATATAGATATTCTTACCAGCGTACTCTGCGAGAGATTTCTCTACGTGTGTCCAATCACCGCTCAAACCTTCTTCTGATTCACCTGGTGTAAGCTGTTCATCATAAATAACTTTACCATTAGCCTTGAACTTATCATAAAGTTCTTTCGTGAAGTTAGAGTATACAGCATCATCCTCAAGAACGAGAACCTTAAGTCTGTCTGCCTTAGACTTGTAATATGACTGAACGTCAAAGCTCAGATAATAGTCAGCATTTTCTATTGACAGACGAGGTATTGCCATCCAGTCGTCAGATTTTCCTGTAGGATTATAGATAGATGTTGAAGCTGCACAGTAGTCAGAGCTGCTTTCTGATTCACGGATTACGAAAAGCCAAGGAGAATTGTCAACATCAAAGCCTAAATCCTGCATTGCACTTGACGGTTTATTATGGTCACCTTCGTAAAGCAGATATCTTACCATAGAGTTGCTAGGATCATTGAAGTCATCAGAGAAGAGACTTCCGTCAGAGCTAATTTCAGGCTCGTATGCACCTGTGTAATTAATTGTAATCTCATTGTTCGCGCAGAATCCCATAATATCTGTAACAGAGCCAGCCTCTACAACAACCTTATATTTCTCATCTTTTTCAAGATAACGCTTGAGACTGGGATACAGAAGGATAGTACTTTCTGCTCCCTGCACAAAGTTAAGTTCACAAATCGGTGATGTCTGTCCGTCTTTATACAAATAAGCCTTAGCATCTTCAGATATAGCGATAGACAAATCGAAGAGAATCTGTACAGGATGCTCTGAGCTTATTTCAGATACATTTGCCTGATCTGCAGGAGAAACCTGCTGTACAGCAGCCGGAGCCTCGGCGCGGCCGATATACTTAACTGTGATTTCTTCACTCTTAATAGAGTTGTCTGCCATCAAATAGAATGCTCCTGCAGGAATCTTCATTGTATATTCCTCATCTGCATTCAGAGCCTGAGGTATACCGCCAATAGTGAATGTCTTGTTACCAGACTGAGCTGTAATGTTATACTCTCTCAACACCTTACCAGAAGCGTCCATGAACTGAGCCTTAACACCAGATGTTACAGCGGCTGATTTAGAGAAAGCCAACTTCATCTGACTGAATTTAGCAAACTTAGAGCCTGCAACAGGAGATACAGATTACCCACGGCAGAGGCAAAGGCCACGTTCATCAACAGATTAACGCTGCTTGCAGCTTCGCTGATAGTCTCAGGAAGACGGATTATATAACCCGTTGTCTTTGTTTCAGACATACCAATCATGGTCTTTTCATCATCAGAAACACCTTGAATAAATCCTGTAATATCATAACCTGTACGTTCATAGAAATTGATGCCATAACGGCCTGAAAGGATTTCGTCGATTCCGTACCAAAGATTACCTACACGTACGTAAGCAGAACGAACCGGGTTTACAGCAGGACTACATCCAAACACTACACCAGAATTTGAAACAGCACTTCCGTCACGGTCTTGCTCTTCGCTTTCTGCATTATATAATATGCAAGAGTTGTCGCTAGTATTGTAAAGATAACTTGAGAGGTATGAGCCACCTGCTACCTGCACGATACCGGTAAGATATTTACCATTGTTACTCATTGTTGACTCGTCAACAAATGTTTCGTCAGGCACTTCACCAAGAGCATTGTCTACATATTTGCACTCCTGAGTAGTTTTGTTGTAAACATAATAGCAAACTGTTGCAGGAGTTACAAAGTTAATAATACCGGCAATGATGTTACCATCAGGGCTAATATTGTCTATACGTACCTGCTGTGTATTTGTTCCAAGTTTTGTTTTCTTAGGGAAGTTTGGAAGTTCTGCATACACATCAATAGCGCGGTATGTACCATCAGACTGTTTCTCCCACAAAAGCGGTGTTTCAACATAGGCATCACCAAAAGAGTTATCAGAATTGCTCCATCCTCCGATATATTTACCATCAGGTGTTACAGATGTAGCTTTTCCAGGATTCTCAGACTGAAGAGTAACCCACTTACCCTGATTCATGTCATAATAAGCAGGCTTGCTGTCATATGTACCAACGATGATTTTTCCATCATTAGTAACATCTGAAGCTTCAAGTGACTTCATCAAGTCTGCTGCAACCCAGAGTTCTGTAAGAGCACCTGTCTCTACATTAATAAGATAGGGATAGGCATACTTACTTGGATCATCATCATTCACACCAGCAGCAGTAGCCCACAAGCCATTGTCTGACAAAGATGTGAAAGCTGCAGCCTTGGGGAAGCTAACAGTGGTAAGCTGTGCTTCCTGTGCTGAAGACGGAATTGCCCACAGCAGGCCCAAAGCCAACAGGATACATAAATATAAACTTTTCTTTACCATACAATAAAAATTTAAAATAGGATTTATTTACTTTACAATCACTTTCTCTATACGTCCATCAGCATACTTCAGAATATTTATGCCCTTCTGAGGAGTGTCAAGAATCTGACCATTAATTGAATAACGTGCTACAACCTTATTGGTTTCATTGTCATAAATATTATTAATATCTGTTGACTCATTAACAAAATTAACGGTTATCTCAGAATCTTGCATCATCGATTTAGCAGCCTGAATGGCAATTTTAACAGTACAGGTTCCTTCAACTCCTTTTGTAAGCCATTCTGTCATTGCCAATTGAAAAACGACGCCAGAATTTAAAGGTTGTGTAAAAGAAAAAGAGCCTCCCTCATCAATCAACTGACAACTTCCAGAATCACATGTTTGGAATGTAGAACCAGCAGGTAATTTTTCAACCTTAAAAGTAATTTTGCAATCATCCTGCACTTCCAATAAATTTTTTATCGAAACATTTTTTAAACTAATCAATGGTCCAAAAATAGGATTTGTTTCAACTTCATCATAAATCAAAGTTGTTCCATTCTCTATAACATTACCCTCATCATCAACAAATGCAAAAGATTGAGCATTCATTACTATGCAACCAACTAACAAAAAAGCGCAAAGTGTAAAAAACTTTTTCATATTCTCTTTATTTAAATGTTAAACTTATTTTTATTAATCAATATTTGATAGGAATGCACGAGATAATAGCGCATTCCTATCAACTTATTTTAATCTATTTGTTCTGTATCAGAGTTTATTACAGGCACCTTAATGACCTGCTGAACGCCACTATTATTATATACGAATGCTACAACATACATATTTTCAGCCTTCCAAGATTCGTTTAAAACGCAAGTGCTTGTTATAGTCTTTTCTTCGTCCCAAGCAATGCTGAAGTCCTCACCATCCTGTCCGTTAACAGCAGTACGGAACACATGATTGTGAACATAGTCATTGTTTACAGATCCATTCGGCATTATTTGCATATCAACAATATTGTCTTCTGTAAGCCAAATCTGCAATTTACCTGTAACATCAAGAACACCCTTGGCATTTACATTTATAGTTACAGTCCGTGTTCCTTCATTATAAGAAGTTGTTGCATCAAGTTCGAGCGGAGCAGAACTCTGCAATGCGTCACGGACGATTGTTCCCCAAGACTGATATGTACTTGAAACAGTTTTTCTGTCAATAACGCCTGTAGGCTGAGCATCTATATTCCATGAATTAAAATAGTAATCACCAGTTTCTGTCCATAAGGGAAGAGGTCCCATCCAATTTTGTGCGAAAGGACCACTATGTATAGCAACAGCAATAATATTATCCGCACCATATTGTTCCTGCATACTTTCGATCATTTCAGATGCCTTTGGACAATTTGGGCAAGCCTGTCCAGTGAAATCCTCGATGAGCACGTGTTTTGACACTTCTACAGGCTCCACTTCTATAAAGCGGTCGTCCTCATCAATGTTGCTACATGCCATCAAAGAAAGTACTGCTGCACAGATGGCAAACTTATTATATATGTTATTTTTCAGCTTCATCTCTGTTTAGAAGTTATAGTTGTACGAAAGTGTTACACCCTTGCTAGCCGGAACGTAACGGCATACACCGCCTGAGCAGTTATATCCTGCACGTGTACGGCCATAGCCGAGCTGTATACGGTGTGATCCTTTGTTGAATGTTACGTATCCCTGATAGTAATGAAGGTCTGTCACGCCGCTGTTATACTCGTCGGCAATTGTGAACATCCAGTTGGGAAGCACTGACAGCTCCAACAGAGCATACCACCAGTCGCCGAGGTCGTCGTCTGTAGACAAATACTGAAGTTCGCCGCGCAGAGTGAATTTATTGTTGAACTGATATTTTGCATCAGCGATGAAGATGTCTGAATGGATCATACCACCCTCACCCTCTACTATTGTCTTATTGTAGAACTGGTTCATGTACATGAGGTTGAGCTTGAACTGACGTGTCAGTTTCTTCTCAATCTGTACGTTCAAGTCCTGATAGAAAGTCTCGTCGCCCATCTTCCAGAAAGCAGAGCCATATCCGTCTGTACCAGCCCCACCCACTACGTTAGTATCAATACCACGAATGTGAGAGAAGTTCACCTTTACGTTTGTGCCATACTTACCGCCAAGGAGTGTATGACGCTTGAACTTATAGCCGAACTCGCCCTGGAAGGCCCATTCGCCGTCAGGATTGGTTGCATAAGGATACATGGCAGCCAACGCATAAGTCTGGTCCATCGTAAATGCCGGCAGATGGTTTATGAACGATGATGTACCGTTAATTGTTCTTTTACTGCGGAACGACATGTTGTCGCTTCGCTTTGCCTGCAGCAATACGCTCAAGCCTCTCTTTGAATAAGAAGCTGACAACATTGCCACGTTTCCTTTACGATATATATATCCGTTGTCGAACGTCGGGTCTTGTGTCTTCCACGCATATTCTGCGAGAAGGCTGAAGTTTCCCTTCTGTAAATTTGCACGCACGTCAAAAGCGTTTACCGTTGTAGGCAGATTAAGCTTGTGCGTAGCATCAACCATGACGTCTTCTTCTTTCTCGTACTTGTTTACCCATGAAGCACCGAGTGTAAGATATGTTCCGCTGTTGCTCAAGCCCTTGAACCACTGGTCGAGACCGAGTTCAACGTCTGCACCAGACACCCATGAGTCGTTGTGTGACCAATATCTGCGCTGCTTACCGCTAAGAGCCTTTATCGAAACTCCGGGCAGCGGCTTGATTGTCAGGCGTCCTCCAAGCAGAGAGTTGTCGATGCCCAGTGTGCGCTCCTCGTATGTACGGAGGATAAAGCCTGAACCGAACTGCTCGTAGAAGTTACCTAACGTAAGGTCCCAATTTTTAAAGTGTGTTTTCAGATAGAAATAAGGAACTCCCCATCCCTTGTAGTCTTTTTCGAATCCGGGTAGAGGATGTTTCAGAAATTCGAAACGTGCTCCGGCATCGATATGCTCGCTCATTACATTCACATCAGCGAATGTGTTGGTCAAAGCCCATTCATTAACTTTTTCGGTGCCAATTGCTTCATCGTCTTGCGGAATAAGGATGTCGCTCTGGATACTTCCGCTGACAGTTATCTTTTTTTCTTCTGTCTCTTGTGCCATTGCTGTCAAAGACAAAGCAGGCATAAGCAAGAGACAGAAAATTTTATTATACTTGTGCATAAGTGTCAATTATTCTATAGTCAGCACTATGTGACATTATTTGTTTACGAGCTCTCTCACTTTCTCAATGAGTTCCTGTTCAGCTCCTTCTGTGTATCCGTTGTGTTTATAAACAATATTACCATTTCCGTCAACGATCAGTGTGTAAGGAATCATCTGAATTCCAAGTGCACGCTTGAAATCGCTGTTCGGGTCAAGCAGTACTTCATACGGCCACTCATGACTGTCAACAAGAGGTTTTACCTTGTTGATGTTCTGTGCCTGGTCAATAGAAACGGCTATCACCTTTACGCCGGTCTCTTCCTGCCACTCTTCATAAACTTCGCTGATGGCAGTCAGCTCACGGTTGCAAGGCTTGCACCATGTGGCAAAGAAATCAATGATGAAAGGTTTGCCATTGTTTGACAACGTGTCTGTTCTCACTGTCTTACCATTAATGTCTTTAAGTGTTACAGACGGTAACTGCGCATTTGCAGAACACAATATTCCTAGCGCAAAAACAATTGATAATAAAAATTTTTTCATTATTAATGCAATTTTACTATTTTTAACTTGGACAAAGTTAGTAATAATTTTGTAACGCGCCAACTTTTTTATTAGACCTTAATTCCGCAACACTATAATTTAACTTTATTTATAAGTTCCTGAGCAACAAAAAGTTGCCCAGGATTTTGCCATGTCAGAATTTTCACTTATCTTAGTGTTGCAAAAAGAAAACAAGCAAAACTCTAATATGACATGGCAAAAATACAAATTAAATCTGAGAAACTCACACCTTTTGGAGGAATTTTTTCAATCATGGAGAAATTTGACTCCATGCTTTCACCCGTTATCGACTCA
>ENA-OPTA01001444-OPTA01001444.1-human-gut-metagenome-genome-assembly--contig:-NODE-1444-length-14195-cov-3.303182_pt1 | contig 14195 bp, 9 predicted proteins | sample MGYA00241813_ERZ501917 | MGnify/ENA primary metagenome ERZ501917 (study PRJEB25962, sample SAMEA2042408) | human gut metagenome | biome: human gut; feature: human-associated habitat; material: faeces...
TCGGCCGTCACCCTACACTCCGTATCAGAAGCAGACAACGTCACCCCATAGAATTCTGACAATTCTTTCAGTACGTCTTTTATCGGTACATCTTTGTACCTAAATACATTCACCGCCCATGCCGCAGGATTCAAACCCGACGGTCCAGTAACATGAGGCTCTAGCCCATCAAAAGGTAGAACTGCCTCCATACCTTTGGTTAGAATCACTCCCTTTGCTTCCTGAGAAAGCGAAGAGAAATACACTTTTCCAGAAGTCACATAGATTCTCGTAAGCGAATCCGTACTTTGTTCACTAACCTGAAATCTTGTCCCAAGCACTTTTGTTACCGAATGCTGCCCATATACCCAGAAAGGAGATTGTTTGTCTTTCTTTACCGAAAAATAGACCTTACCTTTCATTCTCACCATCCTTCTGTCAGTATGAAAATGCTCTGGTTCATAACTCAAAGTAGACCCTGGTGCCAGGACGATTGCGGTACTATCTGGGAGCAAATGTCTCACAATTTCATTATCTGCTACTACACAAACCTGCTCTTTTTCAGAGGAGTGAAAAAACAGAAAAAGGCCTGCCAAAATCAACACGGAAGCTGCAAGTCCCGCTACATATATTCCAATTCTTCTCGACGGGCGGGAATTCTTTTCTTCACCATTTATCTTTTTCAGCGCTTTACGGGTATCAAACATTCCTTTTCTGTAATTTTCCAAAACAAACTGCAAACTTTTATCTTCCAAATCTTTCATGGTGTTATCACATTATTTTGTTATACTACATTATACTCAGGTTATGAGAAAAACCTACACTCAACTGTCACATGTTATCCCCAGAAGAATATGTATACCTTACTTCCTGTCTGTCGGATAATTTTTAATGCTTTATTGATATGATTCTTTACCGTATTGACTGAAACTGACATGTTTTTTGCTATCTCTTCATGCTTTAATCCGTCCCTCCTCGACAACAAAAGCGCTTCCCGGCATCTTTCAGGAAGACTTTCAATAGCAGTAAGTATCCTAGCTTCAAGGAACGAGCGCTCCTCGTATTCCTCTTCATGGGTATCATCTTCCAAATCATACAAATCGTCATTGATGACTTTCTGTTTGGATTTTTCTTTCAGATAGTGACAACATCTGTTGCGAACCATCGTATACAAGTAGGCACGTATATTTTCCACGTCCTCCAGGTCGTCTTTTCTCTCCCAGACTTCTGCAAAGCAATCCTGCACTATGTCTTCCGCACTATCCACATCTTTTATATAATGAAGAGCATACATACATAAAGGACGATAATAATAGCGGAAATTATCATTGAAAATCTTCTTGTTTATTCCCATAATTATCCGGTTCGCTGTTTGTTACCATTACGATATTCCATTATAAACCCAACTTAACATATTACACCTAATAAACAATCATCTCTGACTCTTTGTTTTAGACTTACTTATATCTTGACCATAATTATCATTTGACTAATACACAAGCAAAAAATAACACAACATTATATTGATTACAAAGAGATAGATGTTATAACATGTTGAATTTACATTTATACGGATTACTCATAAATAATTTTCTGATATTGATACACCTTGAAATAAGCGTTTTCTCAAAATATTTTTTAAAGAGTTAACAGTTCTACATGCAGAAAATTCAGTTTCTCTACATTTTATGTATAAAACAGACCAAGATAAACTTAAAACAATGCATTATGAAAACTCCATCATTTTCTCACAAAGGGCTTTTCGCCATGCTGGCTATCTTTTTTTCTGTGGGGCTTCAATCATGTCTGAACGACGATGATGACACATTCTATCTCTCCCACTATTATGCCAATGCGCTTGTCACAGTAAAACTAAGTGCAAACAACACTCCCTACTTACAATTGGATGATAGTACAACACTACGGCCAGTCAACATGACCGATTCTCCTTTTGGTGAAAAAGAAGTACGGGCGTTGACAAACTTTGACCCTTCCGATGAAGCACCACAGGAATATGACCGGGCAGTATTCGTCAATTGGATAGATAGTATATTAACCAAACCAATGGCTCCTAATCTAGGAGAGGAGACAAACAATCAAACGTATGGGAATGATCCTGTAGAAATTCTTAACGATTGGGTAACTATTGCGGAAGACGGATACCTGACACTTCGCTTTGCTACCCGATGGGGAAATGGACAACCACATTTCGTCAACCTAATCAGTACCCAAAATCCAGATAACTCCTACGAAGTGGAATTCCGTCACAACGCTTTTGGAGACACAGATGGAAGAATAGGAGATGGGTTGGTTGCCTTCAAATTGGACGAACTGCCCGACACACAAGGAAAGACCGTAAAACTTACATTGAAATGGAAATCCTTTAGTGGAGCAAAATCAGCCGAATTTGACTATTGCACTCGCAAAGCAACTAACCCTCAAGCTACTGAAGTAACTTCCATTCGGAATATACAAAAGGTAAAATAAGGAGAAATTCAGAGGTCTTCACAAAACGCAAGGACGTTCAGAACACAAACGTCTTTGCGTTTTTTTTATATATTAAATGTACTTGCTTTTTACCAGAAATGCAAGGCGTTTCGAGAAAGTGCATTTTTGACCTCATAAACTACTCTATAATCAGTCTCAAACGGGTATCACCAGTCTTGGCCTTCAGCCATTTCACTATTTTTTCCTTACTTTTCTGGTCGGGCACCCGCTGACAGTCGATAATCGCGTATGTCAGTGTATCGACGCGGGAGCTATCCACAGACAAGCGTAGACTCTTGGATACGGACAAGGTCTTGATTTCTGGGAAAAGAACCTTGATTTCTTGTCCCAGCTGCTTCCCCAGCCAATCCGAACCGGAAAAATCGGCCAGCTGTTTATGCAAGGTGTCTATCGCAGCCTCTTGGTCCTTCAGACGTTTCTCACTGTTCCGATAAAAGTCTTCCATCACCATCGACTTGATGTTGCCGATGTCTACGGTATTACCGTCTCCCATACCTTGAAAGATAACCAAATTCGTTTTTGCCAGGTTGTAATCGGGCAAACGGCGCTGTGCGTCAGCAATCTGCTCCTTCGATACCTCCTTTCCAATCAAAACAACCTTTATCTCCCGCTTGTCGTACGAAATCTCACGGCTCAAGATTTGAGAGTCGGGAAACTGCAGCTCCTCAGTAATAAAATGACTGGCAGAGGTCTGATAGAAGGTTTCCCGCACAATGTTATAGGTAAGATACACTGCCGGACACATGGGACCTACCGTTATCCAGATGATATAACGCCGCACCAGTTTCTCACGGGCCTTGTCCACAAACTGCTTGCGCTGGAAATGCATCACACGCACCCCGATGTAAGTGGCCAGACTGATAAAGACGGAATTGATGAAATACAAATAGAAAGCTCCCAGAAAATACAACAGATTCCCTGTAGCCAGTCCGAACCCAGCCGTACACAAAGGGGGCATCAACGCCGTAGCAATGGCTACACCCGGAATCACATTTCCCTTCTCTTTGGTAGCCAAAGCCACAATACCGGCCAACCCACCGACCAAAGCAATGAATACGTCGTAGATAGTGGGTGACGTACGGGCCAGCAATTCCGATTGCACTTCATCCAATGGGGTAAAGGCAAAATAAATCGTGGCGGTAGTTACACTAAACAGAGTCGCTATCAGGTAACTTTTTAATGAACGTTTCATCAACTCAAAGTCATTCAAACCGATGGAAAGTCCGACTCCCATGATAGGTCCCATCAACGGAGATATCAACATGGCACCGATGATGACAGCCGTAGAATTGACATTCAAGCCCAACGAAGCAATAAAGGTGGCAAATATCAAGACCCACAAGTTGGTTCCCTTAAACTCCACCCCGTTACGGATGGTATCCACTGTCAGTTGCTCGTCTTCCTTGCTCCGGTTCAAGTCCAGATACTCATTGAAAAATTTACGAAGCAGAAATTTTCGTTTGTTTCCTAGTTCCATAACAGCCCGATTTGGTTACTTGATAAGTTTCTCCTCTTGCCAGTTACCGAAAGAAACGGCCGACAAAAGGTAAAGTTCTTAAAGGTAAGTCTTTTTTGATAATAAATGCGATAAACAGCAAAATTAATATCGTACGGAAACCTAAACGCAACCAGAGATTGGCAATCGGCATTTCCTGTGACAACACATAAAGCACCACGGCCACAATCAGATAGAGCGTCATGTCTTTCAACGGATAAGCTACCGGATACTTTTTCTGCCCGATGAAATAAGACAGCAAGGTAATCACTCCGTAACCTGCCACCGAAGCCCAAGCAGAAGCCACATATCCGTAGGTCGGTACCAGCCAGATATTCAACCCCAGAATCACGGCGCAGCCAATCAAAGAAAAGTAAGCTCCCCAGTAGGTTTCATCGGTCAGTTTGTACCAGAAAGAGAGATTAAAATAAATGCCCTTAAAAATCTCGGCCAGCATGACGATAGCCACTACGCTCAATCCCTCCCAATAGTCGGAAGCTACCATATACTTCAGAATGTCCATGTAACCCATCACGGCCAAGAAAGCCAGCAGCGAGAAGATAAAGAAGAACTTCATCGCCGAAGAGTAGACCTTCTTACTGTCTGCATCCTTGTTCTTGCCAAAGACGAACGGTTCGTAGGCATAGCGGAAAGCCTGTGTAAACATCGCCATCACCAGCGCCACCTTACTCGTGGCACTGTATATACCCAGCTGCACCAACCCTTCCGAACGGTCGTCGAACAGATAAGGATAAATCATCTTGTCGACCGTCTGGTTCAGGATACCTACCAGCCCAAATATCAATATCGGAAAAGAATAGTTAACCATGCGCTTCATCAGCACCTTGTCCATGTGATAGGATACCCCACGCAGTTCCGGTATGAAAAAAAACATCTGCAAGGCCGACATAATCAGGTTGGACACGAAAATGTAACCCACCAGATAGTCCGGATTATAAAACCAGTTTACCGTTTCGGGGGCATGAACATTCAGCCACGGACAAACGAGCAGGAAAAAGAGGTTCAGCAGAATGTTTCCCACAATGTTCAGCAACTTGATGGAAGCGAACTTGATAGGGCGTTTCTTATAACGCAGATACGCAAAAGGTATGCACTGGAAAGAATCGAGTGCCACCACACACACCATCATGGCAATATAGTCCGGATGATCCGGGTATTCCAGCAAGGCAGAAAGCGGATGTAGGAAAGCCATGCACAGCACAACAAACAGCAACGAAAGTCCTCCCACAAACAGCAGGGAGTTGGCATACACCTTCCCGGCATCCTCGTCCGACTTGTTGGCGAAACGGAAGAATCCTGTCTCCATACCAAAAGTCAGCAACACCAGAATCAGTGCCGTATAAGCATATACATTCGATACCACTCCATAGCCTCCGGAGGCGGCAGGCAACACAGCCGTATAGAGAGGTACCAGCAAATAATTCAAAAAACGTCCTACGATACTGCTCAGTCCATAAATGGCAGTATCCTTTGCCAAAGATTTTATTCCGGCCATATTCTTCTATTAATCAAACAGTGTTTTCTCACTGCTGTATTTACTTTTTCCTAAATGTTTATATGCCAGTTCGGTCACTTCACGGCCTCGGGGTGTACGTTTCAAAAATCCTTCCTTAATCAAGAAAGGTTCGTACACTTCTTCCAACGTACCGGGGTCTTCTCCCAAGGCAGTGGCAATGGTGGTCAGTCCCACCGGACCTCCCTTGAACTTGTCAATGAGTGTACACAGAATTTTGTTGTCTATCTCATCCAGTCCATACTGGTCGATGTTCAAGGCTTCCAGTGCAAAACGGGCAATCTCCACGTCAATCCGTCCCGAACCTTTCACCTGCGCGAAGTCGCGCACACGCCTCAACAGGGCATTGGCAATACGCGGGGTTCCCCGGCTGCGTGAAGCAATCTCTCCCGCCGCATCCACGTCGCAAGGCACATCCAGAATACGTGCCGAACGCAGGATGATGCGCGTCAGAATGGAATCGTCGTAATATTCCAGATGGAGGTTGATACCAAAACGGGCACGAAGCGGAGCTGTCAGCAGTCCACTGCGGGTCGTGGCTCCCACCAGGGTGAACGGGTTCAGGTCTATCTGGATGCTACGGGCCGAAGGGCCTTTGTCAATCATGATGTCGATGCGGTAGTCCTCCATAGCCGAGTACAGGTACTCCTCCACTACCGGGCTCAACCGGTGAATCTCATCAATAAACAACACGTCGTTAGGCTCCAGGCTGGTCAGTACCCCGGCCAAATCACCCGGCTTGTCGAGTACCGGACCTGAAGTGACCTTGAAGCCCACCCCCAGTTCGTTGGCAATAATGTTACTCAATGTGGTTTTTCCCAATCCGGGAGGGCCGTGAAGTAATACGTGGTCGAGTGCTTCCGCCCGAAGCCGTGCCGCTTTTACAAAGATGCGCAGATTGTCCACCACCTTGTCCTGCCCGCTGAAGTCCTCAAACTGGAGCGGACGAAGGGCGTTTTCAAAGTCACGCTCCTTTCCGGTTGGTTTGTAATCGCGTATATCAAACTGTTCTTCCATAAATTCGTCTAAAAGTCTGGTCACAAAAGTACGAATAAAAGAAGAATCCCCGATGAAGAATCCCGAATTTCGTTTATATATTGTATTTTTGTCTACTACAAAAATTGACAGATTGAACTTATGACATCAACCACTACCCCACTGAATGGAAACCGACTGATTTTTTTCTCCCCCACCCACACCTCGGCTCAAATCGCACGGGCCATCGGGGAAGGTATCGGAATGGGAAGAAGAATGGAAACCGACCTGACCTTGGATGAATCTTCCTCTCCAATCGAGATGGAAGGAGAATTGTGCGTCATTGCCACCCCGGTCTATGGCGGACGGGTACCGACCCTCGCCCTGCAACGTTTGAAGCGTCTCAAAGGGAACGGGTCTCCCGTAATTCTTGTCACCGTATATGGCAACCGAGATTACGAGGATGCATTGTTGGAACTTCGGGATACAGCCATCAGCCTGGGCTTTGTGCCCCTGACTGCCGGAGCCTTTATTGGAGAACACAGTTACAGCACACCTGAACTGCCCATCGCTGCCGGACGACCGGATACGGACGACTTGCTACAGGCCCGCGAATTTGGGAAAGCCAGCCTAAAGAAATGGAACCACCTGCACACAACCGACGCTCCAATTCCCGAACTGACCGTCAAAGGGAACTTTCCCTATAAATCATGGACTCCGGGTACCCCTGCATGCCCCACTTGTACAGAGAGCTGTTTCGCCTGTGGAGAATGTATCGCGGTCTGCCCCACCCATGCCATTCATTTCAATGCAGACCAGACTGCCATTGAAACGGACATCTATAAATGCATCAAATGTTGTGCCTGCGTGAAATGCTGTCCGAACGAGGCCCGTAAGTTCAGTACCCCGTTTGCGGCCATCCTCCACGAAAAGTGCAGTGCCCGCCGTCAACCGGAATTGTTTTTCTAATCTCAACCCAGCGTTTACATGAAAGAAAGAGAAAAAAGAGTTTTGGTCGGCATGAGTGGAGGCATCGACAGTTCGGCTGCCTGCATCATGCTACAGGAGCAAGGATATGAAGTAGTAGGCGTGACCATGCGTACCTGGGACGTCGCGTCTCATTTTACCTCAGGAAACGACCAGCCCAATGAGGTAATCGAGGCGCAACAGCTGGCTGCCCGTCTGGGCATCGAACACCACGTGGCCGATGTGCGGACCGAGTTCCGCCAAGTCATTGTGCAGTATTTCATCGATGAATACATGCGGGGACGTACCCCCAACCCTTGTGTAATGTGCAATCCCTTGTTCAAGGAACGGATTCTCTGTGAATGGGCAGACCGGTGCAATTGTGCCTGGATTGCCACGGGACACTACTGCCAGTTGAAAGATATCAATGGTTATCGCTACATCCTGACCGGCGACGACCCCCTGAAAGACCAGTCGTATTTTCTATGGAAACTGCCGCAAGAGATTTTGAAACGGATGATGTTCCCTCTTGGCGGCATGACGAAAGCCAGCGTACGCGATTACCTCGCCTCAAAAGGTTTCGAGGCCAAAGCCCGTGGAGGAGAAAGCATGGAAATCTGCTTCATTGAAAAAGACTACCGGGAATTTCTGAAAGAGCATTGCCCCGACATTGACGAAAGGATTGGTCCGGGATGGTTTGTCGACAGCAAAGGGCTGAAACTGGGACAGCACAAAGGTTTCGCCTACTACACTATCGGACAGCGGAAAGGATTGGAAATCGCCTTGGGCAAACCGGCCTACGTATTGAAAATCAATCCGGCCAAAAACACAGTCATGCTGGGAGATGCCGACCAGCTCAAAACCCAGTATATGCTGGTAGAGGACTATAACGTGGCCAGTTTGGACGAGTTGCTCAGTTGTAAGGACTTGGCTGTACGCATCCGCTACCGCAGCCGGTCGATTCCTTGCCAGGTGATTCTGCTGGAGAACGGGCAACTGTTGGTCCGCTTCCAACAAGAGGCTTCTGCCATCACCCCCGGTCAGTCGGCTGTGTTCTACGAAGGCAACCGGGTATTGGGTGGCGGATTCATCGCTTTCCAGCAAGCCATCAAAAAAATAGGTGCCGAGAACGAAGCGAAGTTCCCGAAATAAATCACTCCTATACCTAAAAAAGATGCCCGGACTGCTCCTCACAAGCCGTCCGGGCATCTTTATTTGTCCAAACTTTAAAGATTATTCTTTGTCACAATCCGGAGAAAAACGTACCGGGTCATTGTACTGCTCTTGCAGTTTGGCCATTTCCGCCTTCAGTTCCGTCACGATTCCCTCATATTCTTTCTGACCATACAAATTGTGCATTTCGTGCGGGTCTTCCTGCAAGTCATACAGCTCCCATGTATCAATGTCATTATAGAAATGAATCAGCTTGTAACGATCTGTACGTACTCCGTAATGACGTTTCACCATGTGTTCGGCCGGATACTCGTAGAAATGGTAATACAAAGCCTTGCGCCAGTCTTTCGGATGCTCTCCTTTTAACAAAGGCAGCAAAGAAACTCCGTGCATGTCCGACGGAACTTCCACTCCCGCCAATTCCAGGAAAGTAGGCGCATAGTCAATATTCTGCACCATTTCCGTAATGTCTCCCTTGCGGGTAAAACCTTCCGGCAGACGCATAATCAGCGGGGTATGCATGGATTCTTCATACATGAAACGCTTGTCGAACCAACCATGCTCTCCCATATAGAATCCTTGGTCGGAAGTATAGACAATCAATGTATTTTCCAGCAAACCTTTTTCTTTCAGGTAATCCAACACACGCCCCACATTGTCATCCAACGATTTGACCGTCTTCATATAATCACGCATATAACGCTGGAACTTCCAGTTGGCCAGTTCCTTTCCTTGCGGATTCTTTTTATAGAAGTCATCAATAATCGGGCCGTAGAATTTGTCCCAGGCCGCACGCTGTGCACTGTCCAAACGTCCCAGGAAACTTTCATACACGCTCTTTAAGCGGGAATCCTTGTCCGGACGGAGCATCTTCAGGTCATAAATCATGTCCATGTCCTTTACGATGCTCATTTCCTGTGCCGCAGCTGCTTCACGTCCTTCATAATCGTCAAAGAAATTATCCGGCAACGGAAAAGTCTTGTCTTCATACAAGGCCAGGTTGCAGGTATCCGCCATCCAGTTACGGTGAATCGCCTTATGGTGAATCATCAGGCAGAAAGGTTTCTTCTCATCCCGCTTGTGCTCCAGCCAGTCGATGGCATCGTCCGTAATGATATTGGTAATATATCCGTGCTTCTGGATGGTATCGTTATCCTGTGTAATAAAATTCGGATTATAATAATCACCCTGCCCCGGCACAATTTCCCAATAATCGAAACCAGAGGGCAGACTTTCCAAATGCCATTTTCCAATAATGGCCGTCTGATAGCCAGCCTTGCGCAGCAGTTTCGGGAACGTCTGCTGCGCGCTGTCGAACACACAAGTGGTATTATCATAGAATTTGTTGCCGCAAGAATGTTTTCCGGTCAGCATACAGGCACGGCTGGGACCACTCAACGAGTTGGCCACAAAACTATTGGTAAAACGTACACCTTCATTGGCAATCCGGTCCAGATTGGGCGTTTCCATGTAGCGTGTGTCATAACAGCTCATCATCTGCGCCGTATGGTCATCGGTCATGATATACACAATGTTGTATTGCTTCTTTTCCTGCTTGTCAGCTTGCTGACAGGCAGTGGTCACAGCCGATAGGGTAACCATACCGGCAAGGGGGTAAAGTTTGTTCATAATTTGGTTTTAGGTTATTAAAGTTTATAAAGCGGAAATACGGAGTTTGTAACTCATCGGCTTCTGTGGTATCTGGTATTTCAGCATGGTTTCCGGACCACAGCTTGCGTTACCCAATCCCCGAAGTGCGGCATCCAGATGCAACACTACGTAAGGACGTTTCTCCAGTTCCCAGGTATGCTTGGCATTCATCAAGTCTGCATCGGTGTAACGCAACGCGGAGAACGACACATTACCCTGCGTCTGGATACGGATACCCTTGCCGGATGCATCGGTCAGTTCCAAACTGCGCAAGCCTTCCCGGTTGCCCATGGACTGCGGTTTGACATACTTACCGCCCATTTCATCTACCGTAGTAGTATAACGTCCTACCGGGCAAGCGTCTTTCCGGTCTACGTAGTTTTCCCACGGCCCATGTGCATAATAATTTACCTGTGTCAACGTAGAATCCAACAGGCATACCAGCCCACAACGGCGCAAATTGGCAGTCTGCGGAGAGAAGCGTACATCCATATCCAACACACCGTCTGGAGTGAAAGTATACACAATGTTGGTGGCACACAAAGAGCCTCCGCGGGAAGTACGTACCAGTACCTTTCCTTTTTCCACAGTTACTTCGCATGTACCGGCTGCATCCAGCCCGTTGGCCACTTCCTTGAACAAATCATTTTCAATCCAGCGATGGTTATCGTACAAGAAACCGCCCTTATGACTGATAATTTCCTTACCGCCCATGTTCAACTGAATCAGCTGCCCTGTGCTCCTGTCGAATACGGCACGTACCTTTTCATTCGCTACTGAAACCTGTTTCTCATCTTCCCGAACATCCCAGTTGTTTTTCTTTTTCTTCGCAGCCAGTTCCGGCAATGCCGCCCGTTCGGTCAGTTCAAACTGACGGAAGGCCACCTCATGTCCTGCTTCTGCCCATACGGTAGACGACAGCATCCGCACATGCAGATTGACCATCACCTCGTCACCGTTTTTCTGTGCCCCCGACAGATTCACACCCGTCAGTTTCAGACTGAGAGCCACGGAATCGCCCGGAAGCACCGCCTCCAGTTTCAAGCTGTCGGCCCCCACAATCTCTCCATTCTTTACCGTCTCCCATTTCAAGTCGAAGCCGTTCAACGGCAGGAACGCATATTTATTGGTCACCTGGATATTGGCTACATCGTGTGCCGCATCCATACCCAGACACTTGAAGCCTACATATTGATAAATGGCTTTCACCTCCTTCAGCTTCGGTGATTCTTCCCGTGTGGCCGGGACGATACCGTTTGAACAGAAGTTACCCTGATGCGGACCCGGGAAGTCATATCCCGTATGCAAGCGATAAATCCCTTTCTTCATTTCATGAGGTTCGTAAATCGCCTGGTCTATCCAATCCCAGATAGCTCCTCCAATCGTAGCCTTACTGCCTTCTATGCTTTCCCAGTATTCTTTCAAATTACCGATGGCATTTCCCATGGCGTGCGCATATTCACAGACAAAGAGAGGCTTTTCGAACGCGCTCACATGTTCCTCCATCCAGTCCATGCTCGGATACATCTTGGAATAGAAATCGCTGAAACGGTTACCTCCGTATGATTTCCCGTCGCGTGTACCTTCATAATGCACCGGACGGCTGTCCAGTTTCTTGGCCGCGTCATAGCAATCACGGAAGTTGGCTCCTCCTCCGGCTTCATTGCCCAGACTCCAGAAGATCACACTCGGATGGTTGCGGTCACGCAGCACCATGCGGTCGATGCGGTCCACAAAGGCCGGAATCCATGACGGCATGTCACTGATGGACTGGTTGGCATGGTCTTCCAGATCGGCCTCATCCATGGTATAGAGTCCGTAATAGTCGAACATGGCATACATCTTCGACGCGTTGGGATAGTGTGAGGTACGGATGGTATTGATGTTATTGCGCTTCATCAGCAGCACATCCTGCAGCATGGATTCCACCGTTACGGCACGTCCGTAGAGCGGATGGCTGTCGTGGCGGTTCACACCCTTGAAGAAGACGCGCTTGCCGTTGATATATACCAGCGGACCGCGTACTTCGATGTCGCGGAAACCATATTTGGTAGAGAAGGCCATTTCGTCCTTGCCTCCAGCACGCTGGATAACGCTCACCGTATAGAGGTTCGGTGTTTCTGCTGTCCACAGGCTGAGGTTCTTCACGCGGAAGTCAGTCTTAACCTTGCAGGTTGTTTCACGTTCAGAGAAACGCACGGTCTGTTCGGTTTCAGCCACTACCTTGCCCGACGGATCCGACAGACGGACAACAAGTTCCTTTTCGCCTTTCAGACGTCCCCGGTTGTCGAGCGTCAGTTCCACCTGCATTTCTCCCTGACGGTAATCAGCCGAAGCATCCAGACGGGAAGTAATGTAATGATCGCGCACGCTCACCAGCGGTGTGTTGTAGAGATAAACATCGCGGAAGATACCGCTCATACGGAACATGTCCTGACATTCCAGGTAAGAGCCGTCGCTCCAGCGGAACACCTGTACGGCCAGTTTGTTCTGTCCCGGACGGAGATATGAAGTCAGGTCAAATTCAGCCACGTTGTTGGAACCCTGGGTATAGCCCACGTACTTTCCGTTCAGGTAAACCAGTGCGGCACTGTAGATACCGTTGAACTGGATGAAAGTGCGCTGTTTGTCCCAGCCTTCGGGCAGGTTGAAATAGCGGACGTAAGAGCCCACGGGATTGATGCCGTAGTTCTTTCCGCCGTCATTGAATCCCTTGCGGGCATCGATATAGGGCGGTGTGTTGGAGTGCGGATACTCCACATTGCAGTAGATGGGACGGTCATATCCCTGCATTTCCCAGTTGGAGGGAACAGGAATCGTAGCCCAGCTGCTGACATCATAGTCTTCTTTATAGAAATCCAGCGGACGTTCAGACGGCTGCGGCACGAAGTTGAAGTACCAGTCGCCGTTGAGCAGCATCATGGCCTTGCTCTGGTTGTACACCCACGGAGTGGCGTAAAACTCCTTGTCGGCCAGCATTTCCTGTTCGCTGAAATAAGGAATATAGGTGGCATGGCCCTTTTCCTTGTTTTCCTCGAAACGGGTTTCGTCTTCCCAGTACACCTTCTCGCGTGCAGCACCGGAAGCAGAAGCCGGAGCAGCCACCTTGCTTGCCGTGATACGGAAAAGGGTTTCCTTCGACGTACCGGCCTTGGCTACATCCACCAGGGCAATGGTTCCGTCTTCGCGGCAGGAAGCTACCCACTGCGCCTTGTTTGAAGGAATCAGCTGCACATACTCGCCGACAGGCTTGATGAGCCACAGCTGCATTTCGTCAGATCCGTTCACTTCAGCCACCTGTGCCAGGGCATTGTCGGCAGCCCGTACGGCCCGGTTCTCAAAAGGATTAATCAGCCGGAAGCTGCCGGAAAGATCCGTGATGCTCCACTGCTGCTGTTTGTCCGATTCACTCACTGTGGCCAGTTTCACATTCGGGGCCGAACCTGAATAGCTCCAGGCCTTTCCCGGATACTTGACTGAGCAGACATTGTAGAGCTTCTTCTTGTCGAAGCGCACCTGTGCCTGCAGGCCCTGTACCGCCAGGAATACGAGGCAAGTCAGAATGACAAATAAACGTTGTTTCATAAGTTGTTATAGGTTTAAAATTAAAGTCTGGGTAAAGATACAATTTTTCCGGGATATCCGGAGACTGTTACGGATAATTTCCGGATCAGTCTCCCCGGTAGTAGTACAGCAGGGTGTGGCGGGCAATGAAATCCGCATTCTCCTGTACCCAGCTGTCTGCTTCGCCGGACAGGGAAGCATCAGGCAACCAGCCGTTGGCAATGCAGCGGTGCAGCAGGTCGGGCGGACACAGCATTTCCTCGGTGAGCAGGCGGAAAGCCTTCCTGCGCGCTTCTTCCGGACGCAAAACGTCTTCTCGGCATGGGGCTCACACAAGAGCAAGTTGCCAAA
>ENA-OPTA01001448-OPTA01001448.1-human-gut-metagenome-genome-assembly--contig:-NODE-1448-length-14154-cov-60.583729_pt1 | contig 14154 bp, 10 predicted proteins | sample MGYA00241813_ERZ501917 | MGnify/ENA primary metagenome ERZ501917 (study PRJEB25962, sample SAMEA2042408) | human gut metagenome | biome: human gut; feature: human-associated habitat; material: faeces...
TTACTTCTGCCGAAAAGCATCTTGCCAAGGCAGGCAACTCGAAAGAGGCAGAGCGTGTAAGAGATGTCTTCAAGCAGATAAAGGAATTGGAATAACAGAAAATTAGAGAATAACGATTATAAACAAGTTAAACTTTCAAAAATTATGAAGATTAAACATTTATTTGGCTTGGCTGTCATCGCAGCTATGTCAGCAAGCTGTTCAAGCAATGAGGACCTGGGAACCGCAGGTCCAGGTACTGGTACTAATGAAGCAGGTGTTGGTTATGCAATTTTCACCATCAACTTGCCTTCGGTAAGTGGAACTCGTGCTGCAGATGCTGGTGGTGCAGAAATGGCTGAAGGAACACCAGAAGAGTATAAAGTTAGTAACGCAACTGCCCTCATCTTCCAGAAGTATGGTTCAGATGAAGGCTCTTACAAGTTTGTTGAGAGCGTAACTTTACCTATAGATGGATGGACAGACGATTCCACACCTGGTATCACAACTACTTCTAAAAAGCTGGTAGCAAAGCTTACCAATGTGGATACCAAGAATGATTATAGTGTTTTGATTTTGCTTAACAATAAAAATGTTAATTTGCCTACTGTAGGTCAAAGTTATAATGATTGGAATAGCAAAAACATTTTGACTCCTTCAGTTACTGATTGGGCTGGTTCTGATGGCTTCTATATGGCTAATGCTCCGTTGAAAGGAAGTGCTGCCTCACCTGCAACTTTGGTTCATATTGACAAAGATAAAATATATGCCAGCGAGGCAGAAGCAAATAAACCTACTAACGATTGTGCTGCAACAGTTTTTGTAGAGCGTGGAGTAGCAAAGATGACAGTTGCTGCCCCTGGAACAATAACTGTTAAGGACAAGGCAACATCGAATGACACACAGAGTAAAGTAACATTTAGCAAATGGGCTTTGGATATCACAAACAAGAAGACATACGCTGTTCATAATATTGATGGCTTGAGCAAAGATTTCTCTGATATTTGGACTACAGAACGTTTCACTGGTACTAACAACCGAGTTTATTGGGGTACGGATCCTAACTACAATTTGGCTGAACTCAATACTAATGATGCCAAAAGAAAAGAAGAATTCAATTTTATCACTGCTCCAAGTGAGATTAATAAAGACTTCACCAACACCACCAACACCAATCCGGTATATTGCTTAGAGAACACCTTTAACTTGGCAAACATGTATCAGGGTCAGACAACCCGCGTTATCTTCAAGGCAACATATACTCCTAAGGATGATGCAGGCAATCCCCTTGCAGAGCAAGATGGAACATTCTACACCATCGGTAATATGACAAATATCCTGAACGAAGCAGCCTTAAAGACTGCAGTTAATACTGCAGCAACTTCAGTTCTCCCAGGTTGTACAGTTGACTATACAAATCTCAAGACAGAAGGCTCTCATGTGATTACCTTGGCAGATATCAAGGATTCTACTGGTAAAACTCTTGTTGCCGATAAAGATTATAGTGGTAAGACAGGTACACAAATCGTTAAAGAGATTAATGATAAACTCGGCTTGATTGATGGAGCAGGACATGCAGAAGCGATGGTTGGTATCAATACATACGCACAGGGTGTTACATATTATATCGCTCGTGTTAAGCACTTCGGCTCATTGACTCCATGGAACTCAGGTGAATCTTATGGAACAGATAACCTCAAGTATCTTGGCCGTTATGGTATGCTCCGTAACAACTGGTATGAATTGACAGTTGGCAACGTCTATGGCCCTGGCTACCCTGGTGTACCTCCAGTGGACCCAAATCAGCCAGATGATGAGAATGAGAAGTATCTTAGCGTCAGCGTAAAGATCCTTTCTTGGGCTAAGCGTTCAGACACAGTTGATTTGTAATCCATTACACATTATTATATATAGCTCAGCCGCTCTAGCGCTAAGGAGCGGCTGGCTATCTCGGAAGAATAAGAATCTATTTATACACTTTACTTTTTCATAAAACAGATAAGCATCATGGCAAACAAGAAGTTTAACAGTTGGATCAAGAATATATGCATGGGATGGGGCTTCATCATGGCCGGCAGCCTGCTAGCAAGCTGCAACGACTTGATGCACGACGACCTGCCTCCTTGTGACATGGGTGTTGACTTGCAGTTCAAGTACGACTACAACGTGCAGCGTGCCGACATGTTCAAAGATCATGTGGGCGGACTCTGCGTATTCGTATACGACGAGCAGGGCAACTTCATTGCTCGCCATGATGCCTATAACGATGCGACATCACAGCCGCTCAAGGACCCTAACTATGCCATGCGAATCAATCTGGAACCGGGCAAATACAGATTCGCAACCTTCGCCTTCCAAAAGAAATACGAAGATGCACTCGCGCAGCCAGGTGCCAAATTCCAGATAGCTCTGCCACAGCAGGGTGACAACATCACCGCCCTCCATGCACGACTCGACCGCGAACAGGGCAAGGTAAACAACCAGAGCCAACCGCTTGATACACTCTGGCAGGGACTCAGCAACGAACTGGTTGAAGTAAAAGACCTGCAGGTTACACGCCATACCATCGGTCTGGTTCGTGATACCAAGCAGCTCACCATCAGCCTACATCAGACCGACGAGCCTGCCAACATCAATGCCGATGACTTCAGTTATCAGATAACCAATGCCAACGGCGATATCAGTTACGACAACTCTCTCCTCCCCGACGAGGAGTTGACATATACCCCATACTACACCTGGACCACTGAGTTTAAGGATACCGAGGGCAATGTAAAGGAGCGCACCGCTCATGCCGCCCTCATGTTCTCCCGACTCATCTGGCATCCGGCAGAAGAAAACGACAAGAACGCCATCCTCACCATCACGAACAAGACTACTGGCGAAGAGGTGGCACGCATCAATCTTGCTGACTTTCTGGCTCAAGGCCGTGGCGCCTTCGAAGCCCGCCATTATTCAGAGCAGGAATTCCTGGATCGAGAGTACGACTACAAGCTCGACTTCTTCCTCCAGGGCAACCAGTGGAAGTATGTGCAGCTCAGCATTTCCATCCTGGATTGGAGCAAGCGCATCCAGCGTGTCGATTTCTAACCGTTTCAGGTGTCAGAGCCCCTTCCGGGCATTTAGCTCATAAGAGTATTTGACTTTAAAAATTAGAAACAATGAAAATACGAGATTTCATTTTAAGTTTAGTTAGTTGGTTTATATTGTTGGTTACAGTAAGTTGCTCTGACGAACTTGGAGGCGAGCGCACTCCCATTTCGTCAGAAAGCAACTTGCATGTACTCGTGCCAACCGTGCTCAGCAGCCGCGGCACCAATCCCGACGATGCTTCCGGCCTTCCTACCTATAATGCCACGGTAGATGAATGCCAGATCAACGACCTGACCCTCTATGCTTGCCCTACAGGAAATGAAGGCAAGCTCCTGAAAAAGACGCTCCCTGCCCCACTGGCTTCGATGATGCTGGAGCAGCATGTAGCTAACTATCAGCTCAATATCGAGCCGGGCACTTACCATATCTATGTGGTTGCCAATATGAACAAGGTGTTGAGTGGTAAGACTATCCAAACAGAAGATGATCTCAAAAATATAGTACTGAACTATGTAGCTGGAACAGAACCGGGAATGCCGGTTTCTACAAACATCCCGATGATTTATGAGCCAAAGGATGTGAACGGTAATATCATCAATACAAAAATAGAAAAAAGTGGTAAGAAATATACCACTGTGGCAGCTAACCTGAAGTTTACATGCGTAAAGGTTAAGCTCAACCTGCTTTTCGACCCTACTGCTGAAGGTTCTGCATTCAATGGTAATAGCTATAGCATCAAGGATATTCTGGCTCAAAAGCTTTCTCCTAGCACCACGCTGAGTTGGAATGGAGCATTTAGCAATTCTAATGTTAGCACAGATTATGCCAAAGGTTTTGAAAATGAAGTTTATGCAACTTCTTCTGAGGCAAGCAATAAGGGTGGTTATTATAAGGCGGGAGACTGGACAGAGAAAGCAGACAATGCCAATGTGAATAATAAGAACATCATCACCCTTGTTCAGGGTGCTACTCCTACAGCTGCTCCACAGGATGCCGCCGATAAGTGGCTTTTCCAAGGCACTTACTATCTGCCTGAGCGTTATATCGCCAATGCCTCTCAGCAGTCTACCCTCAAAGTTAATGGCTTTGTGAATGGTAGCTTTGAGAACAACTATACGATTAAGCTGGGACATCGTCAGGACGAGAGCCCAACTTCCACCGAAGTTCCGACCTTCCCTCGTGGCACCTATTATGAGATTATCGGCAACATCAAGAGTCTGGGAAACATGACTCTCGACTGTAATGTGAGCGTAAAGGACTGGACTCCTGTAACGATAGATGCCGAATTCAACCATACTACTTTGTGGGTAAGCAAGACGAAGGCGAGCGTAACATCTACCACGACAGACTCCATCGACTATGAGTCGAACGTAATGCTGACAGCGGCAGATTTCGGTTGCGATGAAAAGGTAACAACATCCAGTGGTGAGAAAGATGTGATTGTGTTGAGCAAGCTAGATGCAGTGAAGAATCATAGAATCACATTCAAAATCAACGAGGACATTAAGTTCTCCGACTATAAAAAGTACAAGGGTACGGCAAAGGTTTGGATTAAGGCTGGTAACATTAAGAAGTATCTCGATGTAACCTATGATGCCTCTCCTTATTTTGAGGTAAATCCACAGGAAGTAACCATCTATTGTGGTAGCGACAACAATACCAAAGTGGTACAGTTTAAGACCAACCTCGGCGGTTTGGCTTTCACCGGTAACACCTCTTCCACCGTAGGTAAGTCAACCATTCTGGCATCTTGCGATAAACCTGATACTCCAGAAGGAACCTTCAAGATTGTGGCAACCAGTGACCCTGTTACCACGACAGTACATTACCTCACTGTGCAGCCAAAGGAATCTGCAGAAGGCTTCAACTTTGTCAAGAAAATCAAGGTAACGGTAAAGCCTGCAATGGGTAACTATCGTATCAACTTCCGTGCCATCAACGACCGCGCACATTATAAAGGAGGTAATAAAACTGATAATTATGAGGGTACACTTGAAGAAAAGAAAGAGACTTATAATGGAACTGAAGGAAATACCAACTGGGCAGATGGATGGTATGATTTAAAGGATGACCGAGTTTACATACCTAACCCAGACTGTCATTGTACCTATGTCTATACCCAGATTGGTGAGACAACCGGAACTGAAGTCAACTCTAAAGTTTGGATATTTACAGAACGCTGGCCTGGTAATAAAATGGTTGCGGATTATACGAATGTGGGTTGGTATTACGTGGACTTCAAAGAGAATGAAAAGTCGAAATATACAGAGAATGGTGCTCCGGGAGTAAAGACCATCAAGCCTGGTGAAACATTGATTATATTCAGTAATAATGACAGGCCGAAACAAGGTTATACGCTTCATCGTTGCACTCACCACTTGGAGCCGGGTATTCCTCTCTTCGACTATGAGGATCGAGAGGGTTGGATTGTCTATGATCCAACATCAGATCCTACTTGGAACATATATGATGCCATGCCAACTATTGAGAACATCAACTTTACCATTTACACCAAATTCCCGACTTACGGATGGTTCAAGGTATATGGTGTCGCCAATGGCAAAAATGGTAATGACAGTAATAAAGAGCGCGAGTCTTTTACCATCTATGATACAGCGGGTAAAAGTTGGTCATGCGATAATTTGAATAATGGTTGGTATAAGACTGTGATTACTCTCAAGGCTGTTAAGGGAGACCACGAGAAGGACATCAGAATTATGAAAGATAATCAAATCTCTGACGACAAATCCATTCTCCTTTTCAATGGCAACAGCTATGAGAAGCATAATGACACAGGCTATTACGATGGCTCCTCTTGGCACGCTGGCAAACTATCTGGTGTGGATTAAATAAGATTAGAATCAGATTTGAACACTGTTATAAATCAGTTTAAGCAATGAAGAAGATCAAACATTTAATGATATGGATTGGATTGCTCCTAAGCCTTGTTTCCTGCAAGGATACGATGGAGGCTATCGGACTCGGCGGGGATGAAATCCCTGCCGAGGGACTTGTCTTGAACCTTCAATTGACTAACTTCACCAAGCAACAGATTGGTACAAGAGCGGGGGCCTCGGAGACAGTCAAATCGCTCTGGGCTGTGTTCTATGGAGACAATAACGAATACAAAGGCAAGACAGATTGCTATTCTACCTTATCACAGCAGTCTGATGGCAGCTACAAGGTAAAGATAACCAATGTACCTGCTGGTACCAAGAATGTACATCTTGTAGCCAATGCCAGCAACATGACGGATGACGAGGCACATGACTTGCAGTCTCTCACTGCTGCTAAGGAGAGAGACCCTCAGCTTGATGCCCCTATCTGCTGGGGTAAAATTTCAATAGATAAACTTTTGGAAGCTAATCCTTCAGTGACGATGTTGCGCCAATGCGCCAAGATAAGTTTGGAGATAGACAATAGCATCCAGAGTAATTTCACTAATGCAGGCTTGTATGTCTATAACATGGCAACCAAGGCAGCCATAGCTCCTGCCAATTATATCGAGCCAACGACCGATAACTTGGCAGAATCTACCGTTCTCAGAACGGAAGACAACCCATTGGGCGGCGGTACCGCAACCACCGTGGCAGTAAATGAAACTTCCGCAGGCAAGGCAATGGTGATTATCAAGGCGAATTATAAGGATAGTGTAGGATATTATAAGGTGGCACTCTACAAGGATGCCAACAAGACAACCCAATATGCCTTGCTCCGTAACCACCATTATACCATCAAGGTAACCAAGGTAAACGACTATGGCTTCTCTACGCTTGAAGAGGCTAAGAAGAGTCTGCCAGAGAATAGAGTGGAAGTAGAGGTGCGGGACGATAACCCAGAAATCACCCAAATGATAGCTTGCAAAGACTATGAACTGGGAGTGAGCGATTATCAGGAGGTAGATGCAAACACAACAGAGGCTACCGTAACCATTGTTACTACCTTGCCAAAGGCAACGAGTAGTGATAGTGCGCTATATAGTGTCAAGAGAAATAAATCTTGGATAACCGCTTGTCAGCAAGAGACCGTGAATGATATACCAGAGACAAGCAGATCTTCTAAAGGCAAGAAATATACCTTGAAGCTTACGCTTGAAAAGAATAACCAATCAGAGAATCCACGTACAGGAACCATCACCGTTACTTCTGGCGACCTTTCTCTGGATATAACCATCAAGCAGGCTGGTTTCGACTTTAGAAAAGATGATCCTGCTAGAACCGTTATCATGCAGTATAATAACTCCACCGTAGCTGCCAACTATTTCAAATGGTTGGACAGAGGTGTGCAAGGCATCACTCCTGAAGAAATGCAAGGGGCTGTGAGAAATGATGGTTTGCATTTCTGCGTGGGAACAGCCGATATCACGTATCTTATCCCTAAACTTAATGGTGATAAGATTACTAAAAAGGATGATAAAATCAAAGTGGAAGAAGATAAAGGTAAGTGGAAGGTAAGCCTTGCCAATACTACGGTAAATGAAGATTTGTGGAAGTCTTCATTTACCATCACCAACCAGGCTGGCATCGAGATCACTTATCCTGTTTATCATACTGGTATCTTCCATAAGATAGATGAGAAATCCAAGGTATATAAGGATTATCAGTTGGCAGAAAACGGAGATAACGAGAAGAAGGTGAAGGGCTGGTTCTATTATGGTGTGGTAAAGGTAAAGGGAAAGAAGGCCGATGAAACCACCACTACTTATTATATGTTAGACCGCAACCTAGGTGCATCCAACAATGGTTACTATGCCCCAGATGTGGTGGCACTGGAAAAGAACAAGAAAGCCATTGGTGGCTATTTCTGTATCTCTGAAAAAAAGAGCACCAGCGATGCCACTCAGGATCTCTCCAGCACCTTGGCACCAACAGGCTATACCATTCCAACTGATGCCGTGTTCGAAGAATTAGTTAATGCAGGCAATCTGGAGGTGGTACCACAGTCCACATCGTTAGGAGAAACCTACAACTGCGTGCGTATCAAGACGGTGGATTCCGAGTTGCCATACATCTATCTGCCTATGGGTGGATTCTTGGAGGGCGAGAGCCATAAGAACCCTATCCATGTAAATCTCTGGACCAAGACTTTGCTGTCAGGTACGCAGGGCTTCGGTACCAACAGTCCCGAATATGGTTTCTGGTATAGATACTTTGATGTTTACAACAAGAGGAAAGGATTATCCAATATGAGATTCGTGAGTGGTAGCAACGGCATGAACAATGGCCGCTACAAGGCGATGCCAATACGCCTGATTCTGAAATAAACATCAGATAAGTGATAAATACAATAACATCTTTTACTTATATATAATTAAAGTATAAAAAACAGCTGTTTTACAAAGAAGAGGGTGCGTCATAAGCCACACCCTCTTCCTTGATTCTTAGCTTCACTCAAATCTGCAACTTCATTTCATCAATACGAACGCCAAAATCATCCATATAGCGCTTGTATATATAAGAGGCAACTTGTAATATTCCCATCATAGTCATTATTCATTTTATAGTTTATTGCCGCAGAGTTCCGCTTTTTTATTGAAATCGCCAAAGAAAATCAAAATAAATCTGCAAGTTATCTGCAAATTACAACACCAAGAAATTCACAATAAATCAACAAAATCCCCCGAATATAAGTTGTAAACTATAAACTATTAACTGTAAACTATAAACAGCTGTTCCCTACCTCAGCAAGCTTTCCCCAGGCGGTCCCATCCCGCACAACCATGGCGAGGGCTTTGAAGCAGCATTAGATCTCCTCCCGCAACAGCCTGGCGGTCCCATCCTGCAAAATATGGCGAAGACCTTTGATGGTCCGCCAACCTTAGAGCGAAGCGGTTCTGAGCACCGAGTAGGGCGGTTTCCTCCCTCTCCCCTGAGGTTTCTGTCCCCCGGAAACGGGGGAACCGAAGGGGGTGTAAAGACCATTGAGAGAGGGTCGGGGTGAGAGGTGGAGCCCTCTTTAATGGTAAAGAGGGACGGGGTGATTCGAAAAACTGAAATTCAAAAGAAACTTATTCAAAGTGTCTTTTATCTGCGACACCAACTCCCTTCTATGGGCAACAATCCAAACATTGCAATTGGAATGTTCCCTCAAAAACGATTCTACGACCGAAGCGAGTAGAACCGTTTTTCCCGTACCCGTTGGCATTTGTGCCATCACGGATCGATGAAGGCGCAACGCCTTCTCAATCCGTTCCTTCATATCCTCTTGGTAATCAAATAACTTTATTTCCTTCATTCAAAAGAGATTATTTCTTCAATAGATTCTCAATATCCTTGATGGCTTTATCAAGGTCAAAAGCCCCTTTGCCTTTAAAAATCTCCCAACCATAAGACTTCAATTGCTTCAATGTCTTCACCCACAATCATCTTCACGGCATTCACCATTGGAACTGACAACTCCATCAATCAACATCAACACCATGAGCGTAAGAAAGTTCTCGTCCTTTGGTTTCAAGTTTTCTGTTTCCAAGCATCCTGACAGAAAAGTTGTTGATAATGCGGTATATGATGTCAAGCAAAGAAGATTTTCCGGCTCCGTTTATTCCTACAATGCAGTTTACAGTAATCTGTGGGAGCCCTTCTTGCAGATATACCCTATGAGCATTTCTCATAACATCATCCACAACAACAAGTCTACTTGCAAATGGTCTTTTATATGCGCCAAAAGTATACCAGCCTTTGTGTAAGACTTTCGACACAGCCTTTGGCATATCATTCAAATATAATCCTAATAGTTGCATGTTACAAACGCTTTTTATTCGCCCCAAGCTTTAATGAGATTTATCGTCTCATTCTGAGGTTTGTTTTTCTCTTCTATTCTATCAATTTGCACTATGATTGGCATTTCTGCCAATTGACCAGCCAACACACAAACACCTGTTGATAATATTGGTAGGGATTCTACGGAAACTTTATCCAAATAAGAAATGGTGTTGCTCACCTGTTGAATATCCCTTTCATTCATCAAACGATGAATGAAGTAATTATGAAGTTGTGAAATGATGGTAGAAGAAATATCAGACGGTCGTTGACTGGCTATGGTCATAAATACGCCAAACTTGCGTCCCTCTTTGATAATCTCTTCAAACACCTCCAATCGATAGTCCTTCCAACTCTCACTTTCACGAGTAGATTGATACGAAAGAATATTATGCGCTTCATCCACAATAATATTGAGATAACTCTTGTTATCTCTCATTTTCTTGTATTCATTATAGAGTTTGTTTGTCAGCAGGAGTGGAATCAGTTTCTTCATATCAGTGTTGACATTGCAGAGATTGATGACAATAATATTCGACTTATCCCAGAATGAATTGATTTGACCAGAGAAATCAAACACCTTTTCTATATTCTTCTCATTACTCTTCAACTTATTGATAGCAGGAGCTATATGCTCATTCATAGCTCTATTCCCAAGCATGTCATATATCAACCTCATATACATGATGCAAATGAAATTCTTAATGAAGTTATTTGAAAAAGAAAAATTATCAACCTGCCTATAAATAGCCAAATTCTTGATATACTGAGGTCTTTCCTGAAAATTAATAAAGGTATTCCCATCTCTAGTATAGTAACATTGCCCATTGGTATGAAAAGAGAAGTCTTTTCTCAATCCTTCTTCAATGCCGTTTTTTATCTTCGGTGGGAGGATTTCTTCAACATAATCTATCAGCAAATCTCCTTTTACTTTATCTGACATCTGAAGAATGGAAAATATTTGGTCTCTCAAATAATTTTTGAATTTATCAAGTTCTCCACCGATAGACTTGTACAACTTGATGCATCTAACAATAAAAGGTCTTTGGGTCTTCTCTGTAGCACTAGCAAAAATACAAAGGAGGTTCTCATCAAGCATATCATCATCCGAGAGCGGAATTTTGTCAGAACCCTCTTTCGTATTTGTTGATAAGTCATATATTTTCTTCCCCTCAATGATAGCTTCCTCCTTAGAATACTCTCCATTGAAATCATAAAAGAGGAACTTGGCATTCTCTCTAAACTTGGCATTGTCCTTGAAAGACACAAATAGCTGCCTGTAAATTTTAGCCAACGTATAAGATTTACCACTGCCCGTATTGCCAAAGATACCAATATGGCTAGCAAACAACTTGTTTACACCTATAGAAATTGGCACCAATGGATCCGAGGCGATTGTACCAATCTTAATAAAAACATCATCCTTACTACCGAAAGAGTGAATCATTTCAAATTCATTATTGGTAAGAAGATGACATTCATTGGCAATCAGAGGGAGTTCTGTCAATCCTTTTCTATAGCTATCGCCTTCTACATGCCCAATCAACTTGACAATCAAATATCGATTGATGTATTCTTCTTGCGAGCTATATTGCCCATTTATCCCCTTGTCAACCTCAACATATTCTGTTTCAACCTTGCCTATGATCGTCTCAAAACCTTTTAGTATCTTCACATAGCTGCCTACAGCGACATTCTTAATCAGTTGACCTTGAAAAATCAAGTGGCTATTATTTTTATCCTTATCAACAAGAACTTTTACAACTCTTCCGTCAACAGAGTGGACTACTCCTATTCGGAAGACAGAACTATAAATTGAAACATTATTATGCTCCATAACAAGAATGAATATTGTTGGATATTTCCTTGAAAATAAGATTGATAGTTTTTAGGTCAAAGAATGAAACTTTTGAACATAACCCACTATACTTCTCGTTATTGAGTTCCTTAAACTTCGTAGGCGTCAATATCAGAATATTATTGTTGCTGCATCCATGTTCTATCTGAAGATTCTTTTTATAGCCCTCTTCATCTTCGTCACTGTATGCAAAGACAACAATCTGTAGGATAGGATTTGTGTCTGCTGCACGCTTGGTTATTTGTGCTATATGTTCATCTGCAAAAGAAAATCCCATTACAAAGAGAATGCTGTTTTCACGTTCCAAGGCATTTGAATATATACGCATCAATTCGTAGAAATGATAATCCAGAACACTTGTCTTAAACTTCTCCTTTGTAGGATTAATCATCACAATTTTGTTGTAAGCTTCAAAGAATTCTTTGTATGCATCGTCAGGCAGTATAAGAGCTATATCATCAGCTTCCGTTTTCACCTCATCAAATGTCTTTTCTTTCTTATTTGCATTCTGTAACTCCACAAAATAGTCTTTGTCAATTTTTTAAAGAGTCTGTTCAATCTCCCATAAAAGTAAGGTGTCACTGACAATCATCCTATTCTGTTCTTTCCAATTAACAGCTCCGTGAACTTTTATCAGATTAAACATCGGAACTTCCGACAGCTTGTGAAATTGCATACTCGCCTTAGAAAGAGATATTTGAAAATTACTCTCGTTATAAACAGGCTTTATTGTTCCACGAAAACCATCATTTAGTTCTATACCTGATTTCGACAAAGTTTCTTCTGCAAGCAAATCAATATTGGTAGTAAACAAGTTAATCTGTTTGTTTAGCAATTGAGAATTTCGTTTATTCATCAACTCATTGCAGATGCTAAAGAATTCTGAATAAGCAGATTTCGTTTCCAAAAATTTTTCATCAGAAGCAAAAGACAAATATCGATTTTTCAGTATAACCCCATCACAGTATGCTTTGTATAAAGAAGCCTCAATTACTTCTTTATAAGTTTCATCACTTGCGTCTTCCGCCAACATAGTTAACCACTTCTCTATATTTCCCAATGTAGCCAAGTATGGTCTTGATACACCAGAGCCATACAAGAAATTGATATGAGAAGACTGAATAAAATTTCTAAGAACATCTAATGTCATGATAGTTGATTTTTTCTTTGATAATCTAACTTATATTTCTTATTCTTTACCCTCCAAAAGAAATGCCAAGTTCTGAAGATGGGTTCACTTAATGCCTCTGCAGGATAATATCTTACGAAATGCATATTTCTCCATATCTTCAGGAAGTATTTCTTTGCCATTCCTTGTTGCGTAAAATGCCCATACTTGGTGAAGTGACGTCCAAAGTTGCCGCCATTCAGTATCTCTGCCAGCAACAACTTTTCTCGCTTTTCATCTATCGGTACAATCATCTTTTCCTCTGATAGTCCCAATGCTTCATGCAGCACATACATCACCGCCCCTGCAAATTTCCACAATCCAAGATGCTTCAATTCTCTCTGCACCACATCCAAAGCAGTAGAGGCAGAAGAAGTAACAGCAGTAGCAGAACCACCAGAATTATTTTCCTCTATAGCAAGGCGGTCCCATCCCGCACAATCTGGCGAGACCTTTGATGGTCCGCCATCCTTAGAGCGTAGCGGTTCCGAGCACCGAGTAGGGCGGTTTCCTCCCTCTCCCCTGAGGGTGAGAGGGTCGGGGTGAGAGGTGGAGCCCTCTTTGGAAAGAGGGACGGGGTGATTCGAAAAAGAAAGATTAGAAGCTTTGAACCTTTCAATAAGTTCTTTTCGTAAAGAACTTGGCGTTTTACTATCAATAGCAACAGCCGCGATGCCGTGTTCTCTGTAGAACTCGGCAATAGCATTAGCATGAGAAATATTGATAGCATACACGATGCCCTTTCTGTCTTTACCAAATTCTTCCAAACTCCGATAGAGCCTTTCGATGGTCGGTTTCTTATTCAGCAACATATCCATTTCCTTGTTCTGGTAGTCACCATCAGCCCCTCGCTTCTGCAAGGAGTCGATGAGCCGTTGCGTCACACCATCCGATTTGATGCTCACAAAATCATATGTCGCCAATCTTCCCTTGCTGATAAATTCAGGAACACTCCACGACTGCACCAAGACATCAAACAGATCAGTGAATCCCTTACCATTCAATCGGCAAGGTGTTGCTGTCAGTCCCAGGAACTTAGCTTTCGGGAATCTATCCCACATTCCCTTGTAAGTCTTGGCAAGCGCATGGTGCGCCTCGTCAATCACTATCATTCCCGGTTCTTCCTCTATCTCGTCATAGTGCTTCGACAACCATTGTATCGACACAGCCTTGATAGGAACATTGAATGCGCTAGCCGACAAACAATCTGGCGAGACCTTTGATGCTCCACTCATCCCCAGGTGGTCCCATCCCGCACAATCTGGCGAGACCTTTGATGGTCCGCCATCCTTAGAGCG